>Ga0302131_1001468_pt1 | contig 12726 bp, 12 predicted proteins | sample CB9_20m_MG_FD_203105 | JGI IMG/M metagenome (GOLD analysis project Ga0302131, IMG submission 203105) | Marine microbial communities from Western Arctic Ocean, Canada - CB9_20m | ecosystem: Environmental > Aquatic > Marine > Oceanic | place: Canada: Western Arctic Ocean | collected 2017-09-19
ACCTGCACCCGCAGCTGTCGCACCCCGCGCAGCTGTGTCCTCTGACGATGCACCACGCGAAGAACGCGTAAAGATGACACGCCTGCGCCAAACCATCGCGCGTCGCTTGAAAGAAAGCCAAAACACCGCCGCAATGCTGACCACCTACAACGAGGTCGACATGACCGAGGTGATGGCGCTGCGCAACGAATACAAAAACCTGTTCCTTAAGAAGCACGGCGTCAAATTGGGCTTCATGTCCTTCTTCACCAAGGCCTGCGTGCACGCCTTGAACGAAGTACCTGAAGTGAACGCTGAAATCGACGGCACCGATGTTGTGTACAAAAACTTCGTCCACATGGGCATCGCTGCGGGTACGCCAACAGGTTTGGTTGTTCCGGTGATCCGCGACGCTGACGGCATGTCCTTTGCTGGCATTGAAAAAGCCATTGCTGAAAAAGGCGCACGCGCCCGTGACGGCAAACTCTCCATGGCAGAAATGCAGGGCGGCACGTTCACCATCTCCAACGGTGGCGTCTACGGCTCCTTGATGTCCTCACCTATCTTAAACCCACCACAGTCAGGCATCCTTGGCATGCACAAAATCCAAGACCGCCCAATGGCGATCAACGGCCAAGTTGTGATCCGCCCAATGATGTACCTCGCCCTGTCCTACGATCACCGCATCGTAGACGGCAAAGGCGCTGTAACGTTCTTGGTTCGTGTCAAAGAAGCACTTGAGGATCCACGTCGTCTGTTGATGGATCTGTAAAAAAGCAGTGGCGGGGTGAACCCCGCCCTACCCCAATTTTCGTAGGGCGGGGTTCACCCCGCCACTGCTTTTTTGAATAGCCGCTCGAAAATTGTAAGACTGAATTGGATTTAAAGAGATGACAACTGAACTCACAGTCCTCACGCTCGCTGGCCTCTTACAGGTCATCCAATTCGCACTGATGGCGATCCCTGCCAACATCGAACTGGGCGTTGGTAAAACTATGTCCCCACGTGACCCTGCCAGATTGGGCACCCCACTCGAAGAACAGATGACCCTGCGCACAGGTCGCCTGAAACGCGCAATGAGCAACCACTTTGAGGGGCTGATCCTTTTCACCATCGCGTGCACTGTGATCACCATCTCGGGTCAATCAACCGCCTACACCGGTACGCTGGCCATCATCTACCTTATCGCACGTATCGCCTACATCCCCGCCTACGCTTTTGGCTGGACTCCGTGGCGCAGCCTCATCTGGTTTGCAGGTTTCGTCCCAACAACACTCATGCTGATCGCCGCTCTTGTCTAATTCACTTTACCAAATAAACTCTGGGGGAGCCGCACAGCGGCGGGGGCAAAGCCCCAAATGCCCCGGCCCGCAATAACCGACCACGCACCGACGCAATACAGATACAATACCGACGTTATACCGACGTTCCAAAATCAAAGGATCAACCCAATGGCAAACTATGACGTGATCATCATCGGCGCTGGCCCTGGCGGCTATGTTTCGGCCATCCGCTGCGCTCAATTGGGCCTCAAAACTGCAATCGTTGAAGGCCGCGATACCCTTGGTGGTACCTGCCTCAACGTGGGCTGCATCCCATCCAAGGCGCTGCTACATGCCTCACACATGCTGCACGAGGCAGAGCACAATTTCGGTGCCATGGGCCTCAAAGGCAAAAGCCCGTCCATCGACTGGAAGCAAATGCTTGCCTATAAAGATGACACCATTGGTCAAAACACCAAAGGCGTTGAATTCCTTATGAAAAAGAACAAAATTGACGTGATCAAAGGATGGGCAACCATCCCCGCCGCTGGCAAAGTTCAAGTCGGCGATGACGTCCACGAGACCAAAAATATCATCATCGCCTCCGGTTCAGAACCAGCATCCTTGCAGGGTGTTGAAGTCGATGAGAAAATTGTTGTGACCTCAACCGGCGCATTAGAACTTGGCAAAATCCCCAAGAAAATGGTCGTCATCGGCGCAGGCGTCATTGGACTGGAACTTGGCAGCGTTTATGCGCGCCTTGGCTCTGAAGTAACAGTTGTTGAATTCTTGGACGCAATCACGCCCGGAATGGATGCCGAAGTACAACGTTCATTCCAAAAACTGCTTACAAAACAGGGACTTAAATTCATCATGGGCGCTGCGGTACAAAAGACCGAAGCCAACAAAACCAAAGCCAAAGTGCACTACAAATTACGCAAAGATGACAGCGAACACGTCATCGAAGCGGATACAGTTTTGGTCGCCACAGGACGCAAACCCTTCACAAACGGCCTTGGTCTAGACACCCTAGGGATCGAAATGTCCCCACGCAGTCAGATTAAAGTTGGGGCCGATTGGCAGACCAATGTGCCAGGTATCTACGCAATTGGCGACGTGATCGACGGACCAATGCTCGCGCACAAAGCCGAAGATGAAGGCCTTGCCGCCGCCGAACAAATCGCGGGCAAACATGGCCACGTGAACTATGGCGTCATTCCCGGTGTGATCTATACACACCCAGAGGTCGCCAACGTTGGTGAAACCGAGGAAACACTGAAAGAACAAGGCCGTAACTACAAAGTTGGCAAGTTCAGCTTTATGGGTAATGGCCGCGCAAAGGCTGTGTTTGCAGGCGAAGGTTTCGTAAAAATCCTAGCGGACAAAGATACTGATCGCATCCTTGGGGCTCACATCATCGGCCCTGCGGCTGGCGACTTGATCCACGAAGTTTGCGTCGCAATGGAATTCGGCGCATCCGCCGAAGATCTGGCAATGACATGCCACGCGCACCCTACTTACTCAGAAGCCGTGCGCGAAGCAGCCTTGGCTTGTGGTGATGGCGCTATTCACGCCTAATTACTGTTCCTAAAACCGAAAAGGCGGGCCAATAGCCCGCCTTTTTACATCTCAGGTGCTTTCAGGCCTTACCACATTGTCTTGGCCGCCCGCCCGCCCCATTCTGCGTCATAAGAAAGACCACCAACTTCGCCATCAGTCATCTCTGCAAGGATTTCCCCTACAGTTGGCAATCCTTCTGCATCATCGTGTGACCATGTACCCGCACGCATAAAAGCACGCGCACATTGGCTGTAAATCTCTGCAATTTTGATGACAATTACGGTGGCTGGTTGGATGTTCTTACGTTCAAACTGCGCCCGCAATTCAACATCATCAGTTAGGCGCGCAATTCCATTTACCCGTACAACATTGTTCGATCCAGGAACGACAAACATCAGTGACACTCGCCCATCGACGACAATATTGCGCAACGAATCCAAGCGGTTGTTTCCACGCCAATCTGGCATCGCTAATGTGTGTTCATCAAGTTCTTTGACTGCAGGGCCATCATCGCCACGCGGGCTGCCGTCCGTGCCATCAGGACCCACAGTAGACAGCACGCACAATCGCGATGCCATTATCCACTTGCGGTAAAGCGGGGTCATCCGTGTTGCCACCTTACGCAAGGACGCATCACCCGAGGATCCATAGCGACCTTCGAGGGATGCTATGTCCTTGATCCAATTCATGATGGATCAAATCCGCCTTCTACCATCAGCTCATTGGATTTAGTTTCAACAACCTCTTCCAAAACTGACATGAATGCGTCCCTATTTAGACCAACAGGGATGGTCGGCAGAAACTCAACGACAGCTAGTCCCGGCTTGCGCAGAACACCTGTGCGCGGCCAAAAAACACCTGCGTTCGTCGCCACAGGCACACACTCCTGCTTCAGTTGGTTGTATAAAACGGCGGTTCCCACCTTGTAAGGTGCCTTAACGCCGGGGGCCAAACGCGTGCCTTGCGAATAGATAATCAACTGACCCGGCAACGCATGCCCGGCTTCGACATCTTTCACCATCTTGGTGATCGCAGCACCGCGCTTGCCGCGCGCAACAGGAACGCATCCCAAACGACGGGCGTATAATCCAATAACTGGAGTCCAAAGAATTTCGCGTTTCATAATGAATTTCGCGGCCGGCAATGCCGTAAAGATCATCAAGATGTCTAAGAACGACTGATGCTTTGCGGCAATGATAACCTCACCACTTGGGATCGGACCGCGCACTTCAACGCGCAAACCCAACATCCAGCGCGACAACCAGAAAACATAACGGCTATAGGCTTTGGCCCCTGCCCTCGCACCCTCGGGCGAAAGTAACGCGTAAGGGCCCCAAAGCAACCCGATCACAACCATCATGAAATAAATGTGGATCATAAAAATTAGTGAAACAAACCAACGTATCATTAGCTAAGCGCCTCCAACGCTTTTCGTGAGGCGATGCGCGTCGCGATCAATGCAACGCCCCCAGCCATCACAGGTATCAACAAAGGTGCAAGCCACCCTACTCCTTGAAATCCTAATCCAGTAAGGAAACCTGCGTCGTCACTTGCTGAAGGCAGTAACAGCACTGCGAGCATTCCCAAAATCATACCAACAGTAGCGCCAATAAAGGCACGGATGGTAAACCGTCGAATAAACGCTTCAGCGATATAGCGGTCTGTCGCACCAACCAAACGCAAAACGGCAACGACCTGTGCATTCGCTGCAAGGGCTGCATTGGCTGCCAAAGTTACCATCGCGCCAACTGCAGCACCAATCAAAAGAATTGCGACCCAACCCAAAAAACGCAGGCGATTTGCCGCTTGTACCAATGGGGCACGCCAGCGGGTGTGATCATCTAAAAACGCTGCTGGTACTTCGGCCGCAAGCCGAAGCCGCAGGCCTTCTGCGTCGAAACCAGATGGATTTTCGACCACTTCGATCAGCCGTGGAACAGGCAAACTATGCAAATCAATTCCTGATCCGAACCATGGAGATAGCAACGCTTGTTGCTCTGCGTCCGTCAAAGCACGCGCGGTTTCCACGCCCGCTGTTGTTTCCAAAACTCGTAACGCTGCATCCGTTTGAATTGCGCGTTCACCCACAGGTGCCACGATCCTAATTGTAGATGTGCGGGCCAACTCATCGCCCCAACGGGCGGCCAAGCGCCCAGATGCGAGTGACAGTGCCAACGCGAAAACAGCCAAAAAGGCCATCACACCTGCCGCAAACAAAGTCAGTTGTGCTGTAAAGCCAGAAGGCGGAACAACGCGATCAGCTTGTTTGTCGCCAGCAAGAAGGGAACGTATCTCTGACACAGTAAACTTCACAAATCTGCCCCAGCCAATTGCAATCGACGGTTTGAAATCCGTAATACACGCGCTTGGACTTCCGATTTAGCGGCACGAATAAGAGATAGGTCGTGCGTTGCGATCAAAACCGTTTTGCCCATTTTATTTAGTTCAATCAGCAGCTTCAACAACCGCTGAGACATTTCCCAATCGACGTTCCCTGTGGGCTCATCTGCCAAAACAACATCTGGCGACATAATGACAGCCCGAGCTAGAGCAGCACGTTGGCGCTCCCCACCAGACAACTCTGGCGGCAATCCTGCTGAACGGTGGTTCAGTCCAACCCATGCCAGCAGCTCACCCAAATCCGCACCGCCTGCTTCATTTTGACGACCGGATACTGTGAGCGGTAGCGCAATGTTGTCTGCAACAGGCAGGTGGTCCAAAAACTTAACATCTTGATGCACAACACCAACATTGCGCCGCATCATGGCAACGCCATCACGATCCAGATTGCGAACATCATTGCCCATGACCCGGACTTGTCCAGCGGTTGGCAGCAACGCGCCATAGCATAGTTTTAGAAGGGTTGTTTTTCCAGCGCCTGACGGACCGGTCAGAAAATAGAACGACCCCGGTGTCAATTTAATAGAAATATCGGACAGCAATTCGCCGCCACCATAGCTATAAGCAACATTTTCTAGCTCAATCACGGGGTTCCCTAATTCGTTGGACCTGTTGTGCCTGAGCATCGGTCTCGTTGCAATTCATCGCCTCTAGGCGGTTGACCGCAAATAGCACTTTTATGCCCATTCGTCACAACATATGTTAAGTATTAAGGAATTGACGGGGGCAAAATAGAAAATGCGGCTGATATGTCCAAATTGCAATGTGCAATACGAGGTGCCAACTGAGGTTGTTCCAACCGAAGGGCGTGATGTTCAATGTTCTAATTGTGGTCAAACGTGGTTCCAACACCACCCCGATCACACGCTCCCAACCGAAGAAGAAGCGGCTGCAGAAGCTATTCCAGAAAACGAAGAGCGCGTTGAAATTTCAACCCAGCCACAGCGGAAAGAAATTGATCCCGCAGTGGCAGATATTCTGCGCCAAGAGGCTGAGCATGAAGCAGAAATCCGTGAGCAAGAGAACACAGACCTCGAAAGCCAACCCGATTTAGGATTCGACGACAGTGTTGAGGACGAAGGTGCACGCCGTGCACGTGAAGCACGTGAACGTATGGCCCAGATGCGCGACGAAGAAATCGAAGCCAGCACGTCTGCAGCGGCTCTAGGATCACGCCGTAATCTTTTGCCTGATATCGAAGAAATTAAATTAACCCTTCGTTCAACCAATGATCGCCAGTTTGCTGTCGATGAAAACGGCGACACCCCTCTCAAAAAGAAGCGCGGGTTTGGGTTTGGATTCATCACAGTCGTTCTGATCACGATTATATTGGCAGCGATCTACATATTTGCGACGGACATTGCTAAAGCAGTGCCACAAGTTGATCCATTACTTAGCAATTATGTCTCCATTGTCGATCAAGGTCGCACATGGTTAGACAGTCAATTGCAAGGTCTTGCAAAATGGCTGGATGCTACGGCGGCTTCCCAAAACAACAGATAAATTTAGAAGCGGTCAATAAGACGCTTTAGATAATCCAACTCAGCTTCGGGTCGTTCGCCTTCGACAAATCTGCGGCGAATTTCTGCAAGCAGATCGCGCGCTCGACGATACACCTCTGCATCAGAAGTGTTGCCTTCAGCATCTGGGTCCACACCGCTACCACCTTGTCCCCGCCCTAGCGGGTCCATGGAGTTACGATTTGCTTCTTGTTTTCCCTGATCTGAATTTTGGTTCCCTTGGCTCTCACCCATAGCTTCAGCCAAAGATTGCAATCCATCACGCAAGGCTTCCATAGCCTGCGCTTGGCTATCAATCGCCTCGCCCAATTTATCTTGGCGCAATGCACGCTCTGCATTCTCCATAGCACGTCCAGCACGGTCTAAGGACTCGCGTGCTGCATCCCCTTCAGGGGTGCCTTCACCCGGCAGTGCATTCCGTTGACGCTCAAGTTCATCACGCAAAGCTTGTTGACGATAAGCGAGACTATCCTCTTCGCCAGATGGGGTTCTGGCCGCGCCATCACCACTACCCTCACCGCCATTACCTTCGAGGCTTTCACCCTCGCCCTGTCCGCCATTGCGTCCCACATTGTCGTCGCTTTCACCAGCTTGAGCATTGGGATTGAACTGTTCTTGCAGATCACGGAACGCCTGATCATTCAGCCCTTGTTGTTCGCGCAAGGTATCAGACAAACCTTCCATGGCTTGTTCTCCTGCGGTGTCACCGCCTTGACCCTCACCTTCACCCTCAGAAACCCGCATGTTCTCTATCATCTCTTGCAGTTCTTTTAGCGCCTCTTCAGCCTCAGCCATCCGCCCTTGCTCCATCAGTTCTTGGATGCGGTCCATCATGCGTTGTAGGTCGTCTTGAGACATCTGTGAGGTATTCCCACCCTCTTGAGGAGGCTTATCGGCCTCTTGGGATTTTTGCTGCTGAAGCTGCTTCAAATACTCTTCGGTTGCGTGGCGCAATTCCTGCATAAGCTCTGTAATTTCAGCATTGGTCGCTCCATCTCGCATCGCTTGGTTCAATCGCTCTTGCGCTTGACGCATTCGCTCCAAAGCGTCCGCCAAATCACCTTCTTCAAGTTCAACTGCCAATTCCCAAAGTTCTTCAGCCAGTTCCTCTTGTGCGTCAGTCGTCAGGCGATCCAATGCATTCCATGTCTCAAGCTGCGTTATCAACTTTCGAAGGCGAAGTTGCATAACCTCTTTGCGCAATGCATCTTTTGGACGGTGGCTAATTGCACGAAGGATTTGCGAAATGCGTTCAGCGTTTTCACGCGCCCACAACAGATCGCGCCGTTGTTCAATAATGGCCCCCGCCATCGGGTCAAAGAAGCGACGACCAGGCAACAGAACCGCGATAGGTTCTGACTTAGATTGCTGTTCTGCCGCATCCAGCACACTGAGGTTCACAATAACAGGTAGATTTGCCCATGGGTGTTTGGAAAAATTCTCTACCAAAGCTTCCTCAAACCCACTGCGATCACCAGCGACTGGCATTGGCAAAGAAACGGTTAGCTCAGGACGCGCTTCAGGGGGAACACTTAAACCATGACGTCGTGATACCTCTACCAAATCGAGGGAGAATTGCGCCTTGCCACTTTCGATCCCGTAATCATCACCCGCAAAGAACGGTAGCGTCATCACTCCATTTGCATCGCTGTCGATTGAATTGAGAGAGGCGACAATCGGAAGCGCATCAGGCACCACAATGACCGACCAATTACGCCCATTTAGACCCTCAATTGATAATTCACCATCTTGCAGGATTTGAAAATCCTGCGTTTTGGTAGACGCAGCTGGAAAGACTGTGCGTCCGGAAACTGTTTCTGACAAAGCAAGCGCACCAACCTCTCCATAAAAACGTAAGGTGATCATGCTGCCGACTGGGACGGAGAGATCACCCTGCGGTTGGTCGTTCAAATAACGCGTAGGGCGACCAGTGTATCGCGGCGGATCAATCCACCCTTCCCAAACCGGACCAGTCGCTAACGCATCGAGAGGACCAACCACGGCACCAACGGTCCCAACACGCGAAACCGACCCAAAAATCAATGCAACCGCAAAGAAAACCACTGCGATATAGCGCAGTGCAAACGGATCACGCGAAGCGATACGCACTTTGGCGGGCACTGCTTTCGCAGCCACTGTTTTTGCGATCATTCGTGTTTGGTGAGCAGCCCAAACTGATGCAGAGGCTGAATCGGCTGAACCAATCGCTTGGGTATCCGTCAGCGCTTGAATTGGACGACCGGAAAGACTTTGATCCAAACGCTCAATTGCGTCTGCTTTGGATGGGGGGTGGAACCGAAGCATCGCAAAAGCAAGCGCGCCTGCCCCTGCAAATGCCGCCACAACCGTTCCTATCCAAAGAAAATCAATTGGAAGGACATCATGTAGGCCAAACATCAAAGCAGCGAGTACAACAAGAACGACACTCAAAAACGACCACAGCGCGTAAGCTGCACTTTCGAAACACATACCCAACCATGTAAACCGTAGCGGCCAACGCAAGGCAGTTAGCCCGCGCTGAACTTCAGGCTGAGAAGGCTTTGACGCCATTTATACCACTCCAACTCATCTTCGGCGCATCAACGCGCCTAGAGCCATTCTGGTATGGTATCTCGATTTATCATTTCGTCAAAGGTTGGGCGTGCGCGGATAACCGCAAATTGATCGCCGTTGACCAAAACCTCAGGTATAAGCGGGCGACTGTTATATTCGCTCGCCATAACTGCGCCGTATGCGCCAGCACTACGAAACGCGACCAAATCGCCTGACTTCATCGGTGCCATTTCGCGGTGCTTTGCGAATGTGTCGCCAGACTCACAGACAGGACCGACAACATCATATTTTGCCATTTCGATACCAGCAGCAGGTTCAACAACAGGCACGATATCATGGTGGGCATCATACATTGCAGGACGGATCAAATCGTTCATCGCACCGTCAATGATTAAAAATTCACGGTCTTCGCCTTCTTTGACGTAGATCACTTCGCTGACCATCAGGCCCGCATTGCCTGCGATCAAACGACCCGGTTCGATTTCAATTTCGCATCCCAGGTGGCCAAGCGTACGTTTAACCAAAGCACCGTAATCACTTGGCAATGGTGGTGCTTCGTTCGAACGCTCATATGGAATTCCCAGACCGCCGCCCAAATCTAGTCGTTTGATATTGTGGCCTTGGGCGCGCAACTCTTCGGTCAGTTCTGCCACTTTATTATAGGCGGCCTCAAACGGTGCCAAATCAGTCAGCTGGCTGCCGATGTGAACATCGATGCCAATGACATCTAACCCCTTCATCGCGCCAGCCATCGCATAAACCTCATGCGCGCGTGAAATCGGAATACCAAATTTGTTTTCAGATTTTCCAGTCGCAATCTTGGCGTGAGTTTTGGCATCAACATCAGGGTTCACACGAATGGTGATCGGCGCAACGACGCCCAGTTCAAGCGCTACAGCGTTCAGCACCTGCATCTCAGGTTCCGATTCCACGTTGAATTGGCGGATACCACCAGTCAATGCCAACCGAATTTCATCAGCCGTTTTACCGACACCAGAAAACACAATGCGGTCGCCAGGAACACCTGCGGCTTTGGCCCGCATGTATTCACCACCAGAGACCACATCCATGCCTGCACCAGCATCGCCCAGCGTCTTAAGGATCGCTTGGTTGCTGGCCGCTTTCATCGCGTAGCAGACAAGATGATCCATACCTTCAAGTGCATCATCAAACAGCTTAAAATGGCGCAGCAATGTCGCGGTTGAGTACACATAAAATGGCGTGCCCACGGCGGCGGCAATCTCGGCCACCGGAACATCTTCGGCGTGCAATGCGCCGTTTTTATATAAGAAATGATCCATACCTGTGAATAGCCACTAATTGGGGGCTAGATCAATGGCAACTGGCCTATGTTACAGGCCGCGTGCGTAAAAATAGATACAGTGGCAAACCGCATGAAACGCCGATGCAGATCGTTGCTGGAATTGCGATCAAAGCAATCCAATTGCGACGCACGGCAACTTCGGCAATGATCCATACGGTCAGCGCAAAAAATGCGATTGTTAAATCCCAAACCAAGCCGCTAGACGCAGCATTCACATGCCACGCATTTACCATACCCATCAGGTCGAAACCGTTTTGGGCAAACCACTGAGTAAAGTAATACATCGGATGGATAGCGCCCCAGATGGCGAGGGCCAAATAGATAATTCGCAACGGTGATGGCATCAAAACAGGTTCCAATTGACAGACAATAGACCCTTACTTGCACCAAAGTTTACACCTGTCTTCACACCACCTGAACCAACGTTAATACCAGCGTTTACAGTAGGCTTAATCGGCGCACCATCTACGCCGCAAGACGCAAGTGCCGTAAATGCAATAAGGGCAATAAAACGGATCATTTCAATATATCTTTCCAGCGCTGCACCTGAATGCGCACTTGCGCAGGTGCTGTTCCGCCATAAGACATACGCGAGTCCACGGAATTTTGCACGCCTAAGACGTCAAAGACTTCGTTTGTAATATGTTCGTGGGCTGATTTCATATCTTCAAGGGTCAGATCGGGTAGATCACAGTCTTTGCTTTCAGCAAGCGCAACAAGAGTTCCAGTCACGTGGTGCGCATCGCGGAATGGCATACCCAAGACGCGAACCAACCAATCAGCCAAATCAGTCGCAGTGCTGAAACCTGAACCAGCGGCGGCCTTTAGACTATCACGGTTGGCGGTCATGTCTTTGACCATACCTTCCATCGCAGCCATTGCCAGCATCCATGAATCAGCGGCGTCAAAAACTTGCTCTTTGTCTTCTTGCATGTCCTTAGAATAGGCCAACGGCAGCCCCTTCATTACCATCATCAACCCAGTATTTGCACCATAAATCCGACCAACTTTGGCGCGGATCAATTCAGCAGCATCCGGGTTTTTCTTTTGTGGCATGATTGAAGAACCCGTTGAAAAACGGTCCGACAATGTTACGAAACGGAACTGAGCAGAGGACCAGATTACCAACTCTTCAGCGAAACGGGACAGGTGCATCGCAGTGATGCTGGCCACGCTTAGGAAATCCAACGCAAAGTCACGGTCAGACACTGCGTCCAATGAGTTGGCTGATGGACGGTCAAAGCCCAAAGCTTCAGCAGTCATGTGTCGATCAATTGGGAAAGACGTGCCCGCAAGCGCCGCAGCACCGAGCGGGGATTCGTTCATACGCTTGCGTGCATCACGCACACGGGACAAATCGCGGCCAAACATTTCAACATAGGCCATCATATGGTGGCCCCATGTTACAGGTTGCGCGGTTTGAAGATGCGTGAAACCGGGCATCACCCAATCCGCCCCAGCTTCGGCTTGGCCCAAAAGCGCTTGGATCAAAGCAATCAAACCGGCTTCAGCAGCGTCAAATTGATCACGCACCCATAGCTTAAAGTCAGTAGCCACTTGGTCATTGCGCGAACGACCTGTGTGCAAACGACCCGCAGGTTCGCCGATGATTTCTTTCAAACGGCTTTCAACATTCATATGAATGTCTTCAAGCGCTGTTGAGAACTGAAACGTTCCACCCTCAATTTCTGACAAGACCGTGAGAAGGCCTTCACGAATGGCATCAGCATCACTATCTGTAAGAATACCTGTCGCCGCCAACATCGCGGCATGGGCGCGCGAGCCTTCGATATCTTGGGAAGCCATGCGCTGGTCGAAACCGATTGAAGCATTTATTGCCTCCATAATCGCGTCTGGTCCAGCGGCAAAACGGCCGCCCCACATGGTATTGCTGGTTTTCTTTGTCATCGTCTGACCCTTCGGAGGGAAAATGAAACGTTATATTGCTGCGATCATGTATACGGCGATTGCCCTTGGTGCCACCCCTAGCTTTGCAGACAACTCTGCAGCAGCGGCTTTGCGCACGGGTGATATGAAAAAATTGGTATTCCATACAACGCCAGAAGCTACTTCTAGCGTGGCATTCATTTTGCCCAATGGCGGCGGCGAAAAAACACTGCGCGACTAT
>Ga0302131_1001476_pt1 | contig 12701 bp, 10 predicted proteins | sample CB9_20m_MG_FD_203105 | JGI IMG/M metagenome (GOLD analysis project Ga0302131, IMG submission 203105) | Marine microbial communities from Western Arctic Ocean, Canada - CB9_20m | ecosystem: Environmental > Aquatic > Marine > Oceanic | place: Canada: Western Arctic Ocean | collected 2017-09-19
CATTTCTGTCCTGGTGGCTTGATTATTGAGGGGCTCCAGCATTCACACGACCGACCCGTGTGCGTGTGCGGCGCGCGGGCGAAACGCGGAAGAAGACACGCGCGGCTTGGATAGCACGGCGAACATGCCCATCGGCAGTGACTGCGCTACCGCACGCCGGTTGAGTACCCGTACTGCGCGCCCCGTCCCCCCATGGAGGAGGTGTTTGGTTTCTAGGGCTTTGGCGCTCTTCTTCGCCGGATTCGACGTGCGACGGCGATCCCGAGTCCGTACGCGACGCGACTTCGGAAACCCCACGACGATTCCGGGAACTCGTTCAAACGTACCATCTTTGTATAAGTGTGTGTGGTGCGTTGTCTCGCGACTCGACAATCCGACTTGGTACGGATCCGTAAGTGACGAGGAAAGAGTGAGGGTGATGCGAAGCGCGGGCTGAAGTACGAAATCGTCGGAGGCGTGAAAAAAAAGGCAGTGGCGGGAAACCAAAAAAAGTCATACGTCGCAAAGCTTCGTCGGTGGAGAGCTGGAGACACACCTCAGTCGCGCGCAGTTTAGGGACCCCTTAACACAGACTCGGCACAATGAGTCTCGCGTTCGATGAGTTCGGCCGGCCTTTCATCATCATCAAGGTACGTCGCGCGGCGGCGGTTTTTCATGGCCACGACGCGTGCGATCGCGAACGACCGCGGACTTCGCCAAAAGCCCCGATCTCAGAACCGTGCCCACCCGATCTTCGTCGGTGCGTTGTCTCACCAAACTCCCCCTTCAAACTCTGACTGTTTGCTCATACACGTCACAGGATTCCGGCACCAAGTCCCGGATCCGAGGCATCGAAGCGCAGAAGGCGAACATCCAAGCCGCGAAGAGCGTGGCGCGGACGCTGCGGTCGTCGCTGGGGCCCAAGGTACGTAACTTGTGTAGATCGAGGACCACGACTTTTTTGAACGCCGTGTGCTGTTTTTTTTTCATTTTTTCACAACGAGAAGAGGCAATCCTTTTCACTCTTCCATCCTTCGGAGACAGACAACGGTTTCGACGGCCAACGCCACCCCACACGACTCTGTGGTGTTTCCCCCGCTTCGAACCCGCGCGCGGAGGATCACCGGTCCCCAAACCCCCGTCTTACCAACTCCCCCGCCAAAAAACCGCCGGACTAAAAACCAACCCAGGGCATGGACAAGATCCTCCAATCCGGCGACGGCGACATCACCATTACGAACGACGGCGCGACGATTTTGGAGCAGATGGAGGTGGAGCACCAGATCGGTAAATTACTCGTCGAGCTTAGTAGGTCGCAGGATTACGAAATCGGCGACGGCACCACTGGTGTCGTGGTGTTAGCTGGTAGTTTGTTGGAACAAGCGGAGGTGCTTCTTGACCGCGGGATCCACCCGCTGCGCATCGCGGAGGGGTACGAGATGGCGTCCAAAATCGCAGTCGCGGAGTTACAGAAAATCAGCGAGGCGTTCGAGTTCAGCAAAGACAACATCGAACCCCTGGTGCGGACCTGCATGACCACGCTTTCCTCCAAAATCGTCAACCGGTGCAAGCGCGAGATGGCGGAGATCTGCGTCAAGGCGGTGATGGCGGTGGCGGATATGGACCGGAGGGATGTGAACTTGGACTTAATCAAAGTCGAAGGCAAGGTTGGGGGCAAGCTTGAGGACACGGTTTTAGTCAACGGCATCGTCCTCGACAAAGACATCTCGCACCCGCAGATGGCGAAAGAGATCATCGACGCAAAAATCGCCATCCTAACATGCCCGTTTGAACCCCCGAAACCCAAAACCAAACACAAGATCGACATCGACACTGCGGAGAAGTACGAGGAACTCCGGGCGCAGGAGGAGAAGTACTTCAAGGACATGGTCAAGCAGTGCAAAGACAGCGGCGCGACGCTTGTTATTTGCCAGTGGGGTTTCGATGACGAAGCGAACCACATGCTTATGCACGAAAAGCTCCCCGCGATTCGGTGGGTTGGCGGTGTTGAGCTCGAGCTTTTGGCGATCGCTACTGGCGGGCGTATCGTCCCTCGGTTCCAGGAACTCACCGCGGAGAAACTGGGCCGGGCGGGGAAAGTACGTGAGGTCAGCTTCGGCACCACCAAGGACCGGATGATCATCGTGGAAGACTGCGCGGCAAGTAAGGCGGTTACGATTTTCGTCCGGGGCGGGAACAAGATGATGATTGACGAAACGAAAAGGTCGCTGCACGACGCTATTTGCGTGGCGCGGAACCTGGTGCGGAGCAACGCGATTGTTTACGGAGGAGGTAGCGCGGAGATTGCGTGCGGCATCGCGGTGGAGAACGCGGCGGACGCGGTGCCTGGGGTGGAGCAGTACGCCATGAGGGCGTTCGCGGATGCCCTGGATGCGATTCCCACCGCCCTCGCCGAGAACAGCGGGTTACCGCCAATCGAAACCGTGGCGATGATCAAAAGCGAACAAATCAAAATGAACAACCCGCACCTGGGGATCGACTGCAAGGAAACTGGGACGAACGACATGAAAACGCAAGGGGTTTTCGAAACCCTGATCGGGAAACAACAACAGATTTTACTCGCCACGCAGGTGGTGAAGTTGATTTTGAAAATAGACGACGTCATCACGAGCGGGCAGTACCAGTAAGGCTTGGGAGGGTTGGGTGTGGTTACGAGCGGGCAGTACCAGTAAGTGAGTTGGGTAGTACCAGTAATTGGGTAGGTTTGGGTGTTTAGAAGCAGGGCAGTACCCGTAAGTGGTCGGTGAAGAGACGGGTCCGGGGGGCTTTATTTGTGTGAGGCGGAGGCGCGAGAGGTAGCGAGCGCCGAGCGAGGAGGTAAAAATTTCTTGAAATGAAAGCACACTTCGAGTTTCAAAGTGACTGCTGAATCGTGTGTCATTGCAGTTAACATGTGTGATGCCCCTGCACTGCGCGCAGTGGCGTTTCAGCTTGCCGTGAGGGCAGGGGTTGCACGCCGCGCAGTGGCCTTTCAGCTTGCCGTGAGGGCAGGGGTTGCACGCCGCGCAGTCGACTTTCAGCTTGCCGTGGGGGCAGGGGACGCACTTCGCACAGTTCGTTTTCAGCTTGCCGTGGGGGCAGGCGTTGCAGTCCGCGCAGCCGCCTTTCCGCTTGCCGTGGGGGCAGGCGTTGCACTCTGCACACTTGCTTTTCAGCTTGCCGTGGGGGCATGGGTTGCACTCCGCAGATGCTTCTCAGCTTGCCGTGGGGGCAGGCGTTGCACTCCTTGCAGCTTGCCGTGCGGGCAGGGGTCGCATGCCGTGCAGTTGCGTTTCTGCTTGCCGTGCGGGCAGGGGTTGCACTCCGCACAGTTGCTTTTCTGCTTGCCGTGCGGGCAGGGGTTGCACACCGCACAGTTGTGTTTCACCTTGCCGTGGGGGCAGGCTTTGCACTCTACGCAGCTGCCTTTCAGCTTGCCGTGAGGGCAGGGGTTGCACTCCGCGCACTTGCGTTCCAGCTTCCGATGGGGGCATGGGTTGCACTCCGCACAACTTCTCTTCTCCTTCCCATGTGAGCACCGTTTGTGTCCCATCTCGTCTCGTGTCCCACGGTATCGCGGAGATTTCAAGTCCGGCTGCGTGCGCTATCGCGTTGTCGCGACCATTCACCGCGGGTTTATCGTTAGCCTGAAATCGTCCGTCGGAGCACGACACGAGAGCGCGCGTGCACGAAGAGTGGGTCAGGCGGCACTGATTCCACGACTTTGTCTGCTCCAGCAACAACCTGAACGATTATTAATTTTCCAAGGGGGAAGAAACCTGTGTTTCGGAGCTTTCCCGTCCCGACGCGGTGACGCGCCAGACCGGAAGCCGCGCTCCGCCAGACGGGAGTCGGCGGGGATGTCCGGCGAGGCGCTGGCGCCGGGGGATTCGGCTGAGTCATTACCCGGAGAGGAGCCTTTGGAGGTGACCGCGGTGCGTGAGATGAAGAAAACGGATGAATCACAAACGGAAGTGCCGAATGCGGTGTCGGGACACGACCACGAATCCGACGACGTCGTGTCCCATGTTCTTGGTGACCTGCTCGATGACGTCTCCAGTGATTCGGTTCCATTGAGTGACAGACACCACACGACATCAACGGTACCGTCCCCTACCCAACCGATTGACGCCACGACCGTCATCCGCGCGGACGCCACGGAACCCGACTCGGCGCGGGACGAAAAAGCCCGGGACGAGACTAACGATGCCAACGCCAACGCGACGCAAATAAACGCGGTGCTTGACGAGGTCCTGTTATCCTTGAAGAAACGACGTGCGAAGTGTGACGCGGATCTTGAAACCGTGTTCGACGACTGGACCATCGACACGGTGTTGGATTTGGTTTGCGAGTCCGCGGAGGGGGACGAGTTCGTGGTGGACTTGGTGCTGGGTGAAGTTTTGCGTGGCGTGGTTTTGGAGGCCGTCGCGCTTGAGTTACAACTCACGCAAAACCGCGAGGCGCTTGAATTGCTGGAAAGCACGACCGCGGTGGACGACGCGCTTGCGCAGTGCGTTTCGTTTGTCGAGACGCATGCAATTAAACAAATTCAGAACCTCGCCGCGCGGAAGATTCAAGCCGCGCACCGGGGCAATGTGGGACGGAAAATTGTTAATGGGCTGAAACAAGCGCGGGCGGATGCTGAGACTGAGCTGGGTGACGAAATTGAAACTGAAGAGGGTAACGTTACACACGGTCTTAAACCGAAGCCGCTTTCCCACGAACAACCGCCTTTGAACAAAAGCGTGCGCCGCCGACTTACGCAGATGGGGTACGAGTTTTCGGAAAAACGAGAGTACGGGTTAGCGCACGCCCTACGCACAACCTTGTTCCGCAAAATCGACCTGGCCCTGGCGTTTGATTTGCACAACGGACACAGGGGCAGCGTGTTGGACGGCCCAGAAGATGGGGTTTCCTTGAAAAGTGGTGACGAGTCGGCGAGCCAATCGGAAGCGGACTTCGACGAAGACCGTGCCCAGCGGTCGGGTGACGACCGTGTTTCGTTAAGCGAAGACAAACACGAGACCGAGTTGGATGACTCGGGCGACGACGAGCCCGTCAACGCGCGATCCTTCGACTCGACTTTCGCACCCCCGAGCAGCAGCAACAACCGAACGCCGGTGAAACCGCCGACGTATGGATTTCCCAACCTCTTGGAGGACGAATTCGGCGTTGACTACGGGAGCGACGAAGGAATGACCGACTTGTGTTTGATACGGGGAATCGCGAACGGCGGAGGAACGACGGCGGAAAAACAACCGTCACCTACCCATGGCGCGTCCCATGATGATCGTCAAAACCCTAGCAGTTTCGGCGCTGTCCAGAGAAAAGCCAAGGCCAACGAGTTGAGATGGGTCGCCGAAAAAAGAGCGCGCGAGAAGAAAGCGCTGGAGGACGAACGACGACGTTTTGAGATTCTAAAGGAGGAACTCGAGGGTATTGGAAAACGAAGGGCTGAACAAAAAAGGCAGAGGGAGGATAAAAAACAGGCTGACTTGGAACTGCGTGTCGCCCGGGAGGAAAACAACAAACTGGCACGCGCCGTGTTGGTGGAAAGGACGGCTTGGGAAAACAAATGTCGGAGCGACGCTTTGAGGCGGGTTAAAAACGGCGGGACTGGGTAAGTATTTCCCAATCACCAGATTCCGCCTCCCTGATTGCCCATACGAGACTGACACTTTTCTTTTTACAATCAAGTACGTCGTTTGGCAAAAACAAAGGCGACCCTTTGTTCGTGCGCATGCGGCGCGACTTTGAAACGCGCGCCTCGGTTTCGGAGGAGTTGGCACGGAGCCGCGCGCTGGAAGACCGGCGGGTACGGAAGGGAGGCGGAGGGGGTGGCGGGAACGAGTTTCATTTCCAAACCCGGTTTCAGCGACAAAGGCGAGAACGGCTGAAGCTCGCGAGCAGTCGGTTCTTGGACGACGACACGGAAAACGACGGGGGAGCTTTTTTACCCCCGCTGAAGGGCGGCACGGACGGCCAGACCTTGCATCAAGCCCAAATCCGATTTGCGAGACAACAGCAATACGGCGCTATGGTCAAACAGTCACATAAGCCACGACTGAGTGGCGCGGCGAGAGAGGAAATCGCCAAACGAGCGGACGCCAAACGCCCGGGGTTCGACGACGCGTCTTGGGCGTTGCCCACGTTGTTAGGGTCCCACGACTCCTCAACCGACACCATACGAAGGGTGTACGACGCGAACGGGGTCGGGCGGTTCGCGTCCGTCAAGGCGAACGAAGTGGCGTACGGTTACTCTAAAAAAACAACGGGCGATAAAACGGCTGAGTTTCGGTACGACGTCAACGGGCGCCGCGCGGGAAATTTGCCGGCGACGAAAAACGCGGGACGAGCGCAACTTTCCAAAAAACACGGTCCCTTCGGTGCGTTTCCGAAAGAAAATCAAAACTCGCCGGTGCGTGGTGCGATGAGGCCACGACACAGCGGCTCGAATGCATCCGCCCGGTCACCATCGAATCGCACGGCCTCGATCCGGGCCGCGGAAGCCGCCGCGGCGCGAGCGTCGGCGATACTTTCTCGGGTTGTCGTTGCCGTCGGCAATTTCGACGAGCGCGATCCTTTGTACGACCCAAAACGCGATTTCGCGATCGGGTTCGACCCAAGACTTGAGGATTTCAAGTCGTTTCTCGACACCGCGCCTGTTCCGGTCAGTGACCCTGCGGATGGCGGTGTCGCTTCGTCAAAAAAATCCCCAAAAGGCAAGGGGTTCCGCACGCTGTTGCGCGAGCGCACGCTTGTGGCGATTGAAGCGCGATTGAGGAAGGAGTTGACGCTTCTGGAAACCGAGTCTCACCCAGAAAGCCCATTTAAGTTGAGTAAAGACTACGACAAGGCCAACGCGTATGCCGCCTTGGACGACATCCCGTGTGCGGGGGCGTCCACGTTCGGAAGGACGCAAGGTTTGAAGGGGCTCGAGGGGTTGAGTGGGTTTGGCGACGAGACTCGAGAAAGCGGCGACAGCGGCGACAGTTTAGACGGGACCGAACCGAAAGCCGTTGGCGGTGACCAGGATTCCGGTGAAGACGATTGTGACGACGATAACGAAGATGATGGTGATGACGATGACGATGAGGATGACGACGCGGAGGACGATGCGTGACTTTGGCAGACCGTAGGACTATCGTGCGTGTAAGAATCGCGTCCCCCCATTCCAAAAAGAAAATCGACTTTCCTTTCTTTCTTGCCCCTTCCAAGAAGGTAGTCTTGGACCTCACGAGACGTATTCCTCGTCGTTGCCGACGCGCGTGCGCCACACGTTCAGCCGCCAGAACACGTGAGCCGTCCGTGTTTCGTCTCCCCCCCCTCACTCGCGATCGCACGTCCTTCCGCCTCACCGACCACGATGACCCGTTCCCGCACCTCGCGCGCCTCGCGCGTTTTCGCCGCAGGCCCCGCTCTCGCCGGGCTCGCCCTCGCCGCCTGCCTTTGCGGCTGCGAAGCGCGCTACTACGGCAGATACCGCAGTTACGGCGGTACCGCGGTCGTGCGTACCACCACCGTCGCCGTTCGCCCGCGCGGCAGGTGGGGCCGTAAACTTCTCCAGGCGGACTACGACTACACCGGCGACTACGCCCAGCCCCCCCTCGCGTCTGCCCTGGAAGCCCCCACGCCCGCGCCCGAGGAAGAGGTTGACGACACTGAAGAGCGGACGTGCCAGACCGTTCTCGACGTCCTGAGAAGTCGCCCCGAGCTTTCGCTTCTCACGGAGGCTTTGGAAGACCTGCCCCGCGTACGCGCGGCGCTGGACAACCCAACACGAACGGACACATTCTTCGCCCCCACCAACGACGCCATGGAAAAGCTCCTCGCCTGGGGGGACTTCGTGGAGAAAGCAGAGGTACGTCTTCTGACTAAAACGAATCTTCTTCGTCCACTAAAACCTCGGAAAGCCAAGGAAAAAGAAGACGCGAGCGCGAAAAACACAAACGTCCCAACTGTCGCCAGTACTTTTCGACAGCTTGTGTCTAAAGTCTAAGACTAGTGTCTTCCGAGCCACTCTTCATAAGGACTCCCGTAAACAGATACCTACCCCCGACTAACCTTACCTCACTCCTAACTACCACTACCTACCAACTCCCCTTCTTTAACTAATTACAAAGGGTATCGACGAGATGCTCGGCGACGTCCCTTTAAAGGCTTTGATAATCGCGTACCACGCGATTCCCAACGCGACGCTGTTTTCCCCCGCGCTGGCCGCAAAAGGCGGCGACGCCAGCACGGACCGCTTTCTGGACACCGCGCTCGCGAAGGTTCTGGAAGACCCTGGTTTGGAAGGCGTTTCTGGGGGTTCCTCTTCTGAACCCCTGGAGATTGACGAGTTCGAGGGGAAAATCTTCGTCAAAGGCGTGGGGAGCGAAGCCAAGGTCGTTACCGCGGATATCAAAGTACGTGTTGTATTTCCCTAATCCAACGACTATTATCCACACAAGACTGACACTTTCTTTTATGTATCTCAGGCGTGCGCGTCCGTGGTGCACTTAATCGATCACGTTTTACTGCCAATCGACGGCGACGCCGAACTGGAGCCGTTCCAAACGCGACGCCTCGAGGCGATCAAAAAAAGAGCCGAAGCAGCGCGTAAAAAGAAAGCGGAAGCGGACGAAGAAGAAGATGACGAAGCCCTCGCGCCTTCCTCGCCGTACGGCGACGTTTTGGACGAGGAAGACGCGCCGGCGCCGGCGCCGGCGGAGGGGAAGAAGGCGAAGAAGGTGAAGAAGGTGAAGAAGGCCGATTAAGTCGTGCCGGCTCTGCACAGACACCGCGTGCGTACCAGGGAAGTAAACCCGACGGGTAACGCGCGAGAGTCGTCGCACTTGTGATGGGAACATCAGAGACACTCGTTTCTTTTCTGAAGGAATCAATTGTAGACACTCAAATCGCTCTACCTTTTCTTCGGCGGCGGCGGCGGCGGCACTTCCACGGTCGATGCGCCTCGCACCGCCCCCATCGCCCTCATCCCCCCAGGAGGTCCCCCCCCCGCCACCATCCCCATCGGCGCCCCCCCAATAAGCGTCATCGGCGGCCTTACCCTTTGAATACCGAGCGCGTGCACCGGCGGCAACGGCGGGGGAGGCGCTACGAGTATTTGCCGCATTCCTCGTTGCGCTCCGTACGCAGCCGCGCCCCCACCCATCGCCACCATGCGCGGCGGAGGCGGAGGCGGTGCCCCTGGAGGTCCAGGAGGAGGAGGAGGACCTGGAGGGCCCTGACTAAATACTCCTACGACTCCGGGCGGCGGCGGCGGCGCTCCTGATCCTCGAAAATAATGCGACCCTTTCGGCGGCGGCGGCGGCGCGTCGTTTGCGGTCCATTTTGGGACTTGAAACTCCACCACGTCCCCTTCTTTGGTTTTTTCCGGAAGCTCAACCTCCACCACCGGCCCGGCGATGGTGCCGCGAATGCCCATGCGGATTTGTACCCGCGCGTGTTTCGTGCTGACGTTCGCGCCGCGCGGCGCGGTGAACCGAACGAACTTTACGCTTTGCAATTCATCGGTACCATCGCCGTCCCACGCCTCAGTGGGAGGGGGCGGTATACCCGTGATCGTCGCGCCAGGCAGCGTGTGTCCCACCGTGTTCGTCGTGGTGTCACTCATTTTCTGGGTTTCTTCCGTGTGCACCGGACCTTCACTGGGTGCCGCAGACGGCATCGCGATGCCTGAGGTTTTCTTTAAACCAATCATCACCACGGGCTTGGCCGCGAACGGCTTGGCGACGCCATCGCCCCCCGCTGGTTTACGCCGCTTCGCCTTCGGACCGCGCTTCTCCTCCTCCGCAAGCGTAGAGAAGTACGCGTCGCGCTTGCGACGCGCGGCCGCGGCTTTCTCGTCCTCGGAAGAGGGGACCATCGGGGACGCGGACGCGTCGGGCGAAGTGAGGAAGAGGGGCTCTTTCTTTTCGCGGTGCCGACAAGCGACAACTAGCTCGAAGTTAACTCGCCAGCTGTTCTTTTTCGAACGCTTTCCTGCGGCATCGACAGGCACTTCACGTCGCGCGCCCTCCGACCGGGCCCGTCGCGAATGGCGCGTCACGCGAAACTCCGCGCGGTGCTGACCCTCGCGCTTCTTGGCGTGCTTTGCGTGGCGCAGGAAATCGAGACTAATTGCGCCGCGGACGAAGTGTGCGGTGATGCGGAGAAGCAGGCGCCGAGCACGACCGTTGACACGCCGTCGATCGATTCGGCGACGATGAGAGGTGACGCGTCGTCGTTCGACACCACGACTGACAGTGACCAGGTACCGCCTTTGTCCGACCTTGCAGCTGACGATACGCCTACACACGGAACCGCCGGTGACACCGAAAACGAGAGCACCGATGAGGAGCTCTCCCCAGACACCGCGGACCACCCCAAGAAAGCATCGCCGGAACTCGTGAAACAAAGCGAAGGCGAGGAAAAACTCGAGGAGAAAGACGCCGCCGCCGCGAACGTCCGCGTCGAAACCTCCGAGTCGTTTCCTGAGACGTGCCAAAGCCCTGGCACCGAGCCAGGTCCTGACACGGACACGGGTGACCCTCGGTTACCCCCATGGATCCACCGACGGTACACCCAGGCGTTTGGTGGGGTTGTCAACGCGAAGAACGACGCGGTTGGCGTTTTTCGCGAAGGCTTGCAAAAAGTGGGCGCGCTCGAAACTTTTGACAAATTAAATTCGCAAATCTACGCACTCGCCGCCCCGTACGGCCAGTCCGTCGCAGACTTGTACAACACGAGCACCGAAAAGTGGAGCACCGCGCGACACAACTTCGTGACGTTATACCTGGAAATCAAAAAGTCAATGAAACGCAGGCACGAACAGAAGCGGGCGGTACTCGAGAAGGAGAGACAAACAAAAATCGACCGGGGCGAGCCAGTTGACGAAGTTTTGCAGTTTTCGGACGACTACTGGAAGCGACAGGGACAACGCTCCGGTGTTTTGTTCAACGATTTCACAACGCTGGTGGGGATGGGGTGGAGGCACGTCACGTACGTGTCCGGTGACGTGAATGGAAAAGTTACGGAAAGTTTCGCGACAACCAAAACCTCCGTCAACAACCGACTCGCGCCGGCCGTCGCGAAGGCGCGGGTGGAACTCGGCCGGCGCGCGAAGCCGATTGCGAAAGAGTTGCTGACTAAATACCCCCATGAAGCTACCACGGTAGCAATCAAAGCCTCTAAAGCGCTAGGCTGGTTAGGTCTTGGTACGTATAAGCTGACTCAACTGACCGACCTTGGCGACAGTAAGACGACTCCGAGTAAACAACTCATCGACGACGCGGCGTTGCTGTTGGGCGATTGCTTTGGACTTGCAGTTGTTTTCTTGGGTGTGGTTTCGGTGAGCTATTTCGTCATCTTCCGAACACGACCTGGTGACTCAATTCCGGACGAGTGCACGTTCAAAATAAAGCACGTCCCGTCCAACGACGGGTCGTTTCTTGGGAACGCCGTGGGGGGCGGCGTGGACGTTCGCGTATTGTTACCCGGCGTGAAAAAAGCGGCGGAGTGCGATATTTTAGTGAGCGACGAACAAATCAAAGTATCCGCGATGGACGGGTATCACGGCGTGACGATTGGTATTCCACCTGAGGCGAAGGGAAGCTCTTGGGTCAACGGCAAAGACCAGTGGGTGATGAAAGCAAAGTTCGATTTGAAAAGTGAAACCCTGACTATTTACTTGAGGACGCCGGCCGGCGTGATTGCGAAGGGCGCGTCGTCGCCGCTCGGGGACGAGAACGGAAATTCGGGGTACGTATTGCGCGTTTCCCAAATCCCGGACGACTGCTTTACCGAAGCTGGTGACTGTTAGTCCATACATCGCGATTTACTCGTACCAGAAGGGACTATTACCTCTGCCGATTGTCCTGAGTAATTACGTAATACACATGGTCCGAAAGACTGACACTTTGTTTTACCTATCGAAAGGACGCCACGCCGCGTTCCCTTCGCGCCCGTCTCGCCCGCCACGCCGGTTGGGTCAAACCGAAGCGTCGCCGCGGACAAAGCCACGGAGGCGGTGCGGCTGGCGACGTCTGGGAAGAAAAAACGCGCGGGGGAGTGAACGGGAGGGAAGGGGCGTCGCGAAGAGAGAGATACTTAGCATTTATAAATACGCAACACGTAAGTCGAAACGTTCCGCTTCTTCTTTCGTAACTTCCCAGAAAAAAAGCAACGACAACGAAAAGTCGTCACAGCCACGCGCACAACGCACGCGCCACCACCTGCCACCCTCAGCGATGTCCAAGAAGAAAAGCGGCGCCGTGCGGCGCAGCAAAAAGCGTGCTGCGGCCACGAATCCGTTTACGGGCCTTCCCCTCGACGTCGTCCTCACGCACATTCTCAGAACTGACCGTCTGCCGGATCCAATCGACCTCGCTCGACTTCGGGCGGTCTGTCGTGGGATGCGCGACGCCGTTGCAGCGACAGGACGCGAAATACAGGAACACGACGGTGCGAGCGCCGCGAAGGCTGGGTGCTTGAGCACGATGCAGCACCTGCAACGGAGAGGTCGCCTGCCGTTCCTGAAACGGGCAGGGAACCCGGAAACGGCGTACTTGTGCGGAAGCGCGGCGGAGGGCAGACAACTCGAAGTGATGCCGTGGTTGCGTGCGAACGACTGCCCGTGGGGCAGAAACACGTGTTCGAACGCGGCGTACGGCGGCCACCTCGAGGTGCTGCAGTGGGCGCACGAGCACGGGTGCCCGTGGGACGAGAGCACGTGCTCG
>Ga0302131_1001484_pt1 | contig 12662 bp, 10 predicted proteins | sample CB9_20m_MG_FD_203105 | JGI IMG/M metagenome (GOLD analysis project Ga0302131, IMG submission 203105) | Marine microbial communities from Western Arctic Ocean, Canada - CB9_20m | ecosystem: Environmental > Aquatic > Marine > Oceanic | place: Canada: Western Arctic Ocean | collected 2017-09-19
AGGATTCCATCCTAAGAAAGCTAACATATTTATAAAAGCAGCAGGAAAATAACCGTCTTCTTTGTAACCTCTAGTTATCTCTCTAGAAATTTCATTGGTGTATGCTAAAGGAAATACTGGAAAGCCTAATTTGTCTCCGTCACGTTTGCTTAGTTTACCTTTCCCTACTGGTTTTAAAATTAATGGTAAATGGGCAAATTTTGGAGAGTCCCATCCAAAAGCTTTGTATAGTAAAATATGCAAAGGCATTGACGGTAACCATTCTTCACCACGAATTACATGACTAATTTTCATTAAATGATCATCAACAATATTGGCTAAATGATAGGTAGGCATTCCATCACTTTTAAATAAAATTTTATCGTCTAAGGTATTGGTGTCTATCCTAATATTACCACGAATTTCATCTTCCATTCGTAAAAACTCATCTTGTGGGCTTTTAAAACGGATTACATAATTTTCGCCCGCATCTATTTTCGCTTGTACTTCTTCACTAGTTATAACTAGAGAATTTACCAAACGTCCCTTTTCACGGTTATGCCAGTTATAAATAAAATTTTTTCCTTCTGCTTCATGCTCTTTTCTATAACTATCTAACTGATATGATGTGTCAAAAGCATAATAAGCCCAACCTGATTTTATTAAAATAGCAGCATGTTCTTTGTAGATTTCTTTACGTTCAGACTGTCTGTAAGGACCAAATTTTTCATTTTTTCCCGGACCTTCATCAAAAGGAATAGCACTCCAATCTAAAGAGTCTTTAATATATTGTTCTGCATTTCCTACATAACGCGTCTGGTCCGTATCTTCTATTCTTAGGATAAAAGTGCCGTTGTATTTTTTAGCAAATAAATAATTATATAAAGCCGTTCGTACTCCACCAATATGTAAAGGTCCTGTAGGACTTGGAGCGAAACGAACACGTATATTAGATTCCATTTTTTCTGATTTTATAGGTGCAAAGATACTTTTTCTTGAAAATTATTGCACCGATTTCATGAATTTATGTTTCTGTTAAAAAGTTTTTTTTTGGACATAACAGTAAACATCTTTTTATGAAAGTTAAAAAGCAGGGTATTATAGAAAATGTATCGGGTTGATATTAAAAAAGAGAATTTTTCAGGTTTAAAAAGTTTATAAGATTTTTGCTTCTTTTTTTTATGAAGTCTTGGTAATTTTATAAACCGTTATACCAAAGTAGAATTCACTTTGATTATTGATAATAATTGAAATTATCGTTTAACTAAAACTTCTTATAAACACCAAAAGAAAAAGCTATTTGTCGCGCAACATTGTTTCCAAAGAAAGCACTTGGTAAACTTGCGGTAATTCCGAGATTATCGGAAAATTCAGCAATAGCTTTTACGCCAACAACGCCGTAATCTTGGTCGTTAACATATAAACCGGTTGCTAAGTTTGAAGCAGGTAATATAATATTTCCATTTTCTAAAGACTTTTCAATATCTAGAAATGCAATAAGCCAAATATTTTTACCAACTTTTTTTCCATATTCGCCTCCAATTTTAAAGTTAGAACTATAATTATTTGTTCGAATTCTACCGCCAGCAAATGTTTGTATGTAGGATTTTCCAAATCCTTTTCCTGCTAAGAAAAGTGGAGTAAAAGTAAAGGCATCATATCCTGTTCTTATGCCTGAATTCGCATCAAAAGAACCTGTATTCGCTTCCAAAGAAAACTGCCCAGTAATGAGCCATCCCTTGTTATAAAAATTATGTTTTAAACCTATTTCTATATTCCCTAAATCGTTTTTTTTATTTGAATATTCAGGACAGGGAACAACTAAACAAGGATTTACTAAGTCAGTATTCGTGATAATTTTATAAGGTAAGTTGAGAATTAAAGTTGTTTTATTAGAAACACCGTATTCACCATAAAACTGTAGCGTATTATCAGATATTTGGCCATTAATTTTATAATCTGGATCACCAAATAACATATCATAATTAGGTATTGTGGTAAAAGAAAGTTGGGTGTAAAATTTTCCTTTTTCTTTTGTCCATGGACCTTGTGAAAAAGAAGAAAGACAAGCAAATAGTAGTGTTATGGTAACAAAGTTTTTCATGAATATTATGTTTATAAATCCTTAGTTGGATTCGGTCTAATTTACTTACAAATTGATTTAACAATTATTTTACTGCAAGTTACTCTAAAAACAGTATTTTTATTAGTTGATTATGGATGGATACAAAAACATAGCGGTAAAATTACATCGATTTACACGCAAATATTACACAAACGAATTGATAAAAGGAAGTATTTTATTTCTTTCTTTAGGATGCTTATATCTTTTCTTTACTTTGTGCTTAGAGTATTTCTTATGGCTAAAGCCGACAGCAAGAACTTTTTTATTTTGGTTTTTTATTTTGGTTGAACTTTTTTTATTGATTAAATTTATAGCCATTCCAATTGCTAAATTAATAGGTTTTAGAAAAGGGATTTCTTTAGAAGATTCTTCAAAGATTATTGGAAACCACTTTCCAGAAGTACAAGATAAATTGTTAAATGTTTTACAATTAAAAAATACAGCCGATGCATCTGATTTGATTTTGGCAAGTATCGATCAAAAAGCCAATGAATTAGCACCTATTTCATTTGTAAAAGCGATTGATTTTAAACAGAATAAAAGGTACTTAAAATTTGCAGTTATTCCAGTTATTGTTATTTTAATAATTTCAATTACAGGTAGTTACGAGTCTATTACACAAAGTTTAGATCGTGTTGTACATTACAGAACAGCATACAATCCACCAGCGCCTTTTTCTTTCTTTGTATTGAATACAAATCTTGAAGTGATTCAAGGAAAACCGATTCGTATTTCTGTAAATACGCAGGGAAGTATGGTTCCCAACGAAGCTAAAATTATCTTTAATAACCAGCAATATTATTTAGATAATAAAGGAAATGCTCGTTTTTCATTTAAATTTTTAGATATGCAAGAATCCTTACGCTTTTATTTGGAAGCGAATGGAGTGCAATCTCGAGAGTATACTATAAAAGTTATTGGAGCACCTATAATAAATAATATTTCATTGCAGTTGAAGTATCCTAAATATGTAGGAAGAAGAAATGAAACTATACAGAATGCTGTGAATTTAACGGTTCCGGAAGGCACAAAAATTACTTGGCAGGTACAAACTTTACAAACAGATTCAGTAGCTTTTATCAACCATCAAAAAAGAGTTTATTTTAATAATTTTGCTGAAGATCAATTTGAATATAAAAAAACAATAAGAAACGCAATTAATTATCAAATTTCTTCCTCTAATATAAATTTACAAGATTATGAAAGCCTACAGTTTTCTGTGGATGTTGTAAAGGATGAATATCCATTAATTTCTGTGCGTTCAAATATCGATAGTATTTCACGTGGAACATCGCAATTTGCAGGGCAAATATCTGATGATTATGGGTTGAAAAAATTAGAGTTGATTTACTATAATGAAGATGATTCTGAAAGTATACAAATCATGGATATTAAGATAAATAAACAAAATATTCAAACATTCTTTTATCAATTTCCTGAGGGATTAAACTTAGAAGAGGGAACAAATTACGAGATGTACTTTCAGGTTTTTGACAATGATCTTGTCAATGGAAATAAGATGGCTAAGAGTAAGGTCTTTAATTATCGACAAAAAACAGAAGAGGAAGTAGAAGAGGAGTTGCTTCAAGAGCAGAGAATTACAATAAATGATTTGGAGAGTTCTGTTCAGAAGCAGAAAAAGCAACAAGAGCAATTAGAAACGATTCAACAAGATTTACAAAAGAAAAAGAGTATTAATTGGAATGATAAAAAGAAAATAGAAGGTTTTATTAAGCGTCAGGAACGATATAAAAAAATGATGCAACGTCAAACGGACAAGTTGCAAGAAAATTTGGATGAGAAAAAAGAGCAAAATCAAAGTCTTCAAGAAAAAAAAGAGGCTTTAAAAGAGCGTATTAATGAGCTCAAAAAATTGGACAAACAACAAAAGCTATTGGATGAGATACAAAAATTAGCTAACAAATTAAATAAAGAGGAATTAGTAAAAAAGGCCAAGGAATTAGCACAGCAAAATAAACAGCAACAAAGAAGTTTAGAAAAAACATTGGAGTTGGTAAAACGTTTTTATGTGGAGCAAAAAACGATGCAAATTGCGAATAATATTGCTGAATTGGCGAAAAAACAGGAAGAGGTTGTTAAAAAAGATGAGGATACGTTGGAGGCGCAAAAGGAAATAAAAAATGAATTTGACGAAATTAAAGAAGCATTAGAGGAGCTCAGTAAAGATAATGAGAATCTTAAAGAGCCGATGGAATTGCCTAACGTTGATGACGAAAAGGAAATTATTGACAAAGAACTAGCGAAATCTGAGGAAAATTTAGAGGACCAAAAACAGGCAGAGGCTAAAAAGAGTCAGAAGCAATCTTCTAAGAAGATGAAAGAGATGAGTGCAAAATTGCAAAAAGGTCTGATGGAAATGGAAGGAGAATCTATGGAGGAAAATATGGATGATTTGCGTAAAATTTTAGAAAACTTGGTTATATTTTCGTTTCAGCAAGAAGAGTTGATGGACAAATTTAATGAGAGTTCTACAGCGCATCCGGATTTTGGTAAAAACTTAAAAAATCAAAATCAGATTAAAATATATTTTGAACATATAGATGATAGTTTGTATGTTCTCTCTATGCGTTTGCCAAAACTATCTACTAAAATTCAAGAGGATTTATCTTCTGCACATTACAATTTAGAGCAAACTTTGGAAAATTTTTCTGAAAATAGATTTTCTCAAGGAATTTCCAATCAACGGTATGTAATGACTGCTGCTAATAATTTAGCAAATTATTTAAGTAATATCTTGAATAGCATGCAAAACGCAATGTCTATGAAAATGGGAAAAGGAAAGAAAGGAAAAAATAAAGGTTTTAGCTTGCCAGATTTGATTAAAAAACAAGGAGAGTTGTCTAAACAAATGAAATACGGTTTGAAGAAAGGAGATAAAAAGGGTAAGGGAAAAAAAGGAAATAAACCAGGTGAAAATGGCAAGCCAGCTGAAAACGGTGCAAAGGGTAAAGAAGGTACAGGCGGTAAGCCGGGAGAAAATGGAAAGAAATCAAGTGGAGGCAAAGGTGGTTCTAATGATGATTTAGACGGCGAGTTATATGAAATTTTTAAGCAACAATCGTTATTAAGACAAGAACTTCAAAACGCAATTAAAGAAGGCGAAAACGGAAATTCTGGAGGAAATGCAGCAGCAAAAAAGGCATTAAAAACCATGGAGCAGTTAGAAAATGAAATTCTTAATAATGGTTTTAATGCTATTACTTTTCAAAAAATGCAAAACTTGAATTATGAATTATTAAAATTAGATAAGGCTGCACTGGAACAGGGAATGGATAAAAAACGAAAGTCTACCGTAAATCAAAAAGAATCTCAAAAAAATATAATTAAAGCATTTAATTTTAAGAAGCAGTTTTATAATCAAACAGAGATATTAAATAGACAATCCTTACCTTTGCAGCAAAATTACAAAAAGAAGGTGAGAGCTTACTTTTCTGATAAAAAGATAGAATAATATGATAACATTCAATTACGAAACATCTTATCAATTAAAAGACGAAAGTTTGTTAGAAAATTGGATTGAAAGTGTGTTAGTAAATAACGGTTTTGAAATAGGAGAAATTAATTATATTTTTTGCGATGATGCTTACTTGCTTAAACTAAACATAGAGTTTTTACAACACGACACATTAACAGATGTTATTAGTTTTGATAATTCTTTAGGTAAATTAATTGCAGGTGATATCTTTATTTCTTCGGAAAGGGTATTAGAGAACGCCGCAGAATTTAAAGTTACATTCGAAGAGGAGATGCAGCGGGTTATGATTCATGGTGTTTTGCATTATATGGGATTTAAGGATAAGTCTGAAAAGGACAGTATTAAAATGAGAGGCGCAGAAAATGAAGCCTTATTGCTTTTAAGTAATTGATAATCAAATAATAAAACCAAAGTTTCACGTGGAACTATAAGACAATGAGTTTATTTTCAACAACATACGACGTAATAGTGATTGGTGGAGGACATGCAGGGAGTGAAGCTGCTGCCGCTGCTGCGAACATGGGTGCACATACTTTATTAATTACAATGAATTTGCAGAATATTGCGCAAATGAGTTGTAATCCGGCAATGGGAGGGATTGCAAAGGGACAAATAGTGAGAGAGATTGATGCTTTAGGAGGTTACAGCGGAATCGTAACCGACAAGACAGCAATACAGTTTAAAATGCTGAATAAATCTAAGGGTCCCGCAATGTGGAGTCCAAGGGTGCAGTCCGACAGGATGCAATTTGCAGATTGTTGGAGAACGATGTTAGAACAGACTAAGAATGTAGATTTTTATCAAGATTCTGTAAATGGTTTGTTGTTTGATGGCAACAAAATAATCGGTGTAAAAACGGCATTAGGTTTGGAAATTAAGTCCAAGACAGTTATTATAACTGCAGGAACTTTTTTAAATGGACTTATTCATATTGGTGATAAAAGTTTTGGTGGTGGAAGAGCAGGGGAAGGAGCGTCAACAGGAATTACAGAAGAATTGGTTGCGAAGGGTTTTGAATCTGGTAGAATGAAAACAGGTACGCCTCCAAGAGTGGATGGAAGATCTTTGGATTATTCTAAAATGACAGAGCAACCAGGAGATGAAATCACAGAGAAATTTTCTTATTTACCGAGTACAAGTGCATTAAAAAAACAACGGTCTTGTTGGTTAACATATACAAATACGAAGGTGCATGATTTGCTGCGAGAAGGTTTTGATCGATCGCCAATGTTTAATGGGAGAATAAAATCGACAGGGCCAAGATATTGTCCTTCGGTAGAGGATAAAGTAGATCGGTTTGCAACTAAAGATAGGCATCAAATTTTTGTAGAGCCAGAAGGTTGGACAACGGTTGAGATGTATGTAAATGGATTTTCGACATCACTTCCAGAAGATATTCAAGACAAGGCAATACGTGCTGTAGAGGGTTTTGAGAACGTTAAGTTTTTAAGATATGGATATGCAATTGAATATGATTTTTTCCAACCAACACAATTAAAACATTCACTTGAAACCAAACTGATAGAAAATTTGTTTTTTGCAGGTCAAATAAACGGAACAACGGGATACGAAGAAGCAGCGGCACAGGGATTAATGGCAGGAGTAAATGCGGCTTTAAAAACGCAGGGAAAAGATCCTTTTATTTTAAAAAGAAATGAAGCTTACATTGCTGTTTTAATTGATGATTTAATTACGAAAGGTACAGAAGAGCCTTATCGAATGTTTACGTCAAGAGCGGAATATAGAACCTTGTTAAGACAAGATAATGCAGATCTGCGTTTAACGCCTAAAGGATATGAATTAGGTTTGGCTTCTAAAGAGCGTATGGACCGGGTATTGGAAAAGCAACGAAAAACAAATTTATTAATTAAGTTTTTAAATGAAACGAGTGTAAAGCAAGAGGAGATAAATCCTATTTTAGAAGCGAAGAATTTAGCATTGATTAATCAGTCGATGAAGTTGTTTAAGATCGCTTCAAGACCGCAATTAGATTTTTCTGATTTTAAAAATATAAAGAAGCTAAGTCGTTTTTTAGAAGAGAACGCTATTGATAACGAGGTTATAGAACAAGCAGAAATTCATTTAAAGTATTCTGGTTATATTGATAAGGAAAAGAACAATGCGGATAAATTAAATAGATTGGAAAACGTGAAAATTCCATCTACTTTTAATTATCAAAAGTTACAATCGCTTTCCTATGAAGCGCGAGAGAAATTAGGTAAAATACAGCCAACATCAATTTCACAGGCAAGTAGAATTAGTGGGGTGTCGCCGAGTGATATTTCTGTGTTGTTGGTTTACATGGGCAGATAATATTCAGAGTTTTTAATGATGTTCCTCGTGGAACAATTCAACATAAATGGCAAAAGAAGAATATTTTTATCAAAATTTACAGCCTTTTTTAAACTGTAAAGATTATACTGTTTCTGGAGAAGAGTATCAGGTTATGACAAACGCAACATATGATATGTTGGTTACACATCCAGTTCCTAAAAACTTAGAAGATTATTATAAAAGCGAAAACTATATTTCTCACACAGACAGTAAAAAAAAGTTGATTGATAAAGTATATCAAGCAGTAAAAAATATTACTCTAAAGAGAAAATTAAAGTTAATTAATTCTTTTAAAATAGCATCAAAAAATATTTTAGATATTGGGGCAGGTACAGGTGATTTTTTAAAAGTTTGTACAAATAACGGTTGGAATGTTTCCGGGATTGAACCGAGTTTAGAAGCAAGAAATATCGCTCAAAAAAAAGGTGTTATTTTAAAAGAAAACGTTTCAGAATTTAAAAATAGAAAGTTTGATGTAATTACACTTTGGCATGTTTTAGAACATGTAGAAAATTTATCAGAATATATTTCAATATTACATAGCTTGCTTTCGGATGACGGAAAGTTAATTATTGCAGTTCCTAATTTTAAAAGTGATGACGCAAAATTTTATAAAAAAAATTGGGCAGCTTATGATGTGCCCAGACATTTATGGCATTTTTCACAAGCGTCAATTTCTAAATTATTTTCTGAAGTAAATATGGTTGTTGAAAAAACAATCCCCATGAAATTTGATGCGTATTATGTTGCTCTTTTAAGTGAAAAATATAAAACAGGAAAAATGAATCCAATAAAAGGTTTTTACAGAGGTATGCTTTCAAACTTTAGAGCTAAAAGAACAAAAGAGTATTCTTCTTTGGTTTACGTGTTAAAAAAGTAGAAAAAAAGGATTTTAAAAACATTTTATATGGTTTTTATTTGTAAAACACACAAACACCTTACGGAAAAAAGAAAAGCTCTTAAAACATATGTTTTAAGAGCTTTTCTAATAAATTTTACTGATGAATATTTATATTTGTAATAAATTTTACTTATTTAGTAAGTAAACACCTAAAAGCGTAATGATAAAATAGACAGCTAAAGACATGGCTCCTGCATAATCTTTTGCAAGACGCTGTCCTATCAATAAGAAAATTAAAACGACCGCACAAAGCTCTGTTCCGAGTAAAGCAATTTCTTTTGCGCCAGAAGTGTATAATTGATAAATTCCAAATGACATTAATAAACCGGCAACTATTTCTAAAATTAAAATAACGGCTAATAATAAGGGAACACTATTTTTTAAGGGTGAACTCTGAAAGTGCTCTGTGATAAAAGAAAGGTTTCCTTTCCAGTCTAGTAGTTTGTCAATTCCAGATTGAGTAAAAGTTACGGTTAGAAAGAATAATACCAAAACTTCTGTTGGGTAATTGGAGAGTAGTGTCATAAATTTAAACTTTTTAATTAATTTGTTTTTTATTGGTAAATAGCTAGTAGGATCTTTTTATTTTTTAAATAATTTGTGGAAAAAGCTTTTCGACTTTTCAGTTACTTCTTTTGCATTTTCAGCAAAATCTGCTAAATGTTCGGCAGCTTCACCCATTAATTCTGATGCATTTTCTCTTAGTTCCTCAAGTGTTTCTTTAGTTTCATCAGCAAAGGCTGCTGTCTTCTTTTTTGTTTTTTCTATATTTTCATCGGATAGGCTTTCATCTAGTTTCTCTTTTGCAATGTCTAAAGCGTCCGTAGTGTCCTCTAAAAAGTTACTTGCTTTTTCTTTTATTTTTTTAATAATGTCTTTTTTTATGTTATTTGATTTTTCGTCACCCATAATTATTTAATTTTAAGTTTATAAAAATGCTTTATGCGTTGGATTCTTAAGGCTTATTTTGTTAATTTAATTATCTAAAATCCATCTAAATTTGAGCTGTTTAAGTTTTTGTTGTTTACTAAAAATTATAACGTTTTATTTTTACTACTAAAGTATTTTCGAAATAAGCTTTTTTAATTGATGGATAAACCGTTTGTAAACGCACATAAACATGTTTTATTTATTCGCCTTGTAAGCTGTTTTTAACTAAAATATATTTCGATTTTAGTGCTATTTTGGAGTATCACAAGAGCTATAAGTTAACAAAATATTGATTTAATTTTATTAACAATAGTCTGTGCTAGTTTTTCTTTACTTTCGACGGTCCAACCGGCAACATGCGGGGATAAGATTACATTTTTTGAATTGATCAAATATTTGAAGGCTTCAGGCATTTTATCATCAGAAAAAAGCTTCTCAAAAGACGATTTCTCATATTCTAAAACATCCAAGCCTGCTCCTAAAATTTTACCAGATTTCAAGGCATCAACTAAATCACTGGTTACGACTGATGAACCGCGTGCAGTGTTTATTAACCAAAAATTCTTTTTAAAATTCTTGATAAAATTAGTGTTTATCATGTTTTTAGTCTGTATTGTTTCTGGTATATGCAGACTTAAAACGTCTGCTGTTTCTTGTATTTCTGATAAAGAAACTTGTTTGCAATTTTCATCGGAAACATTGGGCTTTATATCGTAAGAAAGTATTTCAACATCAAAACCACGCAATTTTTTTGCGAATGATTTCCCCATATTTCCATAACCAATTAAACCAATTTTTTTTCCGTCTAATTCAATTCCTCTATTTTCTTCACGCAACCATTTTCCATTTCTAACTTCGTTATTAGCGGTGTTTAATTTATTAAAAAGAGATAATAACATGCCTAGCGAATGTTCACCTACTGCATTTCTATTTCCCTCTGGAGCAGCAATTAATTGTATGTTTTTAGAAGCTGCATGCTTGCAATCTATATTTTCTAAACCAGCACCAACGCGACCAATAAACTTTAGATTAGTGGCTTTGTCCAGGAAATTTTTATCAATTGAAAAACGACTTCGAATAATAAAACCATCATATAAATGAATCTTTGCTTCAATTTCTTTTTTTGAGGAAGTGTAATCTTCATCATTTGTAAACCCTAAATCGTTAAGTTGATTTATTAACAAAGGATGGTTTGAGTCTAGATGTAAAACAGTCATTTGTAATGTTTTTTTTATTATTGAGAAAAAGAGTCAACATAGGTTTATGAATCTTTTTGGAGGATAAAAGATGTTGTATATAATTGGTGAAAGTGAATTTCCTGAAAAATATTTTTTCCGTTCATAATTCTTTCATTAAAGCAGAGGTATAAATAGACTTTTAATACTGTTCTTTATCACTAGGAAAATCTTTGCTTTTTACATCGGTAACGTATTGCTCGAAAGCGCCCGTCATATCTTCAAATAAATCTAAATATCTTCTTAAAAAACGAGGGTTAAACTCATGTGTCATTCCTAACATATCGTGGGTAACTAAAACTTGGCCATCAACTCCATTTCCAGCGCCAATGCCGATTACCGGAATGGATATTGCTGCTGCTACTTTTGTTGCCAATTCAGCAGGAACTTTTTCTAAGACAATTGCAAAACAACCAATTCGTTCTAACATTAAAGCATCTTCCATTAGCTGTTCTGCTTCTTCTTCTTCTTTTGCTCTAACAGTGTAGGTTCCGAATTTATAGATCGATTGTGGTGTTAACCCTAAATGACCCATAACAGGAATCCCCGCATTTAAAATACGTTTTATAGATTCTTTAACTTCTCTTCCTCCTTCTAATTTTATAGAATGGCCGCCAGATTCTTTCATAATTCTAATGGCAGAGCGCAAGGCTTCTTTTGGGTCAGATTGATAACTTCCAAAAGGCAAATCAACCACAACGAGACAACGTTCAATTGCTCTAACAACGGAACTTGCATGATAGATCATTTGATCTAAAGTAATCGGCAAGGTAGTTTCATGTCCAGCCATTACATTGGAAGCAGAATCACCTACTAAGAGTACATCTAAGCCAGCTTTGTCTAAAATTTTTGCCATGGTATAATCATACGCGGTTAACATGGAAATTTTTTCTCCATTCGCTTTCATTTCTACCAACGATTTTACGGTAATTCTTTTGTACTGTTTTTTTGCTACGGACATATATTCAAATATTTTAAGTAGGGTAAAAGTAAGGAATATCAATAGATATTTTACTAGTTAATATTTGGTTAATGTGATTACTATTAAAAAGAGTATTAAATTTTTTAATCTGTTTTATTACAATAATAACTTAAAAAAAATTAGAATAAAAAGAGATTAAAAACGCAATTAATATTTTTTTTGAGAGATTATAATCGGTAGTTCATACAATTATTGAAAATAGATTTAGGCCAAATATTAAAATTTAATCGATCTATGTCAGTATCGTTTATAGTAGCTTTACAAGTAGAAAAAAGAAGTTAATTTTGAAAGTGATTTTTAAAATAGAAATGGGTGTATGTAAAACGTACTTTGTGAGAACACGAAGTTGGATAGAAATTTAACCTTTAAATAATAAATTAGACGTGATGGCGGGAATTCTAAGTTTCTATTTTGTAATAATTGGTTATAGAAATCATTTATTTCGTACCAAGAGAAGAAGAAGTAATTGCAAGGTTATATAAGATAAAAAATAGGCCTATATTTGATTCCTAAATGAAAAGATGCTTCAAGAAAAAATCACTTTAAATCCTGATAAATGGATAAATAATTATGCAGATTACATGTTTAATTACGCTGTTGTGCGTGTTAATGATGGCGATTTGGCCAAAGACTTAGTGCAAGAAACATTTTATGCAGGCTTAAAATCAGCTAAAAATTTT
>Ga0302131_1001493_pt1 | contig 12637 bp, 9 predicted proteins | sample CB9_20m_MG_FD_203105 | JGI IMG/M metagenome (GOLD analysis project Ga0302131, IMG submission 203105) | Marine microbial communities from Western Arctic Ocean, Canada - CB9_20m | ecosystem: Environmental > Aquatic > Marine > Oceanic | place: Canada: Western Arctic Ocean | collected 2017-09-19
AAATTGAACAGCAATGGGCTTTCGCTTTAAGCTTTACTACCACTAATAAGCAGCACCATATTAAGTGGTGTGACGATGCTAATATAAACGAGTTATCAAATCGATATCGAGCCATGATTTTCACTCGAAACATCACCAATGCAACACCTGAAGATTTATCTCCAGAAATACTTGCTAATACCTGCGAAAATTGGCTTTCAGGTATAGATGAAAAGCATATAAGCAGCAAAAGGTGGGTGGGTGAAGCACTCAAAGAGCAAGGCTGGATGGGTATTTATCATGTGGGTCGCGGTAGCACTCGCCCCCCAGTGTTAATTGAAATTGACTATAATCCTACAGGCGATATCAACGCACCTATTTCAGCTTGCCTAGTGGGTAAGGGCATTACATTCGATAGCGGTGGGTATAGTATTAAAAGCAGTGAGGGCATGCTGAGCATGAAATGTGATATGGGCGGTGCAGCAACCGTCACTGGCGCACTTGGCTTAGCTATGTTGCGAGGCTTAAAAAAGAGGGTTAAGTTATTTTTATGTTGTGCTGAAAATCTTATTAGTGGCCACGCTTATAAATTAGGTGATGTAATTACCTACAAAAATGGTACATCGGTAGAAGTAGTCAATACCGATGCTGAAGGTAGATTAGTTTTAGCTGATGGCTTAATGGCTGCTACTGAAACGGGTTCTAAATTAATTATAGATGCAGCCACTCTGACGGGTGCAGCAATGGTGGCTTTAGGCGAAGAATACAACGCTTTATTCGCCTTAGACAAAGCGCTTCAGCAAAGAGTTTTAGGGTATTCAATACAAGAGTTTGAACCTTCATGGTGTTTGCCTTTAGAAAAATGGCATCAATATAAATGCCCGTCTGCTTTTGCTGATACTGCCAACAGTAAATCGCAAAAAGGTGGCGGTGGAGGTGGCGCATCTAACGCAGCAGGTTTCTTATCAAGGTTCGTTAATGAAGAAGGTACCGGTTGGTTACATATTGACTTAGCCGCGGCATACAACGCCAGTGGCTCCGTAACTATGCCTGTAGGCGCAACTGCGCAAGGGTTTAGAACAATAGCGCGTGCTTTACTAGAAGAGTAAAGCACCATCGAAGAAGCGGGCATTATCACGGCCGCTTCTTCGGTTTTAGGACAATTCCCAGCCCCTGAAACGCTCAATCAATATCTTTTTAGTCCTTTTAGTCCTTTTTACAAAAATTGATTTTTATCGGCAGCATTCAACAGACTCTTGCTTATCACTCGATTGCCGCATCCTAAATAACTAAAAACTCGGCTACTTACTCGACAATCATCGAACCCTCAATTCAATTTTCTTATTATATTTTGATGAAACATTGATAAAGCGCAAAGTATGCAAATAAAAATTACCCAGCTATTCATTTGGATACAAATCTGCATCCACTATTCATCCTTTTTCATATAATTATCAAGCTGTTGAAAATAAAACTAATCTTAGGGTGTGAGGGTGAGATAATATAAACTAATAAAAAACAATGTAATTTTAGAGACACTAATGGATATTTGGTCTGCTGCAATCACCTTATTTTTGATTATGGATCCACTGGGTAACATGCCAGTATTTATGTCCGTGTTAAAAACAATTGAGCCTAGGCGAAGAAGAATAGTATTAGCGAGAGAACTGTTATTCTCTTTGATTATTATGTTTACCTTTTTGTTTAGCGGATAAGCTGTGTTGAACTTTTTAAACGTTCGCCAATAGAGCGTGAGCATAGCCGGAGGTATTATTCTATTTTTGATTGGTTTAAGGATGATATTTCCGCAGCCAGGAGGCGTGGCAGGTTTAACCTCTGATGAGGAACCATTTATTGTGCCATTAGCTATCCCAATGATAGCGGGTCCTTCTATATTAGCAGCACTTATATTATTGGCAAATCAAGATCATAACCGTATGCTAGATTGGTCTTTAGCTTTGGGAGCGGCATGGTTAGCCTCAGCGACTATCCTAATGTTATCTAGCACACTACATAGGATATTAGGTGAAAGGGGATTGATCGCCATAGAAAGACTGATGGGTATGATTTTGATCATGATTTCTATCCAAATGTTACTGGACGGTATAGGACAATATTATTCTCTCGGCTAGTTAAGTATTAAATGAAGTCACCTTAAAATTTTTAACACTTTGCGCTTTAAGTATTCTGTGCATTCAAACACGATGAATTTTGTGAGAAACCTTTACACAATTGAGCTTGTATCACCCGACGCAGGCTCGTACGAATAATAATGAGAGTAACTTTGAAAAAAAAACTGAACATATTCCAACAGGTTAGAGAACTAGAAGGGTGGCATGCAGTTGCCTTTTCAGCCACACTTTTAGAACGTATGTTACCCAACTATGTGCTGTTTTGTGAAGCCACCGATTTTGCTGATCCTGCTCAATATCGTAATAGTCTGAATTCAATTTGGGAATGGTTAGCTGTGCCCAAAGCAAAAATAAACTTTTCCGTTCAACTAGAAAAAGTTGAAGACGCAGTGCCTGATGCTGTGGACTTTGATAATTATGGTGTCTATCCAGCAATTGACATGGCTATGTCCCTATCAGCCACCATTTTACTGATTCAAGGGGAAGATCCACAAGGTGCAGTTGTTGTTAGCAAATTATCTCAAGGCGGGGTAGAGGCGTTTATTGAAGCCAGTACTGAAGAAGACATCAGCGACGTAGATATTAAACAACATCCATTGATGCAATGGGAAGTCGAAACTCAACAAGAGTTATTAATATTTTTGTCAACGTGCGCAAAAAATTCCGAAAGCTGTAAACAACTAAAACAATTAGCCATCGCAGAAGGTATGAGCAACATTGGTTTAGCAATCTAAATAACCTCAGCTGATGCGTTGATAAACTCTAGCCAGGATCTGCGCACTGTGTTTTTCTTTAATCATTTGCCAGTTTTCAGGGACTGAATAGATTATACCTTGGCCTTCACATTCGATATAAATAATACCATCGATAGCTAGCAAGTCTTTTTCAACAATACGTTCAATCGTTTCAGGCAGTAAGTTTTGATTAAAAGGCGGGTCTAAAAAAATCAGCTCATATGGCCGTTCCGTTTTATCGAGTGTCATCATCATATTTAATGTATCACCTTGGATGATTTTCGCCTGTTGCGCAGATAAACCCAACAATTGAATATTAGCGCCTAGATTTTTTGCCACACTTTTATCTAACTCAATAAAAGTACAACTATCTGCATAACGCGACAACGCTTCAAAACCCAAACCACCACTGCCAGCAAATGCGTCTAAACATCTTGCATCCGAGGTGTATGGGGTCAGCCAGCTAAATAACATTTCCTTATTTTTATCCGTTGTTGGTCGCAAGCCTTGAACATCGAGTACCGGTAATCTACGTCCACGAAAACGCCCACTAATGATCCGTACTAAGCCACTAGGTTTTGAGCCAGCTAGTGTATTACTCTTTGTTGAACGTTTTTCGTCTCGCTTCATTTGGTATAGAAATGCTATTATTATGAACTATTTAAATAGTTTACCCAATTACTTAGGATTTCTCACCGGTATGTCAAAGTTTTTCAAATGGCTGAAAAAAGAAAAACAACATGAAGAGCCTTCTGTTGTTGATCAAGCTCCTATTCAAACGACGATTGAACATGTAAATTTAGAGCCAGAATCAATAGAGAATGATAATTCCATCTCTACCACTTCCACCTCAAACGTGCCCATTGCCAAACCCAATGAAATAACTAAACCACAACAAACTGTAACAATGGCGAGCTATGAGTCTACGATTCATACTCAAAAGACAGATAAAACAGATAAAACAGATAAAACAGATAAAACAGAGCCATTAACAGTCGAAAACAATTATTCCAATAATGACACTACTTCAGAAAGTATATTAGAAAAGGGCAAGGAAGTTATTGAGCCTGAATTAAGACCTGAACCACTTGTTACTCAAGATGTGATTACAAATAACCTCAAATTGGACAACAATGTTTTAGAAGAAAATGAAGATACATTAGACAAACCACCTATCAAACAAGAATTTGCGGATGCTGAAAAGGTTGGATTTTTTAGTAAGTTAAAACGTGGATTGTCTAGAACCAAAGAAAGTATCGGCAGTGGCATTGTTAGCTTGTTTCGTGGCAAGGCCATTGATGATGAATTGTTTGAAGAGCTAGAAACACAGCTATTGGTGGCGGATGTAGGAATGGACACAACAGTTAAAATCATTAAACAACTAACTGAAAGTTCAAATCGTAAACAATTAAAGGACGGTGACGCTTTATACCAGTTATTAAAAGAACAAATGGGCGATGTATTGAAGAAAGTGGAGTCCCCGCTCACCCTTAAAACGGAGTCTGGACCATTTGTCATTTTAATGGTCGGCGTGAATGGCGTAGGTAAAACTACCACGATTGGCAAGATGGCTAAGCAATTTCAGCAGCAAGGTAAGAAAGTGATGTTGGCAGCGGGAGATACTTTCAGAGCGGCGGCGGTTGAACAGCTTCAAGTCTGGGGCGAGCGCAATAATATTCCAGTAGTTGCACAACAAACTGGATCAGACAGCGCATCAGTTATTTTCGATGCATTTCAATCCGCCAAGGCAAAAAATATTGACGTGTTGATTGCAGATACCGCCGGCCGCTTACAAAACAAAGAACATTTAATGGAAGAGCTCAAAAAAGTGGTGCGTGTGATTAAAAAAATTGCACCTGAAGCCCCACACGAAATCATGCTGACTTTAGATGCGGCCACAGGACAAAATGCGGTAAGCCAAACTAAGCTATTTGATGCAGCAGTAGGCTTAACTGGAATAAGCTTAACAAAATTAGACGGTACCGCAAAAGGCGGGGTGATTTTTGCCATTGCCGATCAATTTACTATTCCTATTCGATATGTCGGTATCGGTGAAGGCATTGACGATTTGAGACCTTTTAATAGCCAAGATTTTATAAATGCGTTATTTTCAGAGCCTGAACGTCAGCAATAATAAACAAATTAAGCCATTCTATGATTAAGTTTGAAAAAGTCAGTAAAACCTATCCAGGCGGACAACAAGCCTTGAGAAAGGTCGATTTTCATATTGAGCCAGGAGAAATGGCTTTTTTAACTGGGCACTCAGGCGCCGGAAAAAGCACCTTGTTGAAACTTATATCCATCATGGATCGACCGACAGTGGGTAAAGTATTAATCAATGGACATGATTTAAGCAATATTCAACGAAAACAAATTGCTTATATACGCCGAGATATTGGGATGATTTTTCAAAGTCACCAATTGTTGATGGATAAAAGTGTTTTTGACAACGTGGCGTTACCTTTAATTATTGAAGGTTATTCACATAAAGAAACGACAAAACGCGTTCATGCAGCACTAGAAATGGTAGGTTTAAGAGATAAGGTCAAAAATTTGCCTGCTATGCTCTCAGGTGGTGAACAACAAAGAGTCGGTATTGCACGAGCAGTAGTAAACAAACCACCCCTGTTATTAGCGGATGAACCAACAGGTAATTTAGACCCCAAATTATCAATGGAAATTATTCGTTTATTTGAGGATTTTAATCAAGTAGGTGTGTCTGTATTTATTGCGACTCATGACCTTGGACTGATTGCACGCATGAAATACAGAACACTCACACTCAAACAAGGTCAGATGATAACTGATGGTCTGACTGACGAAGTTCAAAATGGCGATCTTTATGTATAACCTTTTCTTTAATTTAGCTTTTAGCTTTGTACTAGATACCTCATTGTGTAGGTTAAGTAGATGAGCATATTGTTCAAAGGTCGAGTGCAAGGTGCACAAATTTCACAAATATCTGCATATCAGCGTTTTTTGATGTTTTTTGTTAACCACTTTAGACAAGCACTGGCTAGCTTGGGTGAACTATGGCGCTCAAAAGCCTCATCACTGATGACGATAGGTGTACTAGGATTAAGTATTACTTTACCTAGCACACTCTACGTAATGGTAAAAAATGCTGAAAATGTAAGCTCTGGTTGGGAACAAGCCTCTCAAATATCTTTATTTTTAAAAGAAAAAGTAAGTCAAGGAGACATAGAGCAACTTCTAAAACGAATTCAACTTTGGCCAGAAATTGATTCGATCAACTACATATCGGCAGACCAAGCACTTGATGAGTTTAAACAATTATCTGGTTTCGGTGATGCTATTGCTTACTTAGATAAAAATCCATTGCCTAATGTGTTATTAGTCACACCCACAAGCCGCCATACCGATCCTGTTGCCGCACGTTTACTTTTAGATAAGCTGAAAGAAGAAAGAGAAGTTGATGTGGGTAAGTTAGATATTGAGTGGCTTGAACGCCTGCATGCTTTGCTTAATGTCGTCAAAGATTTGGTCTCAGTTATCGCTCTTTTACTGTTCCTTGCCGTTGTTCTCATTATTGGTAATACGATAAGACTCAACATTATTAGTAAAAAAGACGAGATTTTAGTGATGAAACTTGTTGGTGCAACAGATGCTTTTATCCAACGCCCCTTTATGTACACAGGTTTTTGGTATGGATTTTTAGGTGGTTTACTAGCGTGGATGGTGGTTATATTACTTTTATGGTGGATGAGCAGCAGTGTTAGTGCAGTCAGCGAGTTATATCAAAAGAGTTTCAACTTAACCGGTGCTGACCTCTCTACTTTCTTGTGGATGTTAGGCCTGTCAGTTCTTCTAGGTCTGACTGGTTCATTGTTATCAGTCAAGCGTCACGTTAGAGAAATTGAGCCTAAGTAATTTTGAGTTTTTTGCCCCAAAACCCAATGTTGAGGTATCAGTATTGTTTGTAAGCAACATTTTAAGGTTCCCCAGAATGATTAAACTGATAGTCCATGGATAAGCCATTTAATTCCAGGCCTTATGAATTAGGGGCACTACTTGGATGAAAATTAGCAATCTTGTGCCATTAAATATTGCACATTTTTAATATCCCCATCCGTGTTAGCTGGTTTTATTTTTAAAGCGCAGGCCAATAATCCATATATTTCTATGTTATCGAAAGGTGCAGTCGTCAGCTTCTTATTAAATGCTGGGCCACTAGCTATGAAGATGGCGTGCATCAATGGGTCTTGATTATCATAACCATGAGTGGCAACAGAGCGACCTAATTTAGCCATTGGTTCCGGCTTGCGTTTATCTCGACTGGCATAAATACTCCAACCAGGATCAGCTAACAGCATCAGATCAGGTCCTCTTTGCGGATGGTCAAAATGATAATTAGCGGGGAAATTGCCACGTCTTAAAACGCGCATGTTGGGATGGGCCTTATGTAGTTTTGTGTATGCTGCATCCACTGATACAGGTGTTGCATACAGATTTAAAAACGGAGCGTGTACTGAGCTTCTCTCATCTGACCAATCGGGAATAATAAAAGCCGATAGGTCCAACCACGGGTCAATATTAATAACACGTTGATCAGACAAATTAACCATTCCATGGTCCGCTACAACCACTATATTAGTTTGTGGTTCAAGTCCAAGCTTGTTGAGTCCGTGCAGCAAATCACCAATATGTTGGTCAACCTTAGCCACGGCTTCTCGTTCTTGCGCTGAACCCACACCAAAATCATGTGCTGCACTGTCGACTGCTGAAAAATATAAAGTAATTAGCCTCGGGCGCTCTTTTTCAGGAAGTGCAAGCCACCCTAGCACCTCTTCAACACGTTCTGCGTAGTCTTTATCTTGTTGATATGGTTTCCAAAATGATGGACGAACACCATCGATTTCTACTTCTGAACCGACCCAAAAATACGTTGCCGCTTTGACACCTTGTTTTTCAGCGGTTATCCAAATAGGTTCGCCGCCCCACCACTTAGGATCGCTTACGTCTGTTTGACGATTGAATTTACGTCCTATTTTTCGGTCATAAGGATAATTGGAAACAAAACCATGATTTTTTGGGTGTAAACCTGTTGCTAAAGAATAAAAATTCACGAAGGTTTTAGTCGGCATAGCTGGGATCATACTGGCACGTACGCCAGAATCTGCTAATGACCGCAAATAAGGTGCAGGCATTCGTTCCAATGTATCTGCTCGAAGTCCGTCAATGCCAATCATAATGACAATAGACTTTTCCTCAGGCTCTTCCTTAGGCTCTCCCTTAGGCTCTGCAAAAGAAGTGCTAAAAAAAGCCAATAAAACAAGTGCTAGCAGATATTTAAAATAAATATTGAACATGTATATGAGACCTTATTCAGTCAACTAAAAAGTATAATGAGAGGCGTTTAATAGCAGGGGAAAGCGGATGAAATCGTTGCATCCGCTTAACAGTGAGTCTGTTATCGCAGAGGTAAACCCGAACCGTTGTCATCAGTAGGATCGATTTCATCTGCCTGAGTAGTAGCCACACCACCTTTAACAACTTCTATTCCGTCGACTCGCTGCAGACCTCGAGGTAATTTATTTCCGCGTCTGCCTCGATCTCCTTGATAATGCTCAAGATCAGCTGCGGTTAACGTCATACCTCGTTTACCCGCCAAGATTTTAACATTAGCGCCTTGCGGGACTACTGCTAACACTCTTACATATTCTTCTCTAGATTGTACCTTTGCCGATGGGATACTCAGCAGCTTGTTACCTTTACCTTTACCTAAACTTGGCAAATCTCGTAGCGGAAACATTAACATTCTACCTTCGCTCGAAATAGCTAAGCACCAATCAGTTTTGAGATCGGATACTAGCTGTGGCCCAATAATTTTAGCGGCCTTAGATAGGGACAAATAGGCTTTTCCTGCTTTATTTTTGCTGACCATGTCGCTAAATTTGCCAACAAAACCATAACCAGCGTCAGATGCCATTAGATACTGCTGATCATCACTCCCCATCACCATATGTTCAACATTTTCGCCACTGACGATACTGAATCGACCCGTCAATGGTTCTCCTTGGCTACGAGCTGAAGGTAAACCATGGGCATCACAAGAAAATGTTCTACCTGAGGAGTCTATAAATACGACTTGCTGATTACTACGTCCTTTAGCACTAGCCTGATAGCTGTCACCAGCTTTATAGCTTAGACCTTCTACATCCACATCATGACCTTTAGCACAACGTGCCCAGCCTTTTTCAGACAACACTACTGTGACTGATTCCGAAGGAATTAATTCTTTTTCAGTTAACGCTTTCGATTCACCTCGTGCAACAAGTGGCGAACGCCTATCATCACCGTATATCTGTGCCGCCTCTAATATTTCTTTTTTGATCAGCGTTTTTAAACGTTTATCAGAACCTAATAATAACTGTAGTGCATCTCGCTCTTTCGCTAATTCTTCTTGTTCACCTTGGATCTTAAATTCTTCTAATTTAGCAAGGTGGCGTAATTTTAAATCCAGAATGGCTTCAGCTTGAATATCTGACAGACTAAATTGTGTCATTAGTTGTTGTTTAGGTTTTTCTTCAAAACGGATAATGCGGATCACTTCGTCAATATTTAAGAAGGCGATCATTAAAGCTTCAAGAATGTGCAGTCTGGCAAGTACTTTGTCTAATCTAAACTGCAACCTGCGAACAACTGTACTTTTTCTGAAGCTCAACCATTCTGTTAATATCATTCGCAAGTCTTTGACCTGAGGTCGGCCGTCTAAGCCAATCATATTAATATTAACTCTATAACTTTTTTCTAAATCTGTTGTGGCAAACAAATGTTGCATCAATTGTTCTACATCAACACGATTTGATCGGGGTGTAATCAACAACCGAGTTGGATTTTCGTGATCTGACTCGTCACGTAAATCACTGACCATAGGTAATTTTTTAGCCTGCATTTGTGCAGCAATTTGTTCAAGTATTTTGCCACCAGATGCCTGATGAGGGAGCGCGGTAATTATAATATCGCCACCATCTTCTGAATACACGGCTCGCATTCTGATGGAACCGCGGCCAGTTTCATAAATTTTAGTAATATCTGATTTTGCTGTAATGATTTCTGCATCTGTAGGGTAATCAGGACCTTGTACAAATACTAATAATTCGTGTAACTCGGCTTTACTATTGTCTAATAAATAAGCACAAGCGTTGGCAACTTCACGTACATTATGTGGGGGGATATCAGTTGCCATACCTACCGCAATTCCAGTAATACCATTTAACAATATGTGCGGTAAACGTGCAGGGAGTACCTTTGGCTCATCTAACGTACCATCAAAGTTAGGCTGCCAATCAACTGTTCCTTGACCTAACTCAGTTAGTAGAACCTCACTAAATTTAGATAATCGAGATTCGGTATAACGCATCGCAGCAAACGATTTAGGATCGTCTGGCGCTCCCCAATTACCTTGTCCATCGACTAGTGGATAGCGATAAGAAAATGGCTGTGCCATCAATACCATCGCCTCGTAACAGGCTGAATCCCCGTGAGGGTGAAACTTACCTAGTACATCGCCAACAGTACGTGCTGATTTTTTATATTTAGCTGCGTTATTCAGGCCCAGCTCAGACATGGCGTACACGATACGTCTTTGCACTGGTTTCAAACCATCACCAATATGTGGCAATGCTCTGTCCATAATGACGTACATCGAATAGTTTAGGTAAGATTCTTCAGTGAATTGGCGCATCGTTAACTGCTCGATGCCATCTTTATTGATAATGGTTTCTTGACTCATGTTTGCTTGCTTTTACCACTTGTTCTTGTTTTAAATTTTGGTTGAAAGTAACTATTACCTAAGACCGCATTTCTGTGTTTGATAGACTACCCTATAAATGGCACTGATTACATCACCTAAGTTTATCTTTAGTTATGCAACTACCATCAAAATAAAGCTAAGGTTTGCTATAAGTATTAGTGTGATGGTTTAATGCTGTTATCTATTCCACATACCGACTTAATTTGATGTCTTATCGAGTTTGCAGATTTTTATTGTTAACTACTTTTTTAACTACTTTGTTAATCACTTTATTAATTCCTCTGTTTGCCATCGCTCAGGGGAATGTTCAGTTAATTACCACCAATGAATCGATTAGATTATCTCCTCAACTAAAAGTATTCCGAGAAACAGATAATCCATTAGGATTATTCGACGTTAAACAAAAACTGGATGAGTTTGTATGGCGACGCAGTAACAACCCAAACTATGGCCTCTTCGACAAAGGATTGTGGTTGCACACCACTATCAGTAACGTTACCGAAAACAAAGAATGGGTCATCGATGTTGCGTTTACACAAATAGAAAAAGTAGACATCTACGTAGTACTCAACGACGAAGTTTTAGGTCATACAAGTCACGGTAAAATTCGACAGAATCCTAAATATCGTTTCCCAACATTAAAAGTAGTGCTGCCTTATGCGGAGACCGTCGACTTATTCGTGCGTGTTGAAAGTGACCAATCTACCTTAGTAGCGCCAGTTGATATTCAAACCTATGACCATCACCAAAAAATCAATTTTTATGACAACCTTGTATGGGGACTATTTTACGGTGGACTTCTCATGTTGGCTATCTACAACATTATTCTCTATTTAGGATTAAGGGAAAATAGTTTGTTGGCATATGTGGGTTATATTTTTTCCGTTCTACTGTGGCAATTTGTTTGGGGTGGTCATTTACACTTATTGATGCCTAGTTCTATCACCATGTGGGTAAGCCCGCATACAGATTTGATTTATGTGATCGTTGGTATTTCTTCCGGATTATTTACTATATCTTTTTTAGAAATGTCTAAATCAGCACCTAATTCTTTAGTTTATATTAAGATTTGTATTGGTCTGTTGACAATCCTAGGCCTGCTATCGATATTCAACATATTACCTCCAATTTGGCAGAATAGATTGGTTTACCTTGCCAGTGTCCTAGCTATTATTTGTTATACTTATGCCGGTTTTGAGAGCTATAGAAATCAGTTTTATGCCGCTCGATACTTTATTTTTGCATGGGGTATTCTAGCTGTTTTTGCACTTATCGGTATGTTAAGTCTCATAACTGTTCTACCATCAAATTTCTTTACTGCTTATTGTTTTCAACTAGGTGTTTTCATTGAGGCAAGTCTATTTTCACTAGCGATAATGGACAAAAGTCGTCACCAGTTAGAGCAAGAAGTAGAACAAACAACAGAAGACTTAAGAAATAATATTGAACTTGTTGAAGAACAAAACGTTCGTTTAGATATTGCTCGCAAAGACGCGATTACAGCGAGTAAAGTCAAGTCACAGTTTTTAGCCAACATGAGCCATGAAATACGCACTCCTTTGAACGCCATATTAGGCTTCAGCAAAGAGTTACATTCAGACTCACTACCACCAGAAAAACAAGAGCAAGTCAGTATTATTAATGCAGCCGCGGACAATTTACTGAGTATTGTCAATGATGTATTGGACTTTTCTAAAATCGAAGCTGGTAAGTTGAAAATCAACAACCATCCTTTTTCACCAAATGAAATGTTAGAAGATATGGTCAGCATCATGGCTAAATCAGCTCACCTGAAAAATTTAGAATTTATTTATAACCTAGAACCTTTACCAGAAAAGTTGATTGGTGATAGTTATCGAATTAAACAGGTTTTGAACAATCTTCTAGGTAATGCGCTCAAGTTTACTGACTATGGTTTTGTCAGTCTTTCAGCCTATGGAAAAGAGCGTGAGCATGGTATTTACGAACTTGTTCTTAAAATTGAAGATTCCGGAATAGGCATAAGTCGCGAAGAT
>Ga0302131_1001496_pt1 | contig 12608 bp, 6 predicted proteins | sample CB9_20m_MG_FD_203105 | JGI IMG/M metagenome (GOLD analysis project Ga0302131, IMG submission 203105) | Marine microbial communities from Western Arctic Ocean, Canada - CB9_20m | ecosystem: Environmental > Aquatic > Marine > Oceanic | place: Canada: Western Arctic Ocean | collected 2017-09-19
GTGGTGGGCGATGTTTCTATGGAAGGTTTGCTGGAGATTTCCAATAATTTGATTGTCCATACAGATCTATTTGTGGATAAGGATGTTTCATTTGGTGGTCATTTACAAGTAGATGGCGATGTTTCTATGGAATCTTCTTTGGAAATCTCAAACAATCTGATTGTCCACACAGATCTATTGGTGGACGGTGATGTGTCATTTGGTGGTCATTTGCAAGTGGTCGGCGATGTTTCCATGGAATCTTCTTTAGAGATTTCCAATAATCTGATTGTCCATACAGATCTATTGGTGGACGGTGATGTGTCATTTGGTGACCATTTACAAGTAGTTGGCGATGTTTCTATGGAATCTTCTTTGGAAATCTCAAACAATCTGATAGTTCATAATGAAATGATTGTGGAGAAAGATGTGTCATTCGGTAACCATTTACAAGTAGTTGGTGATGTATCGATGCAATCTTCTTTGGAAATCTCAAATAATTTGATTGTCCATACAGACCTATTTGTTGATGAAGATGTGTCATTTGGTGGTCATTTACAAGTAGTTGGTGATGTTTCCATGGAATCTTCTTTGGAGATTTCCAACAATCTGATTGTCCATACAGATCTATTTGTGGATAAGGATGTGTCATTTGGTGGTCATTTGCAAGTGGTGGGCGATGTTTCCATGGAATCTTCTTTGGAAATCTCAAACATTCTGATTGTCCACACAGATCTATTGGTGGACGGTGATGTGTCATTTGGTGACCATTTACAAGTAGTTGGTGATGTTTCCATGGAATCTTCTTTGGAAATCTCAAACAATCTGATTGTCCATACAAATCTATTTGTTGATGAAGATGTATCGTTCGGCGGTCATTTACAAGTAGTTGGCGATGTTTCTATGCAATCTTCACTGGAGATTTCCAACAATTTAATAGTCCATACAAACCTACTGGTGGACGGTGATGTGTCATTTGGCAGCCATTTACAAGTGGTTGGTGATGTTTCCATGGAATCTTCTTTGGAAATCTCAAACAATCTGATTGTCCATACAAATCTATTTGTTGATGAAGATGTATCGTTCGGCGGTCATTTACAAGTAGTTGGCGATGTTTCTATGCAATCTTCGCTGGAGATTTCCAACAATTTAATAGTCCATACAAACCTACTAGTGGACGGTGATGTGTCATTTGGCAGTCATTTACAAGTGGTTGGCGATGTATCGATGGAATCTTCTTTGGAAATCTCAAACAATCTGATTGTCCACACAGATCTATTTGTGGATAAGGATGCATCCTTTGGCAGTCATTTACAAGTGGTTGGCGATGTTTCCATGGAGTCTTCACTTGAGATTTCTAACAACCTGATTGTTCACAATGAAATGCTTGTGGATCAAGATGCATCATTTGGCAGTCATGTTCAGATAGTCGGCGATGTTTCCATGGAATCTTCGCTTGAGATTTCTAACAACCTGATTGTCCATAATCAAGTATTTGTAGATAAGGACGCATCATTTGGCAGCCATGTACAAGTGGTTGGTGATTTAACTTACGATGGAACTCTTTTTAAAGGCGAACAAGATATAATTAGTCTAATTAATTCTTCTCTTAGTAATCTTGAAACCGCTATCACAAATATTACAGGAGGAAGTGATGCAATCGATTTAGCAACTATAGAAAGTAAACTTGAAGATATTACTCATGATAATGTTTCAACTACAATTATTGATGGCGACGTTTCAATAAATAATAATCTCATTATTGGTGGCGACGTTTCAATAAATGATACTCTTGTTGTTGGCGGGACGACAAATTTTATAGGAGATGCGAACTTTGGAACAGATACTTCCGATATATCAGTAGTGCTTTACGGAGATTTTAAAATTAAAGCTGGCGGAAGTCTCATCATAGAAGACTCGTCTTTTTCTATAACAGAAATTCATACAGATGTAAAAATTACAGATATTTTAGATATTTCAAACGATGGTACCGGACCAGCACTTAATGTTACGCAAAATGATACGAGTTCAAATGACATTGTTCATTTCAATGATATGGGAATTACGGTTTTTGCAATAAAGGATGGTGGTAAAACAGATATTGCCGGACATGTTGCATTGAGTTCTTCATTAGATGTTTCGGAAAATGTATCTTTTCATAATAAATTGTTTGTAGATAGAGATGTATCTTTTGGTGAGAACTTGGTGGTTATGGGAACCGTAACAGTCGGATCATCTCTAGACATTTCGGGGGTCATGACAACGAGTAATGAATTTGTCTTTAAAACAGATTCAGCTGAAAGAATGGTGATAGATTCGTCCGGCGTTAAGTTTGTAAACAGTGATCCAAGTTGTACAGCAGTTGATATTAGTTCTACATCTGCGCTCGGACTACCAGTGGGAACTAGTGACGAGCGTCCAGTAGATCAAAAAATAGGACATATTCGGTATAATGAACAGTTGAATCAATTTGAAGGATATGGTGATGCAGGATGGCAAGGACTAGGTGGAGTCATTGACAACGACCAAGATACAAAAATTACAACCGATAGTAGCAACAATCTCATTTTTGATACAAGTTTTTCTACACAAATGGTCATTGACAGTAATGGCGACGTATCCATGGCAAACAATTTGAATGTGATGAGAACATTGACAATTGGGTCAACGCCGATAGACGTGGAAAGTAAAATAGATTCTTTGGACACGTCTGTAAATTATATAGAGGATGTGATTGGTGTTGATGAATACTTTATAGTGACAGTATATGCTAAAACAAGCACCCATCCATATTATTCTAATGATAGTACCCTTGGGTATTATTTAAATGGAATTGAATCGCCCCCTTTAAATTTTATTACGGGTAAAACATATAGATTTGACCAATCGGATTCAACAAACGCAAACCATCCTTTGAGATTTTACACAAGTGCTGATCGTACAACGCAATATGCTAATGTAACTACAAATCAAGGTGAAGTGGGCTCATATACACAAATAACGATTACATCTGACACTCCCAATATATTATATTATCAGTGTTCTGAGAATGGATATATGGGATATGTTGCGAAAAATAACATCAATCTGGTTGACCTTTCAATGATTGCTTTAGAAACGACTACAACAGACATTTCTTATAGCGCCAGTGACACCACTACTATGTTTGAAAATAATGTAAGAGTGAATGGTTCGTTAGATGTGTCAGATACATTTTATGTTGATTCTTCCAGTGGAAATGTTGGAATTGGAACGTCTGAACCGAGCTACACACTTCATGTGGACGGCGATATTTACGCATCGGGGGGGGTCGGTATTGGCAAAGATAAAGATTCCGAATATGAATTAGATGTATCCGGCGATATTCACTGTACTGGAACACTTTTCGCAGATTCAGATTTAAAGGTTAAGAAAAATCTTGTGCCATTAGATAACTCTTTAGATAAATTATCAAATCTAAATGGTTATTATTATAATAAAGTGGGTGAAGAAGAAGATTCTTTAAAGCATATTGGAGTTATTGCGCAAGAAGTTGAAGCAGAATATCCTGAATTAGTATCCCAAAATACACACATTAAGAGTGTCAACTATGACGGAATAAACGCAATATTGATTGAATGTGTTAAGGAATTAAGAAAAGAAAACTTGGCAATTAAAAGTGAATTGGAAGAACTGAAGAATAAATTTGAAAAAATGTAGATGAAACATAATTAGCAAAAAATAAAAATATTATTTAATATATATAATGCCTTATATTGCGCGTATTCAGAGTATCACAAATCAGCCGAGTGGTGGTGGCGACAAGAAAGCCGGTCAACCAGATCATGCTAGCTGGGCTCGCATTCCACACAACATTTTCAGCAGCAAGACCCCCAAGCTATTTTTATTTAGCGCCACTACTGGGAACTCCAACTAATTTTTTGTCTTGAATTTTAGAACAAAAACTATTATAACTTAAAATCATTTTACTTTAACTTATAATACGATTTCACAAAAAGACAAAAATGAAGATTATATGCGATTACAGAGAACATAGCATTCATAATTGTTTAGTCAAAAAAATAGGGACTCATAAAAAATATGAAAATATTTTAATAGAAAAGACAAATCTTAATATTGGAGATTTTGTGATCGGACGATACATTATTGAGCGTAAAACACTTTCTGATTTAGCAAGCAGTATTTTGGACGGACGATATAAAGAACAGAGTTCGCGTTTGGATGCGTACATTCAAGAACACGCCGAAGAACAGCCAGTGGTGATGTATTTTATCGAAGGGAGTTTAGATTTATTTACAGACGGACACAACATGAATAAAGACAAACTGATTTCTGCGTGTATTTCTCTTATGTGTAGTAAAAATTATAAGGTCTTTTTGACGCGTCATGTAAATGAAAGTTGTGATTTTTTGTTGAAAATTTGTTTCAAATTAGGAAATGAAATCGTCGCCCCCGACTCGCAAACTGGGGGAGGAGCAAGTCAAGAATCCATTTGTAATAATATAGCAAAGCATCAGTTTAAGAAGAGCAATCAAATAAACCGAGAAAATATAGGAGTAATTATGTTGACTTCTGTTCCAAATGTGAGCGCTAATATTGCAATACAATTACTAAAGCCATTTGAAAATGATATTTATTTATTTTTAAAAGAAATTCGTGAAAATAAGAATTACTTAGAAGGTCTCAAATTGGAAACAAAAGACGGTAAAGAACGAAAGCTTTCAAAGAATGTAAGAGAAAAAGTTATGGAGTTATGTGGAGAAAATAAATAATATATATAAATTATATATTGAATAATATGCCTAATTGTTCTAGTAAACATGATGAACAATTTGAAAGTATGGTGGGGGGGGCATTGCTGAAGAGAACACGCTCTCTTGGTAGTAACCCACATTCTCAGGGTAGAAGTAGAATGACGCTAAAAACATATTGCGATGTTCTTGCCGATAAATTTATTGAAGAAAGAAGTCCTGAGATAAACAGCACCACTAAAAAGAATATATCAATGTATTTACTAAAGTGTTATTTTATTAATAATGATAATGGTGAAACTCCACTATCAAGATACGAAACGATAATAAATGAATATCGTGGATACCATTCACAACCTTCTGGTTGTGAATTATCACAAGAAAATGTACATGAATTAATAGAATTTTTCGAAAAAGAACATCGTGGACGTTCAGGAATATTCATTCCTGATGATGATGATGATGATAATGATGGTGACGGAAGTGCGGCAGAAGGTGCTGGTGGTGGCGGCTCCAACACACCCTCCACCGTAATATTAGCACCTTCTTCCACTGATGTAACAAAAGGTCATTATGACTTGGTACAAACACCAGGTGGTTTTAAAGTTGTAGATACAGATGATTTTTTCCAAATAGGAGAAGATGGTTTTGGTACCCAATCTCCAACTATGATACAAGCAATATCTTATAGTATAGTACAAAAAGAATATAACCGAAGACTTAGAGTTGAAAAAATAGCACATTATGAACCACACATTTCACAACTAAAAGAAGTATTGAAATTTTTTTATAACAATTCAAATTTTATAGAAAAAAACACTTCCCCTCAATTCAGACAATTCGCTTGTAGATGTATAAAGTGGGCATGTTGGTTGAAAGAACCAAACATTATGCTAAAAGCAGATGCACTCGAAACAATGGAAAATGAATCATTAATTTTATATGGAAGTCTTGAAAAAATTGTCACCAAGATTCAACAAAAAATACCAAAAGATGAAATACAATCCCTACTTTTTGAGAGCGCTAAAGCCATCAAAGACTCCACCAATATTGAAAATATTTCTCATACTTTAAATTATCTCTTCGATGTATTCAATAAAAAAATGCGGGGTGTAGAAAGTGCCTCAATTAATTCAATAAAGGAGCTTATTAGAGGGGCAATATCAACAAACGCTCTAGTTCCACCAACACCAACACCAACAGCAGCAGCAGCAGGACCACCAACACCAGGAAGAGGAGCCGGGGAGGAACGTGATAAAAAAACAGGAGGCGCCCCCAAACGCACCACCAAGAAAGTAAAATCCAAGATGTTAAAGGGAAAATCCAAGAAACATCTTAAAAAAGACAAAAAAAGTAAAAAGGGGAAGAAAACCGGCAAAAAGGTTCGCTTTCATTCTGCTTCAAAAAAGTCAAAGAAAACTACTCGTAAAAGACGTTAAACGCATTTAATTAAGAACTGCAACTCCCGGTTCCACCATTTATATCCAATTGCGTCATTCTACCGACATTTTGATTATACGGGTCGTATGCTGGTAACTGGTTTTGATTATAGTTTGCATTGTTTTGAGCTTGAGCGTCAAGTAACAGTTCTATTTTCGGCTCTTTTTGTGTCACCGGCAAGTTATGATTCAATGAACCAACTCGTAGGTCTTGGTCTGCCCCAGCAAACGAACGCTTGATTTCATATTGTTCGTTACCTTGCGCGTCATATGCCTTTTCTAAATGTAAAATAGGACATTTTAAGCCACTGGCGCGCTGCCACTTGACATATTCTTTATAATCTTTCAAAGAATCCATAATTAACGGGTTTACACCTGGGATTTTTGCTAATTCAGGATTATAAAGCATAATTTTATCTCCTTTTTTAATCATTGTTGTAGGACAATTACCGGAAACGAATGGTTCTTCTATTTTTCCTTTCATGGAGTCCGTGTTTGTCTTTTTTATCATCATTAGCATTTTGTCGATTGAAAAGAAAATTAAAACCGCAATCAAAAACGCAAATATTATTTTAGCTATCATAATAATATTGATTATATATATATTATGATAAAAATATACGAAGTAAATAAGGACAAACCAACTCTCTTGGACCAATTGAACAAGAAGAAATCGTACGGAACTGTTCTTATTTACAGCGATCACTGCCCTCACTGCACGACAATGAAACCTCAGTGGGAGCAAATGAAAGAAAAAATGCGCAATAAACCGGCAAATATTTATGAAATCAACAGCGAAGAACTACCACACATAAATCATCCTATTAAAAATGTAGTTGATGGATTCCCCATGATTTTGAATGTAAATAATCGTGAAATTGTTCCGTTCGAACAAGAAAGGACATTGGACAATTTTGTCAAATTTGTTGAGTCTAATTTGTTGAAAACAAAACCACCACCGCGTCTATTTTCAAGAAAGCGTCTTAAAGTTGGTAACAATATGAATAATACGAATAATCACGGAAATAATATGAATGTGAGTAATAATAACGACCACAATTTTTTACGCGGAAGTCAAATCGGAGATTCGTTAAATCTTGACAAGTACATAAGCAAAAAACTCCCATTTATAAATGTTAAAAAAAAAAATACTACTAAAAAAGTAAGAATCCCGAAAAGGGTACGAATGCCAAAAAAACCGCGGGTGGTGAAGAAAGATGTGTCGCGCAAACCAAAAAAAAAGAAAGGGAGATTTTCTAAAAATAAAAAAGATAACAACTCGCGCAAAAAACGCAGAATTTAGTAATCTTAATAAAATTGATTTAGCAACGACTTATCAAGTAATGTATACAATCCTCATTAGTTGATATCATGGCTTGTTCTTTCAACAAACAAGAAACCATTTCATTTCGGTGTGTAGATTTCACCGTATCTAGTTACAAGCAAGATGAATTTATTATTACAATCTATGGAATTGACGAAAATAGGAAAACATATTGTGCAAAAATAGATGACTTCAAACCGTTCTTCTATATCAAAGTTGGTCACAACTGGACAGATTGTGACGTAACAGATTATTTTGAACATATTCGCGAGACCTACAAAAGCGACTATTCTTTGTTGAAAACTCTAAAAAATGATCTTGAAGAGGCGAAATTGGTTCGTCACAAAACTCTCTATAACTTTGATGCGAATAAAAAACACAATTTCATCAAAGTTACTTGTAAAAATATGTCACTGTTTTATAAATTTAAATCGTTGTTTTATGATAAAGAAAAACAGAGGCTGAATAAAGGCGTAGAGTTCAAAGGAACATTTACACAACTGTACGAGATTATGATTCCACCAATGTTACGGTTCTTTCACATTCAAGATATTTCCCCATCTGGATGGATTGAAATTAGCAATTATGATTTGACCGAAGATGACGAAAAAGAAACAAGGGTCGATATTGAAGTTACAGCGAATTGCACAGATATTGATAGTTTACCCGAAAAGGAAACAATTGTTCCTTACAAAATTTGTAGTTTTGATATTGAGGCCTCCAGTAGTCACGGCGATTTTCCGACTGCTATTAAAAACTACAAAAAAGTTGCTTATGATATTCTGGACTACATCCAGTTGAATGATGATGATGTTTCTGAATATGGTACAGAAAAAATGCTATATTATTTGTTGAAAAGTACCTTCGGTTTTGGGGATGATATCTCTATTGACAATTGTTATGTCAAAAATAAACAATATACAGTAGACGATTTTGAAAAGAACTTTGAAGAATTTATTCAATGTTCGGTAATATTAAACGATGAAGACGCGGCGTCTATTGTCGCAAATACATTAGACGATTATATGGGTGCGTTTGACGGTGGCGACGATACCGGAGTTGAACAAGGAGGAATTGACATTTGTGAAGAAATAACTACATCAAAGTCCAAAAAAAAGATTAAACCAAAAGTGAAGAATCCAAAAACAACAACTATTGAATCTATTTTGAATGATTCTAATTATGATAATCAAACAAAGATGGGCTATTTGACGATTACGCTCAACCAACACTTTCCTCATCTTGAAGGAGATTATGTCACCTTTATCGGGTCGACGTTCGTGTCTTATGGACAAGAAAATAGCAAGCTGAACCATTGTATTTGTTTGGGAGAAACCACGAATCATGACACTAATACTCAAGTTATAGAATGTTATGATACAGAAAGAGAAGTCTTGTTGGCATGGGCCGACCTAATCCAAGAAGAAGACCCGGATATCATTATTGGATACAATATTTTCGGTTTTGATTACCCGTTTATGTTTGACCGCGCGAAAGAGAATAACTGCGTTGAAGAATTTATGAATTTGTCTAGAAAACACGAATCATTTTCGGAAGACGAAGAAGTTAAACTGAGTCAAACAAAGATTGTGTTGGCCACGGGTGCGTATGATTTGAAATACCCGCAAATGGACGGGCGTCTTCAAATTGATGTATTTACTTATATGAGAAAAGAGTTTATTCTCCCATCTTACAAACTTGATTACGTTTCATCTTATTTGATTAGCGATAAAGTTTCAAAATATGAAAACAACGAGGAAAAGAACCAGTGTTTTGTTCACACAAAAAATACAAAAGGTATCAGTATGAACTGCTTCGTTCACTTTGAGATCTTGAATCATTCTAATGAATTGTATCAGAACGGTAAGAAATTCAAGGTAGTTGATATTAACGACAATGGTTTTGTCATGGAAGGACAACTGGAAGGAGTTGAAAACCAAACAATTCAGTGGGGTCTGGCGAAAGATGATGTGACGCCTCAGGATATTTTCCGAATGACCAATGAAGGACCAAACGAGAAGGGCATCATTGCCAAATATTGTATTCAGGACTGTAATCTTGTGCATCAAATTTTCCAAAAGATTGACATCATGACAACATATATTGAGATGAGTAAGATTTGTTCGGTTCCCATCAGTTTCTTGATGTTGAGAGGACAAGGGGTCAAACTGACATCTTATGTGGCTAAAAAATGTCGTGAAAAAGATACATTGATGCCGTTAATCAGCATCGGCAATGTTTCAGATTTGTATGAAGGTGCGATTGTACTAGAACCCAAAACCGGTCTTTATCTTGACAATCCGGTGGCGTGCGTTGATTACAGTTCGCTGTATCCATCGTCAATTATTTCAGAAAATATATCACACGACTCCAAAGTATGGACAAAATCATACAATTTGAATCATAATTTGCTTCATCAGACAGGTATTGTGGATAAAAACGGCAAATTCAAATATGATAATTTGTCTAATTACAAATACGTTGATATTAAATACGATACGTTCGCGTTTAAACGACTTGGTGGAACAAGTAGTAAGTTATCAAAAGTTTTGACTGGATATAAAATCTGTCGATACGCTCAGTTTCCCGAACACGGGAGAGCAATCTTGCCATCTATTTTACAAGAGCTTCTTTCAGCTCGTAAAGCGACCAAAAAACAAATGGGGAAAGAAAGCGATCCATTTATGAAAAATATTCTGGATAAGCGCCAACTTTCCATTAAAGTGACTGCGAATAGTTTGTACGGTCAATGTGGTGCGAAAACAAGCACATTTTACGAGATGGATATTGCGGCGTCAACCACGGCAACTGGACGAAAGTTGTTGATTTATGCCAAAGATATGATAGAAAGTGTTTACAATAATGTCAATATTGACACCAAACATGGTAATATGAAAATCAATGCGGAGTATATTTATGGAGATTCTGTTGCAAACTATACACCAATTTATGTTAAAATAAACGGGGATTTTGAGATCATTCAGATTGATGAACTTGGAGAAAAATATGGAAATGATAACTGGAAGCAGTGTGTAGAACCAGGCAAACAAACAAAAGAATACATCGAACTTACAGATAAGAATATATATACATGGACGGAAAATTCATGGACTCAATTGAAAACAATTATTCGTCATAAGTTAGCAAGCGAAAAGAAAATGATGAGGATTTTAACACACACAGGATGTGTCGATGTCACGGACGACCATTCTCTTATTAGAAACGATGGTGTTGAAATTTCACCAAAAGATTGTGAAATCGGTACAGAATTGTTGCATCATCCATGTAAAGATAATATTAGAAACGATGCTTCAAATTCAACATTTGTACAAGACGAGTTTGACTTGTCTATTCCGAGCAATCATATTCTTATGGCAAAATATATTCATCATAAATACAATGCGAATGATACAAAATATAAACTTGTATCACAAGATTCAAATGATAGTTTCTTGTTATCTTCGAAATGCTCTGAAACAACAGGTCATAAAATTAAAAAAATGATGACTTTAGATGATTATGACGACTATGTATATGATTTGACAACGGACAATCATCATTTTGCCGCTGGAATTGGGAATATGATTGTTCATAATACAGATTCAGTATTCTTCACTTTCAACTTGAAAGATCCCAATACAAACAAGGATGTCCGAGGTCAAAAAGCATTAGAAGTGACAATTGATTTGGCGAAAGAAGCTGGTCAGTTAGCAACTCAGTTTCTAAAAGCCCCACATGATTTGGAATACGAAAAAACATTCATGCCGTTTTGTCTGATTTCAAAGAAAAGATATGTTGGTATGCTTTATGAAGAAGACCCCCATAAGTGTAAACGTAAATCAATGGGAATCGTATTAAAACGGCGCGACAATGCCCCAATTGTAAAAGACGTATATGGTGGAATCATTGATATCCTAATGAAAGAGAAAAACATCAATAAATCGATTGACTTCTTGGACAATATGTTGAATCAGATTGTGAATGAAGAAATTGGAATGGACAAATTGATTATTAGCAAATCGCTGCGCTCGTTTTACAAATGTCCTCAGCAAATTGCTCACAAGGTACTTGCCGACCGGATTGGTATTCGTGAGCCAGGTAACAAGCCGCGCGCCGGAGACCGCATTCCTTATGTTTATATTTATTCTAAAAACAAGAAAGAATTACAAGGAAACAAGATAGAACTTCCGGACTATATCAATGAGAAAAAGCTGAAAATTGATTATGGATTTTATATAACAAATCAGATTATGAAACCTGTTATACAAATATATTCGCTAGTCTTGTTTGACATGCCACAATTTCAGAAAAAAGCGAAAATGTTCAAACAGAAAATACACACGTTGATGGAGAATTCAGATGACGAAGAAAAGACGATTAAAAAAATTCAGACTCTTAAAGATAAAGAGGTGGAAGCCCTTTTGTTCAAAAAGTATATTACAATTAATAACAATAAGGCGCAAAATAACCGGATGATCACTGACTTCTTTGGGTAATTAGTTGTTTACTGAACATTATCTAAACATTATCTAAATACCACCGAGTTGCCAAATAAGGCGGCATAGTTTCTTGATGTTGGTCGCCAATTGCTTTGAGATTTGGACCTTGCTGAATAATTTCTTCTATTTTCATGTTACCAATTGCGTGATCAAAATAACGAAGCGAAGAAATAAATCCGTTCATTCCATTTGCGTCATCTCCCACAAATATGTCGCCATAGTTTTGTTTGATAACTTGGGATAAATTATACCTAGAAGACATGACTCCATTGACATAAATATCAATAGTTCTATTTTGGACGCGTATGATTATATTTACCCACTTTTGTATTGGAACATTTTTTATTGTTATTTTTTCTATTTTTTCGAGAGTGCCTGATCCCACAGAATTCTCCTGGTCATCAAATGTTGTCATTGCTACAGTGAGCGAATTTGTATTGGATGTTGCCCCGTCGTATAAGTATAATCCAGGCGAATTCATTGCAAATACATCGCCAGTTTCGCTGTTTCCGCCTTTGGAAAATATTCGTTTAGGGTTATTATTATTACCCGAACTTGCGTTATCAATAAATAGCCATGTACTCCATGTAAATTCCATACCTTGACTTTCGTTTAC
>Ga0302131_1001497_pt1 | contig 12606 bp, 8 predicted proteins | sample CB9_20m_MG_FD_203105 | JGI IMG/M metagenome (GOLD analysis project Ga0302131, IMG submission 203105) | Marine microbial communities from Western Arctic Ocean, Canada - CB9_20m | ecosystem: Environmental > Aquatic > Marine > Oceanic | place: Canada: Western Arctic Ocean | collected 2017-09-19
TTCAGTTTGGCGAAGGGTTCAGCCGTGATCGTTAGGGCGAGTTCTATGCCTTTGTCGGTTTCTGTAATTTCGCAATCCAGCAGTTGCTTGGCGCTTTGCAAGATGCCTTCGCTGAGACTAAAACCCAGAGCGAAGTCTTCTAAGTCTGCTGGCGTGGCCATCATTACCACATGGGAAATGCCGTTATAAACCAGCGCAACGGCCGTTTCTGTGGCGACCCAATCTATGCCTTCGACGGTTTCGCCGGCTTTCCAGATAACGCGATTGACCTTGTCTGAGCCTTGGGTTGCCAAGATTAGTGACGCGCGTCTTTTAATAAGCCTTGTTGCTGCTTATCGAAGGATTTTTGTCGCGCCTGCCAAGTTGAGGGCTGGGTGACCTTGCTGATCTGAACGGCGGTGACTTTATATTCTGGGCAGTTGGTGGCCCAGTCGCTGTTGTCGGTAGTGATGACGTTGGCGCCGGACACTGGGTGGTGGAATGTGGTGTAGACGACGCCGGGTTTTACTTTGTCGGTGACGTCGGCACGCAGTACGGTGTCGCCAACGCGGCTGTTAATGCCGACCCAATCGCCATGATTAATGCCGCGCTCTTCTGCGTCATGGGGATGGATTTCTAATACGTCTTCGCCGTGCCATTCACTGTTTTCCGTGCGGCGGGTTTGAGCGCCAACATTGTATTGCGAGAGTATCCGCCCAGTAGTCAGCAGCAGTGGGAACTTGCGGTTGGCGCGTTCGGTGGTGGCGACATATTCGGTCATGGCGAAGAAGCCTTTGCCGCGAACAAACTGATCCACGTGCATGATCGGCGTGCCCTCTGGGCTGTCGTCATTGCACGGCCACTGGATGCTGCCCAATTGTTCTATACGGTCGTATGACACGCCGTTAAAGGTTGGAGTTAGACGAGCAATTTCGTCCATGATTTCTGAGGGATGGTTGTACTCCATCTTGCAGCCCAGAGCGTTAGCCAGAGCCATGGTGCCTTCCCAGTCGGCTTTGCCACTGAGTGGCGGCATGACTTTCCGTACTCTGGAGATTCTGCGTTCGGCGTTGGTGAAAGTGCCATCTTTCTCAAGGAATGAAGCGCCGGGTAAAAACACATGGGCAAATTTTGCCGTTTCATTGAGGAAGATATCCTGGACCACTAAGCATTCGATGGAGCGCAGTGCTGCTTCAACGTGCTGAGTGTTAGGGTCGGACTGGGCGATATCTTCGCCTTGGCAATAGAGGCCTTTAAAGTCGCCATCTAGGGCGGCGTCAAACATGTTGGGGATACGCAGGCCGGGTTCTGAGTCCAGAGTCACGCCCCACTCTCCTTCAAATAAGTCGCGAGTAGCTTTGTCGGAGATATGACGGTAGCCGGGCAGCTCATGGGGGAATGAACCCATGTCGCAGGAGCCCTGCACATTATTCTGTCCACGGAGTGGGTTTACGCCCACGCCTTCGTGGCCAATATTTCCAGTGAGCATGGCGAGGTTGGCAATGGCCATGACCGCTGTTGAGCCCTGACTGTGTTCGGTGACACCCAAGCCGTAAAATATCGCGCCGTTACCGCCGGTGGCATAAAGACGAGCAGCGGCACGCATATCAGCGGCGTCGACACCGGTGATGCTTTCGGTATGTTCTGGGGAGTGGCGTTCGTCGCCGATAAAGGCCAACCACTTGTCAAATTCAGCGACATCGCAGCGCTCGGCAATATAGTCCCGCGCTTCGAGGCCTTCATTAACCACCACGTGAGCCAGTGCATTGAGCAGAGTCACATTGGTGCCCGGACGCACGGGCAAATGGTAGTCAGCGGTAATATGCGGCGAGCTGACCAGCTCAATTTTGCGCGGGTCTATAACAATGAGTTTTGCACCTTCACGGAGGCGGCGCTTTAGGCGTGAACCAAACACTGGGTGGGCTTCGGTCGGGTTGGCACCCATGACGATAACCACATCGGCGTCGGCCACTGAGGCAAAGGTTTGAGTACCAGCAGATTCCCCCAATGTAGTTTTTAAGCCAAAACCAGTGGGTGAATGGCAGACTCGCGCGCAGGTATCGATATTGTTATTACCAAAGCCAGCGCGAACCATTTTTTGCACTAGGTAAACTTCTTCGTTGGTGCAACGGCTCGATGAGATAGCGCCAATGCTGGTGCGGCCATATTGCGCCTGAATATCTTTGAAGCGTTGGGCGGTGTAAGTCACGGCCTCGTCCCACGATACTTCTTTCCAGGGATCGTCGATGCTATCGCGGATCATGGGCACCGTGATGCGGTCTTTGTGTGTGGCGTAACCAAAGGCGAAACGGCCTTTGACGCAGGCATGACCTTCGTTGGCTTTGCCGTCTTTGTAGGGGGTCATACGAACAACTTCATTACCCTTCATCTCGGCCTTGAAGGAACAGCCGACACCGCAATAGGCGCAGGTGGTGATCACTGAGTGCTCGGGTTTGCCAGCTTCGATAATGCTTTTTTCGGTCAATGTTGCAGTTGGGCAGGCGGCAACACAGGCGCCACAGGAAACACATTCAGAACCCATAAAGTCTTCGTCCTGACTGACGCTAACTTTGGAGTCAAAACCGCGGCCATCAATGGTCAAGGCAAAGGTGCCCTGCACTTCTTCACAGGCACGGACGCAGCGTGAGCAGACGATGCACTTGGAGGGGTCGAAGGTGAAATAGGGATTAGATTCGTCTTTCTCGGCAACTAAGTGGTTTTCGCCATCGAAGCCGTAGCGTACCGAACGCAGTCCCACTTCACCGGCGGTATCTTGCAGTTCGCAGTCGCCGTTGGTCGGGCAGGTTAGGCAGTCCAGCGGGTGATCGGAGATATACAGTTCCATCACATTGCGGCGCAGCTTACCGATGGCCTCGGACTGGGTTTTGACGTCCATACCGGCTTCGACGTTGGTGGTGCAGGACGCTGGGAATCCACGGCGGCCTTCAATTTCGACTAAACAAATACGACAGGAACCAAAGGATTTAAGTTGATCGGTGGCACAGAGACGCGGGATTTTGACACCGCTCTCGGCCGCAGCGCGCATCACTGAGGTGCCTTCTGGAACTGTGACGCTAACGCCATCAATGCTCAGAGTGACCATGGTGGTGCTGGTACTTTTTGGGGTGCCGTAATCTGCTTGGGGTTCGTAGAATTCCAACATGCTATTTATCTCCCTTACCAGCGCCGGTAAAGTCTTGGGGGAAGTGGGCCAGCGCACTGCGTACCGGATAGGGCGTCATACCACCCATGGCGCACAGAGAGCCAAACTCCATGGTGTCGCAGAGCTCGTGCAACAGGATTAAATTATTGTCGCGGTTTTCGTTGGCGACAATGCGGTCGATTACTTCAACACCGCGCACCGAGCCAATTCTGCAAGGGGTGCATTTACCACAGGATTCCACCACGCAGAATTCCATGGCAAATCTCGCCTGAGCAGCCATATCAACAGTGTCGTCAAACACCACAATGCCGCCGTGGCCAATCATGGCCTTAATGGCTGCGAAGGCTTCGTAGTCCATAGGCGTGTCCCACTGAGACTCGGGCATAAATGCTCCCAGAGGTCCGCCTACCTGAATAGCTCGGATAGGACGGCCGCTATAGGTGCCCTGTCCGTAGTCTTCCACCACCTCACGCAATGTCACGCCGAAGGCTAATTCGATCAGGCCACCGCGTTTAATATTACCCGCCAGCTGAATGGCTAAGGTGCCTCTTGAGCGGCCCATACCAAAGTTCTGATAAGTAGCTGCGCCCTCAGCCAATATGGTCGAGATCGCTGCTAAGGTGAGCACGTTATTGACCACGGTTGGCATGCCAAACAAGCCTTCGATGGCAGGCAGCGGTGGTTTAGCGCGAACCATTCCACGTTTGCCTTCTAGGCTTTCTAGTAAGGAGGTCTCTTCGCCACAGATATAGGCACCGGCACCCAAACGCACTTCCAGATGGAAGGTTTTGCCGGAGCCCTGAATGTTTTCGCCGAGGAAATTGGCTTGGACAGCGCGATCAATAGCGATATTTAAGAGTTTGTGCGCCACCGGGTATTCCGAGCGCAGATAGATATAACCCTGATTGGCACCTACCGCGAGACCGGCAATGATCATGCCTTCAATGAGCTGGTAGGGATCGGTTTCCATCACTAGACGGTCAGCAAAGGTTCCCGAATCACCTTCATCGGCGTTACAAACAATATATTTTTGACAGGGTTCTTTATCCGCCGCAGCGCTGAACCCAGCGTCATGTACCGTCTGCCACTTAATCCCGGCAGGAAATGCTGCACCCCCACGACCACGAAGGCCTGAGTCTTTAACCTGATCAACAATCTGCTGGCCGGTCATCTGAAGCGCGTTTTTAAGACCTTCAAAGCCGTTTAATCTCTGATAGTTATCCAAGCAAACCGGATCGCCCAAACCGGCACGGGCATAGGTCAGTCGCTGCTGGGATTTTAAATAGGGAATATCTGCCACTTCACCCTGATAGAGGCCATGGCTAGTGGGGTCTGATGCCAGTGCATCAATAATGCTGGGAACATCCTTGGCAGCAACTGGGCCAAAGGCAATACGGCCCTGATCTGTTTCTACTTCTAATAAAGGCTCTAACCAAAAAATTCCGCGGGAACCATTGCGAATCGGCTCTATGCCTGCGCTTTGCAATGCTAGGGCCACGGCTTCTGAACCTAATGCCAGTGCAGTAGTGTCTTGGGGAATATAGAAGATCATTTGGCGACCCCCTCTTCTAATGAGAGGCCAGAGACTAGTTCATCAAAGCGATCTGCATCTACGCGCGCAAACACATCATCATTGATCCGCACTGAGGGTGAGCAGGCGCAGTTGCCCAAGCAGTACACTGGCTCTAGGGTAATGCCTCCATCAGCGGTGGTTTCACCGTAATCGACCCCTAGGGCTTTCTTGGCATGGGCTTCTAGCTGACGGGAGCCCATAGATTGGCAGGCTTCAGCACGACAAATTTGCACTGTATGGCGGCCTACTGGGCTAGTTTTGAAATCGTGGTAAAAACTAATCACACCATGAACTTCGGCGCGGGAGAGGTTGAGGCCTTTGGCAATAATCGGCACTGCTGTATCAGGTACATGACCTACATGCTCCTGAATGGCATGCAACAGGGGCAGTAACGCGCCTGGCAAGGCTTTATATTGCCCGACTAAATCACTGATCGATTGCTGCTCGTTTTGGCTTGTACCCAACTCAACTACTCCTGTGGTTAATGTTCCCGTCACCTCAGCTGAGCGGCCCTGCTATCAGACCCACCAGCACGCGCAGTCTAGCATTATCACCAATCTATTCTGCCTTACCCAAGCGACTCTTATTTACCTAATAAGGACTGCTTATTACCTCTCCATTGGCGCTGTCTTTTAACGCGGTTTTTAAGCCGTTTTTTAAGCCTTTTATTACCTAGCTTTAACAGCGGTCTTTAAAAGCTCTCTTTTAAAGCTCTTGTTTAAAACTATCGCTTAAAAAAGGGCGCGGGCATGAAATGCCATGTGCTCAGCTATAAACGTAGCAATAAAAAAGTAGCTGTGATCATAATCGGACTGCATTCTGATTTGCATGGGGTAATCAGCCACTTGACCTGCCTCAACTAAAAGCTCCGTCTTTAGCTGCTCGGTTAAAAAATTGTCTGCATCGCCCTGATCTACCAATACTGGCAGATGCTGTTTAGCCTGTTTAATCAGTTCAACCGCGTCATATTGCGCCCACAGCTGTCGATCATCGCCCAAGTAATTGCTCAGCACTTTGTCACCCCAGGGGCAATTGAGTGGTGAACAGATGGGTGCGAAGGCTGACACAGATTTGAATCGTTCCGGATTTTTAAGGGCAATGGTCAAGGCTCCATGACCGCCCATGGAATGCCCGGAGATTGAAGTGCGCTGGCCATCCACAGGAAAATCGCGATTAATCAGCGCCGGTAGCTCGTCCAAGATATAGCTATACATCTGATAGTGCTCAGCCCAGGGCTGTTGCTTGGCATCAACATAGAAGCCAGCACCCAAACCCATATCATAGGCAGCCTCTGGATCGTCAGCTACGCCATCACCTCTGGGGCTGGTGTCTGGGCAGACGATGGCGATGCCATGTTCTGCAGCGTGCTGCTGGGCTCCCGCTTTTTGAACGAAGTTCTCGTCGTTGCAGGTTAATCCCGACAGCCAATAGAGGACTGGCACTGGACCTTTTACGGCCTGTGGTGGCAGGTAAATACTAAAGGTCATCTCACAGTTGAGGACTGCAGACTGGTGCTTGTAACGCAGCTGCTGCCCACCAAAGCTTTGGTTTGCGCCAATCTGCTCTATCGTATTAGACGCCATTAAAATTCTACTACCGATCTAATACTCTCGCCCGAGTGCATTAAATCAAAGGCCTTATTGATGTCTTCAAGAGGCATCTTGTGGGTGATCAAATCATCAATATTGACTTTACCATCCATATACCAATCGACAATGCGCGGTACATCGGTGCGACCCCGAGCACCCCCAAAAGCAGTTCCCCGCCATGAGCGGCCGGTGACTAACTGGAATGGTCTAGTGGTGATCTGTTTGCCAGCACCGGCGACGCCGACTATGCAGCTTTCGCCCCAGCCTTTGTGACAGCACTCCAGGGCTTGGCGCATCACGTCCACGTTACCAATGCATTCAAAACTGTAATCTACGCCGCCGCCAGTCATCTGAATAATGTGGTCGACTACATTGTCCACATCTTTGGGATTAATGAAGTCGGTCATGCCAAACTGCTTGCCCAAGCCCTCTCGGGCGGGGTTGAGATCTATCCCGATAATTCTTGTGGCGCCGACCATCTTGGCACCCTGAATCACGTTCAAACCTATTCCGCCCAGACCAAATACCGCTACTGTAGAACCGGCTTCCACTTTCATAGTGAATGCTACGGCACCGATACCCGTGGTGACGCCACAGCCGATATAACAGATCTTGTCGAAGGGCGCGTCTTTACGCACCTTGGCCAGTGATATCTCAGGGAGAACCGTATAGTTAGAAAAGGTAGAGCAACCCATATAGTGCAGAATCGGTTTGCCTTCAAAAGAGAAACGGCTGGTGCCATCGGGCATTACTCCCTGCCCCTGAGTCGATCGAACTGCCTGACAGAGATTGGTTTTGGGGTTTAGGCAATACTCGCATTCGCGGCACTCGGCGGTATAGAGAGGGATCACATGATCGCCAGGCTTGAGGCTCTTCACCCCGGGACCCACTTCAACCACGATACCGGCACCTTCGTGGCCCAAGATCGCGGGGAAAGCACCCTCGGGATCATCACCAGAGAGGGTAAAGGCATCCGTATGGCAGACACCTGTGGCCTTGATTTCAACCAGCACTTCGCCAGCGCGTGGTCCGTCGAGATCTACTTCGACAATTTCTAGGGGTTTACCTGCGCCAAATGCCACTGCTGCCTTTGTTTTCATGCTTTGAATCCTCGTATTGTCCTAGGGACGTCTTAAGAGTCTGTCTCAAGAGCGTCTTAAATATTAAGCCATTCGCTGACTTTTATTGGTTGCCATACTAGGACAAAAGGCGCTATTTTGGCTATCAAATAACCGTCACCCAATAAGAAAAATAACAATCGGGGTAACCATGACCGTAATCGTAAAACTTGCTACCGCCTGCTTATTGATTGCATCGGCTCCCTGGAGTGCTGCCAATGAAACGGATAGCGCCTCTTTAGAGGCGTTGGTGATCTATACCGCCAAGAAAATCATCACCATGGAATCTGCCCTACCCGAGGCAACTGCCGTGGCTGTAGCCAATGGCCGCATTGTCGCGGTGGGTTCACTAGAGTCTCTGAGCAGCTGGACCGAGCAAAAAGATGCGCGTATCGACCGCCGCTTCGAGGGCAAGATTATGATGCCCGGCTTTATTGATCCCCATGTGCATCCGTCTCTGCCCGCGGTACTGACACAGTTTCCCTTTATAGCTCCAGACGACTGGTCCCTGCCCACGGGAGAATTCCCTGGCGCCAAAACCCCCGAGGCTTATCTCAAACGTCTTAAGCAGCTGGTAGCCGAGCACAGTGACGAAAGCGTTCCCTTTATTGCCTGGGGCTATCACCCCCTGTGGCACGGAGACTTATTTCGCGACGAGCTCACCACCCTATTCCCGGATCAGCCGGTGATGCTGTGGCACAGATCCTTCCATGAGATAGTCGCCAACGATGCGGCACTGACGATGCTCGATATAAAACAGGCTGATCTCGCGGGCAACCCCTTAACCGATTGGAGCAAGGGGCATTTCTTTGAGAACGGAATGTATGCGCTTATTCCAAAGATGCCCTTTCTGTTTGACCCAGCTCGCTTTGGCAAGGGCATGGAGAACTTTATTCAAATGGTCCACCAGGGCGGCGTAACCACAGCGCTGGATATGGGCACCGGTGTGTTTGGTAATCCGGATGCAGAAATCGACCTGATTCGCTATACAGTGGAAACAGTCCAAGCCCCAGCACGACTCATTCTGACACCGATTATTACCGACTTTATAGGCCGCGGCGTCTCTATTGAAGATGCATTGCTGCAGGTGGATAAGTGGCGCGCCCAAAACAGTCATCGAGTGATGTTCGACCGGCGCTTTAAGCTGATGATCGATGGAGCCATCTACAGTGGACTGGCGCAGTTTAAATTCCCTGGTTATATCGACGGTCATGAGGGTGTCTGGATGGTGTCTGCTGACGTTTCCCAGCAATGGGCTCAGGCATTTTGGGATGCGGGCTATCAGATTCATGCTCATACCAATGGCGATGGCAGTGCCGAGGTCTTAATCGATCTGCTAAAAACTCTGCAAAAAAATACCCCTAAGTCCGATCACCGTTTGGCATTGGAACACTTCGCCTACACCACCGAAGATCAGAACCGTCAGCTTGCTGAGCTCGGTGCAGTGGTCTCGGCCAATCCCTACTACCACTATATGCTCAGCGATATGTACAGCGAGAAATGGCTGGGTGCAGATCGCGGCAGCCAGATGGTGCGTCTGGGTTCTCTAGAGCGGCTGGGCATGCCCTTTGCCTTTCACTCCGACAGCCCCATGGCACCGTTGGAACCCCTGACGCTGGTTTCCGCGGCAGTGAACCGAGTGACCATTAATGGCAATCTCAGTGGTGCCAATGAACGCGTTAGCCTGAATGCAGGGCTGCGGGCGATTACCATTGATGCGGCCTGGGTGATGGGCTGGGAAGATGAGATTGGATCGATTCGCGCGGGCAAGAAAGCCGATTTTACGATCCTTGAGGCCGATCCCTATGAGGTTGGGCCCAAGCATTTAGAAGACATTAAAATCTGGGGCACGGTTTTTGAGGGGCAGCCGGCACCGCTATAGCGGGTGAGCCATCTGGAGCACTGGGGATGTGACGTCCATCTAAGTAGCCACAAAGGGTTAGCCAACTTAGTCCCGTTGGTCATAGCTGGGAGTTTCCCTAATCAAGCTTTAGCGTTACTATCAATGGATAAAGCCGCTCAAAAATAAAAATAAAAAAAAGGGGCAATAGAAAAATGTTTAAGACCCTCTCCACATCCATATTATTAACGCTCATTGTCACTATGCTCACCTCTTGCGGCGGCGGCTCTAATTCCTCGGCACCTGCTAATGAGGATGCACAGCAATCGACTATTGAAGCCGTCACTGAACCCGTAGTTTGGCTCGAAGCAACCCCTGAATCCGTCGGCATGGACTCAAGTATTTTAGAGCAGACCTTTGATCAGGCCTTTGTTGATGGCAGCTACACCCAAGCGGCTCTTGTCATTAAAGATAACAAACTTATCTATGAGCGTTATCGAGGCATTCTGCCATCAGAAGTGACCAATTTCGAGGCTACCCGGGATATCGACGGCCAGGAGCGCTATGGCCTGCGTGATAAAGACAGTCTTGCGACATCCTGGTCAACAGCAAAATCCTTTACTAGCGTAATGATTGCCATCGCCATTGAGCAGGGCTATATCGAATCTCTCTCAGAACCGGCCTCAAACCATATAGATGAATGGCAAGAAGACGAGAGAGCCGCAATCACAATTCGCAATCTGCTGGATATGCGTTCCGGCTTGCCTATTATCTGTTATGACTTTTCCATGCAAAGCTTGGAGGTCTGCCCCGATGGCGGCACCGCCGGTGGTGATTTAGTCTATTCCAGTGACCAGATGTCGGCCTGTATCGATCGCCAGCTGGCAGCAACCAATGTTTATCAGCCTTGGTATACAAACGGGCCATTATGGCAGGCTGGCTACTGGCTCTACTCAAATTGCGACACTATGGTGCTCGGCGAGATTCTCTACCGAGCAATCGGTCAGGATCTACAGACCTATGCTGACCTGCACCTGTTTTCTAAAATCGGCATGCAAGCCCAATGGTGGCGTGACAACGACGGTACCAGTCAGGTGGATGGCAACTATTTAGCCTATTGCTGTCTGGACGCCACGCCTCGTGATTTTGCACGGTTCGGGCAGTTACTACTGAATAACGGCTTATGGGATGGTGAGCAAGTGATCCCCAGCTCTTACGTCGATAGCATCAAAAACATTACTGTAGATTCGAGAGTGTCCGAAATATGGGGCGGCGGACTATTCAGCTATGGGCTGCAGTTTTGGAGCATAATCCCTGAAACCCTAGAGGGTGGCTCGGTTTACCCCGAGCCCAATACACTACTTTCAACTGTGGGCTTTGATGGTCAATATATTACGCTCGATTTTGACAACAATATCGTTGTGGTACGCAACAGCCTCTACAGCCCGATTATAAATGCCTCCGATGAACGGAAAATGATTATTTCCCAAGGCAACCTAGAGGAATCTAATCTGGTGGGCTCGCTGCCCAGCGGCATAGCGTTGATTGATGGATCGAACTACTCCCATTCGAAATTACTCTACGGGGTAAATAATTCTATTATCGACCCAGACTAACTGGGAACTTTTAATCCTGATACTTTTAATCCTGATACTTTTAACATAAATCATAATAAAAAAAGGTAATACCATGAGCGACATTATTCTCTACGTACTAGCACTGACACTCTTTCAAATCTGGCTGCTACCCATGGCCGTCAATTTAAAAAATAGCGCCTACCTACTCTCCAACCGCGATGAGGAAGTTGAAACTTCGGTAACCTTTCAACGTATCAAACGCGCCGCGGCGAACCTTCAAGAGACGCTGCCCATTTTTCTTACGCTGGCGCTACTATCAATGTTTATGGATGTCGATAACACTCAAGCCGCGACTGCTTGGTTGGCATTGCGTGTTATTCATCTGGCTTGCTATAGCTTTGGCTTTGCCATGTTTCGCAGCCTTAGCTGGGTCGGCTCTGTCATTGCCCTTATCATAATGGCTATGGAACTCGCCTAAGCCGCTCTGCTAAACCAGTCGGTCTTATAAAAAGAAAACCTATGCTGGGCATTGCAGTAAAAATGATGCCCGGCCACTAACGGAAAAATACTATGCGTACCAAACTCTCTTTAACACTGGGAATATTGTTGCTGACAGGCTGCAGTGGACCAGATGATTCATCTGCACTCAGCGTTGAGCAAGCAGCACCAGCTCCTGCCGCAGTTCAGTCCGACACCTGTGATAATTTTAATGCCGACGGCACTGCGCTATTTGGTGACCTACATGTTCACACCAGCTACTCTTTTGATGCCGCGGCCAACAGCCTAGGTACCACACCCACAGATGCCCATCGCTATGCCCGCGGTGAAGCAATCCCGTTTTTCCCCGTGGATAAGCAGGGCGTACCGCTTGGCTCAGTGAAAATCGATCGACCATTGGATTTTCTTGCGGTCACCGATCACGGAGAATTTCTCGGTGAACGAGCCCTGTGCCGCACCGAAGGCTCACCGGCTTATAACACCACTTTTTGTAATAATTATCGTGTTAATGAGCGTCAGGGTATGATGATGTTAGGCTCGGTGATTACCACCGAAACCCCAGTGCGTATTGCTGAAATCTGTGGCGCCGATGGCAGCCAGTGCAGCGACTACGCCGAGTCACCCTGGCAGGATATTCAGCTAGCGGCCAATAGAGCCAATACTCCATGCGAGTTCACCAGCTTTGTCGCCTATGAGTACACAGGCACACCCGGCACATCTAACTACCACCGCAATGTCATCTTTCGCGATGACAATGTGCCGGCCAAACCGGTTAGCTACATAGACGCACCCATCGATAGCAAGCTCTGGTCTGCACTGGATGCGGTCTGTGACATTGCAGAGGGTTGCGACTACCTAACTATCCCCCACAACTCGAACCTGGCTAACGGCCGTATGGCGCCCTACATGCAGCTTGAAGATACCACTGCAGCTAAGCGTGCCTATGCCACTGCGCGCCTCAAGCGCGAGCCAATTATGGAGATCTTCCAGCACAAAGGCAGCTCCGAATGTATCAATGGTTTGAGCAGTGTCTTTGGTGCGCCGGACGAACTCTGTGAAGTCGAAGCGGTAAGACGTATGGGTGAGAGCAAGACCTATGCAACCCACAGCACCATCGCTGGCGACCTCACTCTTGGCGAGGCAACGGAGGTCACTGCAGAATGCGAACCGGGTCAGACCGGCAGCAATGGTATGCTCGGTGCCGGCTGTGTCCACCCTACTGACTTTCAGCGCTCTGGCCTATTAGTCGGTCTGCTTGAAGAACAGTCG
>Ga0302131_1001506_pt1 | contig 12569 bp, 11 predicted proteins | sample CB9_20m_MG_FD_203105 | JGI IMG/M metagenome (GOLD analysis project Ga0302131, IMG submission 203105) | Marine microbial communities from Western Arctic Ocean, Canada - CB9_20m | ecosystem: Environmental > Aquatic > Marine > Oceanic | place: Canada: Western Arctic Ocean | collected 2017-09-19
GTAGAATATAATAACAAAAAAACCGTTGTGTTAAGAGTATGGGGGCATCAATATTACACATTACCAATGGAGATAGTACCACTAACTATCTTAAAAAATTAAACCTTTCTGGGAGTTTTATTACTTGGAGAGAAATGCTTTGTGAAGGAAAAACAACTTCAGATATTGGAAGTGAGTCTTTTTGGAAAAATAGGTTTGAGTTTTTTAAAAGTACTTATAAGGTCAGTAAACAACAGTTTATAGATTATACAATAAAAGAATATAGAAACCTTTGTAAAGAAAAAGAACAAGATGAAATTATTTTATGGTTTGATTATGACTTGTCCTGCCAAATTAATATGCTTGCGGTAATTAGTTGGTTAAAACGTTATCGAAAAGGCTATCAAATTTCTTTAGTATGCTCAGGAGAAAAAAAAGGTTCTAAAAAGAGGTTTGGTTTATCTCAATTAAATGCAGCAGAAATTAAACAGCATTATAAAAATAGAATTGATTTAAATCAAAATGATATTGAATATGCAGATTATATTTGGCAACTTTATTGCTCAAGTTCTCCACTAAGATTAGAAACAGTATACAAATTTAATCCAATGTCACCTTTTGAATACTTGGCTGCGGCCATTGAAGCACATTTACAACGATTTCCATCCATTGAAAATGGATTAAATAAAATTGAAAATAGCATCATAAAAAGTGCTAAGAATCAAAAATCTACTTCTAAAAATCAATTAATTTCTAAGCTTATAAAAAATGAAGAAGTTTATGGCTTTGGCGACTTACAGTACCAACAGCATATAAAATCTTTAACTAATTTATTTACTTCTTTCAACCCCGTAAAATTATCTAGGAAAGGAAAGCAAGTGCTGGAAAATCAAATTAATTATTATGGTCAGTTAAGAGATGATAACTCTTATCTAGGAGGTTCTAAAAAATACAGTTTTTTGTATCAGAATGAAACAAAAAAATTATTACAAATCACATCTTAAATGAGCATAGAACAATCTGAGTTAATCTTAAACCCTGATGGTAGTATTTATCATCTAAATTTAAGACCTGAAAATATTGCATCCGATATTATTTTTGTTGGCGATCAAGATCGAGTGGATAAAATTTCTTACCATTTTGATTCTATTGAATTCACGACGCAAAAACGTGAATTTAAAACGACAACAGGAATCTATAAGAAAAAACGTTTTTCAGTTATTTCAACTGGAATTGGACCAGATAATATAGACATTGTTTTAAACGAATTAGATGCTTTAGTAAATATTAATTTAGAAACAAGACAACCAAAAGAGCATTTAACTTCGCTTAATATTGTTAGAATTGGAACCTCTGGTTCTCTGCAAACAGATATTCCTGTAGATTCTTTTGTAATAAGTTCTCACGGTTTAGATTTAAATGGTTTGCTTCACTCCTATCAAATTAACGAAATTTCGAATTTAGAAATAGAAAATGCTTTTGTAAAGCATACAAATTGGAGTTCTAAAAAAGCACATCCTTTAATAATTACAAATTCTAAAGAGTTAGAAAATAAAATTATTTCAGACAAAACATACACTGGAATTACAGCAACTGCTGGTGGGTTTTATGGTCCTCAAGGAAGAGTTTTAAGATTAGCGGTTCAAGATCCCAATTTAAATCATAAAATAGATAGCTTTAATTTTAAAGGAAATAGAATTACTAATTTAGAAATGGAAACTTCTGCTATTTATGGGTTATCTAAATTACTAGGCCATAAAGCTTGTTCTATTAATGCCATTATTGCAAATAGAGCCGATGGAACATTTAGTAAAAATCCGAATAAAGTTGTTACCGATTTAATCGAGTATACACTTAAAAAATTAGTTAAATAAATGACCAGCCTTAAAGTTGGTGGTGTTCCAGAACATTTTAATTATCCTTGGTACCGAACTCTAAAAAATAAAGAATACAACCAACACCATATTAATTTACGTTGGCAAGATTTTCCTGGTGGAACAGGACAAATGTGCAAAGCCTTAAGAAATGGCGATATTGATATTGCAATTGTTTTAACAGAAGGAATCATCAAGGATATTGCTGAAGGAAATCCTTCCAAAATTGTACAAACTTTTGTAAAAAGTCCCTTAATTTGGGGAATTCATGTTGGTGCAAAATCAACTTTTAAAAAGATTGAAGACTTAGAACACGCTACAATTGCAATTAGTAGGTTCGGTTCTGGTTCTCATTTAATGGCAATTGTAAATGCTTTTAACCAAGGTTGGGATATAAATAGCCTAAAATTTAAAGTAATTGATAGTTTACAAGGAGGAATTGAAGCACTTACAAACGGGGAAGCTGATTATTTTATGTGGGAACATTTTACAACTAAACCCTTAGTAGATCAAGGTATTTTCCGGAGAGTAGATAACTGCCCTACTCCTTGGCCGTGTTTTGTAATTGCTGTTAGAAATGAGGTCTTAGAGCATAAATTTGAAGAAGTTAAAACAATTTTAGATATTATTAATGCCGAATCTCAGGACTTTAAAAAGATAAATAATATTGATACTACTTTGGCCGAAAGGTATGAACAGGAATTAGAAGACATTCAGAAATGGTTAAAAATAACAGAATGGAATGATGGAAAACCAATTACCAAAAATTTAGTAACGCGCATTCAAAATAAAATGGTAAAATTTAACGTTATTGAAAAAAAGAAAAACTCCGGAGAATTCATTAAAAATATGTACATTTAAATTTTAATAAAAGAATCAATGAAAAAAGCCATATTTATTGCAGTTTGTATTTTAGGAATTATTTGCTTCTCTTCTTGTAGAAGCACATCACAGTCTTGTGGTTTAGCTAATAATGCAGCTTCTCAAACAACTTTACAACAGCCTAATTTAGCCTAGAATTAGTTTGTTTATTAATGTCAAATTCAATGAATCCGCTTAAGAAGCGGATTTTTCCATACCTCCATTCCATCCTTTTAAAGACAAAATATTGAAAACTTTTATAATTACCATTGGATGGGTTGCTCTCCTATTTTTTTTAAAAAATTATTTGTTTTAGAAAAATGTTTACATCCAAACCAACCTCTCCAAGCACCTAAAGGAGATGGATGCGGAGCTGTAAAAATTTTATGATTGTGTTTATTTATAAGTTTCATTTTACTTTCAGCAAATTTTCCCCAAAGTAAAAAGACAACATTTTCCTTTTCTTCTGAAATCCTTTTTATGACTTCATCTGTAAAGGTTTCCCAACCCTTTTTTTGGTGACTTCCAGCTTCATGTGCTCTTACTGTTAGAGTTGCATTCAATAATAAAACGCCTTGTTTTGCCCATTTTTCTAAATTCCCGCTTTCAGGAATTTCTTGCTTTAAATCTGTAGCAATTTCTTTAAAAATATTTTTTAAAGAAGGTGGATGTTTCATCCCATCATTTACGGAAAAACACAAGCCATTTGCTTGCTTTTCTGAATGATAAGGATCTTGCCCAATAATAACGACTTTTAAATCCTGAAAAGAACAAAAATCAAATGCAGCAAAAATTGCTGTTTCATTTGGATAACATCGGTGTTTTTTAAACTCTAATTTTACAAAATCCATTAACCCGATAAAATATGCTTTATCAACCTCTTTTTGTAAAATATTTTTCCAACTTTCAGCTATTTTTAAATGCATAGTTTGTTATTTTTGCTGTGACCATCAAAGATACAATTTTGAGTAAAAATATTTCAGAAAAAACATTACAAGATTTAGAGTTTTCAACAGTTTTACACCATGTTTCAGAACATTGTATCTCTGGTTTAGGAAAAGAAAATGTGCGCGAAATTCAGCCAATACCGATCAGAAAACAACTGTTTATTGAATTGCACTTAGTCAATGAATATTTATCTTCCTTTCAAAGTGAAAATCGAGTACCCAATCATGGGTATGACAATGTTACAGATAGTGTAAAGCGTTTAGCCATAGAAAATAGCTTTATAGAAACAGATGCTTTTTTAAAAATTGCTGCAACTTCTATAACAGTAAACGAACTCATAAAATTTTTTAAGAAATTGAAAATTCAGTTTCCTACATTTTTTGAACTTTCGCAAAAAATAGAATTTACGACCTATGTAGATGATGAAATTAAAAAAATAATTGATATTTCTGGTGAAGTAAAAAATAACGCTTCATCTGTTTTAAAACAGATTAGAAGAGACATCAATAATATTCGAGGTAAAATTGGTGCAAGTTTTTCTAGTGCACTCTCTAAATCTATTGGTGCCGGTTATTTAGATGACATTAAAGAAACAGTGGTAGACAATCAGCGTGTTTTGGCAGTTTCTGCCATGCACAGAAGAAAAGTTGCTGGTAGTTTACTAGGCGCTTCTAAATCTGGAAACATCGTTTATATTGCACCACAAGCAACATTGGCGTACAGCAGAGAATTTCAGAATTTGGTCTACGAAGAAAAGCAAGAAGTTATTAAGATATTGCGGAGTCTGGCTGAAACTATTCGTCCTTTTACATCCCTATTAGAGGAATATTTAGCCTTTTTAGTGCATACAGATGTGGTTGGTGCAAAAGCAAAATATGCAAAAGAAATGAATGCTATTTTGCCATTAATTACAAAGGAAAAAAGAGTGTTTTTTAAAAATGCAGTGCATCCTATTTTATGGCGAAAAAATAATGCGCAAAACATAAAAACGATTTCGCAGTCTATAGAACTAAACGAGAAACAACAAATTATTGTTATTTCTGGACCGAATGCTGGTGGAAAAAGTATTACATTAAAGACCATCGGTCTCTTGCAATTAATGTTACAAAGTGGCATTTTAATTCCTGTAGATGAACGCAGTCAAACTTATGTTTTTGACTCCATTTTAACAGATATTGGAGATAATCAATCTATAGAAAATCAGCTAAGCACCTATAGTTACCGCTTAAAAAACATGCGCTACTTTCTAAGAAGTTGTAATGAAAGTACCTTGTTTTTAATTGATGAATTTGGTACAGGTTCAGATCCTGAATTGGGTGGGGCATTGGCAGAAATTTTCTTGGAGGAGTTTTATGAGAAAAAAGCTTTCGGAATTATTACAACCCACTACTCCAACTTAAAAGTGTTGGCAAACGAATTAGAAAACGTTACCAATGCAAACATGCAATTTGATGAGCGTTCTTTAGAACCTTTGTACAAATTATTTGTTGGACAAGCTGGTAGTTCATTTACGTTTGAAGTAGCACAGAAAAACGGAATTCCATTTAGCATTATCAACAAAGCTAAAAAGCGAGTAGATACTGAAAAAGTGCGTTTGGATAGAACCATTGCGAAATTGCAAAAAGAAAGAACCAAATTGCAAAGAAACTCTGATAATTTAGAAAAACAGAAATCAAAAGGTCAAGAACACTTAGAAAGTTTACAAGAAAAGGAAGATAAAATTCAATTGAAATTAGCAGGATTTCAAGAATTGTATGACAACAACCAAAGAATGCTTTCTTTAGGAAGAAAAATCAACGAATTTTTAAACAAGTACTTCCAGAATAACAATAAGAAAGAATTAAATACCAATTTTAATAAATGGGTAATTGATGAAAAGGTGAAATATGCAAAAAAGAATCCTTTAAACCCAAAAACAAAATCACAGCAACAAAAAGCAAAAATTGTTGAAAAACAAATGCAAGAAGTGATTAAAAAAGTGGAAAAAGAAGTTTTACAAAAAGTAGTTGAAGTTCGGAAAGAAAAGAAAATAGAAGAAGTGAAAATTGCCAAAGAAAAAGCGACCTACGTTTATAACATAAATGACAAAGTACGGATTATAGATTCTAATTCTGTTGGTACTATTGACAAAATTGATAAAAAAAGTATTACCATAAATTACGGCTTTTTTACAACAAAAACGTCTTTAGACAAAATTGAGCTGGTACAGAAAGCAAAATAATTTTTATAGTTAATTAATAATTTGTTGCTTAAATAAAATAATTTTAATGTTTTACAGAAAAAAATGACTGACTATGAAACCTTTAGAGTAATTTATCATTACATATTTACACTACCCTTTTAGTCAATAAATATAAAGTTACTTAAAAAAGTAATAATCATTAATTTCTTTGTATCACAAAATGACTAAAAGTAAATTATTTGTGTGTGTTCAATAATATCAATATTTTTATTTTCTTTTTCACTTAAAAACAACAATAGTACTGTTGAAAAAAATATTTATTTCTAAAGTTCAATTAAATGTTGATTAAGATTTAATGGAGCGTGCGTTGGTTAAAAATTCCGACAACTCAATTTTTATACATAAAACGAGGTATGCAATGTTCAGGGATAAAGTTGATGAAAAATTTATAGAGAAGAATCGACTTGACAACGCTAATAATTTAACCACCCATGAAATATTTAGTGCAAAGGAAACAGATAAATTATTATCAGACCTATCCAATATCATTTCTGCAAATATAGATGTAGCAACTGTTAATTATTTTAAAAAAAATCTAAGGCTACTAAAATATTCAATAAAGCTTTAAATAGGATAGGCAATGCAGTTATGAATGCTAAAGGGAAAAAATAAACTATCCTTTTCTTTACCCAATAAAAAGCTCAAAAAGGTGAAATATAAAGCTGATGAGTATTATGAAATTAAAATGTACTTTAAACGTAGGATTCTCAAAATTCGCAGCGAAATTTAGTAACAATAATGAGATAAAATCTATAAAATTCAAAATAAATGTTACGATTGTAACCTCTAATAAAAAAAAATGTGCTCTTGACAAGAGAAAAAGAAATTAATAATTTATCACCTTTATTTCCTTCCTCTGATATCATTGAGAACACAAAAGGAGCGGTATTTAACTTAAAAAGATCTTCCAGACACTATAATCCATATCGAAAAATAAGAATTGGAGATTTTCTTTCTTTAACTAATCAGGAGTTTGAAAAGTGTATTAATTCTTCTCTAGAATAGGTCTTGACGAAATAAAACATAACAAATATCTTTTTTTTAAAGCTATTTATTTTCTCTTTTCGACTTGTTATGTATTAATAAATGGTTTATTAGAAAAAAAGATATTTATTATTATCTATCGATTCTTATTTAAAGAAATGAATGTCTTTATTAAATAAAATTGGAATTATAAACCAGTGTTGTTAGAAGTGAAATCTATAAAACACTTCCAAAAATTTAAAACTAAATAAACTTATAACTGAAGGTTTTATCGCTACTTTAAATCTAAAATAAGTTAAGTGTTTTTTAGTTGAATATTAAAACTCCTGAACTTCTTCAGGAGTTTTATAAATAAAATTTTATTTACGAACGTTTTCCTTTTTAATTAAACTTGGGGTAAATCCTTCGGTACACCATACTATTTGCCTTTTATTATAAGTATGATTTCTATAATAGTTTCTTTCCCTCTATCAACATAAAAGCCTCTAAATTTGATGGTTTACTACGAACGAATTCATTTAAATCAGTAAAATTAAGACCTCATATTCTTTAACAACCTCATAATCATATATATTTCCCAAGTTAAATTCTATTAGTTCCTTTTATTTATTATTTTATAAATGTTGTTTACTTTTACTTTTGTCCTATTTTCTTAATTATAGTTAAATAATGTTAAGGATATATTAAAGTGTCTTTTTTCTGAAACGTTTTATAATTAAAGCCGTCTTTCTCATATATACATTTAACTTAATATATTTATTATGAAAAAATTAAAATCAATCATCACAATTTTAGCGATTAGCTTATCTACTATTTGCGCTGTAAACGCAACAGAAGTGAGCCCTTCAAAAACAAAACAACTTAGAACCGAAATTATCTCGATTTTAGGAAGGAAAATTTCAGTAGAATTAAATAAACCAAGCACATCAGAAATTTCTTTTATGATTAACAATCAGAATGAAATTGTTATTATTTCTGTCGATTCTGACATTGATGAATTAAATGCCATCATCAAAAGAAAATTGAATTATAAAAAGGTGCAAGTAAGAGGCACAAAAAAAGGAGAAATCTATAAAATACCTTTGAGAATCAATACAAAATAAAGGTCACAACTCGTTGGTTCGTTGGTGTCCAATTTTAGTTTAATACTAAATTGGGCATTTTTTAAAAAAACTCCTGAACTTCTTCAGGAGTTTTTTTAAAAAAAATTTTATTTACGAGCGTTTTCCTTTTTAATTAAATTTAAAGCAGAACCTTCATTATACCATTCTATTTGTCCTTGGTTGTATGTGTGGTTAGCCAGAATCGTATCTTTAGTACCGTCAGCATGAACAACTTCTAATGTTAAAGGTTTACGTGGAGCAAATTCATTTAAGTCTACAAAGTTGAAGGTATCATCTTCTTGAATTAAATCGTAATCAGCTTCATTGGCAAATGTTAAACCTAACATTCCTTGTTTCTTTAGATTTGTTTCATGAATTCTAGCAAAAGATTTTACAATAACAGCGGCAACACCTAAAAAGCGGGGTTCCATTGCTGCGTGCTCTCTAGAGGAGCCTTCACCATAATTATGATCTCCAACTACAATTGTTTTAACTCCTGCAGCTTTATAAGCTCTTGCGGTATCGGGTACGCCTCCAAATTCTCCATTTAATTGGTTTTTAACAAAATTTGTTTTCATACCAAATGCATTCACAGCTCCAATTAAACAGTTGTTAGAAATATTATCTAAATGTCCACGATAACGCAACCAAGGCCCCGCCATAGAGATATGATCTGTTGTACATTTGCCGTGTGCTTTTATTAATAATTTAACACCTAATAAGTCATTTCCTAAAGGCGTAAAAGGTGCTAACAATTCTAATCTTTCCGATGTTGAACTTATTATTATTTGTACGTCACTCCCATCTTCTTCTGGTGCTAAATATCCATCATCTTTTACCTCAAAACCTTTTGGCGGTAATTCCCAGCCTGTTGGCTCCTCTAATATTACTTCTTCACCGTTTTTATTAATTAATTTATCCGTCACCGGATTAAAATCTAAACGACCTGCAATCGCAACTGCCATAACCATTTCTGGTGAAGCAACAAAAGCATGTGTATTTGGATTACCATCTGCACGTTTTGCAAAGTTTCTGTTGAACGAATGAATTATTGAATTCTTCGGTGCATTTTTAGGATCGTCATAACGAGCCCATTGACCAATACAAGGTCCACAAGCATTTGTAAATATCTTCGCATCTAACTTTTCGAAAACGCCTATAATACCATCTCTATCTGCGGTATACCTTACTTTTTCAGAACCTGGATTAATTCCTAATTCTGACTTCATTTTTAAACCTTTATCAATTGCTTGTTGCGCAATGGAAGCTGCTCTCGATAAATCTTCATAAGAAGAGTTTGTACAAGAACCAATTAGTCCCCATTCAACTTTTAATGGCCAGTCATTTTTATTCGCAATATCAGTCATATCAAAACCTACTTTTGTAGAAAGGTCTGGTGTAAATGGTCCATTTAATAAAGGACCTAATTCTGATAAGTTAATCTCTATTACTTGATCAAAATATTGTTCTGGATTGGCATATACTTCTGCATCACCCGTTAAATATTCTTTTACTTTATTTGCCGCATCTGCAACATCGTCTCTATCTGTAGCCCGCAAATAACGCTCCATAGACTCATCATACCCAAAAGTAGAAGTGGTTGCTCCTATTTCTGCTCCCATATTACAAATTGTACCTTTTCCTGTACAAGACATTCTTTTTGCCCCTTCCCCAAAATATTCAACAATAGCTCCGGTTCCTCCTTTTGCCGAAACAATGCCTGCTACTTCAAGAATTACGTCTTTTGGTGCCGTCCAACCAGAAAGTTTTCCGGTTAATTTAACACCTATTAATTTTGGGAATTTTAATTCCCAAGCCATACCTGCCATCACGTCTACAGCATCGGCTCCACCAACACCAATAGCAACCATACCCAATCCTCCAGCATTTACTGTATGAGAATCAGTACCAATCATCATTCCTCCAGGAAATGCATAATTTTCTAAAACTACTTGATGTATAATTCCTGCTCCTGGCTTCCAAAAGCCTAAACCGTATTTATTAGAGACAGATTCTAAAAAATTAAAAACTTCATTACTTGTATTTAAGGCAGATTGTAAGTCTGTACTTGCACCGTTTTTAGCCTGTATTAAGTGATCACAATGTGTTGTTGTAGGAACTGCGACTTTCGTTTTACCTGCTTGCATAAATTGCAACAAAGCCATTTGTGCAGTTGCATCTTGCAGAGCAATTCTATCTGGGGCAAAATCTACATAATCTTCTCCTCGAATAAAAGCTTTTTTAGGATTTCCATCCCAAAGGTGACTGTATAATATTTTTTCTGATAAAGTTAGATGTTTTCCTGTAATTTCGCGAGCGGCGTCTACGCGTTCTACAACTTTTTCATACACTTTTTTGATCATCTGAATATCAAAGGCCATAAATTTATTTTATTTTTATTAATTAATTTCTCAATATACTAAATCTAGAATTGTTATCAAAAAAAAAATCAAACATTAAACTTATAAAAAAGGATTTATTGACTATAAATTATTGAAAATCATTAACTTAATAATTTTAATTAGTTGTCTAAAAAAAGGCCTAATTCTAAGAATTAGGCCTTTTTTTAATGTTAATATTTTATAGTATGAAACATACAAAATGGAGTTTTGTAATGTTCTTTTATTTATTTCACTAGCTGTTTTAGAGAAGGAGCAAACTTTGTTAAGTTGATTCCTTTTACTGCAGTTTTATATTCATCCATTGTAGGGGTTCTTCCTAAAATTGTAGAAAGGACAACAACAGGTGTCGACGAAAGTAATGATTCTCCTTTTTTCTCTTGACTATCTTTAACAACTCTTCCTTGGAAAAGACGTGTAGATGTTGCCATTACAGTATCTCCTGCCGCAGCTTTTTCCTGGTTCCCCATACATAGGTTACAACCAGGACGCTCTAAATACAAAATATTCTGATACCCTGTACGAGCTGCATCTTTGGGAGCATTATCATCGAACTCAAAACCAGCATACTTTACTAAAACATCCCAATCACCTTCTACTTTTAATTCATCTACAATATTATAGGTAGGTGGCGCCACCACTAACGGTGCCTTAAACTCAACTTTCCCTTGTTGCGCTTCTACATTTTTAAGCATTTGAGCAAGAATTTTCATATCTCCCTTGTGAACCATACAAGAGCCAATAAAACCTAAATCTACCTTTTTTGTTCCTCCATAAAAAGACAAGGGTCTTATTGTATCATGGGTGTATCGCTTAGAAACATCATCATTATTTACATCTGGATCTGCAATCATTGGCTCTTCAACCAAATCAAGATCAATAACAACTTCTGCAGCATACTTTGCATTTGCATCTGGAGTTAATGCCGGTTTTTCGCCAGATTTAATCTCTGTAATTCTTCTATTAGCAATATCAATTAAACCTTGAAGAACTTGTTTTTGATTATCCATTCCCTTTTCGATCATGATCTGGATCCGTCCTTTTGCAATCTCCAAAGATTCAATCAAAGTTTCATCCTCAGAAATACAAATAGAAGCTTTTGCCTTCATCTCTGCAGTCCAATCCGTAAATGTAAACGCTTCATCAGCAGTAAGTGTTCCTAAATGAACTTCAATAATTCTACCTTGAAATACGTTGTCTCCTCCAAAATTCTTTAACATTTGAGATTGAGTGGCATGCACAACATCACGGAAATCCATATAACTTTCCATTTTTCCTTTGAAGGTAACTTTTACAGATTCTGGAATTGGCATGGACGCTTCACCTGTCGCAAGTGCCAAAGCAACCGTTCCTGAATCTGCACCAAAGGCAACACCTTTAGACATTCTTGTATGTGAATCTCCACCTATAATTATAGCCCAATCATCGACCGTTAAATCATTTAAAACCTTATGAATAACATCGGTCATTGGTTTGTATTTATGCTTTGGGTCACGGGCAGTAATTAAACCAAAGTCATTCATAAATTTCATCAATCTAGGAATGTTCGCTTTCGATTTATCGTCCCACACGGAAGCAGTATGACAACCTGATTGATAGGCACCATCAACAATTGGAGAAATAACTGTAGCCGCCATCATTTCCAATTCTTGAGAAGTCATTAAACCTGTTGTGTCTTGTGAACCTATAATATTTACCTCCACCCGAACATAAGAACCTGCATGCAAGGTCTTACCAGGCGTAATACCTACTGCATTTTTATTAAATAATTTTTCTACAGCTGTAAGGCCTTGCCCATCAATAGAAACTTCTTTTGAATTCGCATAAACTGATACAAAATCGATGTCTAGTGCCTTCGCAGCAAATGCCTGCAATTTTTTACCGAATACAATTGCATAGGATCCACCGGCTCTAATAAATTCGACTTTTTGAGGGGTTAGTGCTTCAGAAATGTCCATTAACTCAGCATCACCTTTATAAAGCTTCTTTTCTTTCGTATTAACCGTTAAAACAGTTCCTGTAGCAACAGAATACGCTTCTTTAAGCACGATGTCTCCGTTTTCATCTCTAATCGTATTACCTGCAGCATCTTTCTGTTTAACCCAATTTTTAAGATCAATTCCAATACCACCAGTTACACCTACAGTTGTTAAAAAAATTGGAGAAATTCCATTTGTAC
>Ga0302131_1001508_pt1 | contig 12552 bp, 10 predicted proteins | sample CB9_20m_MG_FD_203105 | JGI IMG/M metagenome (GOLD analysis project Ga0302131, IMG submission 203105) | Marine microbial communities from Western Arctic Ocean, Canada - CB9_20m | ecosystem: Environmental > Aquatic > Marine > Oceanic | place: Canada: Western Arctic Ocean | collected 2017-09-19
CAGGTAGGGGTTATAGAACATGCAATCCCCCTGGCCTTGATTGTTACTCGTCAGGGCGTAGGATAAGTTTTCGCGCGTTGTAAACACAAATCCTGGGAAAAATGTTTGAACCAAGCCCGGCGCGTAGTAGTCCCAAATTTGCGGCACAGCCCCACCAAACGGGCCGGGTGCCCCAACGAAGTCGAAGTCAGGCCGGCCGTTTGGGGTGCAGTTGGGCCCACCTAATCCATTCGCCGCGAGTTCTGAACGGTCTCGATTAAAGGTCTTGTACTGCTGCTCTAGTGAGGATCCGCCCCATGAATAGCTAACATCATAATCAAGCACTCGGTCAAAGGCCTCGAATTCACCTTTCATGCCAGCCTGAACATTGACAGTACTCGTTTTGGTAATGTTATTAGCTGCGCCTAAGCGATCGATGCCGTCACGCACGCCCTGGTACATCATCACGTTGGGCCCACCGTTAACAGTGGCTAGCGGCATATTGGGCATATCGGCGAGAGTAGGTCGTGTTAGGCCTGCTTCGGGAGCGAAGAAGCCAATCTCTCCCGTTTGTCCGATAGCGTTGCCGCCAAAGGCTGCGCTTCGCTCGTAGGCCCCGGGAGGTGCTAAGAAAACGGTTGGTCCGCGAGCTTCATTGTAGCCACTGTCCGATCGAGTGGTCTCTGAATCAGAGTGGCTAAAGAATGAATAAAATTCAGTTGTGTCATTGAATGCATGGCTGAACGACCCCGCGAATGAGTCGCGCTCGGTGGTGTTGGTTATGAAAGTATAGTCTGCGGTATCAGCCCGGCAAGCCCCCGACTTCTCTCCGCGCTCTTCACGCAGCCGTCCTATCTGTGGCGTAGAGCCGTCCGGCAGCGTCGTGGTATAGCAGCCGGGATCGGTATAGATGTAATTACTTGCTTGGCCACCCTCGGCTACATTCTGCGCATAAACCTCATTGTTCAGCCACTGAGCGGAGTTAAATTGGGCGCCAAACGCCGGGCTATTTACCAGAGTGCCCGCGGTTGAAACTGTCCCTAAGAACTCAGAGTTAGGGCCGAAAAAATTTCCGTCCTTGACCGCAACGGGGTCGCGCTCAAAACGCTCAGCTGAGAGCACTAAGTTCGTAGCGCCATTATTAAATGATGTGCCCCAAATAGCACTTACCGTAGCGTCGTACGCATTGTCAGCAGCTTGCACCCCCTGAAGATCCCCATAAATTTCTAGGCCTTCAAATTCTGTACGCATGATGATGTTAACAACACCAGCCACCGCGTCTGCACCGTAAAGAGCAGAACCGCCATCGGTGAGTACTTCAACACGGTCGGTCATAACTAGTGGGATGGAGTTAAGGTCGACAAATTCGCCGCCGCTCTGCGTTACGGCGGCTGCAGGGACCATTCGCTTACCATTGATCAGCGTGAGTGTAGAGTTTTCGCCAAGGTTACGGAGGTTTACGTTGGCGGTACCCTCAACTTGTCCGTTGTCAGACCCAGGATTGGTTATGGAACCTGAGTTAACCTCGAGATTCTTGATCACGTCCCAGATTACTGCGGCACCCTGAGCTTCAATACTAGAACGATCAATTACTTGAACTGGAGACGGTGCGTCTAGGGGAGAGCCCCGGAAATATGAGCCTGTAACGATGATCTCTTCTACAGGTTCGTCTTGTGCAGACGCTTGAAATGACATGCCTGCGATAATTGCGACCGTGATTGCCCGACGTGAGCACGGAAATTTTGTGCGCATAATGCTTCTCCCTCATTTCGAATGAGTGTTGAGTTTTTATTATTAGCATCTGCGTACTGCGTGTGAATCACATATTACTCGCGACTACATGCCTAGCTTATGGAATAAATCATGAAAAAAGGAATAATTCAACCTTATAAGGTCGATTAACATATGAAAATTTTGCCATAAAAAACGGTAATTCTCAGGTGACACCAAATGTCTACCTAGATTAAACAAATTGTGAACCGCTGCATGAGCATTCAAAAACCGCTGAGCTTGATGTATCGATTTGAACTTACGCATGTCCCGCGCTCATACTTGCGTCGGCTCGTGCGATAATTCCCATCGATTGTTGGCATATTGGGATATGTCGTGGATTACCTCTGGTATCAATTCACTGTGAGCTGCGTTGTAACTTCTCAATTTGTCCGTAACAATTTTTCTCAGCTCGACTTTATGTTTACGCAATAACCATTTAAAGAGACGCTTTGCAGCCTTCCCATCACGTCTTTTCTGCAAGAACACATCAACCATTCCACCGTCTTCAGCGGCTCTCCACAGGTAATGCTGCTAGTCATGGATCTTCACAAATACTTCATCAATAAAGAAGGTATCTCCATATCCCTGATGTTTTCTTCTCAAACGCTGAGCATACTTGGGCCATAACTTATTGCACCATTGACGAGTTGCTTCATAACTTACCTCGACTCCACGATGTGACATCAAATCTTCGATATCACGATGACTAAGGTTAAACCGATGGTAGAGCCAGACGGCATATTGGATTATCTCGGGCGGGAATCTGTGTCTTTTGTATATTCTTGTTGAATTCATGCGTAGGATCCTGGCAGATTGGGACTTAACTTGTCATCACCCTTTATCGCGTCTATGTTTGCTAGAACCTCATAAGAGCTACCCATTAAGTTTGATAAGATTGCTTAAGGCTTTTACCTTAGCCGCACGATCAAGGCATAAAAGATAAAAACGACTGGCAAAAAAAAGCCCGCTAGTCGCAGGCTTTTTTATAACAATAACGAACTCTAAATCAGCAAACTAAAAACTATCTAATAGACCATTCAAGGTTGCACTCGGGCGCATCGCCTCACGCACCTTGTCACGATCTACATTGTAATAGCCACCCATTTCAACAGGCTTACCCTGTACTGAAAGAAGCTCTTCTACAATTTTAGTTTCATTCGCCGCTAGGCTTTTCGCCAATGCGCTGAACTCTGCTTTAAGTTCTGCATCTTCGTCTTGCGCTGCAAGTGCTTCAGCCCAATACATGGCTAAATAAAAGTGACTGCCTCGGTTATCGAGTTCGCCTACTTTGCGAGAAGGTGATTTATTATTTTCTAATAATTTACCGGTCGCTGAATCTAGGGTACTGGCAAGAATTTTTGCTTTTTTGTTATCGTTTTTAATAGCGATGTCTTCAAAGGATACGGCCAGTGCTAAGAATTCACCTAATGAATCCCAACGTAGGTGATTTTCTTCTACGAATTGTTGAACGTGCTTAGGTGCAGAACCACCCGCGCCCGTTTCAAACATGCCACCCCCTGCCATAAGAGGAACAACAGAAAGCATTTTAGCACTCGTTCCTACCTCTAAGATTGGAAATAAATCCGTAAGGTAGTCACGTAATACGTTGCCGGTGACAGAAATAGTGTCTCTGCCTTTTTTCAGTCGCTCTAGGGTAAACCGCATGGCGTAATCAAGTGGGAAGATATGAATCTCTAATCCTTCAGTATCGTGGTCTTTTAAGTACTTACGCACTTTACGAATCAGGTTTGCATCATGTGGTCGCTCGGAATTCAACCAAAACACGGCCGGTGTATCGGATAAACGTGCACGTGTTACGGCAAGCTTAACCCAATCGCGAATAGGTTCGTCTTTAGTTAGGCATGCACGCCAAATATCACCCTCTTCAACTTCATGCTCTAACATTACGTTTCCGTCGGCATCAACAACACGCATGGTGCCATCGGCTTCGAGCTCGAATGTTTTGTCATGCGAACCGTATTCTTCTGCCTTTTGCGCCATTAAACCTACATTAGGCACGGTGCCCATGGTGGTTGGATCAAAAGCATCATGATGCTTGCAGAAGTTAATGATTTCTTGGTAAATGGTGGCGTAGTTTGAATCTGGAATAACGGCCTTAGTTTCTTTTAGTTTTCCGTCGGTGCCCCACATTTTTCCGCCTTCTCTAATCATGGCGGGCATTGAGGCATCTACGATCACGTCACTAGGTACGTGTAGATTTGAAATTCCTTTGTCGGAGTTAACCATGGCTAACTCTGGGCGATGTTCGTAGGCATCAAGAATATCTTCTTTGATTTCTTGGCGGCGCGAATACGGTAAGGTTTCTATCTTTTTATAGATATCACTCATACCCATTTTTGCGTCGACACCTAGCTCGTCAAAAGTTGCTTGGTGTTTTTCAAAAATTTCTTTGAAATAAACCTCAACCACATGCCCAAATACAATGGGGTGCGATACTTTCATCATGGTTGCTTTGACGTGTAGGGAAAAAAGTAAACCGGTGCTTCTTGCTCCGTCCATTTCTTCTTCTAGAAACCTTCTGAGTTCTTTTACGCTCATGTACATAGCGTCTAAGACTTCGCTTTTGATTAAAGGTAATTCTTTTTTTACAGTCACTGTGCCGTCTTTAGCCACAAACTCTATACGGGCGGTCATGTCTTTCTCAACAATCATTGATTTTTCGGTATCGAAAAAATCACCTTTGCGCATATGTGCCACGTGAGTACGGGAACCCTGGCTCCACTTACCCATTTTATGAGGGTTACTGCGAGCAAACTGCTTAACGGCGGGTGGCGCGCGTCGATCTGAGTTGCCTTCACGTAGTACGGGATTAACTGCACTACCTAAAAGTTTGGCGTAACGCTTTTGCGTGGCTTCTTCTGCTTCGTTTTCCGGCTCTTCAGGATAGTCTGGTAGATCAAAGCCTTGATCTTGAAGTTCTTTAATTGCACTACTGAGCTGAGGAATAGAGGCGCTGACATTGGGAAGTTTAATGATATTGGCGCTGGCCTGCTTAACGATTTCGCCAAGCTCACTCAAGTTGTCTGCGACCTTTTGATTTTCTTTTAATTTTTCAGAGAAGCTGGCAATGATCCTTGCCGCGACTGAGATGTCGCTTACTTCTACGTCGATATTTGCATGTTTCGCAAAGCCCTGAACGATGGGTAGAAACGAATAGGTAGCCAACATGGGCGCTTCGTCTGTTTCGGTATATATAATTTTGCTGGTTTCAGTTTTAGATGTGTTGCTAGACATGCAGTCCCCTTGGGTTGTGTCTTAAATTATGAATCAACACGAAAGCAAATGCCTTGTGGGTACTTGCTCCTTGATTCGCTTTTCTCTTTTCTCTTTTAGAACAGATTCTCTAATACCTTTATAAACGTTACACAAAGGCTCAATAAATCTTAAGTTTTGAAAGCCTGAGTGGTTAGAGCATTGTTTGCCTTGCTAACCGCTTGCTTCCCGGCCAATCTTCCATAAGATGTTGCATCGCCAACCGACATCCCGGGGGCATGATCTACGGCAGTTCGTGGTACGCCAGCTGCGGTTCGACCCGCAGCATACAAACCCTTGATGGGTTTATTTTTCATATCCAGTACTTCACCTGTAGGCAAGGTCTCTAAACCCCCTAGTGTGAAGAGCGGAAACCATGCGCCTCGACCCGGTGTGATATCTAGTGCCGCGTAAGGTGCTTTAATTTCTTTGGGTCATTCTGCACTTTGATGAAACAGCGGGTCTCGTCTTTGACTGCATTTTTACAAAAAAAACAAGCGTGTGCGTCAGTTGCTCTGTATCTAGCCCTATTTCTTCAGCTCTGCCACGGTTTCGCCGGTAACTGCAAAATCTGCGTTTAAATACACGGGCTTGCCGAACTTATCGGCACCTACGAACAAGTAAACACGATCGCCAAGTTGTAGGAAAACGTGATAAGCGACCCGACTATGGTAACAATCTTTGTTAATGAAGCGCTGTGCCTGCTTATTAACGATGATTCTATACCTTAAAGACGGGTATGAATAATACGGCATCGTGACAAAAGCTTCCATCATATTTACCATTGCACCGCCCATACCCTGCCCCATAATGATGCCTACCCCGTTATCAAGGGGGTTGCTGGCGATCGGCATAATTGCGATCGGTAGGTGTTCCCTGTAGTGTTGAAGGAAAAGAAGGGGTGTAAAAGGTAACTAAACTTAGTTTTCATGCATAATTTTGGGAGAGTGTTTTGAGTGATTATAAATTACTGATTAACGGCCAAATGGTCGATGGTGCAACAACAATGAATGTAGTGAATCCAGCCAATGAAGAGACTTTGGCGATCTGTCCGCGCGCAGACGAAGGTCAGCTAAATGAGGCGGTTGCGGCCGCTAAAGCGGCTTTTGTTAGCTGGAGTAAAACCAACATTGACGATCGCAAGGCGGTTATTTCGCAAATTGCCGATGTCATCGAAGCCAATGGCGCGGAACTGGCTCAGTTGTTAACCCAAGAGCAAGGTAAGCCCCTGGCAGATGCTACAGGTGAAGTCTATGGCACTGCTGCGTTCTTCCGTTATTTCACTGCGTTAGACTTGCCTATTGAAGTACTTGAAGACAGCGAAACTCGTAAGGTTGAAGCCCACCGCAAGCCTCTGGGCGTGATTGGCGCTATTGTGCCATGGAATTTCCCAATGATTCTTATGGCCTTTAAAGTGCCACCAGCATTGATTGCGGGCAATACCGTCGTGCTGAAGCCGTCGCCTACTACACCTTTAACTTCTCTGCGTTTGGGTGAGTTGATTAAAGATATTGTGCCTGCAGGCGTTTTGAATATTGTCACTGATGCCAACGATCTGGGCGCGCCATTAACAGCTCACCCGGATGTGAACAAAATTTCCTTCACGGGCTCTACAGCTACTGGTGCCAAGGTTATGGCCGGCGCTGCGGGCTTGATCAAGCGTATTACCCTTGAGCTGGGTGGCAATGACGCAGCAATCGTTTTAGATGACGTAGAACCTAAGAAAGTGGCGCAACAGCTGTTTGATAGCGCGTTCCAGAATAGCGGTCAGGTGTGTATTGCCATGAAGCGCCTTTATGTCCATGACTCAATTTACGACGAAGTAGTTGATGAATTGGCGGCCATTGCCAATGACACCGTTATCGGTGACGGGCTAGAGCAGGACACTAAGCTTGGACCGCTACAGAATAAAATGCAGTACGAAAAAGTTAAAGAACTCATTGAGTCAGCGCGCCGAGACGGCAATATTGTCGCCGGTGGCGAAGTGCCTGATCAGTCTGGTTACTTTATCCGTCCCACAATTGTGCGTGACGTAACTGAAGGTAGCCGCATTGTTGACGAAGAGCAGTTTGGTCCGGTTTTACCGGTCATTCGTTTCAGCGATGAAAGCGATGCTATTGCCCGCGCGAATAACTCAAACTACGGTTTGGGAGGTTCTGTGTGGTCAAGTGACCTAGAGCGAGCCTATGACGTAGCTAATCAAATGAATACAGGTACCGTATGGATTAATAAGCATGCTGAGCTAGATCCTGGCATACCTTTTGGTGGCTCCAAACAGTCAGGCCTGGGTAATGAGTTAGGTATGGAAGGCTTAAAAGAGTTTACTCAGTTGAAGATGATCAATATGGCGCGATAACGCATATTGCGTAAGGCGCATGGGTTTAAATGCGCGCTAGGTAAAAAAGAAAATACCTAAATAGGTGTAAAGGAAAAGAGGTTATCTACTTTGGTATTTGGCCTCTTTTTTTGGAGTTTTTTACCCGCAATCTTTCTCTGTAAATTTTACCGTGGGCGGTTATCAGACCTCTGCTTTCGCTCTACAGATTGGCATCGCCAAAGGCGCGGGGTTCATTCAGCAGCGGCCTCATTTCGTTACTCAGTTTTTTCGGTACATATTAAAATCGCTGGGGCTTGCACTAGTAGGCAACTTTTTCTAATGCGCTAAGAGTCACCAACCGTTTTAGGCGCTCAGACAACAAATTGGTGGAAATGTGTTCTGGTCGGTTGGGACAATCAGCAAACGTTCGGCAGTCAAAAAACACCGTATCGCGCATAATCAGCAATGTCCACTTGTCGCCGATCAGGTCTAGGGCGCTAGCAATACCGCTGTCTGTTTGCTTGTCCATAAACTACCCAGTCACTTTGCTGAGAGCAGCCACGCGCCAAATTTCAGTGCGCCGGCAATTATAATTGCGTAACTAATCATGCCTAGTGCAGAACCGTAGTAGTTACCCACCTGACCAACATCAAAGATAAACTCTAATGAGAGAGAAACAAAATCCGTGACCGCAACACGAATAATAGTTGCTAACACTGGCCAAAGCATTGCGTTAGCACCTACTGAGGCGAAATACAGAGACATATCTAAACCTTAGAAGAAAAAGCAAGGTCCGGCAATTTGAATAAAGTCTTTGGCTGAAGCATGTACCAGTGGGTCTTGGGTAGACAGCGCAATCCAGCCGTCGGGAGAAATGGCTAGCACTATGCCAATTACATCTGCAATGATCCCAACGCTCAGGCCACCAATTCAACCAACCCGTTCCGCGCGATTAATGTCGCCAGCACCTATATCCATGCCAACCAATGAGGTCATTGATGAACCCGCCCAAAGACGCGAAGAATAATTAAAAATTCTTGGCGATTGGCGTAATTGCGATCAGTAGGTGCTCCCTGTAGTGTTGCAGAAAAAGAAAAAGTGTTTACGGTAATATATTTTGTACCGATAAACCCTTAGCCATCTATCAAGGTGTCTCTGGCTTTACAGTGATCTAAATAATCCCACACTGCGTATTACCGACGTTAATAACCTACCAAATTGGAGTACAACTATGGCTTACACAATCGAAACATCGCTGGGTGAAAAGGAAACCAGCCTGTCCTTATTAAAGGTGCTCGCGGAAAATAGTTTTGACTCGATCTTGGTGACTGACGGCACAGCCCGGGGCAAAATTATTTATGCGAACAAAGCTTTTAAAAAGTTAACCGGGCATGATCCAGTTGATGTAATTGGACAAACTCCACGTATGCTTCAGGGCGCTGCTACAGACAAAGTCGTTATCGATCGACTCACTACTGCATTGAAGACAGGTAAGAAATTTGAAGGAAAAGCCATCAATTATAAAAAAGATGGCACACCATTCATCATGTATTGGCGAGTACTTCCCATCAAAAACGGTAAAAATATTGAAGCTTGGGTTGCCATCCAGAGGGAAGGCGCGTCTATTTGATATTTGATTTGCCAAGCTCACTGTGGCCTTTGCAGTGAGTTTTGGTATATTTTTCGTTGGCATCACGTTGCTAGTTTTGAAACAAGAACGTTCCGCAGATAGGTCACAAATGTTTGCTGTGAATTAGTTCTGTTATTCATAGCCTCTATAATTATTGATAATATGTCTACTGATTAGTACGATTTGTTCGAAGTATTCAATCGCCTCTCTTCTTAGGTCAGTATTGACAAGTTAACTACTAGAATTGAGACCGTTGCGCTTGCTCCACTGACTTGAACAATCGCATGCCCCGCTCCCTACCTCTCGTCGATTCGTGCGATAGCTCCGCTCGATTATTGGCATACTGGGTTGTATCGTGAATCGCTTCAGAAATCAGCTCTCTATGAGCCACGTTATAGCTCCGCAATTTATCCGTGACAATCCTGCGTGGCTCGCCTTTGTATTTACGCAATAGACGTTTAAAGAAGCGCTTTGCGGCCTTTCAATTTCGCCGCTTCTGCAAGAATACATCAATAATCTCGTCATCCTGATCCACAGCTCGCCACAGGTAATTTTGCTTAGCCTGAATTTTACGAACACCTCATCAATAAAAAGGGTGTCTCCAATGCTTTGGTGTTGTCTTCTTAACCTTTGAGCATATTTCGAACTAAACTTATTGCACCACAAGCGAATTGCTTCAAAGCTGACGGGACGCCCCGCTGCGCCAGAAAGTCTTCGACGTCGCGGTGACTCAGGTTGAATCAATGATAAAGCCAAACGGCATATTGGATTATTTCAGGCGCGAATCGATAGCGCTTGTACATTTTTGATTGGGTCATGAGCTGAATACTGGCAGATTGGGAGTTAACTTGTCAGTACCCTCATGGGCAATCGAAAGGCCGATAGCGTGTAATTAATAACCAACCTGAGCGAATTTAGCCTATTTATAATAATTGGCGATCGGCATAATTGCGATCGGTAGATGTTCACTGTAATGTTGCAGATATGGAAAGGGTGTTTATGGTAACTTCACACCTTAGCGATCATATACGCACCCCCTGCAACAAGAGAGAACTCTATTTATGCTTAATGTAATTCAATTGGTTTTGCTATCCGTCATATTTGGAGGAATGGTCACATTTCAGGTCTTGTTTGCACCCTTGGTTTTTATCAAAATAAAGATAGACGTGGCGCGACCTTTTATCCGCGACTTTTTCCCTTTCTACTATCTGTATTTTGCCCTCTTCAGTTTACTATATTTAGTCGTATCCTTATTGATAGGCGATAACATTCAGGCAATTATTGGAGGAGGCTCGTTAGTGGGTTTTTTGATTTCTAGGCAAGTGCTTATGCCAATGACAAATACAGCGTCAGACAATGATCAAAAATCTAAATTTGATATGCTACACAGGACAACAGTGTTGATTAACACGCTGCAGTTAATGGCGTTTTTCGCTGCGCTGTTATTCATATAGGCGCCGCCGTAGTTAACGTGTATTTCACCGCTACGACTTTCCGCTGCTCGGTTTCGTAAACACCCATTTTTCTACGATCAATCTGCTCATTAACGCCGCTCCCATGTCGAAATAAGAACTGATAGAATTCGACGCTAGCGTAACGGAGAAGTTTCAACAAGACTTTCCAGAGGCAAAGATGCTGCATGGTAGCGGCATCCTGCTGTTTTCATGAATTGGTGACCATCGAATTATTGCAAGTTTACCCGATTAGTCAGTTGTTGATTACTATCAGCTTAATGATCGGTATGCGCGGTTTCTGTTTCGGCATGCTGAGTATCAGTCCCAACCTACTGCCGGCTACCATGGTACTCGGATTCTGGGCCTTTTTAGTGGGCAGTTGGACCAATCCGTTGATACCGTTCACCTGCTTGGTCACTACTTAGAGCAGCGACGAGTTGGGATAGACAAGACTGCCTCTATCGACTTTGCAATTAAGACCGCCGGCCCTGCCCTATCCATTACCACAATCGTCCTGGCCCTCGGCACTACTATCCTCATCGGAGCCAACACCATTTATTTCCACAGACAGCAAAACTCTTGGCTCACATCGTAGTTTGGGCCTTCTTGCTGAACCGGTTCTACCTGCACACGATTTTGAGACGGTTCGACAAAAACTTCAAAAGAGAAAAACTTGTGACAAGCTGATTCTTCGACCTTACACTGTGAGCAACCCCATAAAAAGGGAGTTCGCATAAAAAATGATCAGAAATCACTTATCAGAAGACAGTTTAGCAAACCAGGCACAACCGCAATAGCGGCCGCCGCCGCAGGAGTAAACCAGATGGCCTTAGCACAAACAGCCGCAACCGAACTAAAATCTGCGTTCCTTATGGAACTCTCTTTGGATGTCGCCGATAAACTCGACGCCGGAAACACAAGCATTGCACCAGTAACCGGCGGCACCTTCGGCGGATCAAGATTGCAAGGAACAGTAAGAAACGGCGGCGCCGACTGGATCACTCAGGTTTCCGGGCACTCCAGTTTGGACGTCAGAATCACACTGGACACGTCCGACGACGAAATCATCTACATGAGTTACACCGGCGTTGTTCACAGAGCAGCTGGTGGCCTTTACTGGCGAGTCCGCCCCATCTTCCAAACTGCGTCAGAAAAATACGATTGGCTCAATCACATAGTCTGCATAGGCAAGAGCAAGCAGATCTCCGGTAAGGTAGCCTACGACGTGTTCGAGATACTATAAGATAGGAAGGTCGAAATAATTGCTAACAGCTAGTGTCAAAGAAATTCTAACAGTAAATAAGTAATAGCCTGGACGGTATTGGCAAATTGACTTCTTTGGGGCGCAGAAATCTTTCGGTCTCGCTCAAGCATCTGCCCTACCCCATTGTGTAAACGCACTTACCCTGAGATCGCAATGGTGTTGCGCTCTCACAAAAATAATCTTGGATGGCTTCTTTTTGCTATTTGATTAACGAGTCGATCGTCCAGAATAGTCTGCACAGGGGTGAGATGGCACCATTCTGACTTATCGAAGTGTGCCCCTGGGGTGGGGTGGTGACTTGGCGGTTACTAGGAAACAACGCCCCCTACTCCAGGCGTACTTGACACCCGGGGTTATAATAAAGACCACCACCCTACTGAGAGGCTCCTAGCATGCAAGTTAAGCGGTTACTGGACGACAGACTAATAGTTACTGGAGATAGACTTATTAACAGCCAGGAAGAGCATTGTGAGTTTGTAGAGCATGCTAACGGTCAGCTCGTTGCAGTGTCGCCTGATGGCAAAAAGTTAGGAATTCACCCGTTGAATTAGGTTGTTATCTGCTGAGTAAAGCTAGGACTGATCGAGGTCTAGCTAAGGATCGTCGTCGTAGCTTTTAGGAACACTCATAGACGAGCAAGATGACAAAACTAATTACATCCCTGCGAAGCGATCGTTAATGATTGACGTAGCTTCATTCATAATTCTATCCATAAGTTCTTGCACCGAAGGGATATCATTGATTAAGCCAGCAACCATGCCGCAGGACCAAGCACCACCATCGACCTCTCCATCCATCATCACTTTTGGATAGACGCCAGCTACCTCAGCTGCGATATCCTCAAACTTGATGTCCTTCCCTA
>Ga0302131_1001510_pt1 | contig 12544 bp, 9 predicted proteins | sample CB9_20m_MG_FD_203105 | JGI IMG/M metagenome (GOLD analysis project Ga0302131, IMG submission 203105) | Marine microbial communities from Western Arctic Ocean, Canada - CB9_20m | ecosystem: Environmental > Aquatic > Marine > Oceanic | place: Canada: Western Arctic Ocean | collected 2017-09-19
TGAATAAACTAAATCGTCGTCTTGGACAGCCAACGTCGTTAGTAGTGGATACGGATAGGTTCCCGCTTCATGAGGGTTATCCTCATCGATGCCAGCGCCACGTGTGGCAATATGTTTGGTGAAATAGGGACCAACCGCCAGAAGTCGCTCCCAGCATGCCTCATCATCGTGAGGTGCTGGCAACCAGTGAATACCTCGGGGGGAAGCTTCAAGACGAAAAGGAGGCCCTGACACAGTGGTTGCAAACGAGACATCAACGTCGCCGTTTATCACTCCGTTCCATGCAGCGTCATAGCCGGGAAAGTCTACTCGAACAACGTCGTCCCACGTTAACCCACCACAGGCTAAATAGGCTTCCATTGAAATATTTAATGCCGGTGCGGCTCGCACATAAGGCACCCGGCGCCCACGCAATCCAGCAAAGCTAGTAATACCGGTATCTGCAGCAACAGCCACAGCTTGATTGCTCAATCCATTGGAGGTCATCACTAAGCGCAACGGCTGAGGGCCCCACTCTGGGCGCGCAAACTGGAACATACCTTCTTGAGCCAAGTACGTCGCAACACCATTTGCAGTGAAATCAACTCGCCCGGTCTTCAAGGGCAGTAACCGAGAGACGTCATTTTGGCCTGGGATAACTCGTAGAGTAACGTTATATTTCTTCCGTAACATTGCGCCGATAGCGACGGCTTGATTATATCCCGTAGATCCCAAGTTATAAGCTGTCCAGGCCATGCGACTTGGAAGCTCCGGCTCACTCGGCTGGGCTGTGGCTAAGCTTGCCACGACAAATGGAGCAAGTAGAAATAGCGATCGGAAGGTCTTTAAACCTTTTAATGACAATGGCTTTATGCACTTCAAAAGCAAGCTAACTCTCCTGTTTTGTTGGCCTTTTTTTTGGCCTATTATTCTGGCCTAGGTTTTCAGGCGTTGAGGCCACAGACTATCAGGGGCGACAGGCAAGTGGAAGGATTAACCGGCTTCTGAAGCAATGGTCGATAAGTGAGCTTCCAAGCGTCCAGCAAAAAAGTTCGAGCAAAATAATGCCTCCAAACTTTAGTGTTAAAAAAGCTCTCAAGTCAATTCAACAGTGACATAAACATCCCTGGAAAAAATATCAACTTTGCTAAAACCTTTAACTTAATGAGACCTACAACCCCAAATCACATATGATCCGCATTACTTTGATATTTTGGAGATTAGCAAGTGAGAATTCTCAACATCGTATTACAGGCAATTGGATTCGTTGTACTGATTGGCGCAGTAACAATTGGAACACTGCGCATCCAACGTAGCAGCGCAGACGGGGCAACGGTTGTTTTTCCCGGCGGCGAACTGGTAGCGGGAGAATTGCACACAGGGCCGGAGCCAGACTGGAGTTTCACCGATGAGATCTTTACCATTGAGCTGCAGCTCAATGATCCGATGGCCACTCGCCGTATTTTTATACTCGAGAGCGAGGGCAAGATTTACGTCGTCTCGGGTTATATGAAATCTTTTCTTGGTAAAATTTGGAAGGAATGGGCGTTCGATGCAGACAAAGGTAACGATCAAGGCGTACTGCGCGTAAACAACGTCCGCTACCCTAGACAGCTAGTTAGGATTAAGGAAGGAGATGTGCTCAATGGCATATCTGCCAAGTTGCTTGCCAAGTACAGTGGCGTACCCACGCCCGTTTCAGCCACTGCCATTGCTACAGCCAGAGCAGATATTGAAGCTGGCAATAGTTGGATATTTGAACTCGCCCAACGTTAAGACTTGAGGATACAAACCATGACACTACGAAATTATCTTATTCTTTGTGCTGCCGGATCTTTACTTACCGTGCTCGTCTTACTGCTTGTGCCAAGCATAGGAGAAACGGTTGAAGGCTTACTCATAGCCTTTCTGTCTAGCAATGCAACCTAATTAAAGCAAAATAAAAAAACTTACTCGCTGAACGGGTTTTTATATGAAGATCAGCACCCGGTCAAAAATCAGTTATGCGGTCGGAGAAATTACGCTGGCTGTTTTTGCGATGGGCGCCAGCGTAAAGATACAAATAACAAAGGTTTAAGGAATAAAAGAAACCAAGGCACCGGCATGAAGGAAACACCAAAAGGCAATTTGGGTATTCCCATCTCTAGCGCAATTTACTAGCCTTCCAATTTTGCCTTTTATTTGCAGTTCCACTTCTTATAGTCTTAAGTTGCTAAGTTGTGAGTGCCCCCAAATACACTAAGAAATACCTTAACTCAGACCCAATATGAACCGTTATGGCCGAACGCGAATATATCTCTGCAGCTTCCTTGGCGCAGGCTCTCCACCATAAAGATTGCCAGCGGCGTCAGCTGCAACAAATTCTGCTCCGTCTCCTATAGTGCTCCTAGGGTCTCCTGTTGGAAGTTGAATAAAGTATTTCACCCAACCAAGATGGGCGTCCCCAATACGTATGCCCATCTCCCAACCCGGGTTCTGCAAATCGTCGGACTCAGAGTCAGCCACATAAATATTGTCATGTTGATCAAAGAAGATACCGCTCGGTCTACCAAACTGAGTCCACTGGGCAAGAAACTCACCATCTTGAGTAAACAACTGAAGACGGTTATTGGATCGGTCGCCCACGAATAACCGTCCACGCTGATCGATGGCTATCGTGTGCAGTGTTCTGAACTCCCCTGGCGCATAGCCGGGCTTGCCCCAAGCCTTGATAAAATTACCTCTGCTATCGAACTTAACCACCCTCCCATTGCCGTCATTATTATGTCCGTCGGCAACAAACACATCGCCATTGTCGGCTACAACTACATCCGCCGGCGCATTGAAATGGTCTGGACCACCCCCGGACTCACCTGGAGTACCAAGTACTATTAACACTTCACCGGTAGGCGAAAACTTAACGACCTGATGCCCCCGTGAGTCGCCATCAGGAATACGCGCGTTGCTAACAGCATCGGTTACCCATACGTTGCCGTCTGCGTCTACATCGATGCCATGGGGCCAAATAAACATGCCGCCGCCGAAGCTCTCGACCACATTGCCTTCACTGTCAAACTTCAGTACCGAGTCTAAATCCGAGTCCATGCACTCATCGCCAAAACGGTCTGGCGCTATTGCATCACAGCGCACAACCGCCCAAATATGTTCACCGTCCGGGTCAACATCAAGGTCGCCAACCGCGCCCTGAACGCGGCCATTTGGCAACTGCGCCCAACCTTCGATAGTAGCGTATGGGTTGGGGAAGCCCTGTGAAAAGGCTGCGCTGGTTAATATAAAGAATGGCAAGATTAGAATGACTCTTGAAAACAGAAACTTAGCTGGCATCATGGTATCTCTCCGAAAGATCTGGTTGTTGTTATTTGTCTTAAAAATGGACGACTCTATTTACCAGACACAATAGAGCTTGATTTGATTAATATCCACCTTACACACTTCGATTTCACGTTTATGGACTTGTAATCAAATAGCAAAATCACTCGGCAGGTCCTGCCAACCAAACATACTTGCGGGTGATTCGCCTCCCTTGGCCTTTGGCTAGGACTCAGCTGTACTAATTCTCACCAGGTGAAATGCTAACCCTTTCCGTATTTTATCACGCACCGATCAACCTTAAGGTGTTAACTTATTACGGCCCTCTATTTACCGCTTACTGCGGCCTGATTTATGCGCAGCTTACCTACTCCTAATTATTGAGTGCCCCTGTCAAAACGAATTGTTCAATTTTTGACCAGCCTGATTGATAGGATAAAAGGCTTCCATTTGTAAAATGAATACAAAATCCAGATTGTGCGGCTATTATTAACAGTAATTACTAATAATTAACTGAAAAGCATACAGATAAAACTGCTAGCACTGCTGACGGTGACCGAGAGATAAATAAAGGAGAAAAAAGCGGTGTCATCGCCTACCCTCAACCTCCCTGGCAGTATATTAGTCGCCAGACAGCCCATATTTGATAAGGAGCTCGAGGTTTTTGCCTACGAGCTACTATTTCGTAGTGGAGATAAGAATATTGCCGGTGTGACGGACGGCAACTCTGCCAGCTCCCAGGTGATGATCAACGCTTTTCTTGAAATCGGCATCGATACTATTTCAGGCGGGCGCGTCTGCTTTGTAAACCTTACTCGTGATTTCATAGTGGGCCAGCTGCCACTGCCATTTCCACCCAGCATTTGCGTTATTGAGATACTAGAAGACATTCAAGTCGATGAGGAATTATTGACTTCGATTAAGAGTTTCACTGACAAGGGCTTTACTGTGGCGCTCGATGATTATGTTTTCGAAAAAGACAAAATGCCCTTATTCGAGCTGATTGATATCGTTAAAATCGACATAATGGCCTGTGATCAGGATTTGCTGGAGGATAATGTAAATCAACTTAAGACCCGCAATGTAAGGTTGTTGGCTGAAAAGGTCGAGACACGAGAGGAGTTTGAACTGTGCAAATCTCTTGGTTTTGATTACTTTCAGGGCTACTTTATAAGTAAGCCGGTCGTTATCAAGGGTGTTGACTTAAAGCCCAGCCGAATAGCATTGCTTAAAGTTTTAACGATGCTTGAAGACCCCGATTGCGACATTGACGTGCTCGAAGGCTTGATAAGCAGGGACGTGGTCCTCAGCTACAAACTATTGAGAATTATCAGTTCGCCATATTTTGGATTCAGACGAGAAATTACCTCGATCAAACATGCCGTAGTGACCCTAGGTCTTAAAGCTATACGTGACTGGTTTGTAGTAATAGCCCTCACCAATATTGATGATAAGCCAAATGAGTTGATTCTAATGACATTGCAGCGTGCAGCAATGATGAAATCGCTGTCAAAAGATTTTCAGGTAAATAGCGACGTTGCATTTACCACGGGTTTATTCTCTTTGATTGATGCAATTATGGATCAACCAATGAGCACCATATTGAACGCACTATCATTATCTAACGATATCACCTCCGCGCTAATTGCCGGAGAGGGCAGTCTAGGCGAGCTATTAACGACTGTTATCTTATATGAGAGAGGTCGATGGGAAGAATTGGAACATTCTCAGGATGGATCAGATGAGTTCGGCACTCATTATTTAGAGGCGGTGAATTGGGCAAACAGCTTGATCCGGACCGTTTGAGCCTTTAAAGTTTTAGCTCTAAAGATCGCCGGCAAATGTTCTGCCGGCAGATTCATCCACCTTCCGATGTACCCGAGTAAATAAATAGATCAAAAAAACAACAGACAGCACAAACACAGGTCATGCTTAACCCTTTCTGCTCCAGCCACTTCCCACCAGCCGTGCAAGTTGTGCTTTAGCGGCTGCTGATATTATGGGCACAGCATGGATATTCAGAGAAGATTTCAGACAGTAAAAAACTATCAGCTGACCGCAGCCTCTAACAAGGTTAAAGATCCTGCTCCCACGTCAAGTCTCGCCCGAATCCCCAGAGGGACCACGGTTTTATCTTCAATGTGCCCAATCATCGCCCCACGCAGTGTCGGAATACCCAACGGTTCGAGCCGATCCCGCAATACCTGCTCCATGCTAAAGGTGTTGCCGTCATAGCCGTCGTCTGTAAATTTTCCGAGCACAATGCCAGCGACCCGCTCTAACTTACCGGCCATCCACAGATGCGTAAGCATACGGTCAACACTGTATGGCGGCTCTGAAACATCTTCTAGAAATAGAATAGCACCCTCGAAATTAGGCTCAAAAGGCGTACCAAGCAGAGTCACCATAAGAGAAAGATTACCGCCAACCAAGTGTCCCTCGGCGACGCCAGAGACAATAGTCGTTAAACGGTTTTCCCAATCAACAACCCCAGGGCGAGTTTCAAATTCAGGCGGTTCGCCAATCCGAATATTTGAGACTGGCTCTATCAGCACCTTTCTATATTGGTCGTAGCTATAGTCAGAGAAATTGCCACCGGCGATGGGCCCATGAAAAGTAACCAACCCAGTTCGCAAGTAAATGGCATTCAAAATAGCGGTGATGTCGCTATACCCCATAATAATTTTGGGGTTCGCTGAGATCACTTCGTAATCTAGATAACGCAGCAGCCTGCCCGAGCCATAGCCCCCTCTTACGCAAAATATCCCGTCCACATCAGGATCGGCGAACATAGTATTGAGGTCATCGGCTCGCTCCTTGTCGGTGCCAGCTAAATACTGAGTTCGACTAAAAAGATTAGGGGATGGCTTGGCTGAGAATCCAAGCGAGCCCACTAGCTCCATCGCCCCGTGCAAATCCTGATCTTCTGGCACGTTACTCGCGGGAGTCACCAAACCGACGGTCATGCCGGGGCGCAAACGCTTTGGCTTTACGACAGTCGAGCTTGCCGCCGCGCGCGTCATAACTGGTAACGTAGAAACCCCTACTGCAAGAGTCCCACAGGCGGCCATTAATTGTCGTCGGGTAAGTGTCATTGTTGCCGCCCTGCTTTAATAGCTTAAGATGCTAAAGACTATCCAGACCAGCAAATTTTGTAAATAACTAAAAGGGCAATGTTTACGTCGAGAAAAGATGCAATTCTCCGACTCTATTTTCATCTTTAGATGGGATAACAGATACTGAGCGACCTTATCTGAAGATTGAACGGCCTGTGACAACGCTGGGTAGGTCTTCCACTCATTCCACATGCGCGGATGAACTACGACCTCAACATTAAGTCCGTCGGCCATAGCAGTTCCAGCAACACGAGCCCCACCGCTATTTGCTGCCTCGTCTTCTTCCTCCTGAATCTGCAACGTCGGCAAACTCAACCAATTGCCTAATACCACCGAGATCAGAGGATTAAGCAAATCAGAATTTCACATATGAGAACCGCTGACAGCGATGACGGGGAAATCGTCACATAAAACACAACCCGCACGATGCTAGCAAAAATAAACTTTTACCCATACTGTCGGACGTTAGCAGACTTCAGCCTTCTCGCTCACCCCTAGAAATAACACGTCAAGCGACTATAAAATTAGGCCCTATTCTTGACAATCCAGACCGTGCTGCGATGTCAGGACTGAATGCTCTATTGGAAGCTGCAGGATGATTAAGATACTTTTCGTCAAATACGTTCTCGACCCCAACTCTCAACTCGATTCCCAGCCCAAGGTCGGCCCGCGCTGATAAATTCAACAGAGAGTATCCATCAGTCGATTACTCAAAATTGATCAAGGCTATACGATCTTGGTCAGCGCAAGTGATATCCTCTAGCGATACCAGCCAATTGTTAGATTAATAGTCCAACTCCAAAATCACGTTATCAGGCGACACTCGGTAAAGATCGTCATCGACATCATCCCGCTGTCCGCGGACAATACTAGCAATGGCTCGCAGGCTAAGTTTATCGCTGAGCTTCATATCACCTTCTATATCAAAGCTATAAAAAGTCGCGTCCGTATTATTAAACTGCAAAGGATTGACAACACCCATACCCATATTACTCATCATCATAACCAGCTTATTGATTGCCATGTTCGTCGCTGGCGTGCCCTGAATAAAATCAGCAACGCGTTTGTAAAATGTTCGAGGGTAAGTACAGGGATTTTGCTGCTCCTAATCCAAGCCCAGCTCTATTTCATGGACCAACTCTGGATTTAAATCAACATTCCCGACATAGGTATTACCGTCCGCCATGCCGCCAGTGGATTCCATAGGTGTTCATAGGTGTTCATAGGTAACGTGCTTGATCTGATTAACGTAACTTCGAACCCAATGTTAATAGCTGGTGGCAACGCAGCTAGTACAATAAACAAGAGATTTTGTACTGATCAAATAACTACAAAAGAGCCAAAACCTCTAGGCTCGAATCTAGATTTCCTGAACAGACGTTCGATTATACCCTTGAATTCGACTATTTGTGCTCCGAGCTGCTTTTTTACACACGAAACCAGAGGGGCTCCTCCAAAAAAAAAAGCCAATTCGTGGAGTAAAAAGACAACAATTGGGAACATTCGTTACATTTAATAAAACAAATACCTAAACACTAGTCAGGAGCTAAAATCACTGAAATAATGACTGATCAATTCGATTAAATCGAATGGAGACCTGCCCAGAGATCTTGTTGTCCTCGTAGTTGGAGCTGGATTAATTAAAACAATAATGTTTGATAAACAAGGGAATTTTACATGCTTAATAATTGTCCAAGTAAGCGTAAAGCGCTTGCTCTGGCTGTTTTCATGGGGTCGTTTGCCACGGGAGCAGTTGCGCAAGACACAAATAACGACATAGAAGAGGTGTTAGTCACAGGGTCCTTCATTCGCGGCTCAGCACTCGATGCTCCATCACCAGTCCAGATTGTTGACAGAAGCAGTATAGAAGCCCAAGGCGCTGCAATCATCTGGGACGTAATCAAGAATCTAGAAGTCAACTCCGGCTCATTTACAAACTCAGGCTCCGGTGAACGCTCGCAAACTGAAGGCACTGCTCAAATCAACTTGCGTAACCTAGGGGAAAACTCCACCCTTACACTAATTAATGGCAAGCGAATGGCACCAGCCGCAGCCACCACTACTACCGGTGGCGAATTTGTTGATATTAATTCCATCCCTCTTGTAATGACTGACCGTGTAGAAATACTCACAGATGGCGGTTCCGCTCTTTACGGTGCCGATGCTGTCGCCGGTGTGGTGAATATTATCATGCGAACAGATTTTGAAGGTCTAGAGCTTTATGGCGACCTCCAAAGTGTTAGGTCGGCTGATAACGCTTACGATAAAACAGTAAGCGGCATATGGGGTTGGGCAAGCGACAGTGGGAATACTCACCTTGTTATTTCTGCCGAACGCTTTGAGCGAGATAAAGTATCAGCGTCCAGCGCCAATTTCATTGATGGAAATACTCAATTTGCAGCGGATGTTTCTTCAATTACAGCACCTGTTGCGGTACCTGCTTTCGGTGCCAACACTAATCCGGCCTATCTTCGACCCGATATTAGCGCGGACAACCTTGCTAACGGCGGCACAGACGGCGCTATTTTTTCAGATCCTCTTTGTACAACACAAGCTGGCAGTACAGGTATTCCTTACTTTGTTGGCGGCAAAAGAGAGCTACTTGGAGAGCGCGGAGGAACTTGTAATGAAGACGTCGAGAGATTTAATTTTCTTTCGCGGGATACTGAACGTTCAAGTTTTGCATTGGCCTTTGATCACACCTTCAATGAGTCGGCGGAGTTTTATTCATTCCTTAATTACTCTGAAAATGAAATCATTTTAGAAGGCGGCGGACTCAACAATACAGGCGGATCAGCAAGAACTCGGGGCCCGACGGTATTCTTAGCTCAACCAGGCGCCTACACTAGAAATCCTGCCTTCGGCGGCAATGCCATCGGCCAAACTATGGAGCTAGGTTTCTTTGCTGACCAAATAGGCTTAACCAAGCCTACTTCTATCCCTAATGCTCCGGTGGATATCGCCAATGGCGGCATCAACATTGCTTATCTTGCGAACCCACGTGACGGCCTTCCCAGAAGCGGAGCCCGTTCCAATACAACCAACACCAATGCAACCTTGTTTCAGGCCGGATTACGTGGCGATTTCGATTTTAAAGAACGCGACTGGAACTATGATGTAGGCGTTTCTTGGAGCGCATCAAGTAACGAGCAGTCTTATACTGTGCACAATAGACGAAATACTGAGCTAGCAGCCAACGGACTCGGCGGACCAAACTGTACGCCTAATGGCGTTTCAGATTTCGACTTTGCTGGTCAGCCAGGACCTTTCGGCGGCGCGGTTCCTCAAGCATGGGATTTCTTCAACGCGGGATACACTCAAACTTTTTTCCCTGGTTATGTGCTGACAACTCGTGAAAGCCTTTCATTAGGTCTAACAAGTAATAATCAAGGTCAGGGTGGCTGTGAGTTTTACAATCCGTTCTTGACCCAATTCACTGACCCCTCAGTAGGAAATTCGCCTGAATTACTTGACTGGATGACAGAGCGAGTCCTGCGCGCGGATAAGCGCAACAAATTATTAGTATTTGATGCCTTAGTTGGCGGCGAGCTTATGGAGTTGGCGGGCGGAACTGCGGCGGTCGCATTTGGTCTTCAATATCGTGAGCGGAACACCAAATCAAGAGCACCTGCTCTCAACGACCCCGGTCTTCCAAATTCAATTCTAGGTTATGATGCTGCTGGCGTACCGAACGAGTTCCACGATGTTGAAAACAACTACGAATGCTCATCTTGTATCTTTAACTTCGATAATACTCGTGATACTAGAGCTTTATTTATGGAGCTTTCGCTGCCGTTTATGGACAACGTCGAAACTCAAATAGCGGTTCGTTATGAGGATTATGGGGGAAATATCGGTAGTGAAGTATCCCCTAAGATCGCTATGAGCTGGCGCCCGATAGAAAGCCTGATTGTACGTGGCTCATTCTCGCAGTCGTTTAGAGCACCAAATATTGACATCATCGAGCAAGGCTTAGAAGCAAGTAGCATACTTTTTAGAGATCCAATCTCTAACCAAAAGGTGCGGGCTGGCCTAATCCCGGCTACCGCAGCAAACGGAGAAGTTGAACAAACGTTCACATTGGGGGGCCCTGCTCCAAATGTAGGCAACGAGTATGCGGATACGTTCAGCGCCGGCTTTATTTGGACACCAGGCGGTAGTTTAGAAGGGTTCAGCCTGCAAGCTGACGCATGGCGCTTCGAAGTGAGCGACCGTGTTTTACCTCAGCCAGGTATTTCAGCTGTGCAGCCGGAAATTGATGCATTCAACGCGGTAGTGGGTGACACTAATAATTACATCTTAAATGACTCAATTTCTTCTGACTCACCTGTCTTGGATATTCCTTGTAATCCGACCGCTCTAGCGACAGAGTTTGGCCTGGATTCAGACGAACGCCTTAACTGTGTAGTGAACCCAGATCTATACACCATTGGCACAAAGGGCGTGGGTATTAGCCGATCCGCAAGAAATGAAAATGCTGACTTAATCACTCTAACTCTTTCAGCGCTTAATGCCGGTCAGATTAATGCCGACGGCATCGATCTTAAAATAGCCTATAGATGGGATAATGATTGGGGCCGATTCGGTGCCAGCATTGATTATACTCATGTACGCCAATATGAGTTGGTCGGCGTTCCTGGCTTAGAGCTTGGCCTTCAAGATTTAGGTATTTTCGATGCAGCTGGCACAAGTGGTAACAACCTGCATGTTCGATCACTACCTGACAACAAAGGTAACCTGACTTTTACTTGGCAGCGTGATAATCATGGTGCGACTTTGATTAATCGTCATATAGGCTCTTACCAAGACCTTCAGTACCAAGATGTATTTGATACCGGTAACGCTTTAGTACGCTCACTAGCATCCAGTATGGTTGATAGCTATGACACTTGGGACCTTCAGTATCGCTATTCTTATGACTGGGGTAATACTAATCTAGGCAGTACAAACTTTACTGTTGGTGTTTTAGATATGTTTAATCAAAGAGTCCCTAATCGTGAAACGACTGGCGGTAGTTTGCGCTATGATGCTCAAGTATTCGACCCTCGTGGACGTCGCCTCTATGCCAGAGCATTGTGGTCGTTCTAATTACTGACACGTCGGTACTGTAAAAAAGGCGATGAGAAATCATCGCCTTTTTTTTGATCTGGTTTCGTCAATTAAAGGTATCGAGAAGCGTTTTCTAACCCACAATAGTCAAATCTAGCATCTACAGCATTATCGCCAAATTAGGATTGTAACTTTTGCTGCATTTCAAAGTTAAAAGACATACTTATTCTCTCTCTATCCGAAAGATTTTGAGCAACACTGTGCTCAAGCCATGATGGAAATAAAAATAATTTCCCAGCCTCCGGTGCCAGCTTCGCATGAAAGGCATTTTCAGGTCTCATTCCATCTGCAGCAGGAGGCATCATCCATCTTGCAGCTCGCGGATCCTTAAACCCTATAGCAGGACTGCTGGCATCGCATTTAACGTAGAACACACCACTGATGTGTGAGTACGGATGCAAATGCTCTGGATGAAAACTGTACTTTGGATTGATATTGGCAAACATAGAATTAATAGCCGGCTGATAATTGCTTGTGTCCCAGTGATGGTCCTTGGCAAAGTTATCTGCAGCCAGGTGCATGAATTTCACTAAGTCTAATAGCTCTGGGTCTTTGTAAAGGGCATTGTGCGTAAAATAAGATGTATACCCACTAGGATATTGCTCAGCAGAGATGCGTTTACCCTCAACATCTTGATCTCGCATCCGCTCTACAAATGAAACCAGCTTTTCCTCCATTGCAGAAAACTCTGGAAACCATGCCTCATAGATAAGCGTTGGAAACAGAACCCGTAGACCGTCTCGTTTTTGATTATTATTATCATCGCTCATTTAATTTTCTCGACCTTTGATCAATAAAAAAATAGCACTTTCCATACTGTCAGATTCTACCGCGAGAACCTTTACTTATCACTAGCTGTTAGGTGGGCATTCCGCCTATAAAAAAAATAGCAGGGCTTGAGTAAGCTTTAGCGACACGTCGTGGCTTTGTGTTAAAGTTCACAGAAGCTATGCCAGCAGATTAGGCTAGTCGATAAAGGCAGAGAGAGAGAGAGAGAGAGAGAGAGAGAGAGTTGCCGCGATTGCGAAACC
>Ga0302131_1001521_pt1 | contig 12507 bp, 10 predicted proteins | sample CB9_20m_MG_FD_203105 | JGI IMG/M metagenome (GOLD analysis project Ga0302131, IMG submission 203105) | Marine microbial communities from Western Arctic Ocean, Canada - CB9_20m | ecosystem: Environmental > Aquatic > Marine > Oceanic | place: Canada: Western Arctic Ocean | collected 2017-09-19
CTCCATATTTAGATTTATCCATCGAGGATTTAATCTCCTTAGCTACAACCATATTACTTTTTCTCGCTTCATGCGCAGCTAACTGCAAAGCCATCGTTGTAAAATCTATCGTCCTCATTTTTGTAATGAGATTCCAGTAGTAATTTTATTTGCTCTGAAGTTGCTTTAATATAAAACTTACTTCTTTTAAAGTTTAAGTATAAATACAACTAATTCCATAAAGTTACTTTTAAGTATATTGAATAATCAGAAAAATACCGACACAAAAAAATAAATAAACCAAAAAAGCACTTGAAAATCAAATGATTATCAAGTGCTTTTGCGGTCTGGCCGGGACTTAGAAAAAGACTTAATTTATTGACTATCAATATAATAAGTTTTTAAAAAATTATTTTTAAGCATAAAAAATTATTTCCAAAAATACAACTTAACTACCTGAAGAACAATTAGTTATTTCCAAAAAATAATATTTTCACAAAAGTTGCTAAGCAAAAACAGTCCCCGGTTTAGTCCCCCGATTTTTTTGTACTTTTGCACTTATAAAACCATATGCTATGCGGAAAACGAGCTTCTATCTTAGAGACCCACATGCTAATTATGCTACGAGCATCCAATTAGTTTGTCGTTTTAACAACCTGCGTATTAAGATGGCAACTGGTCTTACCGTTAAACCAAGTATGTGGATTCAAAAGCAAATGAGAGCCAGAGTTCATAGCTCTTTCCCCTTTATAAAAGTCACAAAGAAAACGTTTCGTGTATGCAATTGATTTTTTCAACTTATCAAAATGAAGGGTCATAAAATTGATAATTCAAAGGCAATCGTAGGTGAGCCCTTTTTTGTTGTGCTGAATTAAAATGTTTGTTTCCTCTCTTAAGCTCCTTTTCCCAAAGAGGATCCTCAAATGAAGTTGGTAATTTAGATCCTGTTTTCTCTAAAAGCTTTTGAAACTCAGCTCTTTCTTTTTTGAAATTCTCATCATGCGTAATGTTTTCATATCCTCTTCCATCATATGAATCATTTGTTTCATAAAAACGTCCCATTGGGTATCCATATAACGGACAAACAGCTTCTAACAAATAGTCTTTTGTACGAACGATACTCGAGATTCCAGGTTGTGCATAAATCACATCTTTGGTATGATTACTTTTTCCTGTTAAAAAGTCTTTTGTACTGATCCCATCTATTTTATATTTTGAAGGAATCGTTGCATGAGCGAAATCTGCTACGGTTGGCAATACATCTGTAAAGTCGATTAATTCATCTGTCATACCTCGTTTTTTTATTCCTGGACCTGCAACTACAAAAGGAATGTGAACTCCATATTCTACACCTTTACTTTTGGCAGAGGAAGTGGTACCATTATCTGAGGTAAAAATAATAATTGTATTGTCTTCAATTCCCTGGTCTTTTATTGTTTGTACAATTTCTCCTACTAACTTATCAGCATATTTTACTTGATTTAAGAAAATACTCGCTCCTTTTTCAGAACCCCATTTATAATGTACGTTAGAAGCTTTTTCACCATTAGCTACTTCAATAGGTGTTACACAATGAGAAGAATGTGCCAAAACCATAGGGTAAAAAGCAAGAAAGGGTTGATCAGATTTTGCATTGTCTTTGATAAAATCACAAATGTAATTTTTCAATAAATCAGGCCCATAATCTTGCATGGTTGTTTCTAATAATTTACCATCTTGAATATACGTAGGTTTCCAGTATCTAGATAATATTGGCTCTCCTGAAATTGCTGCGTTTTCCCAATTCTCATCTGGAGTCAAAGTTTGTCCAGTGATTTTGTTTACCATATTCTGACTACGGATGTATGCCACATATTGGTCTACACCTAAAATATCATTGTTTAGTCCTAGCATTCCACCAATTGGATTGTGCCATCTCCCTACCACTGCTGTTTTATACCCTGCATCGTGTAAAACTCTAACGAAATTTGGAAATTTTTCAAGGTCTTTAGACTTCCCTTTATCTTCAGGTCTGTATTTAATTTTGTTGTCATAAGCACCATTATGCATAGCATAATTACCCGAATAAAACATGGCTCTTGAGGGACCACAAATACTTTGAGCATAGGCCGTTTTAAAGGCAACGCCTACTTCTCCCAGTTTATCAATATTTGGAGTATTAGATACTTCTCCTTTTTTGACTTTATAGATTCCGAATTCTTCAAATCCAATATCATCTGAAAGAATAACAACAATATTTGGGCGTTGCTTTTTTTTATTTTTTTGTGCTATGATGCTTCCAATGGAACAAAATATGCTCAAGAAAATAAAAGTTACTAGTTTTATCGTATCCATTTTATGAAATTTTCAATTATACTACAAAGTTAAAATACAAGTTTAAAAAAGTAGTTTCAAATATCCTCTTTAGTAACAAACATCTAACAATTTAGACCAAACAAACATCCCTCTGCATGCTTTAGCAATGCTAGTTTTATTAAAACCAGTAAGTTTTGATGCTTCAGAAACAGATTTATATTTAGTTATAAATATAAGATACACTTATATCCTTTCTTTCCCCAACAAAATCAATTTGTTACTTGATAATATTAAGTAAGATATTCTAAGTAATGATTGAAATTAAATGCTATTTTAATCTCTTTATTACTATAAAATACTACAAAAATTACAATCCATCGTTTTTCCAGTAAAATCAGTATGCCACTTGATGATAAGATGCAAAATTTTCAATAAAACCAATGCTTAAAATTCATTGACTTTAATCGATTTTAAGGATGCTCAAATTCACAAAGGAACAAACGCTTATTTTCAATGTAAAAAAGGTATTAAAAACTTAAATATTATCTCCTAGAATAATTTTGAAAAATTAAATTCTTTTCTTGACAATTATTTTCATTGTTTTCAATGAAACTTTCAATGGGTTTGCTCCCTAAATTTTATTAAAAATGATATAGCACATACAACCAAAGGAAAACCTCAGTAAAATCAATGGGCCACTTGATGCTAATATGCAAGGTTTTCAATACAACTAATGCTAAAAGTTCATTGATTTTAAGGATACTAAAATGCACCAAGTAACGAGCTGTTGTTTTCAATGAAAAAAGGAGTGAAAAAGGTATTAAAAACATAAATATTATCTCCTAGAATAATTTTAAAAAATTCAATTCTTTTTTTGACCATGATTTTCATTGTTTTCAATGGAACTTTCAGTGGGTTTGATCCTTAAATTTTATTAAAAATCATCAAAAATGAGAAGAACATACCACCAAAGGAAAACCTCAGTAAAAACAATTGCGGAGCAGATTTTAAAAGAACTGAAAAACAATGAAAAATCAATGCGTAATTACTCTGGAATGCATCCGTTACAATAAGTTGTTTTTTTAACTGTTTTAAAAACCGACGTATCTATTGGTTTTTTTAGAGCAAAAAATCAAAACGCTCCCTAAATGCTGTCTACATTGCTTTATTTAAAAAAATAAAAATTGTTTTATAAAATAACAAACAGCATTCTTTTTCGTATATTTATAAGCCCACTTACTAATGCTAAAATTATTTTAAAAAAGCCGGTTGCTTTATTTTAAAAATAAAAATTATTTTGGGTTACAAGAAAAAAAGAGTCCCCGGTTTAGTCCCCGAGCGGTTTTTGAGATTGCTAAAAAATAGTAAATTTTACCCTGTAAGTAATTGAAAAACAATAAGTTACATCCTTATAGAACCAAAAAAGCACCTCATAAATGAGATGCTTTTGCGGTCTGGACGGGACTCGAACCCGCGACCTCCTGCGTGACAGGCAGGCATTCTAACCAACTGAACTACCAAACCGTTGCTTATAGCGGTTGCAAATATACATCTGTTTTTTAATCTGCCAAAGAAAATTACAAAAGTATCTACAGTCTTCTAGCCTTTATATAAAAAGCACCCAAATATTCTTTTTCTTTAGTAGTAAACCATACACTCATATCTGTTTTTCCCTTAGTAAAAGAACCTTCAAAAACAATTGATTTGTCATTTTTTAAGAGTTCTTTTTCCTGTTTCTAAGCACTAATTTGAACGCCACCTTTTACAAAACTCATACGTCTACCTTCACTAATTCCCTCCGCAGAAATCGTTGCCAGTCCCTCCCTAGCAGACTCATTTATTGCTAAACCAGATTCAAATGTCCACCTGCTAATTTCTATTTGATATTTTCCTGATTGTTCAAATTCTACTGTAAAATTTCCTCCTATAGGATTCTTTTTTGCTTCTCGGATAAAACCTTGATCCTAAAGAATTTTAGAATCGTCCACATGAGTACCATTACAGGTTAATTCAATCGGATTTTAGTTGTTTGAACCCAAAATAATTAAGCCATTTTTGATGTTACGAACAAGTAATCGAATTTTGCGCTGTAAATACTTTAAAAAAAGGAAAATACAGGATAATAAAACCAAAAAAGCATCTCATAAATGAGATGCTTTTGCGGTCTGGACGGGACTCGAACCCGCGACCTCCTGCGTGACAGGCAGGCATTCTAACCAACTGAACTACCAAACCGTTGCTTATAGCGGCTGCAAATATACATCTGTTTTTTAATCTGCCAAAGAAAATTACAAGAAATTTTTTCTTTTTATTAAATAGCTTGTGAGCACCTCATTAAAGCCCAAATGGATATCTACAGGAACGTAATCTATTTTATATTGTAAACATTTACTCTTCAATTCTTTAAAGTAATTTTCTATTAAATTCTTATACTTCTCTTGCACATTTTCTGCATAAATATTTATTTCCTCTCCAGTCTCAACATCCACAAATTTTTTGGGTGAATTATCAAAATTGAAGTTTAATTCCGTTTTTCCATCATAAGTATGGAACAAAACCACCTCATGTTTGTTATATTTTAAGTGTCTTAGGGCTTCAAACAGTGCTTCATCTTCTTTTGAAGTTTGAAACATATCTGTAAAAAGAAAAATTAAAGAACGTCTATGCATCTTTTCTGCAATCTCATGTAAATATTTATAGGTTTCTGTTGCCGTTTTAGAACTCGCTGTTAATAATTGTTCTAATTGATGTAATAACATACTTCTATGACGATCACTTCCTTTTTCTGGCGCATAATATTCATACGAATCTGAATATACACTTAAACCCACGGCATCTCTTTGTCGTTTTAAAATTTCCATTAAGGAAGCCGCGGCCACGGCAGAAAAACCAATTTTATTTAAATTTTCTACAGACTGCTTTTTTACAATTGGATAATGCATTGACGCAGAATTATCTATGATTATATGACAGCGTAAATTAGTTTCTTCTTCGTATTTTTTAGTATATAGTTTTTCTGTCTTAGCAAATAACTTCCAATCTATATGACGTGTACTTTCTCCATTATTGTATAGTTTATGCTCAGAAAACTCCACAGAAAACCCATGAAACGGACTTTTATGAATACCGGTTATAAAACCCTCTACCACCTGTTTTGCCAGTAAATCTAGATTTTTAATTTCTGATGATTTTACTTCGGATACATTCATATTACTTCTTAATTTTTTGAGCGCGGGTTAAATCGTCTGTCGTTTGTAATAATTTCTTTACTAAAATCGGATTATAATCTGAATTATCCTCTAAAAAATCAATTAATATTTTAGAAGCCTCTTTAGATGAATACTTACCAATAGAGCTCGACAGCCATCCTTTTGGAAAAAAAATATCACCTGTAAGTTGCACTTCTTCCAATTTATCTAAAATTAATTTTAAATGTTTTATAGACGAATTGTGTCTTAATGGATGGTGTATATTAGCCAAAGCTGTTTGTACCCAAGATTCTTTTTCTCTGTTTTCTTTTTGTAAAAGCGATGCCATAAAAGCATCTCTTACAATGGTATCTTGCGATACCGAGGGTAACAACCATTTAAAACGCGCTAATCGATCTTTATTTGAAACTCTATTTTGTTGCCCTTCTAAAATACCTGATGCTTTTGGATGCTTAAAAATCGCTAATCTCATTGCTAAAGAAGTAAAATCATCTTCATTCAGAAAGAGGTTTTTAATTTTCTTTTGTTTTTGCCAAATCTGATATAAATTTTCTTTCCCTTCCGCTGAAATTGCAATGGACTCATACAATCCAAATAAAGTTTTTTTAATATTTGATGGTAACTCTTTTTCTACTAATTTAAGAATTTTATTTTCTGTTTTCTCTTGGATGTTGTTTTGTTGTTCTTCAGTTAAGAAGGTCCAAAAAATAGCTTGAATCCTATCCGATAAATAATTAGTAATTAACTCATTTCGTTCACTGTAAATTGCTTCTAAATATACCCGATATGTTTGCAAAGGTGAAATAGTGCCGTTCAGCATATTCTCGTATAAATTAATGAATTGATATCCTCTAGAGACTTCATCCTTTATATTTTGATAATCATGAATTTTATTTTGATACACGGGAAAAACTCCATAACCAAAACCATTCGTGTTATATAAAACTTGTACTGGTTTAAAATCTTTAGTTGCAGAGGTAATATCAAAAGAGTGGCCCATATTTGTTATATCGATATTTCTTGAATATCCTAGAGCATCTATTAATTGAATTTTAAAAGATTGCATCCAAATTTTATTCGAACCGTCTTCTGCTTTTTGATGAATAATAAACTTAGATACATTTCCTTTTTCATCATGCTCAATATCTTCTGTAAAAATGGGTCTTCCTGATGAGTTTACCCAAACATCACTCCAACTTTTAATGTTTATTACAGATCTTTTATCCATAATAGAAACAAGTTCGTTCCAATCAGCATTTGAATTTTGGTAGGTCTTTATGTATTCGTGAACTCCTTCTTGAAAAACAGCTTCACCCAACAAATACTCCAATTGACGCATCATAATTGGTGCTTTGTTGTAAATAATTCTTCCATATAAAGATCCTGCGTTTTTCAGGTTCCCTAAATATTGCCGAATGGCATTTGTGCCTTTTGTTCTATCTTCTGAATACGCACTTGGGTAATGACTCATCATAAAACTCAATGCATGGTTAATTTCTGGATATAAAGGATCTACAATTTTATCTGCTATAAAATTGGCAAAAACTTCTTTCATCCAAACATCGTTAAACCAACGCATAGTTACTAAATCTCCAAACCACATATGCGAAGTTTCGTGGGCAATTAATTTTGCTCTTCTTAACCTTCTATTTTGAGTGGCATTTTTATCTAAAAACAACGAAGATGCTCTATACTGAATAGCACCAACATGCTCCATTCCTCCGTATTGAAATGTTGGTATTGCAGCGAAATCCATTTTTTGAAACGGAAAATCTACTTTTGTATAGGCTTCTAAAAAATCAATAGCATTCTGATGTATTTTAAATACTTCATCGGCACTTTCAGCGATCTTTTCTTTGTTATTTTCCCTGTACAAGAAGCGCATATCAAATGCTCCCGGGTTTTTAGTTACAGCTGTAAACTTACCCGCAACAAAAGAAAATAAATACGAACTCATTAAATCGGAAGTCGCAAAAATATGTTCTGTAAAACCATCAATTTCTAAACTACTTTCTTCAAAACCTCCTGCTAACACTTTCCAATCTGCTGGTGCTGTAATTCTTAAATTATACTTCCCTTTTATATCTGGCTGATCAAAACAAGGAAATAAGGTACTTGCTCGATCAGGGACTAATAAGGTGTATAAAAATTCCTCATTTCTATTGAGTGATGTTTCGCCAGCATCAAATCGTATTTCTAAAACATTTTCGCCTAAAGTAAGCCTCGTTTTATCAATAATAAGGTGTTCTTTTTGATGCTTAATTGCAGCCTTTTTACCATTTATTTTAACTGACTTTAATTTTAAAGTTGCTTCATTAAAATCAAGAAAAACATCATTTTTAAAATCACTCACTTTAAAATTAATTTCCAATATTGCTGCTATTGGATGCTCTTTTTCTTTCGGGATTTTAAAATGTAAGTTGTATACAACATCAGAGACTTGCTGTTTTCTATACTTTGAAAGTTCGAAGGAAATGCCTTTCTCTAAAGTTAATTCTGCTTTTTGTTTATCACAGGAAACAAGAACTAGTAAAAATAAAACACATAAAACATTCTTCATTTAGTTCTGATTTAGATTCGATTTTCATTAAAAAAACAAGAATATCTTGATGTAAAATTAACCTTCTTTTAGTTTGAATAAATTTTAAAGAAACAAGAGAATCTGCATCTATCTCCAACTTCACCAAAACAATTAAAAACCAAAGTCCTAAAATAAAAAAAGGTTTAATGATAGCCAAATGCTTTCTAAAAATAAAATCAAATAGATTATTTCTAGAAAAGAGAGTACGTTTATTTCTCCTTAACAAAAGAATAATTAATCTTAACGAAACGGATTTTAGAATCAACTTTTTAAGAAACATTAAAATATTTTTAGTTCCCAAATTTTTCATGAATACCAATCAATACTTGCGTGTTTTAAACCCGGTTGGAAATTTAACCCTCTAAGTTGAACTATGAAAAGAACATCGCTCCGTTCCTATTTTTTTTTAATCGGATATTTTATAAAATATTTCGACCTCATTCTTTTTCGCAAAGACGAATTAATTATCTTTACGCAAAACAATCACAAACTAATGAGTAATTTAATTGCACCTTCAATTTTAGCAGCAGATTTCGCAAATTTACAAAGAGACATCGAAATGATAAACAATAGTGAAGCCGATTGGTTTCATATCGATATTATGGATGGTGTTTTTGTTCCTAACATTTCATTTGGAATGCCGGTTTTAAAAGCAATTACGAAACACGCCACAAAAACAATTGATGTGCATTTAATGATTGTAAATCCTGATCAATATATTCAAACATTTGCGGATTTAGGTGCTACTATTTTAACGGTGCATTTTGAAGCTTGTACTCATTTACACAGAACAATTCAGGCTATAAAAGCTGCAGGAATGAAAGCAGGAGTTGCCTTAAATCCACATACTCCAATTGCCGTTTTAGAAGATGTAATTGTAGATTTAGATTTGGTGTGTATTATGAGTGTGAACCCTGGTTTTGGAGGTCAATCTTTTATTGAAAACACTTACAAAAAAGTAAGTCAACTTAGACATTTAATCGATTTTACGAAATCTGATTGCCAAATAGAAATTGATGGTGGCGTTACCGATAAAAATGCAAACGCTTTAATCGAAGCCGGAGCAAATGTTCTAGTGGCTGGAAGCTATGTTTTTGGCGCTGAAAACCCAACAGAAACGATTGCTGAACTTAAGCAAATTATTGGTTAATCCTATGTTCAAAAAAAAACCTGCTCAATAAATTGAGCAGGAAAATTGCTATGAAAAAGAAAACTCTATATTAACTATAGACTTCCTTAGCAAATATACGGATTTCATTAGGTTCTGCAAGCACAAATTTTGTAACAAAGCACATTTTAGTTGTGTCGTTAGGATAAAAAAAATAAACCATATAAACAGCATAGATTGTACGCAGTTGTAGATATAGAAACCACAGGAAACGGACCTAAAGGCCAGAAAATAACTGAAATTTCTGCCTTAATTTTCGATGGCAAAAAAATTGTTAATGAATTTACTTCTTTGGTAAATCCTGAACAAAATATCCCTGCATTTATTACCAATCTTACAGGTATTACAAATGCGATGGTAAGAAATGCGCCCAAGTTTTACGAAGTTGCAAAAAAGGTTGAGGAAATTACTAAGGACACTATTTTTGTTGCACACAATGTAAACTTCGACTACAACATAATTCATGCAGAATTTAAAAGTTTAGGCTTCGATTTTAAACGAAAAAAGTTGTGTACCGTGCGCTTAACAAGAAAAATAATTCCTGGATTACCCTCCTATAGTTTAGGTAATATTTGTAGTGCAGAGAATATTCCCATAAACGGAAGGCACAGAGCAAAAGGAGATGCTGAAGCGACTGTAGAACTCTTTAGAAGATTAATTGAAAGAGATGATAACTTTACGATCAATTCTTTTTTAAATCCGAAATCTAGAGAAGCGACCTTACCCCCTCTTATCGATAAAATAGTCGTTGATAAATTACCTGAAACATTTGGCGTTTACTATTTTAAAAATTTAGCAAAAGAAGTTATTTATGTTGGTAAAGCCAATAATATAAAACAACGTGTTATCAGTCATTTTTATGATAAGAAGAAAAAGGAGCAAACGATGTGTTTAGAAACTGCTGATATTTCCTTTACAAAAACAGGTAGCGAATTACTCGCTTTATTATTAGAATCGTCAGAAATAAAACACATATATCCAAAATTTAATAGAGCACAAAGAAGAGCTGGTGAAGCTGTTGGTTTATTTTCTTATGAAGATCAAAAAGGAATTATACATTTAGCCTACAATCGATTAAAATTAGCGCCAAATGCAATTATGAAATATTATTCTGTGGCAGAATGCAGAAAACATATTGAAACTCTATGTGCAGAATTTGAACTGTGCCCAAAATACTGTCATTTACAAACCAATGTTTCTAGTTGCTTTCATTATCAATTAAAAGAATGTAAAGGTGTTTGTTGCGGTAAAGAGGCGGTGGAAAATTATAATAAACGAGTTCGAAAAGCGATCACATCGGTTGGCATAGGTGCTGAAAATTTAGTTATCAAAGAAAAGGGAAGAACTAAAAAAGAGGTTGGTTTTGCTTTAATCTTAGATGGCATTTATAAGGGTATTGGCTATTTAGATGCGTCTCAAGATGCGGTTTTAGAAAATCCTGAGGATTATCAATTTTTTATTGAGCCCAAAAAAGACAACAGAGATATTCAGCGTATTCTGGCGTCTTACCTAAAGAAAAAGTCCTTAGCTATTAATTCTTTATAATTAAATCTTGTAGTTTAATCCCATTTGAAAAACGCTATTAAAATCATCATGTTTATATTCCCCACTATTAAATTCTCTATTTAAAATATCCGTAAATCCAAATAAGTACTTTGCTTCAATACTTAATTTTTTAAATATTTTATATTGAATTGAAGTTGCAATACCTGCGTCAAAATCACTATAATTATTTTCATCTTCATACAAATAATCGTCCACGTGAACCAAGTACCTATATAACCACCTGCTCCGATAAAAAAATTATTTAGTAATTCAAATTTAATTCTGATAGGCAAATTAATTTGATTTACTTTATCGTATTGACGTCCTGCATCGTGCATAAAATAAAATGAGCTCCCTTGTAAAGAATATTGCAGTTGAATATTTAATAAGAAATTATACCCTTTTACAATGTTCATAGGGAATTCTATACTTCCTCCGAAAAAATAGGCCGTTCGAGAATCCAAAGATACTCGTAAACGGCTTCCCTTGTGATTAACGGATGATTTTAAATTCGAAATATTAACTCCTCCAAAAACTTCATACGTTAGTGACTGACTAAAGGATTGATAGAACAGTAACAATAAAAAAATAAATAGAAATTTTGTTTTTGTAATTCTCATAACAAAACAAACATAGTGCTATAAATTACCTTAAAAATTATTTTGTTTTGTAATCATTAAAAAATCAAGTATTATATTTGTAAAAATTACCTTTATGGAGAAATCAGCATATAAAATTCATATTATTGGCGCCGGAATTAGTGGTTTAATCGCTGCTCAAATTTTAGAAAACTATGGCTACAAACCAACAATTATTGAAGCTTCTAGCACTGTTGGCGGACGCGTAAAATCTGATATTTTTAAGGGCTACACCTTAGACCATGGTTTTCAAGTTTTATTGACTTCGTATCCTGCAGCAAAAAAATATTTAGACTACGATGCTTTAGAATTGCAACCATTTTTACCTGGAGCAACTATTTTTAAAAACGAAAAATCACAAACTATTGGCGACCCATTAAGAAGCTTATCTCTGCTTATACCCACATTACTAGCGTCTATTGGTACGTTTTCTGATAAAATAAAAATCTTAAAACTAAATTCACTTTTAAAGAAAAAGAAAATTGATGCTATTTTTAAAACAACAGAAATATCAACTCTAAAATATTTACAAGATTTTGGTTTTTCTGATGAAATAATTACTGACTTTTTTACGCCTTTTTTTAGCGGAATTTTTTTAGAAACCAAATTAGAAACATCTAGCAGAATGTTCGAGTTTGTTTACAAAATGTTTGGTGATGGTTTGGCTGTTTTGCCAAAAGATGGAATTCAGGCAATTCCAAATCAATTAAAAAGCAACTTAAAATCCACGAAATTTCTATTTAATTCTCCTGTAAAAGAGGTACAAGACAAAAGTATTCTTTTAGAAAATGGAGAGATTTTAGAAAGCCATATTACCATTATTGCTACCGACCCTAGTTCTTTAATTTCAAATTTAAAGAATCAAGAAACAAATTGGAAAGGTTGTGATACTTTATATTTTGAAACAACTAACAAGACTATCAGCAAACCGCTAATTGGATTAATTGCAGACAAAAACACCCTGATTAATAATATTTTTTATCACACAAGTATTAAAACATCAAACAAAACTACAAAAGAATTATTATCTGTAACCGTCGTAAAAGAGCATCCATTAAATGAAAAAGAGTTGATTAAAAAGGTAACTGAGGA
>Ga0302131_1001538_pt1 | contig 12438 bp, 6 predicted proteins | sample CB9_20m_MG_FD_203105 | JGI IMG/M metagenome (GOLD analysis project Ga0302131, IMG submission 203105) | Marine microbial communities from Western Arctic Ocean, Canada - CB9_20m | ecosystem: Environmental > Aquatic > Marine > Oceanic | place: Canada: Western Arctic Ocean | collected 2017-09-19
TATGCAGCAAGAGTGGTTTCATTATCTTATGAGTTGGTCTGGAATGTTGTATGATTTGTCCATTCTGTTTTTATTACTCTACAAAAAAACACGAATTTTTGCCTTTGTAATTGTCGTTTTTTTCCATGTTTTTACGAGCGTTTTATTTCCGATTGGGATGTTTCCTTTTATTATGATTATTTCCACACTCATCTTTTTTGATGCTAATTTTCATCAAAAAATAATAAATACATTAAAACAGCAATATTTTAAACTGTCTTTTCGAGTATTTCGACTTCACTCAATACAGGCCTCGTCGAGAGCTTGTAATCTAATACAAAATTTTACCTTTTCTAAAACTAAAAGACAATTTATATATACAATTCTTGGCTTATTTTTGATGCTTCAAATTTTAGTTCCGTTTAGAAGTTTATTATATCCTGGTGAATTATTTTGGACAGAAGAAGGCTATCGTTTTTCTTGGAGAGTAATGCTGATGGAAAAAGCAGGATATGCAAATTTTAAAATTGTTGATTTAGAAAAAGGAACTTTTTTTATGGTTGATAACAGTGATTTTTTAACCTCTTTTCAAGAAAAACAAATGAGTCACCAGCCCGATTTTATTTTAGAATATGCGCACTTTTTAGGAGATCATTTTAAACAGCAAGGGCACAAAAATATAGGTGTTTTTACAGAAAGTTATGTGGCTTTAAACGGACGATTAAGCAGTGTTTTTATCGACCCAAAAGTAGATTTATATCAACAAAAAGAAGGTTTTAAGCACAAAAAGTGGATTGTTCCGTTTTCATCAGAAATAAAAATTAAAGGAATCTAAAATGATTTTAAAAAATATATGTACGTTAGTATTTATTTGTATCACGAGTATTGCATATAGTCAATATAGAGTTACAGGAAACGTGGTAAATACAGATAATAATCCCATCAATAAAGTAGAAATTTTTAATAAAAATGGACGTTTAATTGGGCAGACTGGAGTTTTAGGGAAGTTTAGTTTTGAAACGGATCAAGAAGAAATTTCATTAACTTTTTATGTCGAAAACTATCGTTTAGAAAATGTGTTTTTAAGTAAAATAGATTTCACAGATTTAAAAATAGAATTAGATTTTTTTACAGAAGAATTATCAGAAATTCAAATTAAAACAAGAAGAGCAAAGGTCTTTGAATTAAAACGTTTAAAAGACGTGGAAGGAACCGCTATTTATGCGGGAAAAAAGACAGAGGTTATTTTGGTAAATCAGTCTACCGCGAATTTAGCAAGCAACAATGCAAGGCAAATTTTCAACCAAATTGCAGGATTAAATATTTATCAAAATGACGATGCGGGTTTGCAATTAAATATTGGCGGTAGAGGTTTAGACCCCAATAGAACAGCTAATTTTAATACGCGTCAAAATGGCTATGATATTAGCGCAGATGTTTTGGGATATCCAGAAAGTTATTATACGCCAGCATCTGAAGGTTTGCAAGAAATTCAAGTAATACGAGGCGCAGCTTCTTTGCAATATGGAACGCAATTTGGAGGCTTGATTAATTTTATCACTAAAAAACCAACCGAAAAACAAAAAATTGTACTTAGAAATACTTTGGGTAGTTTTGGGTTGTATACGAACTTTACAAGTCTGAGCGATACGCATGGTAAGTTTAGTTATTACACCTATATAAATTATAAAAAAGGAGATGGATTTAGACCAAATTCAAACTTTGAATCTAAAAATGCGTTTGCGCACTTTGCCTATAAAATTAGCGATAAAAGTAAACTTTCAGTAGAATTTTCTGGCTTAAACTATTTGGCACAACAGGCAGGAGGTTTAACAGATCAGATGTTTGCAGAAAACCCTGTTCAAAGTAATAGAGAACGGAATTGGTTTCAGGTAAATTGGTTGTTGTACAATTTTAAATGGGAACATTCTTTTTCAGAAAACACTAATTTTTCTTTTAATTTCTTTGGATTAGACGCCTCTAGAGATGCCCTTGGGTTTCGAACGAATAGGGTGAGTCAGATAGATCAAAATAATGAAAGAGATTTAATAAAAGGGACTTTTAGAAACTTCGGTTTTGAATCTCGATTGTTGAAAAAATATAAAATATTTAATAAAAAAGCTACTTTTTTAATTGGAACAAAATTTTACAAAGCAAATAACACCAATAAACAAGGGCCAGGATCTGACGGTTTTGATGCAGATTTTGAAATGCGTTTAAATGAATATCCAAATTACCCGAGACAATCAGAGAGTCGGTTTCCAAATTTAAATATTTCTTTATTCGGAGAAAATATTTTTTATATCAATGATAAATTTTCAGTTACGCCAGGTTTTCGTTTCGAATATATAAAAACAGAAAGAGATGAAATTATTAAGGATATTAATACAGACGCAGCTGGAAATGTAATTGATGAAAATTTAAGAGATGAAGAGGAATCAAATGAAAGAAATTTTATTTTAATGGGAGTTGGAACCAGTTATAAATTTAATAAAACATTAGAGTTTTATGGGAATATTTCTCAAAATTATAGATCTGTAACTTTTTCTGATATTAGTACGGCAAATCCTGCTTTTGAAATATCACCAGATATTACCGATGAAAAAGGGTTTACTATTGATGCTGGAATACGTGGGAATTATGATAATTTTTTCTCTTATGATGCTAGTATTTTTGGTCTTTTTTATAAGGACAGAATTAATATTTTTACAAGAGCAGATGGCAAAGCAGAAAGAGATAATATTGGGGATGCAAGAATTTTAGGCGTAGAAAGTTTAATCGATTTTAATGTAAAAAAGTTTTTTACATACAATCCAGAGCTTGTTTTTAATTTTTTCATTAATACATCGTTTATCACATCAGAATATACAAAATCTCAAAAAAATGGAATTGTAGGCAACGAGGTTGAATTTATACCGAATATTAATATAAAAACAGGTATTAGATTTGGGTATAAGAATTTTTTAAGTAGTGTCCAGTACTCTTATTTATCTAGCCAGTTTTCTGATGCTACGAATGCTACAGGTGGAAGTTTAAGTGGTGTAACAGGAGAAATTCCTGCGTATGATATTTTAGACCTTTCAGCATCTTATAAGTACAAGTTCATGAAATTAGAAACAGGTGTCAATAATCTTTTAGACAATACTTATTTCACAAGAAGAGCTACAGGATATCCAGGTCCCGGAATTATTCCTTCTGCACCAAGAAATTATTATTTAACGCTTGAATTTAAAATTTAAAATCGTTGATTTTATTCCATGATTTTATCCGGAATTAATTGTAAATAATTGGTGTTTATGTTTCTAAGGTATTTTCTTTTAAGAGAATCGAAAATATGAAGTTGATCACAGTATTTTTCGTCATTCAAAAAGCTTTTATAGAACTCGATGTTATCTCTTTGCTTTGTTATTTTTTTTAAAAAAGATAGTTCTAAACTAGCTGTCGGGATCAATCCTGAAGATAACAAATCCTTAAAAAAAAATATCATTTTAGTTAGCCGAGAAGACGTATATCTTTAGGATGATTTGTGAAAACTTATATTATTATTAAATAAAGAGAAAAGATAAAGCACCTTTTACTGCAAAATTGGGAAATGTTATATCGGTTTAAATTCACCTGCTAATATCAATTATTTAGACCTTTTCAATACTCTATTAATTGGAGTTTATAGCAAAGTTCTTCTCTTATATTCGCTGGTTTTTAATATTTCGTTTTATTTTATTTAAGTTATTAATTTTCAAACCCCACGGATTGAATCGGTGAATGGTTTTTCTTCGACATAGCCAATATTTTAGTTTTTGTCCCTCAAATTAGACCACAATTTAGGACTTGGTTTTAAATACCTTGGTTTCGACATTTCGTCTCGCCATTTTTTTGATATAAATTCACTTTCTTGAATTCGAGAGTCTACGTGCTTAAATAATGGATTATTGACCCACATCGGTTGTTCAGTCCAATTTACATTGATATAAGAAAAAGCTTTGATAACGTCCTTATTATCGTTTAAGGTTTTAATAAAGGGCACAAACCAATCTTCCCAAGCTTGTTTGGCTTGCGTTGGATTGGTAAGAATCGTATCAAAGAATTGAGCTTCATCAAAAAGAATGGGAGTCGCTTCTGCTATAAATACAGGTTTTTTATGTTTTCTGGCAAATATCAGCATTTCCTCGTCTGGATTGTTAAAATAAGAATAGCCACACCAATCTACCAATGCATCACCGGGATACCATTCCTCCAGAATATCTTGGCCAGACCCTGTTCCTTTAGATTGCCATACGAAAGCAACATTATTAACGTTCATTTCGGTAAACATGGAATGGATGCGTTTCCAAGAAGCTAAAAAATCTTCTTTGTTATAGTTGTTCCAATCCCAACCATCAAATTCGTAGCCAATTCTCAGAAAAACAGGGCGTTCTATTGCTTTGATCCATTCGCCAAGTTCTTTTATTAATGCATCGTGTTTTCCTTTTGCTACTTTTTTTTCATTACCAACAAGCGATAATCCAATAGCAATCATACTATGTTTAAAATTTTGATTATCCACATAGCATTGCGCACAGCTATCTTCTGCACCCCAATTGGCAATGGTCTTAATACCATCATTGCCCTTTTGGGTATATCCGAAAGATGCAGTTCCTTTTGCAAAACCTGTGTATAAAGTAACGCCAGCAGGAATTTCAAAATGGTCGCAGTAACCATCTGAATAGGTATCAAGTCCTCCAATGGCTTTTAAATCTTGACCAATAAAAAACAGACATTCACCGTCTATAGGTTCAAATTTAGCATTTACAGATGTTGTTTTAATAGACGTGTTTTGCATGTTGTTTTTTGATGTTGCGCAACTATAAAGCATAAAAATAATTGCTATACTTATTAAATTTTGCTGTTTTATTTTTTTAAATTTCACAATTTTACTGCTTATTTGACTTCGTTTTAAGACTGAATTAAAATCAAAATAAATGATTAATATCCGGAGCTAGCGAAGTTAATTTTTAAAAGTTTAGAAATAAAATAATTTTTTTTTAAAACGGATTGTCTTCTTGGCGCATTCATAGATTTATAGAACTAGATAAAAGGTTGTTCTGGATATTTTTCGATTTATCTTCGATTCTAAAATACTACTATTTTTTATAAAAAAGTTAAAAGTATTATCTTTGAGAATAAAATCAAAAATAATGAGAAAATTACTTTTTATTGTTTTCTTAATGCTAATACTGTTTGGTTGTCAGCAAAAAGAATCCCCTGTTATTTTTAAGGTATATGATGAAACTGCAGAACTACAAGCACAGCAAAATCATGAGAAAAAGAGAATGCAGTTTAAATTGATTCAATCTAAATATTTAGATATGAATAAGGTTTTTAGGCCTTTTCAGGATGACTTAGCCTATTTTTCTGAGGAGAATTATCAAGAATTGAAACCTTTAATTTTAGAACAAGATATTCCTACGCTTCAAAAAAGTATTAAAGAAGGAAATTTAACCTATGAAAAACTCACGCTTTTTTATTTGTATCGGATTAGAAAGTTTGAAAGTGATAGCACAAAATCTTTAAACGCCATTATTGCTTTAAATCCGAATGTGGTTAAAGAAGCAAGAGTAAGAGATAGCAATCGAAAAAGTGGTTTTCTTTCTGAATTGGGTATTTATGGAATGCCAATTCTGTTAAAAGATAATATCAACGCCAAAGAAATGCCAACGACTTCAGGAGCTGCTGCTTTGCAAAGAAATTTTACAAAAAGTGATGCTTTTATTGTAGAAAGATTAAAAGAAAATGGCGCTTTAATTCTAGGAAAAGTGAATTTAAGTGAATGGGCGTATTTCTTTTGTTCTGGCTGTCCTTTGGGCTATTCTGCAATTGGTGGGCAAACCTTAAATCCTTACGGAAGAAAAGTTTTTGAAACAGGAGGCAGTTCATCAGGAAGCGCTGTTGCGATTGCTGCAAATTATGCGGTTGCAGCAGTGGGAACAGAAACGTCTGGCTCTATAACATCTCCATCCAGCTTAAATTCTGTCGTAGGCTTAAAACCCACAATTGGAAGTTTGAGTAGAACAGGGATTGTCCCTATTTCGAGCACCTTAGATACGCCTGGACCGATGACGAAAAATGTAACAGATAACCTCCTTATGTTTAAATATATGATAGGAAAAGATGAACTCGATCCTGCCTCTTTGCAATTAGAAGAAGACTCGTTTTCTGAAGCCTATGATACCGCTTTAAGCAGAAAAAAAATAGGTATTTTAAAACCATTATTATCCGATTCGATTTATGCAGCTACGGTTAAAAAAATTAAAGAGGCAGGGGCAGAAGTGATCGAAATTACCCCTCCAGAAATATCTTATAAAGGATTTAGAACGCTTTTAAATATTGATATGAAATATGGTTTACCAAGATATTTAAAGAACAATGCAGATCCATCTTTATTTATCAAAAATGTAAAAGATGTAATTGCGTTTAATAGGAAAGATTCACTTCTAAGAGCGCCTTATGGGCAACAATTATTTGAAGGAATTCTAAAGGATTCCACAAAACTTAAAGAATTTAAAATCCTTAAAATGAAACTTTTAACAAATGTCTTGGATTTTTTTAAAATAATGGCTTATGAAAATTTGGATGTTATTTTATCCATCAATAATTTTCATTCTGGAGTTGCAGCAATTGCAAAACATCCAACATTAACAGTTCCTATGGGATATAAAAAGTCAGGAGAACCTATTAGCCTAACGTTTATTGGAACTCCTTTTTCTGAAATAAAATTATTAGAAATTGGGCATGCTTTTGAACAATTAACAAAAGTTAGAAAAATGCCCAAAAACTATCAATAGAAAGAATACCAATCATTTAAAAAGCACTATTTTTGCAAACGTTTTAATTGAAAAGAATTCTTTTATGTTTTTACCTTTAAGTTTCCATTTAATTGGTATTCTGTAGAAATTTATGTTCCATTTGATTGGGTTAAGAGCGTCTGAAAATTAGAATAAAAAAATTAAAAATTTACGGCCAAAAGCAAATAGCCAAAGGCAAAAAGCGATAGATATGCGTACAAAAACCGTCAAGAAAAATAAGATTAACGTTGTTACTTTAGGTTGTTCAAAGAACATTTACGATAGTGAAGTTTTAATGGGACAGTTAAAAGCCAATGGTAAAAATGTGGTTCATGAAGATCCAGAAGATGATGGAAATATTGTCGTAATTAATACATGTGGCTTTATTGGAAAAGCCAAAGAAGAAAGTATTGATACTATTTTACACTACGCAAAAAGAAAAGAAGCTGGCGAAATTGATAAAGTATTCGTTTCTGGATGTTTAAGTGAGCGTTATAAACCAGATTTAGAAAAAGAAATTCCGAATGTAGATCAATATTTTGGTACCCACGATTTGCCGAATTTATTAAAAGTTTTGGAAGCAGATTATAAGCACGAATTAATTGGTGAGCGGGTAACAACAACTCCAAAACATTATGCTTATTTAAAGATTGCAGAGGGTTGTGATAGACCTTGTTCGTTTTGTGCAATACCTCTAATGCGTGGAAAACACAGATCAACTCCAATAGAAGATATAATCACAGAAGCAACAAAGTTAGCAGAAAAAGGAATTAAAGAAGTGATGTTGATCGCACAGGATTTAACATATTACGGATTAGATATCTACAAGAAAAGATCTTTAGCCCAATTATTAGAGGCCTTAGCAAAAGTTGATGGAATTGAATGGATTCGCATGCATTATGCATTTCCAACAGGTTTTCCAATGGATGTTTTAGATGTAATGAAACACGAACCAAAAGTGTGTAATTATTTAGACATTCCATTACAACACATTAATACAGCGTTGTTAAAATCTATGAAACGTGGAACAACGCATGAGAAAACAACTGCGCTAATTCATAAATTTAGAGAAGCTGTTCCAAAAATGGCAATCAGAACGACTTTGATTGTTGGGTATCCAGGAGAAACAGAAGCAATGTTTCAAGAATTAAAAGATTGGGTAGAGGAAATGCGTTTTGAACGTTTGGGTGCTTTTGAATACTCTCATGAAGAAAATACAGGAGCTTATGTTTTAGAGGATGATGTGCCTGCTGATGTGAAGTTTCAAAGGGTAAATGAAATTATGGAAGTTCAGTCTCAAATTTCTTGGGAATTAAATCAACAGAAAATAGGGAAAACATTTAGATGTTTGTTCGATCGAAAAGATGGCGAGTATTTCTACGGAAGAACAGAATCTGATTCACCAGATGTAGATAACGATGTTTTAGTAGATGCGAAAGAGCATTACGTTAAAATAGGGGAATTTATTGATATTAAAATCCATGAAGCTGGAGATTATGATTTGTATGGAGCTCCAGTAAGATAACAGTTAGACGTGTCTTTTGTTATGCTAATAAGTGTTAGTTATCGAGTTTTTTTAGTTGGATAACCCTTAAAGCTAAGTTGGTTGTTTCAATAAAAATGACAAAATATTTTTGAAGATAAACCTAAATAGTCACCAATTAATGGAAGCAATTTTATAGAGAATTCTAAGTTTGCTTCTTTAAATAAATAGTATACTAAAATTAAAGCTTATGCTTTAATAGCAGTGATAAGTAACTATTTTACAATAAAAAAACCGTTGCAAATTGCTACGGTTTTTTTATTGTAAAATAGTTTATTTCCGATTAGTTTCCTTTTGCAGGTGTTGGAAATGGAGGCGGTGTAATCTCTTTTTTAGCCCTTAATTGCCTCATAAGTTCTTGAACTGCTCTTTGTAATTGAGGATCTTGTCCTAATGACAGTGATTTCGCATCTTGACGAACTTTAATGTCTGGAGCAACACCTTTATTTTCTGCAATCCATTCATTTTTTATGGGATCAAAAACAGCATTATCTGGTGCTGTTAACGAACCACCATCTATCAATCTATAATGTGTAGATGATTTTACCAATCCGCCCCAAGTAGTCATTCCGATTAATTTCCCTGCGTTTTGTTGCCTAAATACCCAAGGAAAAAAATCGCCACCTGAACCGGCCATTTCATTGATCAATAATACTTTTGGTCCTAAAATTCCGGCTGGTAATCTCATCGGTTTTCCGTTAGGCACTTCGTTTGTTAAACTAGCTCGTATACTTCTGGTCATTAGATCTACCATATAATCGTCTAACAATCCACCCCCGTTAAAGCGCTCATCAATTACAGCCCCTTCTTTGTCTTGTTGTGCGAAATAATATCTATTGAAGGATACATAACCTTGTCCACTTGTGTTTGGAATCCAAACATAGGCTAATCTTCCATTAGAAAGTTTGTCAACGAGCCTTCTATTGTCTTCGACCCAAGTTCTTTGGCGCAAACTAGTTTCACTTCTAATTGTTAAAACGGTTTCTTTCCAAGAGTCTTTAAAGCTAGCACTGCTATTGATGTGCAATATAGTTTGCTTTCCTCTTGTTCCATCCAAATATTTGTAGATATTATCATCAGCAGAAATTTCTTTTCCGTTAATTCCAACAATATAATACCCTTCTTTAATATTCAGTCCTGGAGCGTCTAAAGGGCCAGATAATCCTGGGTTCCAACTTTCAGTTGTGTAAATCCTGTTTATTTTCCAACCATTTTTATCTGCGGCTACATCTGCTCCTAACAGACCAACTTGTGCTCTTTCTACACTTGGAAAATCGCCTCCTCTTACAAAACTATGTCCCACGGATAATTCTCCATTTACTTGGTCTAGGATATAGTTTAAATCCGATCTATGTTTTATAAATGGAACCAAAGGAGCGTATCTTTTGTAAACAACTTTCCAATCTCTTCCATGCATATTTGGGTCGTAAAAATAATCTTTTTCATATCGATAGGCTTCTTCAAACATTTGTTCCCATTCAGCAACTCGATTTAATTTCATTTGAAGATTTATTTTCAAAGGTTTTCCGCTTTTCCCGCTAGCACCGGCAGTTTCAATAACTTTCCAATTTCCATTAACACGTGCTAGGAGGTGTTTTCCGTTGTTGGTTACGGAAACTCTACTAGCGCCAGTTATAAATTTTTTTGCTTTTTGATCTTTTAAGGAGTATTTCTTTAAAGTGGCGCCTTTTTCATTAGGAACACCTTCTGCGATAAACACAGTTCCTTTTGGTCCAGCAAGTAAATACCAGTAATCTCTTGCAGGTGTTTTTAAAGCAAATGTTCGCCTAGATAGTCCATCAAAATCTATGTTTATGGCCTTGTTTTCGACTTCTTTTTTCTTCTCACTTTTCTTTGCAGTGTCTTTAGAAACCTCTTTTGGTATTTCTTTTTTTATTTCTTCTTCATCGCTTTTTGGTTTAAAAGGGGAAGTGTCTTTTTTATCAAGATTCACAATATAGGCAGCGTAACTAGAATTTGAAGTCATGGCACTTGTATTTGCCCAACCAGAACCCAAAGCGACACTTGTGCTTGCTAAAAAATACAAGTGTTTCTTATCTAAATCCCAAGCAGGAGAAAAGGAGTCTGCAAAAGAATCTGTGATTGGTGTTGAGGTATTTGTTATTGCTGACCAAATATAGATTTGTCTAAAATTATTACTTCCAGATTTTTCGTAAGCAATCCAATTAGAATCTGGAGACCAATTCATAATTATGCCTCTGCGTTCTAAATTATTGCCACCAACATCAATCGTTTTAATCTTTTTTGTTTCAAGATTAACAACACGTAATCGAACATCATCATCTATAAAAGCAATGTGTTTTCCATCTGGAGACCATGTGGGGTTCCAAGCCATTTTAGATGCACCAATAGAAATTTTAATGATGTTGGACATGCCATCTTGATCTGCAGTAAATAGCGCATATCCTTTTCGGTCTTTGTCAGAAAACCAAGCAATTTTATTGCCTTTTGGAGACCAAATAGGAGCTCTATCTGCGGTCCCTGAACTTTTTGTGATATTCCTTGTATCGCCAAATTCGATAGGAGCCGTAAAGATTTCACCTCTTGATTCCATAATAGCTCTTTTTCCATTCGGAGATAAAGAAATAACTTTTGCAGCGCTAGTCACATTCTCAAATTGCGTTTCTGTCCAAGGAAAATCTCCAACTACATTAATTTTTAGTTGCGTTAATTTTTTAGAAGAAAGGTTCAACGTATGCAAATATCCGTCACGCTCATAAATCAATGTATTTTTATTTCCAGATAACCATTTAATATCAGAGCCTCTAAATTTAGTAAGTTGAGATAGCTTTTTGCTTTTGGTATTATAAGACCAAATATTCATCACTAAATCTCTATCAGAAAGAAAATAGATATTATCTTTTAGCCACAAAGGTTGTATATCTGTGGTGTTTATATGTGGCAATAACGTTTCTTGAGAAGTCTTGGTGTCTAAGATAATCAAAGGGGTATTTTGTCCACCTCTATACCCTCTCCATTCTCCATCCCAGCGGCTCATTTTATCGATAACAATACTTTTTCCGTTTTCAGAAAAAGAACCATCGAATCCCCATTGTTTCGAAATCAAAGTTGGCACCCCATCTCTTACAGGAACCTTCCACAATCTATTATAGGGCTTTGGTGCTGTTTCTCTAGAACTTGCGTATAAAACTGATTGTCCATCATTGGTCCAACCGCGAACGCTAGCCCCATTTGGATGCCAAGTTAATCTCTTTGCATCTCCGCCAATAATGGAAGCGACATAAACCGCGTTACTTCCTGATCTGTTGGAAGAAAAAGCAATCCATTTTCCATCTGGAGATACATGCGGATTTGATTCTACGGCGCTTGTACTTGTAATTCTTTTTGCTTCATTTGCTCCAAAAGCATGCACCCAGATATCGCTCCCATAAGTGAAAACGACGTGAGTAGTATTCATATCGGGTTGCCTTAAAAGCCTTGTGTCTTGCGCAATAGTTAATGTGACGTTCAAAAAAAGAAGCATCAGGAAGAGGGTAGGAATTTTGAATTTTTTTCTTATCATTATCTTAGTCTTAGTGTTTTGTGTTTTTATAAAGGTAAAAAAAAAGAGTGGTTATTTAGAATTGATTATTTTCTTTCAATAATCGTGCAATTCCTGCTCATTAATTAGATAAATTTTCAATTAAAATCAATTGAAAAAATTATATTTGTTTCGTTAAAAAAGAGACAATGACATTAATAAAATCGATATCAGGAATCAGAGGTACAATTGGTGGAAAAACAGCTGACAATTTAACACCTATAGATGCTGTGAAATTTGCATCCGCTTATGGAGCATTTATCAAAGCAAGAAATGCTGATAAACAAAATATAAAAGTAGTAATTGGCAGAGATGCTCGTATTTCTGGAAAAATGATTTCTAGTTTGGTGGCAAATACATTAGTGGGTTTAGGAATTGATGTAATAGATTTAGGCTTGTCTACAACGCCAACTGTAGAAGTTGCTGTGCCTTTAGAAAAAGCTGATGGAGGTATTATCTTAACCGCCTCTCACAATCCAAAACAGTGGAATGCCTTAAAATTATTAAATGAAAAAGGTGAGTTTTTAAATGGA
>Ga0302131_1001549_pt1 | contig 12377 bp, 9 predicted proteins | sample CB9_20m_MG_FD_203105 | JGI IMG/M metagenome (GOLD analysis project Ga0302131, IMG submission 203105) | Marine microbial communities from Western Arctic Ocean, Canada - CB9_20m | ecosystem: Environmental > Aquatic > Marine > Oceanic | place: Canada: Western Arctic Ocean | collected 2017-09-19
GCCGCGTCTTTTTTCGTCGAGAAGATCGCCACGTCGTCCTCGCGCCTGCTACGGAACGACCCGCGCCTTTGGGAACGGTGGGTGTTCCATTGTATGACCTGCGGTAACCCAAACGTGCTCGCGCAGTTGGTGCCGTACATCCCCACCGGGTTGCCTACTTTGCCAACCGAGACGTACGAATCCGTGTTACACTTTCTGCTGGCGAACAAGAAGGAGCACGCCAAGTTTCTCGCCACGCTCAAGTCGTGGCCGTCGAGCCTGTACGGCGTCAAGGGAGTTCTCGCCGCGTGCGTTCGGAAGGTCGCGGAGGTTGTCGCTGAGACGAGGAAAACCTCGGCGGGGATGCGAACGCATGACGCAAACGATGCCAGGACAACAGGTACTGTTACCCAAAGTACTCATATCCAAAGTAGTGATATCCAAAATACCCAAAGCACTGATACCCAAAACACTGATACTCCAAGTACTCTGGGCACCCTGCGCGAGTCTCTGGCGGAGCTTTACCTCGCGGACGGGCAGCCGGGTCGGGCGCTGCGAGCGCACCTAGCGCTGGGCCGGCCGACGGTATTGGATTTCATCGAACGGCACGATTTGCTAGGGCTAGTCCTTGCGTCTGAAATGGCAGCTGCGTCAGAGAGCTTAGCCGACGCCATCGCGCCGCTCGCTGCGCTCGACCCGGAAAGAGCGGTCGCGCTGTTCGTCGCCCGACGAGACGTCGCGCCGCCCGACTTCATTGCTAATGCGCTGGCGAAGACGGTTTTCTTTGTTAGTGTTTCCGATACAAACAGCGACGAACACGAAGACGATGCGTACCCTTCAGGCTCATCATCCATGGGTTCCAGGGGCGCTCGCGAGATTTACCACACGTACCTCCGCGCGTTGTTTGCAACGGACGCGAGCGCGGTGCCGATTTCCCACCTGAACAACCAAGTCGGTTTGTTCGCCGAGTTCCACCCGGACGAGCTGGGTGACTTTTTACGGGACGCGGTTGGGGTTGATCTGCACGCGGCGCTTGAGACGGTGAGAAGGTTCGAAATGGAAGCTGCTGGGTTTGTGCAGGACGAAGAGACAACGAAATTGACGAACGACGCAAATCCAAATCTGGAAGAAAACGGTCGTCCGAGTCATTGGCGCTCGCGCAAAACTTTGTTCGCGCGACACCGAGCCAGTCTGTTGAGTCATTTAGGCGCGACTCGCGGGGCGTTACGGGCGTTGATCGATTTGGACGACATAGAAGGCGCGGTGGCGCTTGTACAACAAAGAGCGGCGCCCGACCCGGACGACCCGCTCGACGAAGGCGACGACGAGCTGTGGGACGAGCTGATTGAGCTCGTGACGAAGCGCGCGGGGGCGCTTTTGGAAACGGATGCGAGGGAGACGACTGGCGGTACGACGGGAGGTGACTGTTCCAAAGACTCAAAACTCGGATCATTCGAACTCAAATCAAGAGAAAAAAGGGCCCGAAACCACGGTATCCGTGACTTGCTTGACGTCGCGGGTCGGGCGGTGGACCCGAGCCGAGTTTTACTTCGCGTCCCAGCGGGTGCCGAGATTGACGGGTTGCGCCATCGGTTAGTGAACATTCTATCCGAGCGAAACGCGGGGTACGTTCGGTGCAAACTGGCAAGAGACACCTCGGTTGCTTTGCTCGCGGACGCCAGGCGGAGAAGGGTCGTGTCTGGAAAACGCGCGTTTCGGCCGAACAAGCTCGCGGTGGAGGATTAGGGATTAGGGATTAGGGGGGGGTAGTTCGGTGTGAGTATTTATCATAGCGGGTTGAATCGTGCATGACGCGCCTAATTCTTCACCCTTCTGTCCTTTCAAAATCCCTTCTTTCCCTTTCCCAGCCCCCAACTTTGCTACGTATTTATCATAGCGGGTTGACAAGAAAACTGTTTTTTTATTACGGCGAGAAACAACGCTTCCCTAAAAAATTAACGCGACGTCTAGTGGTAGTAGTACGGCTCCCAGCTGTACCCGTAGTCGGGGTCGTCCTCGCACTTGCCCGAAGTGAGGCACTCGTCGCAGTACTTGCGATCCGTTTGGCGATGCGCCATGATTGTTTGGTGGCATCCGATGCCCGCGACTCCGTTTTCGACGCCGCAGGCGTCACAACTCACGGCGTATGCGTCGTGTTTAGACCGCCGCCCCCGGTGGTTAAAGGCTTGACCGTGAAGCTCCAACGCGGTCAAGTCCGCGGTCGGGAACAAAAAAGAGGCCTCGTCGTATTCACGGATATCGTGTGTCCTGTCCGTCAACCGCCGGACCTTCACGAGCCGCTTGCTTTGTGCGCAAGGTGTAGTCCTGTCAGTCACGCACTCCAGACCGAGCCACCTAGTCGCGGCTTCTACGCGGGCGCACGTCACGCCGGTGCCGTTGAACACGACATCGACGTTGATCCACGTGTGTCGTGTCTCGGCGGTGAGCAAAGTCGCTGCTTTCGCGGCTCGCTTCAGGGCGCCGACGAACTCGTTTTCTACAAGGTGAGCTTCTGAACGAGCCAGACGCTCCGCGAACCACGTCTCGAAGTGCCCCGCGAGGACCTCGGGGGGAGTGTTCAGGAGGTCGCGGATGCGGAGATGCATGTACGCTTCGGCCATGTGCTTCTTGAGCGCGGCGAGTTGCAAAGGTTGTTGCTTTTTGGTTTCGTCTTTTTAGCCTTCTTTTCGTGAAAGGAGTGAAAATATCCCGGGCGGTCGCAGCCCCGGCCATTGATTCGTCGCCCTCGGCGCCTACAGGCACACGGGAAACTCGAGTCCGATGTCGGCTGCCATGTCCGCGGCCTCCGCGGTCGCCTTCGCGACCGCCGGTCGCACCGCCGGCCGCCCCCGCACCAACGCCAAGGTGCGTACCCGTCCCGGACCGCGGCGACGTCACTCGATTCGCAACCACTTTTTGCTCTCCGGGCGACGATGAATCTTGGCGGCGCAACGCGCGCGGGGCGTCGCCCCGAGGCTTGGCGACCACCTCCCCGCGCCAGGTGTCGCGTGCGACCGTGTAATTGCGATTGGTTTGGTCCAGCCATTTGGTTCGCGTGGTGTTCCGAAAGACGTACCCGCGCGTGAGCAGGCGCGCGATCCCGCGGAGCCCTACCCTTTTTACTCGAGCTTCGCGTTGGTTGGCCACCGACCACCGCCGATTCGATAAAAAGCCACGACACGCCCCGGCCACCCAACTGACCTCCCCCCTCCCTCCCATCCAGGCGTCTCGCGCCGCGCGCAACTCCGTTGCCACCGCCGCGGTGAGCGATGCGTCTCAGCTCGCGGTACGTACGCACTTCGCGACACGGCCTCGGCCCCAATCGCGCCGCCCGATAGCCAAGTTTCCCGACTGCGCGCCATACGATTCCGACTCCGAGATTTTCCAAAACGTGGGGAAGTCTCTTTCCGCAAATTTTCGACGTTTTCGGCATCCCTCGCTCCCTTCCAACCAACCCAACGCTAACCGTCCTTCCCGCCCTTCCCTTCCAACCACAGCCCACCTCCATGTTCACCGAAACCGCGCTCACGGCGCAGCAAATGCAGGACCTCGCGTCGCAAAGGCCGGTCCACAACTTCGTGTCGAGGTTCGGGGACGACGAACCCCGGAAAGGCGCGGATATTCTCGTGGAAGCCCTGGAACGCGAAGGCGTGGATTGCGTGTTCGCGTACCCCGGAGGCGCGTCCATGGAGATCCACCAGAGCTTGACGAAAAGCAAGACGCAAATCCGGAACGTGCTGTGCAGGCACGAACAAGGCGAGGTGTTCGCGGCGGAGGGGTACGCGAAGTGCACCGGGAAGGTCGGGGTGTGCATCGCTACGTCTGGGCCTGGCGCCACGAACTTAGTCACGGGCCTCGCGGACGCGCTGCTTGATTCCGTGCCCATGGTCGCAATCACCGGCCAAGTCCCGCGACGCATGATCGGCACGGACGCGTTCCAAGAAACCCCCACCGTGGAAATCACGCGGCAAATCACAAAGCACAACTACCTGGTGATGAACGTGGAGGACATCCCGCGGGTGGTGCGGGAGGCGTTTTTCCTGGCGTCAAGCGGCCGGCCCGGCCCCGTGCTGATCGACATCCCGAAAGACGTGCAGCAGCTCATGTCCGTGCCGTACTGGGGCCCGAAGGTTAGCCTGAACGGCTATTTGTCGCGGTTGCCGAACCCGCCCACGAACCCGCAGATGCAGCAGGTGCTTGATATGCTGAAGAACTCGAAAAGACCGGTACGTATTTCCCAATCACCACATTCCGCCTCCCTGATTGCCCATACGAGACTGACATTTCTTTTTTATCGTATCAGGTGGTCTACGCGGGCGGCGGGTGCTTGGACGCGGCTCCCGAACTGAAAGAGTTCATCGAGCTCACCGGGATCCCGGTGACGAACACCCTGATGGGCTTGGGGTGTTACCCTGCTTCGGATCCCCTCTCACTGCACATGCTCGGCATGCACGGCGCCGTGTACGCGAACTACGCTATTGACAGCGCGGATCTTTTACTCGCGTTCGGGGTGCGCTTCGACGACCGCGTGACCGGGAAGCTGGAAGCCTTCGCCGCCCGCGCCTCAATCGTGCACATCGACATCGACCCCGCGGAGATTGGGAAGAACAAACACGCGCACGCGGCGATTTTTAGCAACATCAAGCCCGCGCTTCGCACCCTGAACGGTTTGATTCGCGGCGAGAAAGCCACGTTCGACTTCAGTGAGTGGCTCGCCGCGATCAACGTGCAGCGCGCGAAGTTTCCGTTTTCCTACTCAAACACGAGCGACTACATCGTGCCGCAGTACGCCGTGGAGCTGCTTTGCAAGATGACTGACGGCAAGGCCATTGTGAGCACCGGCGTGGGGCAGCACCAGATGTGGGCGGCGCAGCACTACAAGTTCGACGAACCCAGGAACTGGCTCACCAGCGGGGGTTTGGGGAGCATGGGGTTCGGCCTCCCAGCCGCCATCGGCGCGTGCGCGGCGCGGCCGGACGCCGTCGTGATCGACATCGACGGCGACGGCTCGTTCGTGATGAACATCCAGGAACTCGCCACGCTTCACGCGGAGAACCTCCCCGTAAAGATGTTCATTTTGAACAACCAGCACCTCGGGATGGTGGTGCAGTGGGAGGACCGGTTTTACGGCGCGAACCGGGGGCACACGTATTTGGGGTCGCCTGATGTGGAGTACCACACCACGAAAAACGAGGCGGACATTTTTCCCGATTTCGTGAAGATCTGCGAGGGGTTCAGGGTGCCGGCGGAGCGCGTGGTGCGGAAAGAGGACCTGGGGCCCGCGATTCAGCGTATGCTGGACCACGACGGGCCGTACCTCCTGGACGTGATGTTCCCGCACCAGGAACACGTGTTGCCCATGGTGCCGGGGGGAGGGACGTTTAAAGACACGATCACCACCGGCGACGGACGGACCCCGGAACTTAAAGACATGAACACATTGTGATGAACACGTCGTGAGGGAACCATAGAGAGCGAGACGACGTGTTGTTACTGAAAATGTTTTTGCAAACCAACTTCACCTCTGGATGACTGTCTGACCCTCAACTGTGTGATGTCAGCAGTACATTTTGTAAAGCTGGTGGCTGTGGAGAGTCTTTGTGACCAGTCTACCAGTCGTAGATAATCACTCTTTTGCCACCAAAGAAAGCAAGTCGGACAAGATCTACAAATATCCCGGTTTCTTGGCGTAGACAAAAGGGGGGGTTCGTGTTCCGAGCCGGCAGAGATGACGGCGCGATGACACGCGACGCGTATCGTGTTCGGGGCCGAGGAACCGCGGGAACCGCGGTTTTCGTACTCGCGGCGATGCTGTGTCGATCGGTGTCTGCACGTACGGTCGGCGCCTCCACGGGGTGGCACACCACGACAACCGCTCCGTATCATGAAATCTCGCATGCTGCTAATCTCGTGGGTATCCTAATCTTGACTGCGGTACATGTACCCTTCGCGAGCGCCCAAGTCCAAGGAGTTACCCGTATTGGCGAGACGTGTAGCTCGGACGGTGACTGCTACGATGGAGGTCAATGCTTGGGAGTATGCTGCTCTAGTTCATCTATCCCGAACTGCGAAACCTGCGGTGCCACTGAATTCGATCCTCACGATGGAAATCCCTCAAAGTATGGCTGCGCGCAATGTGAAGATGGGTACGAAACATATAACAAAATGAGTACGGGGTATCAATGTCGCAAATCGTGCGAGGAAGGCGACTTTCATCCGGACCCCTAAACGGACTGGTGCACGTCATTTTTTGCCGATGGAGCGAGTTGCTCCGGAACGGATGCTTGGTGTGCGTCTGGAACGTGCGGAGGCAACTACTGTTGCGGCGCGGCTGAAATGGTTTCGGTTTTCGACCAAAGCGGCGAATGCTGTACTCTTTGTTCAAACACCGGCGCATGCCTTGCCACAGCAGCGTGCCAACAGTCTTCGAGCATACCGCCACCTTCGCTACAGCCGACACCTCCGCCGCAAGCCAATTTCTCGGATAGCTCCGAAAAGAACACGACAACGCCGTCTCCGGCGCAAACCAATTCCTCGGATAGCTCCGCGAACAACATGACATGCACCACAGAGAAGTTAACGGCTGGACAAAATTGTTATGCCCCGGCTAACGGTAACGACCACTTGTGCGCTTCTGGAAAATGCGGCGGTGACTACTGCTGCGACGAGGCGGAAATGCGATCAGTATTCGAACAAACTGGCGAGTGTTGCGTTGCATGTTCGCTTACCGGGGCGTGTTGTTCGACGTCTCCGGCGATGTGCGCATCAAACACGTGCGACGCGTCCGCCCAGCCAACCGACGGCGACGTCGGCAATTGCACCGCCGCGCTCTCCCCCGGCTCTACGTGCGCGCCGACGTGCGACGACGGGTTTACGCGTATCGGGCAACGGACGTGTAACGCTCACACGGGTGCGTACGTAAACACGGCGAGCTGTTTGGCAACGTGCGGCGATGGGTTCGCGCTCCTCGAGGCGCGAACATGTGACTCTCGCACGGGTGAGTACAACGCCACGGCGACGTGCGTGTTGGTGTCTGAAGTGCCGCCCCCGCCTCCACCACCGCCGTCGACTCCGTACCCCCCCCCGATGTCCAACGAAACAATCGCAATCGTCGCGGATGCCGCGGAAAAGAAAGCGCAAGCCGAGGAGACTCGCGACACTCTTCTCGCCAGCGTGGGCGACACGAAGACCAGGGCGGTTGTGAAACTCCTGGCGGACGCCGCGATTGCCGGCGTGCAGGTTAAAAAAGTTGAAATGGCGCTAGCGGCGGAAAACGAAAACGACGCGTGCGCGCAGGCGTTTGTGAAGATGCAACTCGACGCGGGTCTGGGCGCGTGCGATGTGACCACCGCGAGCAGCACGAGCGCTTCAACTCGTCGACTCCACGCCACGGCGACGTTTAGTGTCACCGTGTTTGTGAACCCCAAAACGGTCGACGCCGCGACGCTCGCGACGGCGCTCGCCAACCTCGCCGGCGCGGGCGTCGCCGCGACGACCACGGACACCAATCCGATGGACGAAATGCGAGCCATACCAGGACTCGACGTTTCCATAGTCGCGACGTTCGAAACGGAAGCGACACTCGCTGCGGTGGCTTCGGTCGCGGCGGACGCGGCGATGAACGCTCCGCTCTCGCCGCCGCCTTCGCCGCCGCCGGCGCCGCCTCCCAAAAAGCTCGTGCTGAGCGATTATGAATCAAGCGCGCGAGCGACGGCATCAACTTCACACGTATACGCCACGGCCTTAGCGCTGGTGGGTTTGACGTTTGCGAGGAGATACAAGTAGGCTTAGCCGTTAATACCCACACCGCCAGAAACGAAAAATCACCACTCACAATCAAAATCGGTCAACTTTGAGACCCCTCATCTGTTTCCTGACACTTCCATGTCTCGCCGAGATGGGCCGCTCGGCGGCCTGGGCGTGCGCGCCCCGCCCGTGCGTGTTACGTCCGTGGACGAGAGCGCGATGCAGGCTAAGCTGAGGGAGCTTAAGGTGGTCATGGCTCGCGAGCGGACGGCCCGGAGTGAGGTGAGCCACCAGATGGAGGCGAACGGAGGCCGCATCTGGAGCTCGAGTCGGCCCTCGACGCTTCGTACGCGTGATACCGGCGGGTTGAAGCTACGGGAGCTCACCTCTGGTGAGCTTGAGCGTATTCAGAGAGCGAAGGACCGAGCTGTGGTGTCGGACCGCGGCGCCGCGATCGCCGCGGTCACCGCAGGCAACGCGCGAAGCCGTTCGGGAAGACGCTTGGCACCCCTGGACGCAGCACGCGTCGTGGGAAGTGTAAACGCAAACGCCTCCGCGTCCCGGTGTTTGCCCGGGTCGTCGTCGTCGTCGCGTCCGCACACGCCGAAGGTGACGCACGTGGTGGTACGCGCGACGTGTTCCGTGTACGCCCCTCCCACACGAAAGGGACACGGGGGGCAACAAACCGACCACCACCCCGTTCCATCTGATTGGAGCCACGAAAACAAAATGCCAAATCCCGGAAAAGACATCGTTGCCGCCAAAGCGCCGCGACCGCCCGCGGCGCCGGCCGGCGCGCGGCCTGTTTCGGGGCGCGCGTTGCGAATTCAAAAAGACGCCAAGGCACCGGGTAGCATCGAAACCTGCAATTGGAACCCTGACGCGAACGACATGATCGAACCGATGGGCGATTTCGCGGCGGGCGAAAAAGATCAGCAGGTTTCTGTTTCCAACCGAGGCGACGCGCAGGTGCTCGTTTTCGACCGCCAACCGCCGACACTGACTTCGCGAAACAGTTATTCGAACACCACCACCACCTCCGGGGGTGTTATGATCGTCAACGAAACCCCGTCGCTTCTTGACGGAACGCTCGACGAGTTGGCGAACCGAAACGAGTTCGCGCGGGCGCTGCGGGAGTGGCGGGGAGACGGCGACGGTGACAGGCACGGCGGCGCCGACGCGGCCGCTCACGAAAACGAAACTGAAAACGACGCGCCGTCTTTGCTCGACGGCGCCTTCGACGAGCAGGCGAACCGACGGGAGTTTGCGGAGGCGCTGCGGGAGTGGAGGGGAGACAGCAGTGGTAATACTAGGGCAGGCAGCAGTCGCGATTCGGAAAACAAGCGTAGCAATAGCAGGGCGGGCGGCCCAGGCGCTTCGGAAAATAGAGCGGGCGCGCCGGCGATGGAGACGCAGACTGAGACATTGGTTGCGAAAAAAACGACCGAGCTCGCGGTGTCACAGAAGACAGACGGCGCGTCGTACTTTGAACGGCTGCGCACTAAAAACGTCGAGCGGATGGCGGGGAAATACGCGGCAGATGCGATGGTGTCACGGACCACGCGCCGCGAACAGAGGTGAGGATAGCGCGATGAATGATACGTATGAATCGTACGATGAGAGAAAACCTTCCAAGGTTTGATAAACACTCGGGGTGTTATTGCAAAGACTACTTGTACATTGGCGACTGCGCTACGTGGCTTTCACGTTGGCGCTTTTCTTTTTTGTCGCGCGGCTTGACGTGCTTTCGTCAAGCTTTGAACTTTATTTGACTAGTTTGCGTTTGGTTCCTCCCCCGCGACGCAAAGCGTGGCGATGACGAGCGCGTCGGACTGGTCCACCTCCGCGTCCGCCGTCGCGCCCGTCCCGCCGTTCATGACGCTCATAATCCCGTTCCACCCGAACCCCATGACGTTCATGAAGGGAATCGTGAGGTGTCTCGGTACCACCCAGAAGTTCACAGCCTGCGCGGGGACCCAGTACGCCCACAGCGCGAAGAGGGTGAGCCACCCCGAATCCGCCGGCGCCTTCGCGGTGGTGGGCACGATTTCACCGCCGAGATCGCCGTTCACCACTGATACGATTCCGTTCGCCCCCCCCACAACCGCCTCTTGTGACTTCCGGCAAATGGTCCCGGGCAACTGCAAGGAAGTGCACTCGCCGTTGGCCCAGGTTTTGAGGCCGAAAAAGGTTGGCAGGTAAAGCAAAGGGCACACCAGGGCCTGGTCCGCGAAAACCATCAACCCCACGCTGGCGCCGGCGCCCCACCGCTTCGTCAACACATCACCAACCGGTTTCATCAAACGGTTGTACAGCCCGTACTGGAACGCGCCGACGTAGGTCAGACCGAGGACGAAGAAACACACCACCCTCTTGGTGTCGATCGTATCCCTGCCCTCGACGACTTTTTGCACGAAAATGTCACTCGCGACGCACTTCGTGACGCTGGTGCAAATCGCGGTCGTAAACGGGTGCTTGACGAATGTCGCGATGTATACGCCGTAAGCGCCACCCACGACCCTCGCTCTTACGCACGCGTGGAACGAGGCGTGCTTCGCCACGTCAAGCCACGAACACCCCGCGTGTCTCAACGCAGCGCTTGAGCTGATGAACGCCCCTATTTCTTCGGTGATTTCCGGGAACCGCGGGCCTGGCTTGGAGACGCTCGGGAGACGCGCCGTCGCGGCGCCGGCGACGCCTCCCACGCTCACCGTCGGGCCTCGCGCGAACAGCGCTTTGCAAAGGTCGTTCCGCTCTCTTCCCAGAAACGTAAACGCGGGGTGCGACACCACGTCTTGCCAACTGCCTCCCGCGTGCCGCAGAGCGAGGGTTGGCATAGCGCTCGTGAGTCTGTGTACCGAACGCCGCGCCGCGCGTTCGAAACCGGTGGCGTTGAAAACGCGCGACGGCGTTGATGCAATTAAACCCGCCATGTGCGCCGCGCCGTGCGTGGCTTCTTGCCGCACATGGGCGTGCGTCGCGATGTCTATCCAGGTCAGCCCCGCATGCCGCAGCGCGGTGACCATGGCGAACGCGGTTGTGGTCGGTGACTCGCCGTTCGCCCTTCGCTGGGCGTTTCGGACAGCCGCCGCTTCCAGCTCCCACAAATGCCGAAGCTCAAGCAAACCCTCCGCGTGCATGCTTCGCCGCCGCTGGTCGCCGCGCGCTTGCTTCGCCCCGCTTTTGTGTGTGTCCACACCCGGTCGGTCGTGACGCACGTCACGCCGAGCGCACCCGGGGTTTTGCGGACCGTACCCTCCCCCCTTGCCTTTCAAAGCATGCGCGGTCCCCGGTTTCCCCGCGCCCCCCCCCGGTTTCGCGCCGTCACGAACGACCCTTCCAATCGCACTGATATCCACCGCGTTCGCGCGCGAGGAACTCGCCGTGGAACCTCTTCCCGCTGACCGCACAGCAGCCTCCGCCGCGCGTTTCGCAGCGCGCCACATCGCGCTCGCACCAAAGAACGCAACACGCGGCACCCCCGGCCCAATCAACGTGACACGCCGCCGGTTGAAACTGACAATGCACCCGCCTGTCACGCGAACACCCCCCCGCGCGTCCGCGTCCCTCGCCTCCCTTCCTCTCCGACCGCGCCGCACGTGGTCGAAGATTCCCCCGCGCGAACTCGCTCCCAAGCGCGCGCCGACCAATATGACGTAACACAACACGCCAGCCCTTCCCTCTCCCGCCCGTTGCGGAGAGGGGCCGATATTTCAATGCGTCCCTTGCTTTTTCGGACGGGCGCTGTGGGACGCTCGTTTGCGGAGATCGACAACTCATCGTTAACTCGTCACAGTTTATCTGCCACCGTGTCTCTTTATTTACGAGAACTTTTGTCCAACCTCTGTGTGGATTACAAAAAATGTACTCAACACTCGCTCGCGACGAGGGGCCGTCGCTCGGCGTCGCTCGCGATGCTCCGCTTCGCGCGCCTTGTCACGACGACGAACGCCGCCACACCTCCAGCCGCGAGAAGCGCCGCGCGCACGGGCACTGCGTTTTGCTGCGCCGCTCCCAGCGCAGCCGTCTCGCGGTCCGCCGCGGCCAGCTCGTCGAAAACGGCGAAAGAATACTTTTCGTGCGCGCTTCCAAGAGACGCCGCTTGGCGCGCCGCACACTCGAACCCATCTTTGTCCACCACGGAAGGAGCCCCCCTGGCGTGGTGATGGACGTGCCCGGCGCTGGCGACGACCTTCTTTGCTTTGCGGGATATTTTCGCGGACGGTTTCGTTTGAACCGGTTCTTGTCGCCGCGCCGGCTTCACCCCGACGCTCGCGACGGCATTCTCATCGTCCTCCTTCTGTCGCGGCGCCGCGGCGTTGGGATCCGCAGGGGCGACGTCGAACCCCTCCGTGACCACCGGCTCGTCCTTGAAGTGGATGTGTTGCCTTACTGGCTTCATGCCCGTCGAGGCCACGTCCAGGTTGTTCGCTCGCAACGCCACGTCCAGGGCGACCCCGCCTCTTCCGCGCTTGGAGTGCCAGTGTCCGTCCCCGCCGCGCGCGCGGTTCGTCTCCGCCTCGGCGTTTCCCTCTCGCCCCTTTTCCTCCCTCTGCCTCGATTCCATCTCCTTCACCGCAAGCGCCTCGGTAAACGCCCTCTCCGCCTGCGCCATGGTTTCGAACAACGGCCCTGTTTCGTCAATGTATTTG
>Ga0302131_1001554_pt1 | contig 12349 bp, 11 predicted proteins | sample CB9_20m_MG_FD_203105 | JGI IMG/M metagenome (GOLD analysis project Ga0302131, IMG submission 203105) | Marine microbial communities from Western Arctic Ocean, Canada - CB9_20m | ecosystem: Environmental > Aquatic > Marine > Oceanic | place: Canada: Western Arctic Ocean | collected 2017-09-19
GTTAAATTCACCGTTGGACTTACCACCGAACCCATAGAAACATTTGCAGGTGATTGGAATACGCCAACCGTACCATCCACCATTGAAATGACTCCAGCCATACCACCGCTCGGAGGCAAAACATTGAGTTCATTTTTTATCTCAGCTAAAATTGCTTTATATAAGGGTAATTTGGCCATTAAAGTTTGATTCAAACTGACCGCATCATTTTCCCCAGCCAATTTAGCTATTTCATCTTTGATGATTTGGGCATCATCTCCATAAATGGCATCTGCTTCTGCATCCAATAAAGGTGTCAATGCATCTAAATTACTGACATTAGAAAAATCAACTTCATCACCTTGCACGATGGTTGTGTTGACATAAGGATAGTAAGAAGCTCCCCATTGTAAGAAATTATTACCTAGTCCTTCTCTTGATTTGGTTATAATATCATTTTCATCATAAGATCTTTCCTGATCACCATTGAAAACATCAAGAATAGCTACCCTACTTTTCATAGCATTACCGCAATGCATAAGCATTGCTTGCTGTAGTGAAGCACAGTCATTTTCTTCGAGTAATACAGCATCCGGAATGACTAGCATCGTAGGTTCAGGAGCTTTCAATAAGGTAGGTATTCCTTTTTCTTCAGCCTCATCATTGAGATCCTTAGCACTCACAGCACTAGAATAATCCCCTGCTGATACAATGTAACATACACTACCTCCATTGGCAAAAAAGAGCCTCATGGAACGATACAAATTAAACTTAGTAGGTGCATCCACAGCTACAGAGAAACCTGTCGCGTCATCTGCAGCTACAGTAAATGTAGTTTTTGGAGCTCCTCCAAAAAACTGATGATATTCACTTAAAGAAGTGAGACGTGTTGGTTTGTTAACAATTGATTTATTGTTTTTAAGTGCTCTCTCGGTATATCCCACAAAGGCGGGCACAGCGGTCGCAACTTGGACTGCCGAACTTGGAAATGCACTTTTTTCTTCGATGTAAACGCCAGGCGTTGCCAAAACTTGTGCCATAAAATTGATATTTAAAGTGGTTAATTAAAAAAATATTTTAAGAGGAATAAAACTATAGTTAATTATTGTAAATACCTAAACTATAAGAAAATATAAAGCTGCAAACATTCTTATTTTAACAATTTTGAATGTACATCTCTGAATAGTATCGAATTTCGCCGTTATTTACTATTGCTTTTATACGTTCAATATTGGGCGTAGGTAAAGATATCTTTCTTCTCCCAGTCAATTCCCTCAATTCCTGAGGTGTAGCATCTACTAGCTCGGCATATATCTTTGGTCCCCCGTAAAATTTAGACAAAGAGATGGCGGTTTGAGAGGTTATTTTTGTTGCTCCTTGATTATTAGGCAGAAGTACTTGTTCTACCTCAGAAAAGTCTATTTTCTCCTTTCCTATATAAACTGAAATATTTTTAAAATAATTGTTATTACTAGATACAAAATAATAGGTCCAAAATACTTTTCTAGCATCTACATTTATTTTAAAATGTGATCCTATCACTTTCTCGAACTGCGTATCTGCTGATGATTGCAAAGAAATCTCAATAATACCCCAACTTTTTTTCAGTTCAGGCTCTAGATAAAAAATTTCATCTTCTTCTGCTGACTGAGAAGACTTGACTTGATATGAACCATAATCATCAGTCAATATTTGTCCTAATTGGGTGTTCTCATCTATTTCCCCCTCAAAATAATTATTATTTCTATCAGAAATAGTAAGGTCATTCCCCCAAATTTTAAAGGGCTGAAAATTTCTTGACAAACAAAAATTAAAATTAGAATCGCTTAACAATTTACCAGCATGTAAATTAATATCTTGTGCCTTTGACTCCCCATTCCTATTTTCTTGATAAATCTCATTACGAAACATGTATTTCATATAGGGCTCTGTGGGTCTAATTTTGCTGAAGTTTTCGAAATGCCTATTTTTTATCTGTATTCCAAATCTAAATTTGATGGCCTCTTTGGAAGATGATAACAAAAACAAATGATCTGACTTACCCAAAATAGCGAAACCCTCTGCTTTTTTTTTTGAATATAAGTTGATATGATTTCATCATTGCCTGCAAAGAAGAAGTCATTATTATTTCATAATCTTTGGAAAAAGGTCCTGAGTAATATTTATGGCTTAGTGATACCTCAAAAAGAACTTGATACTGAACCATTTAATTATTCTTTATCTTTGTCGTCATTATTTTCACTAGGTGCGGATGGATTAGCTCGACTTCTAGAACGCTCAAATGTATCATCTGATTCCTCTGCTGTATCCTGATTCATTGCTCCCTCAGAATCTTGAGTTCGATTTCTTGCGCGCTCAAATGGATCATCGTCAATTTCTTCTGCATCATCGGTCAATAATTTTTCTTCTGCCTCAACTACCCGTTGTCTTTCGCTATTAAAGGTCTCTTCAGCAGCGCTCTGACCTCCTGCGGTCTGTGGTCCACTGGAAACATCTTCGTCCCCTTCAGGGACGATACCAATTCCGGAAATCGATGGAATGGTATCCTCCATATTGTCTGTGGCGAAAGTCAGCATTCTGATACGATAGACGACTGAGGGCAAATACTTGGAGCCCATCATTTGGAATACGGCACTCAAATCATGAAAGGATAGGGAAGTTAAATCAAATACTGCCTTCTCAACATTATCTGAAAGCCCTGGCGTATTATCGTTGGTAAAAACAGGCTTCCCTTGAAAAAAATAGATCACTCCTGACAAAAACTTCAAGGCCTCTACATAATTTTTTCCTACAAAATAACTCGAAAAAATAACGGTTAAATTCACATAAATATCTGGACTACTTTTGACAAAAGTACCTCCTGATGAGGTCGTTCCTGCCGTAGCTTTTAACGTAGTCTCTTCCTCAACGTTGACTAGTGAACAAACTACTGTGTTGGAACCCTCTAATGCAACTGAACCATCTTGGTTAATTAAGTTAGAAAGGACAAGTCTATCTTCTCTTACACCATATCTTGATTTAAAATAATCATTGAGTTCTGAACAGACTACAGGCAGCAGGTTATGAATCATTTTATTCCTCTATTATAATTTTGGTGATGGCCCATATGACCAAACGCATGATGTAAGTAAAAATGATTCCAATGATTCCTCCCGTTATAAATAGCTCCATTTCAAAAGTTTGTTCTTGTATTGTTGATTGATTGCCCGCCGGGGTGAGCGACATATATTCAATAAATAGATAAGCCACAGGAAGCGCTAGAATAATGGAGGTAATAAACCAGAGAAATTCTCTTGCAAAGATTTTCATACTTTTATCTTAATTTTCTCCTATTCTGACTAAAAAAAATATTGATTAAAATCACTCCTAGACTCCCCACTAAAACGCCCAAAACAACAGCCCATTGAGGAGTTGAAATCAAGAAGTATTGTAAACCAAGGATACTGAATATCATAAATATCATACTATATACAACCCGAAAAGACTGATTTACAAAAAGTGCATCTCGTACGCGCCAATCGGTCAATGCATAAACAAAACCAACAACCAAGAATCCTACAAAAATCAAAAAACCTAAACCAATGATTTTTTTGTTATTATAAATACTCAAAGCCAAACCATACGGACCTGAAAGTGTAGACTTAATGGGTTCAATCATTACCAAAGAATCTACTCCAAAGCTTTTCGAAATTCCTTGCCAAATATCAATTGATCCTTGACTGTATCCCATTGCCCACAAACCAACTCCTCTTAGATTTTTCGACTTAATCCAATCGTATTTAATATCTAAACTGGTTTCATTTTCAAACCAGCATATTTTACTTGACTCAGCATCATTCATCAGGTAAAAAAAGCTTGCACTGATTGGATCAAAATTGGGATTATACTCGGTATCATAAGTAGAAATGATTTCATAATAAGGTAAAGATTCCAAATAAGCACTCTGGCCTATCTTTATATCTTTTATGTCCCAAGTAACACCGTATAAGGGTAAGGAGAGAATGATCTGGCCACCATCTATGTCTAGATTCAAAAAATCATTGACACAGGTTTCTAAACTAGGTTGATTGGACAGGGCATTGAGAGGAGCTACGGATCCCGGGAAGTCAGAATGTTCACCACTGAAATCGTAACCCATAATATTAAAATAGGTGACGAAGTATTTTAACTCAGCATAGTTAAAGGTGTTTTGATCATTAAAATAGGGCACATCTAAAATCAGCGAATAACCCCCATTTTGCAATTGCGTACTGAGCTTTTTAATGAAAAAATTGAAAAAATCACCATAAAGAGCTGGTATTTGTTCGAAATTAACGTCAATTCCATCAAAATTTCCATCAATCATAATAGACAATAATTCTTCAATAAATTGATTTTGAGCCTCTCTACTGGCCAAGAATATCTCGTTGTTTTCTGACCCAAAAGAGGTAATTGATAATAAAACTTTGACATTTGGGTTCTGCTGCTTGATGAATTTTGCCACACTATCTTCCACCGCCTGCTTAACCATCGATGGATTTCTGTTTTTACCTGTCAACGGATCAATATCGTAGGAGTATAAGGACAACATGGTTAATAAATCATAATTATAATATTTGTAAGCATCTTCCATCCAATAAGGATGCCAACCAATGACCTCATATTTGGTATCTATACTGTCATGAGCGCCAATGTTATTATAAAAAACATTTTCTACAGAGTCCCACTCAATATCTTTGAGACTTCGATCATTTTTAAAACTGTATTCTTGCTGGGCATGGAAAAAAGTATAGATGTATTCATAGTCATGAATCATCCCGCTGTTAGGTATGTAGGGCGCCTTAGACCAAGTAATAATGTCAGCCGTATCGCTAGAGGAATCCACCGTTTTTTTACTAGAGCCAAACATCTTCTTAACCTTGTTGGCGTCGCGATTGGTTCGTTTGACTTCTTTCATAACCTTCCTCTGCGCGCCCATGATTTGCTTACGCAAATCTTGCCCGGAAGACAAGAAAGGTAACATCAAACCGGTAATTATAACACCTAAGGTGAACCCTTTGAAATTCATTATAGAAAACTTAATTTTGATACTCTGTAGTTCAATATTTCACAACCTGTCAAATATCATCATTTATTTTGATTCTAAAAAGCAAAACTTTAACGTATACTTTTTTTCCTAGATTTTTATCTTCATTCTTAAAATACAAATAATGATCACAACATAAGTCATCCATCAGCGCGAAATTGATACCTGATTTGATTTGTAAGTTTGAAGCTATTTGCGAAGATGGAACTATTAAAACATTGTCATAGATAAGAGCAGAAGTGTCTTGACTTAATTTAGCCAATTTCGACTCAAGGGTAATGTTTTGCCCATTGGTCGTTTGGAGTGATACTAGCGTTTGATCCTTTTTAAATGCTAAACCCAATGGATCGCCTAAAACATAATTTTTTAATACGTCTGTATATAATGCCCCATCTCCTAGGCTATCTGCTACTATACTTTCATCCAATGCTGCCATCGCTGACTCGTACTGTGATCCCGTTCCAAAAACTATACTCCAAAAAGCAATGGTTGAATCTGCCTCAAAATTGAAAGTGAATTTTTCTGAATTAGGATTCGTATAATCCCGCACCGCACCTAAATATATTGTGGTATCTAAGAAATCAACAGGGATTGTATCATACACAATTGGCTTGGGTATTAGACTAGTATCAACGACATACTTGGAAGGAGTAATCCTGTCAATACGGAATTTGTTTTCTTGTCCTAACCAAGCGTTAGAAATCATAGTTATTTGAAAGGAATCTTTATTTAAAACTGGAATTATGGCTTGTACTGTTTTTTTAGATTTTCTATTTGCAAACAAAAGCTCTTTCGCTCCATTAACAATTTCGAGAGGGGGTGATTTCTTGTTCACCCTATTCATCGTAAAAAGTAAGGTATCTCCTTTGTCAAAAGGACCTACCATTAAATTTTTATCATTGAATCTAGTGATTTGAAAAATGCCCTCTGATTCAATAGACTTGGTACGGTCAACGGCTAACGAAAAGGGGATAGAGTCTTTTGGCGCACCTATTTGAAAAGGAAAACGATTGAGCGTAATAATTTGATCTACTTTAGCCTTGAACAAAAAAGATAGATTTTCAACTTCTATCGAATAATCACCGCTATCAATGGCATCAAACTGCCAAGTCATTTTGGCTTTTTTTATCAAAGCCTCATGAACAATTGCACCTGAAGGAGATATAACCCTGAAATTTATTTTTTTGCGTGTATGGGTTTCAAAAGTTAAGTGATCAAACTTTTCTAATATCAAATGAGATTTTTTAATAAACTTTCTATCTAGTTGCATGGACTGGTTAGATGCTCGAGTAATCTCACTTTTCATTTGAGCTGAAGAAGGAAAAATAAAAATCCCTACCAAAAAAACCAAAACCATTACTTTTCTTGCACCCATTGCTAATCTAATTTTTCCATTCTTTTTTGGACATCTTTTCTTATTTTGTCTTTCTCCTCATCTACCCAAACTTCTAATTGTGCCTTCACTATTTCAAGATGCGCCTCTCCAATCAACTTCATAGATCCTTCGTTATTTTTAAGCTCCTGTTCGACCTTGTCTTGTTCGATACTTGCCATAATGGTAAGCTTATTGTTGAGTTGTTGATTTCTCATATTTACAGCGGTAATTTCATCTATTTCAAAATCGTATTCTATGGTTTTTAAAAGATGATCATAGGGTCCATAAGGAGAAAGTAATTTTACCAAAATAGGTGCGACTTCAATAGCTATTAATAGTAAAATAATGGCCAATTGGGGTCCAAAAGGCAGTACTCTCAGTGATTCTAATCGCACCAATAATCCGTCAGCAAAAGATTGCAGCAATCCCTCTTTCTCGAGTTCAAACTCATCTAATAAACGTTGTTTCTCTTGATTAAGTAAAGCTATAGTGGTTTCATTGGTTAATTTAGCTTGATCATATTCCTTTTGACTCTGCAAGTATTTATTCTCTTTGCGTTCACACTCTGTACCCCGACCTCTTTGACCGGTTCCGCACGTACCATCACATTCACATACATATTGCCGATAATATTCTTCTCTGATTTCGAATTTAGTCAAAATACTTAGGTTTAGAGAGTCAATTCGTTGCTGCTTTAAAGCTGCTCTCCCATCAAAAAGGGTCGTTAATTTATCAATTTTGTTGGCACCTGCATAGTAAATACTTTCATTGATTTCTTGTTCGAATATTTTGAGTTCCAGCGGAACGGATATTACTAAAGATAATAATATGGCCAATAAAAGTCTAGGTGTTATTTGAGCGAGTTCTTGAAGTTTCCCTTTAGATTTCTTGATGGTTGAAACTAAAAACCTATCTAGATTGAATACCAATGAGCCCCAAAAAATCCCCAACATAATGGATAAACCCAATGAGTTAAAAGCAGTGAATAGTGCATAGCCTCCAGAAAAGCAGGCCAAAATACCTGTAAAGAAAACGGTAGCGCCTACCCCTGCGTATTTATTCACCTCAGACTTCGGACATTTGTCTAATAGTTCTATGTCTGCCGCTGAGCAAAACAAAAAGAATCTTAATATGAATCCATATGTACGCTTTTGCTCACTCATAATAATCCCTTGTTGATTCGATGTTATCAACAATTTTAGGGTCCGATTTAAAGTAGTTTAATAAAATAGATTTTCTATTTTTGAAAAGTTTTGGAATAGAATGCTGTTCATAAAATTCATTAAAATCAGTCCCTTCCATCTTTTGTAAAAGAGTGGATTTGAGTGATTTATATTTGTTGTCCATCTCATCCATATAATCTCTAAAATGATTGTTATCGCTGTCTTTTAAATAATGTAAAGCCTTAATTCTAAAATCATCAATACTGATCTCCATCTCTTTCAAAGTATTTTGATTAAGATTAATAAATTTTCTTTCAAAAATCGGTGTTGGAAATGAATAAATTAATATTTTCTGATTTTTGTTTCTCCCTCTAAATTTAGCTTCAATATTGATTTCTATAGATCCATCCGAGTTGAAAATATGAGATCCTTGATTTTCATAAAATCCAAAAGGCTTGACGTTTACTGTATCTGCATGGGCTACATTCCAAGTCAACCGAACATCATATCCCTTGGCAATCCCGAAAACGCCTGCATGCTGTGACTCGTTCATCACCACAAACTCATTGGAAGACGGGTTTCGGAATTGTACCTCATATCCAATTTTAAATTCACTAATGGTATTTACCTTAAGTGATTTTATCTTCTTTTGACTCCCATGAGTCGCTTTCAACTTTAGGATGGTATCATTGAGGAAAGTGATGGTTTTTTGTCCAGAATCCGCTACTTCACCAATACCATCAATGGCAACATGAGTAGCATTGGTAACTTCCCAGAAAATTTTGGTAGCTGTCCGTTCGTATACTGTATTGCTTTCACTGAGAAATTCAATGGTAATATCATCCGGTTCTAAACGGTACTCAGGTTCTACTGAGGTGAAATAGTTAAGATATTCGTCAAATCCTTTATCTGTAGTATGAAGTTCTACGAAATTCTCGTGATCCTCTTCGAGGGCATAAATCATGTCATGATCTTTAAAACATAATATTTTGTGGAGCCCTTCACCACTTTCTGATAAATAAATGGATGCCCCTAATTTTCTTAATTTCAATAAATGAATTAATATAAAAGCATCCGACTCCGTTTTTTCAAGTCCAGGTTTTGATAAGTAAATATCACACGCAATTTCTCTTCTGAGGCACTTTCCTAATTGTTCCAATAAATCAACAGACAAAACTTCTTCCAAATACAAACTTATCTTGTGTCTGGCCTCTCCGAATCTTTTTTTTAGAAACAAGGTTTGGTGAGTATTCAATATTTAGGGGTAAGCTTATGGTTAATTTTTCAAAAACGATTTCAATCTAATAAATAAATATCAAACATTCCTCACTCTACCTCAAGCATATTTTTAAATAAGAATTGAATATTTGAATTTCTATGATCAGGAAACCTCTTGATATTAATTAGTGATTTTGATGCTCAAGAAAAATCTACCTTTTATATTTGAATTCGGTCAAGTATTGAAGATTAAAATCATGACGAAAATAGACAAAAAGATAATTTGGGTCACAGGAGCCTCTTCCGGCATTGGTGAAGCATTGGTCTACCAACTGCACCAATTGGGTGCAAAACTGATACTGTCAGCACGAAGAGCAAATGAACTGGAGCGAGTGAAAAATGCCTGTACACAAAATAGCGAGGTACACCTCTTAACATTAGATCTATCTGAAGCTGAAACACTTGAAGAAAAATGCAAACAGGCGTTAACTTTGATGGGCCCCATTGATCTCATCATTCATTGTGGAGGAATCAGTCAGCGAGATAAAGTGATGAACACTTCTTTAGCCGTGGATCGCCGCATTATGGAAGTCAACTATTTTGGGACCGTTGCCCTTTCTAAATTTTTACTCCCTTCCATGGTGACTCGTAAGCAAGGACATCATGTCATCATCACCTCCGTTACTGGCATCATCAGCACACCATTAAGGTCTGCTTATGCTGCCTCTAAACATGCCTTGCATGGTTTTTTTGATGCCCTAAGAGCTGAGCACGAAAAAGATAATATCCATGTGTCATTGATTTGTCCTGGCTATATTAAAACCAAAATTAGTTTTAACGCATTGATGGGAGATGGCAGCAAACAAAATACCATGGATAAAGCACAAGACAATGGGATGAGTCCTGAAAGATGTGCGAGCAAAATCATAAGAGCAATAGAACAAAATAAAAACGAAGTGTATATCGGAGGGTTCAAAGAAGTAGCAGGTATTTATCTAAAGCGTTTCTTTCCCAATCTATTTGCTAAGATTGTAATAAAAATGGCTGTTACTTAACCTTGATAATTAAGATATTGCTATAGCGTTGACTATCCCGTGCTTAGAGTGGTCTGGGATTTGCCTAATTTTAAAATAATGATTCCACATCATCAAAGGAATAGGCATATCATAGCATTAATATTTGCTAATCAGTCTCTTAATAAAATTCATCAGCTTTGATCCTTTGTTAAAATCAACTCTAAAAAGATTTATTAAACATATATAATTAATTGTATTTCAGTATATTATGATATTTTATTAAAGTATTGATTGAAAATCATAACAGACCTATAATGTATTCACTTTTCATAATCATCATCCCGGAATTACCTCATCATTTAATCGAATGATTCCCATTTTTTTGGGGATCAAATATACACCGAAGTTCACCTCATTCCCTGATTTCCTAAAGGTAGATAAGGTTTTTAAGGGTTCTTTTGAAATCCCTTTTCCTGGATGACTGGGGTCAATAGTGGTAAGTACACATCGTGGGCAATGGTGACTAATTTCAAATTCACAAGACCCTATTTTTAGTGATTTCCAGTCATCTTCTTCAAATGCATTACCTCCATTTACTACTATATTTGGGCGAAATCGATTCATCCCTACAGGCAAGGTCATGCGATTATTTAAGTCTCGCAAAGAGGCCTCGGAGGTGAGTAAAATTGGAGCGGCATCTGTATAAGTGATATCAATAGATTGACCCTCCATTTGCCGCATGTAAACTGCATTGATTTCAACCACATGACAGCTCACGCCCATGCATTTGGAAAACCATTTTTGGATGCTATCATCTAACTCTAAACCTCCCACCGATTGACCGAATAAGATACCCGTTCTGGTTTTTGAAGATCCGGTTTTTCGTGGTACAGTGATAAAATCACCTTTACATTTGAAGTACATGTGATCATCCATGATTTTCGCTTCAACCTCGAGCAGCATAGGGTACTCTCTTGCCGTCAACATACGACCGCCATCATCAATCACGGCAAAGTCACGATCACCCACTAAGCCCGTTGTAATGATCTGAGCATAATCAAGAGATTGAGGTCTGCCTGACTTTAATAAGTAGGCATAGAGATAAGAAATATGAATGGAATTCATTGAATACTATTTAATAATTGAATCTTAAAAATAGTTGTATCATCACTCTTTTTTAAAATGATATGCTTGTTGTAGCAAACTAATAAATTTATTCAAAATGATGGCTCATATTATAATAATTGTATTTAGATAGAACCATTTTTAATCAGAAAAAAGATTTTAAATCAGAAAAAATCATTCTTAATTATTCGGTAGATTGTTTTAGTGAATAGTCGTTCGCCTTCATTTTTTTTTCTACCCATCTAGGATAGGCGATGAAGTTATCCTTATCAAAGTAATCCCGGTCAAAATGATCTACTTCGAACGCAACTAAATCATTTAAAAACTTTACTTGTAGCTCATTTAAATTGATAAAAGAACGTGTATTTATATTGTTTCGATCTGCCAAATAGTATCTAGTCGATCGCCAAGTAGCCAAATCTGATTGATATCCATGATGTAGTCGATGCGCTGAGCTGAGATAATACTTTTCATCTATTTTTTTAAAGTTTATCTCTATAAAATCAGCACCTCCAAAACCGGAAATTTTCTTATGAATCCCATAGTCCTCTTTGTCTAAATATAGCTTTCCATGAGATGGGAGATTATTTTTCATTGAAATGAAGTTTAATACATGGCATGGCCTACCCGAAATTGTTACGTCATCATCAAATGACCATAAATAATCTTCGTAACGCCTTTTGTGAAGAAAATCTTCCATGTGCTTTCCAATGTTATCTTGATGCATTTGAGTCATACTGGTTAATCTGTGATTTTCAACTTGATTTTTCAATAGGTTTGATAAATAACTCATTCTGATCCTATCTAAGTCAAAGGAGGTATTATATCTCTCATTTTGAAATAGATACCCATCATACTCACCCATAATATTTATAATACTATCCTTTTCAGAAAAATGCACAACCTGACTGAAAAACTGAAAATATACAGGCTCCACAGAATGATTCAAGTTTAATCTGGCAATGACTTCTTTGATTATTTTATTTGCATTTGGGGCTATCAAAACAACTTCTTTTAGTGTTTCAGTAGAAGGTGTCAAAGATATTTGGACCTCATTCTCTCTAAATTGTTCTGAACTTAAAACCTCTGAACGGTAACGCACATGAGAAATCACCAAATGATCTATGCTTTTTGATGATTTTAAGAAATACTTCCCTTGAGCATTAGAAATAGTACCTATGTCACTGTCTCCATTTACATAAATATGTGCACCTTCAATTCCTTGCCCTGTTTGTTTGTCAATAACAATCCCTTTGTTATAAAAAGATTGGCTATTGCTTTTATGGCTTGCAAGAAAGCAAATACCTAAAAATATTGTTAGTCTGATATTAATGATATGCATGATTCAATTGGGGTTAAATGAAATTAAAAAAATAAGCCACTTTTCAACGCTTATTTGAGTGCAATG
>Ga0302131_1001558_pt1 | contig 12330 bp, 13 predicted proteins | sample CB9_20m_MG_FD_203105 | JGI IMG/M metagenome (GOLD analysis project Ga0302131, IMG submission 203105) | Marine microbial communities from Western Arctic Ocean, Canada - CB9_20m | ecosystem: Environmental > Aquatic > Marine > Oceanic | place: Canada: Western Arctic Ocean | collected 2017-09-19
GGATTCATGTTTTTCATGTTTTTTATATTTTTAAATAGCGTTTCTATTTGTCGACGCACTTCACTCCACTTTTCATCTGCTATTCGCCTCTGCGCGGCTTGACTTTGGTTATAAGAGATGTCTACATCGTATATGTCTAAATCGTATATGTCAAGGATTAGTCTATTCAGTTTCAAATTGAGCGCCTCAGCATTCTTACCAGAATCTATGTTTTTCCTTTCGATATCATATTTATTGTATTTCATAAGTATATCCATATATACCGGATGGTTCAGAACATCATTAATCCAAGTAAGTCCGGTTACAGTGTATTTCTTTCCATTTAATTTTATATAGGAAAAACATTTTTTGTGGGGGGTAACTTTTAGAAAATCAAAAAAGGACATTGATTTACTCGCTATAAGTTTATTCTTTGTCGCAGCTATGTCATAATATTCTATTGTTTTGTAATAATTGGTAAGTGGCAACCCTATACAAAATATACATTGAATTATAAACTCGAAACTTGAATCTGCTTTGATTATTTCTTTTTCAACGATTTTTTCTGGAATTTGTGCTTCCATTTTCCCTATTTCTTTTTCAACGATTTTTTCTGGAATTTGTGCTTCCATTTTCCCCTTCGCTTTGTCCGGACCCCCATCATATTTTAGTTCTATTGCATTAACTATTTTCCGATTAAACGTGTCGGTATTGAAAAAAACTTCTATTTTTTTATCGTAAGACATTCCCATAATCTTTTCTCTTAATTCTGAATTAAACTCGATTGTCGGATCAAATATTGGATATTTTTCTAACTTCTTTACACCATTATATTCGAGCATTCCGCTTGTTAATTCAACAAAGTTAACGACAGAATCATCACTTATTTTAAACATTATTTTTAGGTGGGAGGGGGGCATACTACTATAATAATGGATTAGATTTTCGAGAAAGTTCTAAATCCGAAAACTCCTTAAGTGTTGATAGAGCTTTTTGGAAAGTTTTGGAAGCCACTTCAATCTCTTCCTTGCTGACAACCTCTGCTGTATTTAGTTTTGAAATCTGATTGTCGACAAATCCCTCTGATAAACAACAAAACGCACTTTTTTCATTGAAAATGAATTCCATAAATATGCCAAAAACCATGGTAACAAACACAGAAATCAATATGTCTCGAGTGCCCATCCAAGACATGGCAAATACCAAAATATATTGACTAAATGAATTTTTTACAAAGGACTCCACTGTTTTGCTCATTGGTAATGTAATAAACTTTGACGAAAGATTCAACGTTAAAATGACTAAAGCCGCGAATATTTTGCTTTCATTCACCATTTTCACATTATCAAATAAACAATGACCAATCTTCTTAAAATACTGTTTCAGCGACGACATATTTTTTATTATATTATGATATCTGAAAATTATTGAGGATGATAAGGAGTAAAAGAGCTGTCATTTAAACCAAACGGTTCTTTTGCTGGAAATCCCAATAAAGACAGAATATCTTGGATGAGAGTACCTCTTCCGGAAGTGGGCTTTAGCTTGTTTTCTATTGATTGTTTCGAGAGAACACTGAAGTGACACGTCGAATCGCAGGGATTACATTCTCCTTCTCGAAAGGTAATTTCAGGATAGATATGGGTAACCAAATGGTTTTTCAATGTCTGGTTTTTATGTTGTACTTTCGAATTGACGCATCTCTCCTTGCGGAAGATCGCCTCACTTGCTTTTTTTATAGGTGGTAAATTTTGTGGGTACGCCTCATCCAACTGCGTGAAATCCTGTTCTAAATTATTTTCATAATTTGAAGTTGTATCTTTTTGTGAGGGTTTAGGCAAATACTCTTGATAGTTCACGCCACTTTTCGAAATAAACGTCTCCATTTCCTGGTGGTAAAACAGAATAACCAATAAACAACTGACTAATCCAAGAGTCATATCGTAATAGGTATAAGTTGAAATGGCGAAAACTGCTATTAATTTGCCTAAAGGATGTTTAGAAACATTTAAAAAAGCATCAGGGAAAAGCAAGTAACTTATTATCAAAAAAATGGGAAGTCCTTGACTGATAAATTTCAATAACTCCTTGGTCGTTAACATCTATAATAAGACCTTTCTTATTGTTTTGGAATGTTTAGAGAAAATAAAATATTCCATTTTTGTAGAGGGGAACGAACATGTCTTTATTGTTAAGTCAAGCATCGTCTTATTCAGAAACAGTTTCGTCGAAAAAAAATCCCCGCATGCAAAGCACATTTGATAACATTCAAAAAGAATGTGGACAATACAATGGATCAACCACTATTAACGAAGGGTTTGTAGAACATAATAATAAGCAAAGGGAAAGAGAAAAAGTAGTGAATAGCATCCTGAATCAAACAACGCAGAATGACGACGACAGCGGATTTGCAAGTTATTCCACCTCAGTTGTTCCTCAGTTGAAGGTCAATTCAGTTGTTCCTCTTTTCCAAATGCCTAAAAACCCAAATAGTGCAACTATCAAATCTTTTCAAAAACCCGCGCATCAACAATCCAAAGGCGGTAGTAATTACACCGATAGTTATGCAGCCACGCCTTATTACAAAGGGTTGTCAGGTGGTTCAGACCCACCAAAATTGACGCCTCAAAATTCACAATTGATGGAGAAACTTAACTATATGATCCGTCTTTTAGAAGAACAACAAAAAGAACCTACTGAGAACATCATGGAGGAATTCGTGTTATATTGTCTACTGGGCGTTTTTATGATTTATTTAGTGGACTCTTTTGCACGGGCTGGAAAATATATCCGATAATTCTTTCGTCATTATTAGAACTTTTACTTTATAATGTTTATATATAATGCAAATTTTATATTTATGTTTTCTAATACCTATTATAAATAAAAATAGATTTAGACTTTCTACTTCAAAAGAAGTAGAAGTAGATAGTAAATCTATTGATATTAATAATAGAATTATAAATAGTACTAAATATTATAATCAAAATAACGATGCTGCACTAATACCTAGACATCATATTCCGATAAATAAACCAATATGGGATATAGACATTAATAATAGAATTATAAACTTCCTTTCTATAAAAATATATATATATATAATTTCCGGTTGGACCAAAACCTCCTTCAGCTCTTTCAGTATCTGATAATACATCTACTAATTTAATAATGAACAATTCTATATTCGTAAGAAATAGTATCTTCATTTAATAATAATAATTTCATTCTTGTTTACCTATTAGGTCAAACACAAGAACCGGTTCGGGGGAATAGGCATATTTGGATACACCATATTATAAAGATAGTATCCAATCAGGGTTTCGTTGCGCAGTTCGTATCTTTCCTGCCATCTTTCGAGCAAAATATCATTGTCGCTCACATTCGGAATCTCCAAGACTCCGAATTTTTTCTTGTCAAATTGTATTGCTTTCAGTGAATGCAAAAAACCCCGGAAAAAGTATAAGTTGTTCACGTCATGTGTATGACCCTCTCCAAAAACCATGGAACCGGCTAATCTCACCATAAATGGGCACGGTATGTCTTGTTCATACGACACATACGTATCCTCGAAAATATATAACCCGTGGATTTTTTCCTGTGCTTTATCCTTGTACACGGATATATAGATTATATATCTTTCATTCGTCAGCCAATCGGTCGTATTGGGAAAATTCGGCAATACACATACTTCGAACTGTTTTTTCATTTGTTCATAAAGAACTCTCCATACATCGATGCTTGTTTTATTGTTAAGGCATTTTATTGAATAATTTACAGGAAGCGGTGCAAGGGGAGTCGTTGTTAACATGAATGTATATGCAGTTGATTGTATAAGTGGGACAATCCCTTTACATAATTCTACTTCTTTTTTGAACAAGTAAGCTCCTGCGAAAGATGGGTCTTGCAACATATGGTTATATACATGGGTTTGTATCAGATTCCTAGAGATGGTCTTTGTTCTATATTTTTCGTGGACGCAAATAAAATCAAAGTAATGAATCGTTAAATTTTTACCTGCAAAACTCAGGAAAAATATGTCTACCGGTCTGGAAGTAATCATTCCATAAAGTACATCAGGATTGAGGCTTTTATGAAAGGTTGGCTCTACTAATTTCGTTTCGAAATATCCAGATAGGTAACAGCCATTGTACAAGACCTGTTCTATTGTGTTTATGGTATGGTGGTATAGATTCGTGTCGTTGTCTAAGTAATGCCCTTGTAATAATTCTACAAATTGCGGCAAGTTCATAAGTTGGTTGACCGTTTTGATCTGATTAGGAATACAGAAAATCCCTACTTTCGGCGGACGGAGTCTTTTGATATACGGCGCTCTCGACCAACTTATTCTTGGGTAGATTTCGTAAATGTGATAAACTGGCTGATGAAACCAAAAAGGGCTGTGTAATTTCGCAACAATCAGGGCAAGAAAAAGCACTGCCATTATCGATAAAAGTATAAATGATAACCAATCTTCTATCATTTATTTGTGAATATTAATATAATGACGCTTACATTTAAGTATTATATTGAAGAAATATAAGGATAAATTATTTTCATTTAACGTTTACGGTAGATGATAATGGCACGCAAATTTTACTCCATATTCAAGCTTTTCTTCAAAAATATCAACTAAGGGGGGGATACATATACATTATCACAGAATAAACATTTTATACACCCACTGTATAGATAAAATGGAATTGAACTTGAATTCGATATTATATTTATTTTTTCGGTTAGCACCTTTTCTAATTGTGTGCTTGTTTACTTTAGGTTCGATAATTAATAATGAACTTAAAGGCTTTGTGTATTTGGTTGGTCTTATAACTGCCATTGCGGCCGCATTGGTAATGAAGGATGTAGGTGGGGCCAACAACGATTCGAATAAAGCGCCAGTATGTTCATCTTTCACAATAAATGGAATTGTTTCCGACCAAACACCCATTTCTTTAGTCATCTACGCATTCACCTTTTTTTATTTAATTTTTCCTATCGGAAAATATAATTTAGCAATAGATAACCTTGCGGTTATTATCTTTTTTCCCTTGCTGATTTTAGTAGAAACGTACTGGAATATTTCGAACGGTTGTTTTCCAGTTTTCAAATCGGTTATTGCTTTAGTTATCGGAGGAGGGTTGGGCTTAGCCTGGTCAGCCATCATTGACGCTTCGAAGTTGAAAGGATTGCAATATTATAATGTGGGTAGCAATCGAGAAAGATGTACCCGCCCGAGCAATCAACGGTTTGTTTGTACAACTTTTAAAGACGGACAAGCGGTTAATTATACTACCGATACAGCCGTAGCAGCCGCAGCAAGGACAGCAACATCAGCAGCAACAGCAGCAGCAACAGCAGTCGCAGCAGCAGCAACAGAGACAGCAGCAACAGCAAGGACAGCAACATCAGCAGCAACAGCAGCCGCAGCAGCAGCAACAGAGACAGCAGCAACAGCAGTAGCAATAACAAGGCGGCGACGAAAAAAAATCCAAAAAATCGAGGAAATCATTCGATAATAGTAAAATAACACCAATAGTAATAACCTTAAACAAACTATAAACGACATCATTTCTCATAAAATGCTGTTTTACTCGAAACATGTAACATTCGCATGAAACCACGATACCAGATTTTTTAAAACTCTATCCCGATGTAATGTATCAATAAAAAGCCGAACAGAATAAGGTCGCGATTTAAAAGTATTCAAGAAAATGTTTATTATCAATCTCGTGTTTCCACTTTTGTATTTATTCTCTAAATCTCCTCTTGGGAATATGGGATACCCTTTGCGAGCATTCACATTGTTATGAAAGTTGAATAACATGTTTTTTAATTCTTCCTTATTGTTTATTGCATTGAAATTAATGCCGTTCAAGTAGTGCACTGCATGGGTAGTACAGTCGGGACATGGTAAGTTTGAGCAAATTAAATATATAAAATTAAGAAAATCGACCCGAATCCTCTTGAATTCAGAGTCTTTCACTTTCTCCGCCAATACATGGAATAAATTCCAAAACGGCTCTCCCCATTTGATTTTTTTCGAGTCATTCGTCTTCTCCGTTTGTTTCCCATATGACGTGGACCTGACTATTGCCACATTTGATGGATTATGCAGAAACGTCAATGAATCTTTCGAGGTTTGCGATGAGGTGTAATTCATTTTTGATTTTATTTTATTATTACCAACGGGGATATATGCCCGTTTTTTTGAAAACATCATTATATGATTATTGTATATATTAATAGTTAATAAACATAAAAGTCTAAATATTATATATTAGAAAAACTTCTTCTATTTTATATGGAAAACAAACAGGAGTTAGTGGATATCGTTAAAAACTGGGTTACTTTAGACAATCAAATACGCGCACTAACCAAAAAAACAAAAGAACTCAGAGCGGAAAAAAAAATCAAAAACGCTCATATGATTGATGTGATGAAAGCGAATGAAATCGACAACTTCGATTTAAAAGATGGGCAGATTCGTTACAAAAAAGAATCACATAGAGAACCTTTGACACAAAAAACATTGATTAACATACTGTCAAAACACCCGAATTTGGGAACAGAACAAGCCAAACATCTAAACCAATTCATATTCGATGGTAGAAAAGTCACCGAAAAAGAGGTACTTACCCGCAAAATCGATGATTAAATTCCTAAAGTAGGAATGTGGTACACGCCGTTATTATTCGTGTACACCGCAATCACTTTCGGGTTTTCGACTCCCTTTAATACATCTTCTGTATGAAATACGTTGTTATGTTGATCCAGATAATACACAATCCCGCCAATCTCCTGCGCAAATACTTCCGATACAATTATATTATTTGCAGCTTCGTCTGTCACTGAATTCACCACTCCGTGTGGAGTTCCTTTCACATGCGTGCCACAAAATATAAAAGTTTCCTTTTGTTTCCGGGTGCATTGCTCTCCGTTGGATCGTTTCGCGTTGCAGCGATTATGACACGGAATGGAATTCTTGATCCGTTTCCGTTTCGAAACATCTTCCTTCGACAAGACCAGGCGGTCGTAATTGTAAACGAAATCGACTAACCTCTCGATCTTTTCGATCTCTTCGAAATCTAAACCTATCGCAGTTTCCTTTATCTGTTTCTTGAAATCTCCAAGATAATCGGCAATAAGTTTATTGAGTTTCCTGTCCATATGTTGTGTTGTTGTATATGAAACAACAAAACATATTTAATTCAATTTTGTTAAAAATAATAGAATATTTGGCTTAATGAGATACCGTTATAAACGGTCCAAAACCGTTTTCCGAGGAATTATTCTAGAAAACTAAAGAAAATGAAGGGAGGAAGAATAAGGAAAAATTAAGAAATAAATTTATCCCAAAGACTTAATTTTTTTCAAGAAAATCTACCGTCTTGCCTTTTCTTTCAATGTTTGCATGACTTTCGTTATTTCAGTACACGCTTGAATCAGGTATTGTTTCGACAACAAAGCCGCGGTTGAAGTCGTTTTGTATGCCATCCGTATGACACTAAACGTATCATGCGGATGGTATTTTTTGAATCCGACATAGATCAGCTCATCGTTAGTTTCCTCCGAATAAAACATTAAATGTAAATAATGTTCGAGCAAGTACCCAAATGTATAGTCTTCTCCCTCCAAAATGACGTCGAACGAATTTTCGATAGAAGAAACAGTCACCGTCGTATAACCCAAATCAGGAGAGTCTTTACTTTCGTGAATAGGAACGACCTGAGACTGTACCTCATGAATAAATTGATGAAATCGTTTTTCAATGGTCTCGCATGCAATAAATAAAATCTCATAGTTGGAATAGACGCCCACTGTTTTCACGATAAAATCAAATTCGTTTGGTTCACCGTTTTCGTCCGTCTTAAAACATCTGTATGCATCCAGATTCATGTAATTCTTCCTTTCGAATTCGATTTCCTCTGCACTTCGATTTTCATCATTTAAGGTTTGCAGCTGTACTGCCCATACTTTTTCCCGTATATCCACATCGACCACATTGTGAAATGCACATTTACTCACCGCATTGAACATCCCATTCTCTTTGGCGGTTGATACTGAAAACTCGGCACTGAGGTGAATCTGTTCCCCTTGGACAGTTGACCCTATCCCTGGCCGTAATCTCAAAAAGTCAATCGGCTGATTTGATAGTGAATCCGCCGGAAATAACTCCTGGACCTGCGTATCTTCCATGAATTCTTCGGTTTGTTTGTCCTGGATTTTAAAATCTTTTGTCGTTACCCATCTCAGTTCATGCACGCTGTCGTTTTTCACATTGAGGATTAGGCGATATTTCACTGGGAAAGTCTGCAACTCTTTCGTATGAATAGGAATACAACTCAGTCGTTGCTTGACGATTTCGTTGTGGAATCTGGTGGTATTGGCATGAACTGTACATTGGTTGATTTTACTGTTTTCGGTGCGAATCACCACCGTCGGAATGTCAGATAGGATTGTTCGACGTACTGCGTTTGCCACTGCGAGTGGAATGTCTTTAAGTACGAAATGCAAACCTTGCTCGTCCTCGAAATCATTCACAAATACGGGTGTCATTTATATAGTGTTTATATTTAAAACGTTATACTATATTTATATCAATTTTGTAAACAGTTTTAATGTTTTCATGTTCATCAAACCACCATACTCGGACTCCGGCCATTGACCAACATAAATACGGCAATTAAAATAAACATCATTACGAACGGGAATAGGACCAAAAACCATGAAACAACAGGTACACCTGCCTTGCAAATCAAATTCAACAACCACGTCCAAAAAACAATGTACAATACTTTTACAATAAAAACAGCTCCTTTATTAGGCACATCGCATCCGTAGTTGCCCACACAGTACATTGAACCTGACCCAATATTCTGAGTCGTCATCAAAAAAAGAGAAACAACGGAAATGACTAAATATACTTTCGCGGGGGAACATAATTGAAAAGTCTCCATTTTCATTTTTCTTCTATAATATTTAAAAAGGAAAAAACTATGGGGCAGACCTTGCTAATAAAAATATAATAGTCGAGGACCGACACCTAAAATATTATACCATATAACGATTACCATTACCATATGACTGATTCGCAGGTTGAACGTACAGTGCACTATTTCCGATTAACGACCCTGTTAAACTATTCGCAACCGTCACCGCATTTGTAGCGACGTCTCCGAATAGTCCTACTCCCCCGCCTTGCTTAAACCGATTATGTTTTGTCCCTTTTCTTCGTTTACTTTTTTTTCTTCTTTTTTGTTTACTTTTTCGTTTACTTTTTCGTTTACTTTTTCGATTACTTTTTCGATTACTTTTTCGATTTATCTGAGACTTTTTATGGTTTCCTCCTTTGAATAAGAATGGAATACCAGGGGTCGAAGAACTGACACATGACATTTCTGATTATATATATAATACATTCATTTTTATTCGACATCCACATGGGTCAACATAACTCGCCTGCAACACATATTTGTTAATTTCAGTTGGTCTAATACTTCTGCTTCAGGCGTTTGGGTATTTTTCATATCTTTGGTGTAATAAATCACTTTATTTACTTGCTGTCCTTTCTCCATTCTCTTTTTTCTCACCTGCTCCACATAGAATCTATATTTATCAGCCAACACATTCCCGCAAGAAACGCATTTAATAGGAATAATCATATTTAGCTTATTTGTGTTATAGGTTTATATTAATTCGCTTTCAATTTTACTAAAGTCTCTCTCTAAAATATATACATGAAATTCTTTTGGTGGTATGTAATCGGGTTTATTTCGGTCTTGTTAATATCTTCTTTTGTAGTTTCTATTCGTGAACTGAGAGAAGATTTCTTGGCGATTGACGGGACAGAAGGTTCGAATAACCAATCATTAGATACTGCGTTTGATAAAGCGAGTACGACGCTCTTGGATAAGTCCTTTGCAGAATATCACGTTTCTGACGATATACTTCGTAAATCGAAGAATTTGAAAGGGATGAATATGATAGACGAAAATGGTGTACAAGTTGTGATGGACTTTGAACCGACACAGGTGTTTCCCGTTTATTACACGCCCGGCTCTTTCTTATATGGCGCGTCGGCTTTTGTCCCTTCATACGAAGAATCGGTCAAGTTGTCACAAGTTAAACCTCAAATAGAAAAAATAATCGACCCGTTGAAGTGGTCTTGGTCTAATAAACAGGGACACAACAACAATAATAATTATAATTATATGATTAAACCTATCGACTTAAAACCAATTATAAAAGAAGATATTCCTGTAACCGGTATTCTTTCGACAGGCTATTTTGTCTTACAGAAATCAAAAAACTATAATAAATTCCAAATGGGGATGATTCCAGAAGGGTATTATATCTACGACGAGTCGAATATGGCTCAGATTCCACCTGGGTTTCAAGCATCGGTCGATAGAATGTACATTTTTCGCAAAACTGATACTACTCAATCCATGATTGACCGATCGAATAAATATATAGCCACCGATTTAACACCCTACTAAACATTTGTTCGACGTCTTATTTTCACTCGTTTTGGGGCGGTTGGAATAGATGTGGTCAAATTTGACAAGACGGGCGCGGATACCTCTAATCCTTCGTTATTGTGATTATGCATTTTTAAATGACATCCCTCGCACAGCGCCATTAAATTGGCAGGGTGGTTTTTATGAAATCCATCGATAAATCCATTATCGTCCGCTTTATGTTGCTCCTGTAAATGATGGATTTCCACACTCGGTTTCCCGCAAAGTTCGCATTCTCCCTTTATTTTCTTCGAATTATATTTGTTTTTTTCGTGACTCAGCGAACCCTCGTGTTCCGGGAAATGTTTTTTCCGTAGATTATACGCCTGTTCCAAAAACGCCTTATCCATATACAACGACTCACATACTTCTAATCCATAACTCCGTGTTCCGGACCCGGGTTTCAGTTTACGATCGTATATAAGACATTCTGTCATGACATCGTATGTCAATCCCACATGAAAACATTTCAATCTCTCTAACTGACCCAACTCTTCGAAGTCTACAATTTCGTGGAAATGAGTGGCGAACAGAAAAGAAGTTCTTCGTTCATGTAACCGTATTAGACTGGCCATCATAATACTCAAGGCGGATACGGTTTCTGTGCCGGAACATAATTCGTCGCCCAACACAAGACTATTTTCGTCGGCGTATTGTAGTATCACTCTTAGTTCCGACATTTCCACTGAAAAAGTCGATTGTCCCTTGAAAAAATTGTCCTGGTTTAATATCCGCGAATAAATCGATTTATACGGTTTGAATATAAACTTTTTGCACGGAACATACATTCCGGCTTGTGCGAGAATTATTGCAGTTCCCAATGCTCGCATCAAACTTGTTTTACCGCCAGTATTTGTTCCGAACATTAACATTCCATCGGTTTCGGCTTCGGCTTCCTCTTTTATTATTTGGTCGTATCCACGACGTCCTAAAATGACGTCATTTGTCACGTAGATCTCCTCAGTGTTTATTTGTTCAATAAGGATATGACGGAGATCATATGCATGGACGAATGATTTCGACGCGGTCTTGTCGATTGTCGGAGAAGTATACTTATATTTCTGGGCGATGTGACATTTGTTCAGCAGAACGTCGAGTTTCGAAACGACTGAAGCACAACTTTCCAGGAAATCCATATGTTCCACTTCCACCTCTTCCATAATACGGACGAATATCTCCTGAGTTAATACATTCAGATCCGATTGAAATTGTCCCAAATATCTACATATCTCGTCACACTGCGGGAAATGAATTTCGTTATTGGCTTTTGTACAAGACGGAAACGAAACGTCTTTCCAGTGAAACTCTACTCCTATAGGTAATACGATTTTGTCATCGTGACCTTTCATTTTTTCCTGTAGCGCTTTGCATCGCGTTTTTGTCATCTGCAAAGTAATTACATGTTTCTCGGTTTGGCAATGTTTCACGAAATCGCCCATTTTCGAAGTCGGGCTCATCTTCCTCTCCCAATATAATCTGATCTCATTCAGCTGGGTTTGGTGAGTATTGTATTTATTATATATCGTGTCCAGATTCTCGTATATCCCCTGTTTTAAGAGCGGCTCTTCTATATTATGGATAAGTGAAACAGAAGCGCATACTTCAACGTTAATTCGGGTTTCTATGAAAATCAGGAATTGCTGCAGTTTCGGGTGAAACTCCAGACAATCTATGGATAGATAACTATACATCCACGGCATCTCTTCGAAACAAATCAAGAGTTGCTGGATCGCCTGGACGCTTTTATAGATTTTATAGAGTCCTGAAGGATAAATACGACGTAACATTAATTGACGAGAAAGCGTTTGGATATCAAATACATTTTGCAACT
>Ga0302131_1001564_pt1 | contig 12309 bp, 8 predicted proteins | sample CB9_20m_MG_FD_203105 | JGI IMG/M metagenome (GOLD analysis project Ga0302131, IMG submission 203105) | Marine microbial communities from Western Arctic Ocean, Canada - CB9_20m | ecosystem: Environmental > Aquatic > Marine > Oceanic | place: Canada: Western Arctic Ocean | collected 2017-09-19
TATTAGCATAATCATTTACTGGCTAGTATCGGGCTTATTATTTGGTATAGGTTAGTTGCTAGAGGTTAGCGGGTTGGTTATCCCGCGGATAAAAAAACCCGGACTAATTAATAGTCCGGGTTTTTTACTAGATTTAACACTTTATAAGCAATTGCTCAAAATTAGAAATCCATAGAGAAGCGTGCCATAAACTGACGCGGACCAATCAACTCATCGCCCGTTGCGCCAACACCAAAGACATCAGTAAAGCGTGCATTGATACCCGCTTCATCAGACAGGTTCTTACCGATCAGCTCAACGCGCCAGTCTTTGCCCTCTGGGCGCAGGCCAACAACCAGGTCAATCACGTTGTAGCTCGGCACCACATCGGTCGCATCATTGTTGAAGATACGGTGCTTAAACGCACCTCTGTAGGTGTACTGCAGGCTGCTGTTCACTTCACCCCAAGAGGCGATTTCAGTGTTCCAGTTGAGCGCCACATTACCGGTGAATTTTGGTGTTTTGGCGAGGTCATTTCCGTTAACGTTTTGGATTTCATCGGCGCGTCCTTTCTGGATTGGGTCGCAAAATAATGAAAAGCCGCAAGAGGCGAGCAATTCATTTGTCGCACTTTCTGATTTCACATTGTCGAGCGCTAGGTGATCGCCAGTGATTTCAGTGTCCAACCATGCCAAGCGCACATCGAGGATCAGTGATTCAGACAAGTAAGCAGACAACTCAAGCTCAGCACCAAAAATTTCTGACTTTGGGATATTGCCGACACCGCCCTGGAAGACTTCCGGATCAGTTGCCTGATACTGCAGGCCTTCATAATTGTAATAGAAGGCTGCTGTGTTCATGCGCACGCGACCATCGGCCAGGTCGGTTTTCAAACCCACTTCATAGGCGTCGACTATTTCTTCGTCAAATGTTGGCAATACCACAATCGGTGAAATCACGTCTTCCCGACCGTAGGTCAGGTTGGAACCGCCAGGCTTAAAGCCGCGGGTATAAGAACCATAGGCCATGGTGCTTTCGTTGAAGTCATGCTCGACAACCAAACGGCCAGTCACTTTCTCGCTGCTGGTTTCAATAATGTCGGTGCCTTCTCGACCATAGAAGTTGGTCACTTCACTGTAAACTTCGTCTTCTGTGTAGCGCATGCCAAAGACCGCGCGCCACTCTTCATTGAAGTGCCAGGTACCCTGACCATAGACCGAGGTTGAATCGCGCTCAGGCTTAGAATCCGAGATAAAACCAACATCGCCACCATAGGATGCGATATCTGCATCGGTGATGGGATCAAAGCCATCCAAGCCAAAGTCGAGGCGCTCGAGAATACTGATTTCTACTTCTGTATCCAGGTAGAACAGACCGGCTACCCAGTCTAATTTTCCGAACAGCGGGTCAACTGACACCAAATTCACTTCTTGAGTGATGGTAGTCTGTTTGTTGGTCTCTGGATCATAGAGGCTGGGAATCTGAAAGACTGAAATCGCGGCAGTGTCATTGCGGTCATTATCGCGGATGATCATCACATCATCATTCTGGTAGCTGCTCAGTGACTTTAAGGTAAAGGACTCAAAGTCCCACTCCAGAACCGCACTGTATAGCTCGGATGTTAGCTCATAGGCAGCGAGCGAATCCTGACGCAGCTCACGTGCATCTGGCGTAGGATCGAGCAGGCCTTTCTGCGCGGCACCGTTGCGATCTTCGTCGAAGTATTGCGCGGTGAAGTTAGCACGGAACTCGTCGCTGGGCTCATAGAGCACACGAACGCGAGCAGACATGCTGTTGGCGTCATCGAGATCCTGACCCAGGGTCAGATTTTCGGTGAAACCGTCGCGCTGGTTAGAAATAACCGATGCACGCATGGCCAAGGTGTCACTTAATGGCAGGTTGTATGCGGCGCGCGCTTTAACCAAACCGTAGTCACCCAGAGTCAGGTCGGCTTTGCCGAAGCTGCTATCTATAGAGGGTGCAGTGGTGATCACGTTGATCGCACCGCCAGTGGAGTTCTGACCGAACAGCGTGCCCTGTGGGCCGCGCAGTACTTCAATGCGCTCGAGGTCGAGAAAATCGGTTTGCAGAGCAAAGGGCGATGCTACATAAATACCGTCTAGGTGGTAGGAGACCGAAGGGTTGGCAATCGCGTTCTGGTTGGCTTCGTTGCCGACACCGCGAATAGTGATAACGGTTTTAAAACCTTCGTTTTTGGCAATATTGACGCCCGGTGCAATGGCACTGAGGTCGACAAACGAGGCGATTTGACGGTTATCTAAATCCGCGCCACCTAAAACAGTAATCGCTTGGGACAGGTCCTGCAGGCTCTCGCTACGTTTTTCAGCGGTGACCAACACCTCTTCAAACATTAGGTTTGAATCTTGGGCCATAGCATTGCCACCGAATGCTACTGAGAGTGCTGCTGAGATGGCCAAAGACAGTGCTTTGAGGGGAAGGCGCGGATGTTTCATTCTGACTCCTGGGGATAAAATTATTAGATAAATTAAGGTCGATGCAATGTTCTGGTGCACATGGAAAATTTGTGTACGCATTTTGCACCATTTTCGATCAAAATGGTGTCAATTCAGTATTATATAATTGTTTCTTTTTACTCTTTATATACAGTGCAATTAGCTTGCCAATAGCTAAAAATTTGAGGTCAAATCTGGGGTTTGTTTCACCGCTGGCTATGCCGCTATGGGTTGCTTTATGATTGCGCCAGATTTCGCGCAATATCTCTAATATAAGAGCGCTAAAAAAATAGAAAACAAGACGGATAAAACCTATGAACGCATTGCTAGATCGACTCTTTCAACTCCGCGCCAAGGGCACCACCGCAGGCACTGAATTGATTGCCGGTGTCACCACCTTTATCACCATGGTCTACATCATCTTTGTAAATCCCCAGATGATGGCAATGACAGGCATGGACCATGGCGCCGCTTTTGTCGGCACCTGTTTGGCTGCGGCACTGGCCTGCTACATTATGGGCTTCTATGCCAACTGGCCGGTGGGTCTGGCACCGGGCATGGGGCTCAATGCGTTCTTCACTTATACAGTGGTTGGCGAGATGGGCTACAGCTGGCAGATTGCATTGGGTGCTGTGTTTATCGCCGGTGTGCTGTTTGTGATTATGAGTGTCACTCGTCTGCGGCGCTGGATGATGGACAGTATTCCCCTGAATATGCGCATCGCCATGGGTGCAGGTGTCGGACTCTTTGTGGGCTTTATCGGTCTCAAGAGCGGTGGCATTATTGTCGCCAATGGCGCGACCTACCTTTCATTGGGTGATCTAACAAAAATTGAAACTCTACTGGCTGCCATGAGTTTTCTGGTGATTGCGATTCTGTCGATTCGCAAAGTTCCTGGTGCGATTATTATCGGTATTCTGGGTATCACCAGCATTGCTGCCTTTATGGGTCTAGTACAAATCGATGGTCTGGTCTCTGCGCCTCCCAGTTTGGCTCCGACCTTTATGCAGCTCGATATAGTGGGTGCCTTTGATGTGGCCATGATCAGCGTGATTATCGCCTTTCTGTTTGTGAATCTATTTGATACTGCCGGCACACTGTTGGGTGTCGCCAGTCGCAGTGGCTTAATTGATAGCCAGGGCAATGTGCAGAATATTGATCGCGCTCTTAAAGCCGATAGTAGCGCCAGTGCAGTGGGTGCGTTTTTTGGTTGTGCACCGGTGACAAGCTATGTGGAAAGCTCCGCTGGTGTTGAAGCCGGTGGTCGCACCGGTCTTACCGCGGTGGTGGTAGGTAGCTTATTTTTGTTGGCGATTTTCTTCTCCCCTCTGGCGGCAGTAGTGCCAGCCTATGCCACGGCGGGTGCCCTGATCTATGTGGCGATTCTGATGCTCTGCGGTATGGAAGCGCTGGATTGGTCGGATATGAGTGAGGTGCTGCCGGCGCTGGTTACCATCGTAATGATCCCCTTATCATTCTCCATCGCCAATGGTATAGCTCTGGGTTTTATCACCTATGTGGCGGTTAAGTTCTTTGCTGGCAAGCGTTCGGATATCACACTGGGTGCTTGGTTTTTAGGGGCGATCTTTTTGGCTAAATTTAGTTTTTTATAAGTATCTAATTTATCCAAATACCGTTGGTTATCTGGCAGTCAATGCTATCCAGGGCCATATGGATTGTTAGGCCTAGGCCAATCAGTCGAGTCTTGGGAACAAAGCAGAGCAGTAGATAGAGCCCAATCAACCACGGCTGGTGCAGTGGGTGAAAACCAATACTGCAGCGTGTGGGGTCGTAGATTGGGTTAGCCAGCAGATGGTCAATATCTACCAGCATGGTGGCGACCAAAATAAAGTAAGCGAGCTGCCAGTGGGCGCCAAGCCATTTTTTGTGGAAGAGTAATCCAACTAATAGGGCGGGGACTAAAAAGTGGAGGGCTAAATGTAGCAAAGGATCATGGCTCTTTTTTGTACCGTTTTTTTACACGCGAATAGTGCTTCACTCTTTTCGCACCAGTTTCGCCCAAGTTTCGCCAAGTGCCACGCAAGCCTACAGTATCGACTTCATAGCCACAATCGCCACCCTCTCTCTTGCTCATTCCAGCATTTTTGTAAGCGCTTCTAATTCGACCTCTATCTAGGCATATATCCAGGCACAGCCATGGGGTATCCGAGATAACGATGCAGGCCGTTATATTGTGCTACGTTAAATATTCATATATGAAAAAAACACTGATATTAGAAAATAACTATTATTAGAAAATAACTCAATAAAACAATCGAGGGGAATTAACATGCGAACTATATTAACAACAATCACAACTGCAGTAATGGGCATGATTCTGACAACAGCCGCCCTTGCTGACGATCACTCAGGACCAAGAACCAGTGCCTTAGAGGCGTATTTTTGCAGCTTTGTCGACGGCAAAGACATGGGCGACTTAAAAAAGGTAGCTGCCGGCTGGGATGAATGGGCCGACAGCAACTTCACTGAATCCTACACTGCTTATATCCTGTCTCCGGCACTGATTAATGGCGCCGATTTTCCCTATGATTCACTGTGGCTGGGTGTGGCAGAGAATCATGAGGCCATGGGTAAGATCGGGGATGATTGGTCGGCTAAAGGTGGCCAATGGCAGAAAAAATTCGATGCCGTCTCCACCTGTTCCAGTCATGCACTCATGTCCAGTGTTGAAGCTAGGCCCTATGACAAGCTTGAGGAGCCAGGTTATGTGCAGATCTCAGCCTGTCAGTTTAAGCAGGATGCTAGCTTTGCTGACTTGACCGCGGCGGATAAGGAATGGAATGCATGGATGGATGAAAATGCCATGCCCGGAGGCATCTATCGCTGGATTCCTGGGATTGGTGCTGCGCGAGCCGATCAGACCGATTACTACTCGGTCTACACGGTTGACACTCTAGCCGGCCGCGGTGCGGCCCACGACATGATGTTGGCAGGTGGATTTCAGGTTTGGAACTCGCTCTATAGCGCTATTTCAGATTGCGATAACCCTCGTGTGTGGAATGCACAGCCTGTTGGTGGTGTTGCCGCTCAGTAAGCTATAGCGAACAGTAGTCAGTAAAGCTAAAAACCCCGCAACCTTGGTTGCGGGGTTTTTTAATACGCGTCAATAATTGAAGGGTTTTTGGCTTTTCGTTTTTAAGCTCTTCGTTCCTAAGCTCTTCGTTCCTAAGCTCTGCGTTCTTAAGCTTTCGGATCTTATGCTAAGGATTTAGCTTCCAACGCTTCACTGATCTGCCCATGACGCTTGGCGTCGATATCGTAGTGGGAGAAAATATAGGCGGATATCAGCACAATCACCGAGAGCCCGGGTCCCACATACAGGGCCAAGCGGCTGAGCATATCGGGGGTGACATCGGCAATGCTGGCGACCCGATCAAAACCGACAAATTCAACCGTTAAACCGGCGATAAACGCGCCAATACCAAAGGTTACTTTGGAGGTAAACATCATCGCCGAATTGAGTATTCCCTCCTGACGCATCCCAGATTTTAACTGCACTTCATCGGCCACATCCGGCAGCATAGAGCCGATCAGATTGAGGTGGGAAATAACAAACGCCTGATGCAGGATTACAAAGCCACCTATGGCCAGCACCAATGCATTGGTGCCACTGGGGGGTGTTATGCCATAGAAATGTAAGATCGCCGGCAGTGGGCCAATCACTGCGGTGGCTACTGACAAGTAGACAATGGTTTTCGGTTTGCCGAAGCGTCGCGCGCCAGCCAGTGAAAGCCAGGCCGCGGGAATCAGCGAGATAAATACGCAGATCATGGTCATGCCGATTTGCACGCTACTAAAACCGTAGAAGAAATTATTGATATGCAGTATCAACGTGCTGCCGACCCCACCGGCAATGGCGCCGATTAATGTGCCGCCAATGAGTATTCGTGCGGAGCGCACATGGAGCAAATTCCACAGATCGATAAAGGCTAAATACCAGGCTCGCTGTTGTTGCACCGGCGATGCTTGAGCTAGTTGTGGGATATAGGACTTGGTGGCGAGAATGGCAATTAACATACCGACGAAAGACAGCCCTGCGGCGATAAAGCCAATGCTGCGATACCCGTCGACTATCTGACCACTGGCTATGGCCATAGGAATAAGCAAAAACCAGGCGCTCATCTGTAAGCTGAGCCCTCCACCATAGGCGGTGATAGTGCGAAACACTGCAATACTAGTGCGCTCGCTGTAGTCCTTGGACAGTTCCGCACCCAGGGCCATATAGGGCACCGTGTAAAAGGTCAGGCTGGTGCGGGCAATTACAGCCATGCTCAGGTACCAGGCAAATAGCTGTAACTGGCTGAGGTCGGCTGGGGGGTTAAATACGGCCACCAGAGAGAAGCAGAAGGGCACCACGGCGGCAATCATAAAGGGGTGGCGGCGACCCCATTTGCGTGAGGAAAAGTTATCTGAAATTTGGCCGACAATGGGATCTGAAATACCGTCAAATACCAGTGCCAATAGTGCTGCCAGTCCGGCTAGGCTCGGCGCTAGGCCGAGCAACTGGGTGTAGTAAAAGAACAGAAAAAACTGAAAGCAGGTGTCTTTCGCCGCCCAAGCTAGCTGTCCGCAGCCGTAGGCAAATTTTGCTGTGGCGCTGAGCGTGCGCACTAGGAATTCACGCGAGAGTTTAAGTGCTTTTCTGCTACCTGTTCTTCTGCCAAGTACTTTGCTGCTATAGCCACCACCGATGGCTCGTGAAATGGCTGCTCAAACTCACTCTGCAAAATCTCCATAAACTGTTCTGCTCCCATTTCCTGCAAGATTTCAAAGGGCCCTTTATCCAGATTGGTCGCGACGGTCCAGGCCATATCTATAGTCTCTGGGGTGGCCACGTCTTTTTCTGCAATCAGTATTGCGGCGAGAATTAACTGAGAGACCAATGAGCTGTAGATAGCCGATAAATCTCTCTTGGGCTGATAAAATTCAGGCTGCTGATAGGTCGGTTGAGGGTAGTTGTAGAAACCGTTGCCTGTCTTTACCCCAAGACTGTTCTGCTCAATAAAAGGATTTAGAAACTGTAGGATTTTTGCTTGAAAGTCCAGTGGATCCGGCTCTCGGCGCTCTCGTGCCCAGCCATCCTGAATCACATTGAGACCGAGATAATCCATCAATCCAAAAGGGCCTATGGGGGTGCTGCGATTAAGCATCCAGGCCAGGTCGACCTCCTCCGCGGTGGCAGTGCCCTCGATTACCAGCTTTAAGCCTTTGCTCAGTAGCGGGCCAAACATGGCATTGAAGATGTAGCCGGGGTTTTCTTTTTTCGACAGCATCGGCACACAGTTCAAACTGAGTACATAGCGCTGCAATATATCAATGGTATCTGGGGATGTGCGCGGACCGCCGACTATGTCCACCAGAGTTGAGCCCAGGTGCGAGTGCAGGGCGGCGAACTTGTCGCCCCGCTCAAGCACATCCTCGATCTCGGAGACCAGTAGCGCTGAGGTGTTGGTGGTGATAAGGGTTTTTGCGGGGAAAACACTGTCGAGGTGGGCGTGAGTCTCGCGTTTTATATCCAGCTCTTCGGTAATGGATTCGCTGACCAGATCAATGCTATCGGCAATCGTCTCCAGGTCGCTGTGCAGGGTGACCAGTGTTAGGGCCTGGTCTATATGTTCCTGCTGGCAGAGTCCGGCGGCGACTATAGCGTCACCAAATTGACGCTGTCGAGCATTAACCTGATCAAGAGTTTCCTGGGAGATGTCATAGAGCGCAACTCTGTACCCCACCAGTGCAGCGAGCAGGGAGTTGTAACAGCCCATTGAGCCTGCGCCGATATAGCAAACGGTGTTGATCTCAGGAATTTTCAAAGTGTTTTGCTTCATAGCGTTTTGGTTCTTATTATTTTAGGGCTTTTTAAATCAGCGCTTTTAACTTGGCGCTCACTAACTTGGCGCTCTCTGACTTGGTACTCTCTAACTCGGTACTCACTAACTTGGTACTCTCTAACTTGGTACTAACACAGGATTATTTTAGCGTTCGGCTAAAGCGTTCCGGCAGTGCAAGGTTTGTGCTGCCCTTAGTCACCACTGCTGGCAGGTAAGCCAGTATCGGCAGCTCAGCCAGTGCATTGGCTATATGAAACTGGGTTGGATTTTGTTCCCAAGTGAGATGCTTCCAGTCGATTTTACCCTCGCCCAATTGCACTTCGCTGACAGTGCTTTCAGAGGGGAACAGAGTCGCTTCATTGATCGCCGTGCCAAAGCCACCGACGGCGGCCAGGTAGCGACAACCCATGGGATTGTCTCGCCCTTCTTGCATCTCGGCGCCAAGCTTTAATTCTTCTTCTGTGGGTGCGCGCAGGTTGTCGATGGAGAGATCGACAATCTTATGGCCAAAGTGGCTAGCATTGGTGCGCCACTTGCCACCAATCACGCTGTGATCTGGTATATCAGCGTAAATCTTGGGAATCCCCTGTAATTCGCGCCCTGCGAGAATCGGGTCAGTTAGATTTTCCCAGACGACTAAGGTGTAGGTGCCGCGCAGAGTATCTTTTTCACCCTTATGGATCACCGCGGCGGTGACGCCAATCAGGTTGTAGCCGTGACCCGCCAGCCAATCGATATTTTTACTACAGGCATAGGTGACTGTAATAACCGCCTCTTCGTCCACCTCATAGGGGGCGGGCAGATAGGCGGCGAGTTTTTCTCTGTCGGTAATGTAGGAGATCGTAATCGCCGTGACATCGTGATACCAGCCACTGCTGTTGGGGTGCGTTGGCCGCGGACCGAAATGTGCGGGCATCATGTAGCTTGCGCGAGGGTCTAGTGTAAAGCTCAAAATAGTTGCTCTCTATTAGAATAATTCTGGTCGGACTCGTGTCGATGAAAACATTCTCGCCCCTGAAAATCAAGTTGCCGCGCAAATATAGATATATAAAGTAGGCAGGTCAACTTGTTTAATAATTTGGTCTATTTATTCAAAATAAATCAGATGCATACTTAGAAATCCCTATAAAAATAGTAACAATTCCTTTCAATACAGTAATTTATCTTATTTTATTTGTCTTTATTCATGATCTCTAAGCTTCCTTAAGGTTTTATTATAAGATAATAAATAGATATTATACCTGTTTACATGCCAACTTTTGGTTGCTATGGTAAAAGAGCTAATACAAAAAGATCGGTCGCCGAATTAACCATGTCGTTATGGCGGCCGCCGATTATAAAAAGACAAAACTAAAAGAAATACTCAAGGGGATCATCATGTTAAGAACACAAATTACAGTGCTCAGCGCCGCGATTGCCTGTGCTTGCGCCATGCAAGTTCAGGCTCAGCAAGTTTCAGGTTTGATGGAGGAGATTATTGTCACCTCTCAGAAGCGCGAGCAAACTCTGCAAGACACGCCTGTTGCAATCACAGCCTTCACAGGCGACCAGATGTCCGATTTGGGTATTGTTTCAATTCAGGATATTTCCAACTTCACGCCGAGCATGTCCTATCAAGAAGCCGCTGGTGGCGGAGAAGGCAATCGAATTTATATCCGCGGCATAGGTCGTGAGACCAGTGTGCTGGGCACAGAGCCGGGAGTAGGCATTTATACAGATGGTTTCTATAGCAATGAATCCGGAGCGCTTTTAGCCGGCGTCGATCGCATCGAACGTCTGGAAGTTGTGCGCGGCCCGCAGGGCACTCTCTATGGCAGAAACACTACAGGCGGCGCGATCAACGTTATTTCTAAACGCCCCAGTGACGAATTTGAAGGCACTATTCGTTTTAATGCGGGCTCCTACGGTTCTAGAGTTGGTCAGTTCACTGTTTCAGGGCCGATCAATGACAAGGTTCGTTACTTTGCGCACCACTCAAAGACCACTCAGGATAGCTTCTATACCAATCGATCCGGTGACGATCCAATAGGTCGTGATGAGTCTTACTCCGAGGTCCAGTTAAATGTGGATGTTACCGATAACGTCAATTGGAACTTCCGTGCCACTGACGCAAGCTTTGATAATGAAACCATCGGTTTCCAGAATCTCGGTGCTAATTTCACCACGGGCCCATTAAAGCTGGGTGAGTTGGTGGTTAACCCTGAGCTGTTTTCATCTCTGGCAACATCCCCCAGCGCGGCTGATCCCTTTCATATAGATTCTGACTTTCAGGGGTCTGTGCACCTGAGTGATAACTATAACTTTCAATCTACTTTAGATATTGAGCTGGATAGCATGACTGTACGCATACTCAATGGCACCTCTGAAATGGAATGGACCGGTGAGAAAGACTACGACGGCACTTCCAGCCTAGTCTCCTACACTGAAGAAATTACGCAGATTGAAGAATCCACTCAGCATGAAATTCAGTTTATTTCTAAAGGCGATGGCGCGGTTAGCTGGGTTGCCGGTCTGTTCTATTATGACAGCGAGTTGCTTCAGCCTTACACCTTGCATGATTATGACAATCCCTATTTAACCAATATCATTACCTTGCCTACCTATGCACCTAAAGCCAATCCAGAGCAGGCGTTTTACACTCAGTCTGGTGAGCTAGAGGCAAAGACAACCGCTATCTACGGACAGCTGGACTGGCAGGTGAATGAGGATCTGGTGATTACTGCAGGCTTGCGCTACAGCGAAGATAAGAAAACTGGCAGTGAGCAGCAGCAGGTTATTATCGATACTCTCGGTTGTGGCTTTAACTACTATCCTGGAACCGGCAATCCGTTCCTGGTGCCGTCTTATGCACCGGCCGACTACAGCACCTTCGTGACCGTTGGCAACCTATACCCCGGCGGCCAATTCGCAGATGCTTGCCCGACTGACGATAATGACCGATTCGCGCTTGAATACACTAACAAGTCTGCTGATCACAGTGCCAAGTGGGATTCGATTACCTGGCGCATAAACGCCAATTGGGCAATCAATGATTCCAGCCAAGCCTATGCCACAGTCTCTACCGGTTATAAGTCTGGTGGTTTCCGTCTCGGCGGTATGCAGGATGACCCAGCCACAGCGGTGAATGAGTCGATTGTTGATGAAGAGACGCTGACTTCATTCGAGGTGGGTTATAAGGGTGCGATTACTAGCAGCCTAAACGTCAATGCTGCAGCTTACTTCTATGACTACTCCGATATGCAGGTCGAGTTGGATATTCTCAATCCGGATTCGGGTATTTCCACTTCAATGCTTGCCAACGCTCCTTCAGTGGATGTCTACGGTTTTGAAATGGAAGCCACTTTGGCCGCTACGGATAATTTAACCCTGCTTGCCAGTTACTCTTATAACGAGTCTGAAATCACTGAAGAGTTTCTTGTTGGCGATCTTAAGACCTACGTCTTCAATCCGGCAACCCTGCAGAATCCGCCGCTTATAAGAGACGCCAAAGGCAATGAGTTAAATCGCTCACCACGCAACAAGGTCGCTATTGGCGCTTTCCATGTGCAGCCATTTGACTCGGGAACCCTAGTGACTTCGGCGACCTATAGCAGTATCGATAAGCAGTTTGTCTCTATCCACAACGATGATATTGAGTCGATTGATAGTTATGCCAAGTTCGATGCGCGCATTTCCTGGAAGGCCGGCAGTGGCAAGTATGAAATCTCAGCTTACGGTGACAATCTCACTGACGAGCTGAGCTATGCCAATGGTTACTCGGTGGGCAATCAGCAGTTGGGAAATAGACTTTCTGGTCGGGCCATTGCACCTCGTACTCTGGGTGCTGAGCTGGTGTTCTTCTTTTAGGGGCTTAATAAAAACGTAATAAATGGTTTGTAAAAAAGGCTGCAAGTTTGCACTTGCAGCCTTTCTTATTGCCGTCGAATTAATCTTCTAATTACTACCCGGCATTTTGTTATTTATCCTCAGACTTGCCCAGCAGCATATTCACTATCATCTCGGCATGC
>Ga0302131_1001569_pt1 | contig 12298 bp, 12 predicted proteins | sample CB9_20m_MG_FD_203105 | JGI IMG/M metagenome (GOLD analysis project Ga0302131, IMG submission 203105) | Marine microbial communities from Western Arctic Ocean, Canada - CB9_20m | ecosystem: Environmental > Aquatic > Marine > Oceanic | place: Canada: Western Arctic Ocean | collected 2017-09-19
ATGTACGCCAGGGCCTTTATTGCGGCAGCCTTTTGGCTCGGATCATCGAAGCTGTCCGGGTCTGGAATGCTATCCATGAGCGAGACGCCCTGACCGGGATTCGTGCCCCAGGTGACAAAAGGATCCAGGGTATCGGCATCAATAAAGACTTCGGCATCGAAGACTGCATCGGGGTCCGTGGTCAGTTCGCTCCAGTCGTTCAGCGCCTGATCCCAATCCGCTCCTTGAGGAGCGTGAGGCTTGTCTTGGAGGTAGTCAAAAGTGACTTGATCGGGCGCGATTATTCCAGCTCTAGCGCCTGCCTCAATCGACATGTTGCAGATGGTCATGCGACCCTCCATGGACAATGACCTAATCGCGCTTCCGCGATACTCAAGAACGTAACCTTGACCACCACCGGTTGAGATTTTGGAAATGACAGCCAGAATAATGTCCTTGGCGCTAACGCCCTTGCGGAGCGTGCCCTCGACATTGATAGCCATGGTCTTGAATGGCTGAAGCGGCAAAGTTTGGGTTGCCAAAACATGCTCAACTTCGCTTGTTCCAATTCCCATGGCCAGTGCTCCAAAGGCGCCGTGAGTTGAAGTGTGCGAATCGCCGCAAACAACGGTCAGTCCCGGCATTGTTAGCCCCAACTGCGGGCCAACAACGTGAACTATGCCTTGGTTTTTATCGCCGAGCGAGTGGATACGAATATCGAACTCTCGAGTGTTATCCCTCAGGGCCTGAACCTGCGCTCTGGAGGTGGGATCCACAATTGGCAGGTGAATGTCTTGCGTAGGAGTGTTGTGATCCTCAGTGGCGATTGTCAGATCTCTACGTCTGACGTCCCTGCCGGCCTGTCGCAGACCATCAAAAGCCTGCGGGCTAGTTACTTCATGAATCAAATGCAGATCGATATATAAAAGATCCGGAGCGCCGTTTTCGCCCTTCAAAACCAAGTGGTCTCGCCACAGTTTCTCTGCCAAAGTCAATGGCTTACTAGACACCTAAATCACCTCGCGATTGCGTAGACCCTTACTTTATCGCAAAGGACTAGCCTTTGATGGTGCAGGACTTTACAGAAGAGCAACTTCTCTCCCTCCAGAAAAGAACGGTAAAGGTTCTTTCACTTGGTCAGTCTCTGGGTGGTTTTGGTCTTGGAGCGACATTGTCCGTTGGCGCTCTTCTAGCGGTTGAACTTTCTGGAACCACCGCCTGGTCTGGAGCGGCTGCAACCCTGAGCACCCTTGGCTCCGCAGCGGTCGCAATACCACTTGCAAACCTGGCTTTTAGGCGAGGTCGCCGCGTCTCCTTGGCCTTCGGAGCATTTTTGGCGATCTTGGGCGCCACAATGATGATTTTGGCAACCTACACACAGTCCTTCCCGGTCGAAATTGTTGCGCTGCTATTTTTGGGTGCCGGTTCAGCGGTATCGCTGCAGGCGCGCTTCGCGGCGGCAGACATTCCAACCGGGAAACCAAAGGGAAGAGACTTATCACTGGTTGTTTGGGCCACGACCTTGGGTGCGGTGATCGGGCCGAATTTGATCGCACCTGGAGAAACACTTGGTCTTTGGCTCGGAATGCCACACTTGGCAGGCCCCTTCTTGTTTACCATTGCCGCCCAATTATGTTCCACCTTGGTTTTCTGGTTCGGGCTGCGTCCAGACCCTCTGATTGTCGCCCGTGACATCGCGGGGCTTGACCCGAAGCAAAAAAACGCAAGCTTGAAAGATGCCCTGGAAGTTGTTCGAGAGTTCCCGCTTGCCGGCTACGCGGTGCTGACGATTGCTTTGAGTCATATGGTTATGGTTTCAGTGATGTCGATGACTCCAGCTCATCTAAACGCGGAGGGCCACTCGCTGGCGGATGTTGGCTTCACAATATCGCTGCACATCGCCGGTATGTATGCACTTTCGCCGGTCTTCGGCTGGCTAACTGACAAATTTGGTGCCATAAAAATAGTCATCGCAGGCCAGCTCATTTCTCTGACTTCGCTGGCGGTGTCAGGATTTTGGCAGTCCGAGTTTTACGCAGTAGTTTTAGGTCTTTTCTTGTTAGGTCTCGGGTGGTCGGCCTCCACGGTTGCAGCTAGCGCACTACTTAGCGAAACCCTTGCCACCGGCCAGCGCAGCAAGGTTCAGGGGTTTAGCGACTCACTGATGAACCTCTCGGGGGCTTTTGGTGGAGCAATATCGGGCATCATATTGACGATGTTCACCTTCGGGGGCCTGAACGCTGCGGCACTAGTGCCCGTAGTGTTTATCACTTTGGCCACCAGCTACTCAAAGAAGTGGCGCTAACAAAAAAACTCGCTCCCAAGATTAATAACCCTTGGAAGCGAGAATTTGTGACTCCAGCGGGATTCGAACCCGCGCTACTGCCGTGAGAGGGCAGCGTCCTAGGCCGCTAAACGATGGAGCCGTTTGCAACTTGAGAAGTCTGCCATAAATACCCCCTGTTGGCAATCTATCTGCTGAGCAGCCGAAGCGCTCCAGGGTGGACCTCTGCGGAGAACGGAGCATTGCCCACAAGCTCCCCATCGCAGGTCACCGGGTAGTTTTCATTGCTAATTTTTATTGACTTCGCCTTGAAGATTTCGACCTCGGGAAACCTTAGGTGTTTACCCTTGTAGACCGTGGGAAATATGCGAAGTAGGCGTGCTCTTGAAACCTTGTGCAAAATGAAAACTTCCAGCTCACCATCGGTGATGTCTGAGTTCGGTGAGATCATCATGCCACCGCCAAAGTTTTTCACATTCGCAACCCCACACAGCATTGCCTCAATCACGCGCTTTTCACCATCGACATCAAGGTGGTACTCAATGGCATTGAAAGAAGGGAGCTCGAGCAGCAGTGCCGCGATGTAGCTATTGGGGCCCTTGGGCCAACGAAGTGAATTGGCCCGCGTCGCGCACAGCGCATCAAAGCCACCTGAAATTGATCCCATCGACCAAATTTCCTTGCCGGAAACACTCACCTTCATCGCGTCGACTCTTTTTGGCGAGCCGAGTGAATCCACGATGTTCTTGACCGCTGCAGGAATGTTGGTCAGATCAATCTTTAGTTCACGAGCTTGATCGTTCCCAGACCCTGCTGGGATTATGCCCAGCGGTATTTGATTTGGAATCGCTATTCCAGCGCAGAGTTGGGTGGTTCCGTCCCCGCCGACTGCAACTAATGCCGATATCTCTTGAAGTCGAATCAATTCCTCGGCCTTTTTCTTCGCTTCCAGAGCTGTGCCGGCAGAAAGATTGATTACAGCAATACCGGCTTTCGCAAATGCTTCAAATACTTGCCCGCCAATAATCGCTGCTCCTCCACGATTGGCTTTGGGGTTCACAATTATTCCGAGTGGCTTCATCGACACTTCCTAACATTCAATGAGATAAACATAGACTGAAGTCAAGGAGCCCAAATGAAAATAACCAAGTTCGACCATGCACTTTTGTCGATAGAAGTCGACTCAAAAATGGTTGTTATTGACCCGGGCAGCTATTCAAACAAGCTTCCAGGGTTCAAGAATGTAGTGGCAATTTGCCTCACCCACATTCACGAAGACCACAGCTACAGGCCACACGTTGAAAAAATCGTGCTTGAAAATCCCGACGCTCAAATTTTTGGTCCCGCTGAGGTCGCCCAAAAACTAAGCGGACTGCCTGTCCAGGTCGTTTACCACGGTGATCACTTCGAGGTTTCGGGCTTTGAACTTGATTTTTCCGGGGACTTACACGAACAAATTCACCGGAGCATCCCGTTGATTCAAAACACCGGTGTCACGGTGAACAGAACTCTCTACTACCCCGGTGACAGCTATACGATCCCGGAAAATAAAGTCAAAGTTTTAGCCTGTCCGACAAGTGCTCCTTGGATCAAAATTGCCGACGTCATGGATTTTATTGCGGCAGTGAAGCCAGAAACGCTTTTCCCAACCCACAACGCACTACTTAGCGACAATGGCCACGAGCTTTACAATCACAGGATCAGCGAAGTCACCAACGAAAACGGTGGGAACTTTGTTTTTCTCAAGCCGGGTCAAAGCCTGGAAGTGGAGGTCTAGGAACCTAGCTAGAAGGCCACGATCACTGCCGCGAGCAGCATTGCGACCGTCGGACCGGCCCACAGCCTCTTCTGCTTTATGTTCTTAGAAGTATTTGCAATTAGAGCTTGAGCAGTGGCGATGGCAACCAGGACCCAATTCACCACGGCGTTACCGGCGGCATCCAGGATTGGCGTGAACAAGCCCAACTGCGCCAAGTAGTGGCCGACAATTGCCATAAAAACAAAGAAGAGCCCAAGGCTCAGTGCTCGGCGTGAAAAAGATAGTCTGCCGGTTGTGCTGTTGACCTGGAAATAGTCAGCCAATGTTGCCCCAAGCCCGATTGCCAGATGAAATAAAGCCGCCGCTAGATAGGCAAGAACCAAAAAACTGGAGGAAAACGCATCAAGCATCTTTTCCTCCAGTAGTTACTGGCTGGGGTACCTGGACTCGAACCAAGAACAAATGAACCAGAATCATCCGTGTTGCCAATTACACCATACCCCAAGGGTCGGACCCAAGGCCCGCTACCCTATCTTAGCGGGATTGGACGAACGCCTCTAGTCGAGCGAGGCTTTGCTCCTTGCCGAGAATCTCCATGCACTCAAAAAGAGGCGGGGTTACCCGCCTGCCGCTGATTGCTGTTCTAACGGGCCCAAAAGCATTTCTGGGCTTCTCCCCCAAACCATCAACCAGAGAGTCACTCAATGCCTGATGGATAGCTTCGGTGGTGAAATCCTCGAGGCTCTCAAGCGAAGCTATTGCCGCCGCCACTATTTCGACTGCATTTTCAGGCAACTGCTTCAAAGCATCTTCGTCAATTTTCAAGTCGGCCGCGTCAACAAAAAGGAACTCAATCATCGCCGGCACATCGCCCAGAACAATTACTCGCTCCTTGGTTAGTGGAGCAACAGCGCTCAATATCTCAAGCTGCCTGGCAGTTGGTTGCCCTTGAATGACTCCGGCCGACTGCAAGTACGGCAAAATTCGTGCCACAAAATCTTCATCGGTCAGAAGTCTGATGTGGGCGGCATTAATTGCATCGGCCTTTTTTTGATCAAACCTTGCAGGGTTCGGGTTTACATTTTCAATTTCGAAATTTTCGCAAAGCTCGTCAAGGCTGAAGATGTCGCGATCTGCAGAAATCGACCAGCCGAGCAGGGCCAGATAGTTCAACAGCCCCTCTGGAATGAAGCCTCGATCGCGATGCAAAAACAAGTTGCTCTCTGGGTTTCTCTTTGAAAGCTTTTTATTGCCCTCGCCCATAACAAACGGCAAATGACCAAAGCGCGGGATGAAAGTTGCGACGCCAGCTTCGACAAGCGCGTTGTAGAGCGCTATCTGCCTGGGCGTTGAGGACAGGAGGTCTTCCCCACGAAGAACATGGGTAACGCCCATCAGGGCATCGTCAACCGGGTTCACCAAGGTGTAAAGCGGAGCACCACCTGGTCGCACCAAGACAAAGTCAGGGAAAGACCCCGCTGGAAAAGTAATCTCGCCACGAACAAGGTCTACGAAAGTTATGTCCTGGTCTGGCACCCGCAAGCGCAGCGCTGGCTTCCGTCCTTCACTCAGATAAGCCTGGCGGTCTTCCTCTGATAAGTCTCGCTCCGAGTTGTCATAGCCAAGCTGAACCGCTCTGGAATTGGCGATGTTTCGTTGCTCGATTTCCTCACCGGTCAAGAAGCTCTCGTAAAGGTGACCGGAAGACTTCAGTTTCTCGATTACATCTTGATAGATGTGCCCGCGTTCGGACTGTCGATAAGGCTCGTTTGGTCCTCCGGTATCAATTCCTTCGTCCCAATCGATACCCAGCCACCGCAAACCCTCAACCAGCTGGCCGTAACTTTCCTCGGAATCCCGAGAAGCATCAGTGTCCTCGATGCGAAAAATGAATTTTCCACCGGTTCTTCTGGCGTAAGCCCAGTTGAATAAGGCCGTTCGAATTAGTCCAACGTGCGGCGTTCCAGTGGGGCTAGGACAAAACCGGACTCGAACGTCTGAACCGGTGGCCGTGGTGGTTGGAGCAGTTATAAGCGTCATGTTTTTCGAACTACCTCTAGGAGACTGGGTTATGCAGGACGCCGATGCCGGTGATTTCGCACTCGACCTGGTCGCCAGCTTCAATGCGAGCAAGACCGGCAGGTGAACCGGTGAGAATTACGTCTCCCGGAAATAAAGTCAGGTTTCTGCTGACATAGGAAACGATTTCGTAAACATCGGTGATCATGTCCGAGCTCTTCGAGCGCTGCCTCGAGTGCCCGTTGATTCTGGATTCCAGCTTCAATGAATTGGTGTCCAGCTCGGTCTCGATCCAAGGTCCTAGAGGACAAAAGGTATCGAAACCCTTGCTCCTGGCCCACTGAGTATCGGAAAATTGCAAGTCTCTTGCAGTGACATCGTTCCCGATAGTGAATCCAAAGATGTGATTTTTTGCTTCGTCGTAAGTGACTTCTTTTGCCTGTTTGCCGATAATAATTGCCAGCTCTACCTCAAGCTCGACTTGATCGGACTGCCCTGGCAAGACAATCGCATCCTCGGGCCCAATGATTGCGCTGATCGGCTTAAAAAATATAAGTGGCTCATCCGGCACGTCGATTGAAATCTCTGCGGCGTGTGCTCGATAATTCATGCCAATGCAAACAACCTTGCCGGGAGTCACGGGGGCAAGCAGCTTCACCGATGAAAGCGGGGCTGACTCCTCCCCAAGCTCTGCTCCCAAAATTGGGTCGCCAAGATAAAAAACGACCTGGCCCTCGGATATCTGTCCGTGGCGGGTCTCTCCGTTGTGTAACGCTCTAACAATTTGCACGTGCTTAGTCTGCCAGCTTATGCATCCAGTTGTAACGATCTTCTACGGTTCCGTACTGAATGCCTGTCAGCTCGTCTCGCATGGCCACAGTCAAAGCGCCGGGTTCGTTGTTGCCGATAAGAATTTCTTCCTCGCGTGATTTGAATAGCCCAACCGGTGTAACAACCGCTGCCGTACCACAGGCAAAGACCTCTGTAATTTCCCCGGACAGCAGGGCTTCGCGGACTTCATCAAGGGTAATCTTGCGCTCTTGAACCTCGTGTCCAGAGTCTTTCAAAAGAGTGACGATTGAGTCTCTGGTAATCCCGTGGAGAATGGTTCCGTCTAAGGGTGGCGTGACTACTGAGCCGTCCTTGTAAACAAAAAACAGGTTCATGCCACCGAGTTCTTCGACGTAGGTAGAGGTTTCTGCATCTAGATACATAACCTGGGAGCAGCCCTGGTCGTGGCCCTCTTGCTGAGCCAAGAGACTGGCTGCATAGTTTCCGCCGGTCTTTGCCTCACCGGTTCCATGCTTTCCGGCCCTTGCACTATCCAGCGCAATCCAGATCGAAACCGGCTTTAGGCCGCCGGTAAAGTACGGACCGACTGGACTGGCAATCACACGATATTCCACTCGCTCGGCGGCTCTAACTCCGAGAAAATTTTCGGCCGCAATTTCAAACGGACGCATGTAAAGAGTTTTTTCACCGGTTGGTTGCGGCACCCAAGCCCCATCAACCGCAATCAGCTGCTTTAGCGACTCCACAAAAAGCTCGGCAGGAAGTTCCGGCAGCGCCATGCGCTTTGCCGAACGCTGCAAGCGAAGTGCATTTTTATCGGGGCGGAAAGTCCAGATGGACCCATCCTGATGCCGATATGCTTTGATGCCCTCAAAGACTTCTTGCCCGTAGTGCAGAACCGCAGAAGACGGATCCATCAAAATTGGCCCGTATGGCAAAACCTCTGGTGAGTGCCATCCCTTGCTCTTTTCCCAGACAATAACTATCTGATGATCCGAGAAGTGCGTTCCAAATGTCGGATTAGCGATGATTGCTTCGCGTTCGGCATCAGGCTTTGGGCTTTGGCTTTTGGTTACCTTGAAATCCATGATTTACCTTTTCTAAATTCTTGTAATTATTGCCTTGGCTACCTGATCAGTGGAGCGCGGTTTGTCACCGCGTTCTAGCAAATCAGCGCCAACAGCTTCTTCTATTTTTTCGGCTGCCTCGATGTAACCGAGAGTATGAGCCAGTAACGCCGCGGAAAGGATGGCCGCAGTTGGGTCCGCCAGATTTTTTCCGGCTATGTCTGGTGCCGAACCATGAACCGGTTCGAACATGGATGGAAATAAGCCCGTCGGATTTAGATTTGCCGACGCAGCCAGTCCGATACCACCGCAAATTGCCGCCGCAAGATCAGTGATGATGTCTCCAAAAAGGTTGTCAGTGACAATCACGTCAAAACGCTTTGGGTCGGTAACCATGTAAATAGTCGCAGCGTCAATATGCATGTAGTCATGAGCAACTGTCGGATACTGAGCCGACACTTCTTCGACCATCCGCAGCCAAATCTTGCCCGAGTGAACCAGCACGTTTGTTTTGTGAACCAGAGTCAATTTCTTGGCTTCGCGATTAGATGCAAGCTCAAAGGCATACTCAACGGCTCTTCTAATGCCAAAGGCGGTATTTACTGAAACCTCATTGGCGACTTCGTGCTCGGTGCCCTCGCGGACAGTCCCGCCGTTTCCAACGTATGGGCCTTCGGTTCCCTCCCGCACAACAACGAAATCCAAATCCTTGGCCTTCGTCAATGGAGATATCACCCCGGGAAACAGCTTCGAGGGGCGCAAATTTATGTGGTGGTCAAAGCTGAATCGAAGTTTCAGTAGTAGCCCTCGCTCCAAAACTCCAGATGGCACGCGTGGGTCTCCGATTGCTCCGAGCAAGATAGCGTCATGACCAGCAAGGGCTTCAAGATCTTCGTTCGTTAGTGCCTCGCCAGAGGAAAGATAGCGGTCCGACCCAAGCGTGTAAGTGGTGGTCTGAAGTTTGGTTTCTCCAAGAGCCTTTGTCAGGCACTCCAGGGCAACGGAAGTCACCTCCGGGCCAATGCCATCTCCGGGTATTACGGCAAGGTTTATCTGGTTCAAAAAGCCTCACAAGGTTGGTTTCTACAACCTTATCCGTTGCGAGCAGCTTTTGCGCAGGACTTAGTCGGTAACTACTTCTAACCCCAAGATTGAAGAAGCGTTGGCAACCGAACCACCGTTTACAAGTTCACCGGTAAATCCAGCATCGATCATCCGGTCGATAGCCTGTCCCGCCCTGTTTCCAGATCGGCAGTAAATGAAGTAGTCGGCAGCCTTATCAAGCTCTTCTAGCTGAGCATCGAAGCTTGAACTGGCTATTGGGATCAGAAGCGCACCCTCAAGGTGACCTGAATTCCACTCATCAGTGGTTCGAACGTCAATCACGGCAGCAAAATCAGTGACGACCCTGGACTCCGCTGCACAGCCGGCAAGAGAGCCAACCGCGAATACAGCAATCATCGCCGCGACTAAAAACTTGATGAACTTCATAATTCTTCCTTTGTTCTAACTAAATTCTGCATACCCCTGGGGGTATCTGCTACAGTACAAGAACTAGAGCATTACAACAAGGAGTGAGCATGGAGATTCCGGAAACTGACAGTAATTCTGTCAAGAAGCGTCTGTCCAGGGCACAGGGGCAACTAGGCGGCATCATCAAGATGCTTGACGAAGGCAGACAGTGCACGGACGTGCTGACTCAGCTGGCGGCGGCTCAGGCGGCCATCTCAAGGGCGGCCTTCGCGCTGATTGCTTCGGGTTTCGCAAACTGCGCACAAGACGACTCCGGCAAAATCGATCGCGCAAAATTAGAAAAAGCATTTCTGTCGCTGAGCTAGTGACAGAAGTTTTAGGAAAGGGAGAAATAATGGCAAACGAAGTATCCATCGACGAACTCGAGCAAGCTATCAAAGACGGGGCATTCGTCCTGGATGTGAGAGAGGGTTGGGAGTTTGAGAATGGCCACGTGCCCACTGCCCACCACATACCTCTCGGTGACGTGCCGGATCAATTGGCTGAATTACCCAAGGAAGTCCAAGTCTGGGTCATTTGCCAGGCCGGAGGTCGATCAATGACCGCCGCCAATTACCTCGAGTCCCAAAAATTTAGTGCAGTTTCAGTAGCCGGAGGCACCGGTAGCTGGGTTGAAGCCGGGAAGCTGGTCTCCACGGAGCCAAGCAACTGATAGCACTCTTCGATTTTTCGATAAGAACTTCCAGAAGGTTCAGCAGTCAGAGCTAAAGGGGCCGGCGTGTCGCCTAGGTTCCTGGGAGCCACGTTCAAGGACCTTTGAATGTATCAGCCGTAACGATTGGCTGGCAAAAACGCAAGGGTAGCTGGCGCCTGGCGCCAATTGAATCTGACTTGCAGGACCTAGTAGGCCTCCGTGATGGCGATTGACTGCATCAAGTCGGCATCGATTTCGACTCGGAGCTTTTCTAGAATTTCTGCGTCGACCGGAGAATCAACGGTTACAACCGACAGCGCCTTGCCGCCCTCCTGCTGGCGAGCAATAGTCATGGCTGCAATATTTATGCCGGCTTCAGCAAACGCTTTTCCATAGACGGCAACTATTCCGGGGCGGTCTTGGTAGACCATAACCACGAAGTTATCCGCCATCGCGAGTTCAACGTCGTAGCCATTTATTGAAACGAGCTTTTGCTGGTGTTTTGGCCCAATCACAGTTCCACCGGCCGAAACCGTAGTTCCATCGGAAAGAACTGCCTTCATGGTTGTTACGTTTCGGTATTCATCCGAAACTGAATCCTGAGTGAGACGAACCTCGACTCCGCGTTGTTCAGCCATCAATGGTGCGTTGACGTAAGAGACCTGCTCGGTGACCATGGTCTGGAACAGGCCCTTTAGGGCTGCCAGCTTCAAAACAGTCACATCGTGCGCTGCTATTTCGCCCCTAGCTTCGAACTCTACGGAAACTATTGAAGTGTGTGCGAGACCCGCAATAATCATGCCAAGTTTTTCGGCAAGCCCAATGCCGGGCTTCACAGAATCATCGATCTCTCCACCCGCCACATTTACTGCGTCTGGCACTAGGTCACCAGCGAGAGCAAGCCGGACCGAGCGCGCAACGGAGACGCCTGCTTTCTCCTGAGCTTCGTCGGTGGATGCCCCAAGGTGCGGCGTGACAAGAATGTTGTCGAGAGTAAGAAGTGGCGAACCAATTGGCGGCTCATTGACGAATACGTCGAGTCCGGCTCCAGCAATTCGATTGGATTTGAGCGCTTCGTACAGGGCCGTCTCATCGATTATGCCGCCGCGCGAGCAATTCACAATGCGCAAGTTTGGCTTAGCCATTGCAAACTCATTTGTGGAAATCATGCCGGTCGTTTCGGCAGTTTTTGGAATGTGAATAGTTATGTAGTCAGCACGCTTCATCAGAGTTTCGATGTCGCACAACTCCACACCGATTTGCTCTGCTCGTCCCTGGGTTACGTAGGGGTCATAACCAATCAAAGTCACACCAAAACCCGATAGTCGCTGCGCGACCAAGGTCCCGATTCGACCGAGGCCGATAATACCGATGGTCTTCTCATAAAGTTCAACGCCGGTGTACTGGCTCCGCTTCCAGAGTCCTTGCTTCAATGAAGCATTTCCGTCCGGGATGTGTCTAGAAAGAGCCAGGATTTGGCCAATGGCAAGCTCGGCCGCAGAGATAATGTTTGAGGTCGGAGCATTTACGACCATGACTCCAGCTTTTGTCGCCGCTTTTATATCTACGTTGTCAAGACCCACTCCGGCGCGCGCAATTACCTTCAATTTAGGAGCCGCCGCCATGGCCTCCGCATCCATTTTTGTCGCCGATCGAATCAGCACTGCGTTGGCTTCTGCAAGGGCCGGTAATAGCGCGGAGCGATCAGCCCCATCGACGTTTCTAACTTCGAAATCCGGGCCCAGCGCTTCAAGCGTGGCGGGCGAAAGCTCTTCAGCGATGAGAACAATTGGCTTTGGCAATGGCTGACCTAACGGTTGGGTCGACAGCGACGGGATTTTTTACAATTCTAACAAGTAATCTCTATTGGCCCTAACCTTCTCACGTTGGCGAATCGCAGCCCGCAAACATGGCTCTTGAACAGGTAATTTAGTCCTTTTTCTTGGTGCTCTAATTGCGGTCCGATTTTTTTACGACGAATCTAATACATGCGAAAACCCCCTCTAATTACTCAGAGGGGGTTTTGCAATAGAACTATCGGGCGACGTTACCGTCCTGGTAGTCGTCATCGTTCTTGATCCAGCTGAATAGCTTGCGCAGTTCGCGACCGGTTGCCTCAATCGGGTGAGCTTCGCCCTTGGCACGAAGTGCCTTGAACTCTGGTCCACCAGCATCCTGATCGTCAATGTAGCGCTTAGCAAAGGCTCCGTTTTGAATGTCGGTTAGCACTG
>Ga0302131_1001573_pt1 | contig 12286 bp, 16 predicted proteins | sample CB9_20m_MG_FD_203105 | JGI IMG/M metagenome (GOLD analysis project Ga0302131, IMG submission 203105) | Marine microbial communities from Western Arctic Ocean, Canada - CB9_20m | ecosystem: Environmental > Aquatic > Marine > Oceanic | place: Canada: Western Arctic Ocean | collected 2017-09-19
TGATGGTATGTCGAGTATACCGGGTTTTCCACCAAGACAAAAACGATACGCGTATACCCGAGCAATGGGGGCTTGTGGATAATTCATTCCGAATTCAGCCTCTCTTACAAGGGTTGGTATATAATACATCAAACTCTGTTCGTGTTTATTCTGTAAAGTGTTGGAATTTGAATTTTCATTAATATTGTTATTCAAAGCCGCCTTATTATCGAGTTTAATTCTTTTGATAATAAACAATGTGTCTCTCATGTTACCAGTATTAGTCGGTTCGTATTTGTAAACTTCGCCCCAAGCTGATTTATTTCCCGTTTTCCCCCCGACAGTATAGGTTTTCATCGTCTTTTTCAACCAGTCGGGTCCTATAGTCATTTTTTTGTTATAAACCCACACATCCGTTTTGATCTTCAACTTGTCAAAGAAATATTTTATTTCGCGCATGTTACATCTTACGCATAAAATATTTTAAATTAATAAATACCAAAACAAAAACGATATGCGTAATATCTGTTTTCAGGGTAAAAGGTTGATGTTATTATAGTTTTTTGAGCGAGGTAATGTGAATAATCTCCATCTCGACGATCGTCACTAGTTCGTCACTATTATGCATGTCCACATACAATTTATGACTTGCCATGTTTTCCTTCCACAGCGAGGGGAGTTGGTGGGGGTGTTTCATCATACTCATCAGTGTCATCTGACACGCACGAAATGTGCCATGCTCTTCAATTTCCTTTTGAATACTTTCAATTGTGTATGGTTCATAACCATCACTCATATGTTCCGTATCACCGACATCATTCAATTCTAAAATCAACCTCTGAATTATAATATCTTGCACGTAGCATCCTTTGTTGTTTTTTCCACGACGGCGTTGTTGTTCTAAATACAAACGTGGGAATTTTATCTCGTAACAAGCGGACTTCTTTGTTTCATGGAGTTCGATAATTTGATCGCATAGAGTCGTATATTCCATGTCGGTCAGTTTGAGTTTGATGTCATCAATTGTACTCATCAATTCATCAATGATAGGCATCTCTCTTCGTTGGTTGCACCTTGTAGTTTGAGGTGATTGATCTTTAAGTTGTGAGTTTTACCTTTATTATTTGTGCCCAATTCATCCAAGCATAAACCTGCGACGAGTTGACGGGACAGAAACACGCCTTTGGCTTGAGGGTGTCCAATATGTACCCAACGCAGAGTTTGCTGAAGGATCTCTTCTTCTCACAATAGCCAGTCTTGGAACCGGTAAAGTGGCAATGGCATTCTCCAAATCATCACCCATGGACATGAATCGAGTGCTGACTTTGTTGAGCGATGAGATTCTTTTGGGATTTGCCGACATGAGTTTATCGAATCGTTTCATCAGAGCCGCATGCTGCGTTCTCAGAGGTTGCTGGTTCGATGGAAGTGTTCGTTTCAATCTTTCTCTTTGTTGGGACAGCGCTGTGGTTATGAATACAATTTCGCGTTCTCTATCAAGTCTCTTTTGCATGTTTACGATTTGTTTGGGCATTCCATTTTGGGACCAATTCAGTGCCATGCGTTGCCTCCCCGTTGGTTTCCTCACAATACGTGACGTGAACAAGGGGTTCGATACATATTTGAGCGGTCTCTTCGCCTTTTTGGGCTTTTCTACACAATCACATCGATAGGGTATGTAGGGGTGGTTCTCGCGACCGAAACAACGTTTGGAACTCGGTGAAAAGGTGGCGCATGGGGCGGGCGGGCGACCCACTGGACGTTTGGACATTTTGTACATTGGGAGGACAAAATTTATTTTACAAGAATATTAAGTAAAAATTCACTTTAAGAAGAGGAGGTATTAAGGTAATAAGAAATGACGACAACGGTTGATTACCACGATTTCAACGTCGCGAATGTCCACGCATCATCTACTCATGTATTTGGCAAGATATACATATTGCACGCCAACACTCCCCTAATCCTGAACAGTCCTCTATTACGAGTGCCTTTCGGGTTGTCTGAATTTACAAACTATGGGAAAACAACATACAGCCTGAATCTTTCGTTTCATGATGATAATGACGAGAATGTTACCATCATGAAAAATAGAATGCAATCTCTCGATATTGTTATGATGGAATTGGCTGTGAAAAACTCGGGAGAGTGGTTCAAAAAGAACCTTTCGCGGGAAGAGGTGGAGAAGATGTACAAACCTATTTGCAAGCCTTCAAATAATCCTTCCTATGCCTCAACCTTCCGAGTCAAGGTGAAACAACATGCAAATGGTACAGTGCTGACTGATATGTTCAACATAACATCAGGGTCCAAATGTACGATCAATGAGATTCAAAAGGGATGTTTTGCGGAGATCAATGTCTCTCTCTCTCCGCTATGGATTGTGAATAACACTTTTGGGATATCTTTGATTGCGGAAAGAATTGCAATCGACGAAAAACCAATTGAACGCGCTGCGAAAAGCTTCAAGTTTCTGGAGGAAGATTAAGTGCTCAATCAAGTTCGTCAATAGTAGGCTCCACGCTCGGCTCCATCCACGACTGCATAGCGTCATTTAGTTCAACGAGCTTAGAATGGTAAGTTTCTTCAATATAAGCATTATTTTCTACTTCAAACCAATCCTCAAATGTTTTCAGAACTTTGAGCGCTTCTACCTGCGCATCACCCGTCAATGTGTCATGGAGCTTCTGCGTGTAGTCCAACAAGGTGGATTCAAATCCATTCTTTGCGTCTAGAAGCTCTCGTTGTATTTTGTCCTGCTCTTGAAAGCGTTCCGCATCCTCAACCATTTTCTCGATATCCTCTTTCGTCAACCGCCCTTTGTCGTTTTTGATTGTAATCTTACTTTCTTTCCCGGTCCCCTTCTCCATTGCGCTCACTGCCAAAATTCCGTTTGCGTCGATATCGAACGCAACCTCGATTTGCGGCACGCCTCGGGGCGCTGGAGGGATCCCATCCAGTTGAAATTCACCCAATTTGTTGTTGTCCTTGGTAAATTCTCGTTCGCCTTCAAACACTTGAATTGTCACGGATGGTTGATTGTCTTTGAATGTACTGAATGTCTGTGTTTTTTTCACGGGGACGGTTGTGTTCCGGTGGACCAATTTTGTCATCACACCTCCAGCCGTTTCAAGTCCAAGACTCAATGGAGTGACGTCAAGCAACAAGAGGGAATCTAATTTTGCGCTCGGTTCGTTCGTTCCTGTCAGGATGGCTGCTTGTACACACGCACCGTACGCAACACACTCGTCCGGATTGATGGATTTGTTGAGTTCTTTTCCGTTAAAGTATTCAGACAACATCATTTGAATTTTTGGAATTCGAGTCGTACCACCTACGAGTACAATCTCATGGATGTTGGATTTGTCCATCTTCGCATCCTTCATCACCTTGTCCACCGGTTCCAAACACCGACGCATCAACGAACTGGTCAGTTCTTCAAAGCGTGCGCGAGAAATTTGCGTGTGGAAATCGCATCCTTCGTACAAAGAGTCCACTTCGATGACCGACGAGGCTGCGGAAGATAGGTTGCGTTTAGCCCGTTCGCATGCGGTGCGTAGACGACGAAGCGATCGTTTGTTGTTCACTACATCAGTTAGAGACTTATTCTTTCGGATAAACTCTTTGACACAATAATCAACCATCAGTGAATCAAAGTCTTCACCTCCTAGATGCGTATCGCCCGCGGTCGCCTTGACCTCAAAAACCCCGTCTTCGATGGCCACGATTGACACGTCATGTGTCCCTCCACCGCAATCGAAAATCAAAACATTTTGTTCGACGGAAGAAGACTTGTCCAATCCATATGCAATTGCCGCGGCAGTGGGTTCGTTGATGATACGCAACACGTTGAGTCCTGCAATTGCGCCCGCATCCTTTGTGGCCTGTCGTTGACTGTCGTTAAAGTACGCGGGGACGGTAATGACGGCCGAATCCACAGTTTCTCCCAGGTACTGCTCCGCTGTATCTTTCAAATATTTCAATAGCATTGCGGATATCTCTTCGGGAGAGACAGTTATGTCCTTTTCCAGATGCGAAACGTGGATGATGGGTTTATTGTGTTCGTTGGGTTTGATCGTGTAGGACAAATGGGGTATATCGTTTTGCAAGGCTGGGTCATCGAATTTCCTTCCGATCAATCGTTTTGCGTCGAATACTGTGTTGATTGGGTTTTGTGACACTTGGTTTTTGGCACCATCACCGATGAGTCGTTCCGTGTCCGTAAACGCGACGTAGGAGGGCGTCGTACGGTTCCCTTGATCGTTCGCCACAATCTCCACGCGGTCATGCTGCCAAACTCCTACGGCAGAGTAGGTCGTTCCCAAATCGATACCGATCGCAACCATCGCTTATATTATTTCACATCGCAAATATCTTTAATATATTTTTATAAAAGAAAACCATTGCTTACAAACCCAAGCCTTTTCTCAGCATGTTCACAGGCTCGTAGTTTTCTGAACAAGAGCATGATATTATGTAAAGCAGGAGCGCCATGATGACAACGATGAGAACTATCATTAATTGTTGCGTAGTCTTTTTGTTCATGTGCAACATTCTCGTGTAATCTATGTAAATATTTTTATTCTCACATTTCTTTTTCATCCGGAACTGTGATTTTGGGTGACACTGTGACACCCGCCACAGCAAGATCGTAATGTGGGTATTTCTTCCTTATTTCAATTAATTGCTTTTCGGTTTCTTCTACGCTTAGACTTCCTTCAATCGGATCGAGATGTTCTCTGCACGGCGAAATGATGAGGTAAATCAGAAGCGCCAGGATGATAAGGGCGGAACCAATCATCAAATACTGAGAGGTGAGTTTATTCATATCTAATAGTCTAACCTAAGAAAAAAAAACGGGTAAACACACTTTAAGACTCGCGTGTAACAGAGTACAACCACGCGAAAGATGTTTCGTATGCACAAGAAATCCAAGTACACTGCGTCGTCTGAAGAGGAAGAGCAGCCGTGCATGGAGGTTTGCCAAATCAGTGTGATCAACAACGAAATCTATTTTTACGAGGATGTGACGACGTCGACAATCAGGATACTGTGCAACCATGTGAAACGACTGGAGAACGAGATGCTAAAAATGCAATGTGATTATAAATTGGAGACACCACCTTCAATTTATATTAACATTCACAGTTACGGCGGTGACGTTTACGCTGGCCTTGCGTGCATGAACACCCTCGAAAAATGCCGGGTACCTGTCGTCACAATCGTGGATGGATTTGTTGCGAGTGCCGCAACATTCATCCTTCTCGGAGGCCACCAACGTTGTATGCGGGAACACTCGCAAGTTTTGATCCACCAAATTCGAGGAGAATCGTGGGGAAAATACGAAGATCTTAAGGACGAGATGAAAAACTCGGAGGTTTTGATGAACATCATCCAAAAGATTTACGTAGACAAGAGTGAGTTTCCCGCAAATAAAATTCGCAAGATTATCAAGAAGGAGCTCACGATGACTAGTCAAGAATGTCTCGATTATGGTATTGTGGATACAATTATGTAATTTGAGAAATGTATATTTTCATGGCTTTACAAACACTTTCAATCACTTCCATTCTGTTTTTTAAACTGTTCAGTACATCCACAAACAATTCAGTGAGTTCGTTACCAATCGTTTCATCTTTGTTAAAATCTTTGTGTAATCGATTCACTGACGGTTGAATGATGTCGTATATGTCCCCTCCTAGAGTATCAGTCGTACTCGCAACAAGTGTATCAAATCTTGAAAAAATGACGGTACGAGAGTCCAAAAACATGAACGAAATTCGGTCGCAACTCAATAAAGTCAACATCAGGTTGATCACCACCAGTTTGGGTTTGGTGTGTTTTAATATCAAATCCTTTATGCTAGACAAACTCATCCTTGATATACCCTCATGCAAAATACCAAACAAGTCGGTCGTCAAGTGGTCGAATGCCCCCATCACGCCTCGGTGTTGGCGTTTCAGCAAAAGTCGTATCGTACTTTCCATACAAAGCGTACGTTCCTTACAAATAACCAGAGATTCCTTCAACTCTGATATTGTACCATCTTTTTCAAATATATCGGCACACAAATCATCCATGCTTCTACTTGTTTGATACCTTCTTTCGTTTTAACTTTCTTTTTTCCTCGGTTTGACGGTTGTTCATAATATAATCCGCTCCGCTCTCTGCAAACTCGTCACGACTCACAGACTTCAAGTCTGGATCGTTCAACAGCTCCAAAATGCTAGCCTTTATATTTTCTTTTTTTAGAGAACCCTTTGAAATTGTCGTGGCCAAAGTCAGGACTCCCAATTCACCAGCATTACAAACCTCGAGGTTTTGTGAACTCATGTAATCGATGATGCTCTCCGTGAGTTCACCGAATTTCGTCTTGTTGACTTTGATTTCAGCTTGCAAGAGTTTCAAAGTTTCGTCGATTTCGCAATAAGCATTCACCTTTTGCTTGAATGCTTCAGACATATACAATCAATATATTGAATTACCTTTAATTGACTTGGTTTAGTAAAACAATATGATGTTATCGTTCAATTTTTGCATGGTACGTGTATTCTGTCCACTCAACTGCTCGATGGATAAACCCTTGACTTTAGGAATACCCAACACATTGGAGGATGACGGTGATGCGGATATCACAATTCGGTTAGAGTCTATTTCTAATATGGCTATGTTGCCGTTGGAATAAACCTGGTTCATTATAGTTTGTTGCGTGTCCCCTTTGGTAACAGGTTCAGTCTGACACTTGATATTGTGCATTTGTAAATCCAACTTGGTCGTGAATGTAACGTCACATTTTATACAGCACCAACTTCCACACTTGAATTTTTTGTTCATATGATACGTCAATGCTTGATCGCTCGTCAAACATTTTCCACATCGTGGGCAAATAGGCATGCTATTCGTTTATTACTTTGTTTATATTATTTCAATTAATAAAATTAAAAAAATAACAAACACCCACGCTCACCCTTTCCTTCATACCATACATTATTATTATTTTTAAACGAGTTTTTTTAATTCTTAGTCACATGACTAGTTGGAATGCAATATTCGGACACACATGGACTGGAACAAAAATTCCAAACGCGGCATTTGGACACGACGAGTTGTACGATGGTGTATTAAAGTTCATCGAGCATGGATTGAGTGGAATATCTGACATGGAGCCACAACAGAGGCGGATCATTATAAAGCGATACAACTTTGGATACAGACAGGCTTTGAGCGACCCCTTGCAACTAGTATTTATTCACAAAGGGCCACTTCCTTGGTTGGTTGCCAAAACACTGAACATTCCCATCGTCCTTGCAACGGAAAACGAGCACACCTTCCGTGTAGTACGACCATCCAAACGAGATATCGTCATCCATGGGTTTTTCAAAGACGTAAAGGAAATGAAGTTGAACCCACACACCTTGTTCGATACCATATTTCGTCATTTTTTTTTGGGAATATCAAGACGATATATATCAGAATTTTTGATCCAACACGCGAGTATGCAGTTCTTCAGAGAATCAAAAGCCGAAGGTGTAAAGCCAGTGGTGAAATCTTTTCGCCCGACGAAACCATTCGAGCATTGGCAAATGGACTTTACGACTATGGGTACTGGACAAATAGCCAACAATGAGATTAAAAAAAAAAATAAAGGTTATGATAAACTTTTCGTGCTTATTGATATTTTCAGCAAATTCGTGTATATTTATCCAACAAGGGATGAAAAAATAGTTACCGTCGTTAACATTTTGAATAGACTCTTCTTGTCGGGCGACAGTCCGTCCATTCTTCATAGTGACAACGGAAAATCTTTTATTAGCGCAGACGTGGCAGAACTCTGCAAACAGTTCAATGTGAATCAAAGATTTGGAGCTGCGTACACCCCTCAAACTCAAGGATTCGTGGAAAATAAAAACCACTATATCAAAAAAATGATTTACAATCATTTTACGAGGAACAAAACCTTGCAGTTTTATGACTTGGTTGATCGGATCGCTTTCAGTATCAACAACACAAAACACAGTGTTACTGGCTTTACGCCCATGCAAATCCACCGGGGTCGTGAAGTCCCAGTTGAAATCACAAGTCAAATGAGCACAGAGAACGCGCTTCTTGATGCCGTCAATTTCACGGAGAATTTGCACGTTTCAGATGTCGTGAATCACGTGAATGCAAGCGCCAGCATAGAAAAGGTCCGCGTGTCCCACGTAAGAGAAATACTCAAAAACGTTGCGAATAACAGAGAAAGGGTTCAGGCGTTGAAACAAACAAAGCCCTACATGGGGAAACTCAATGTCGGAACAACGGTGACGATCGCCACCTATTTGTTACACTCTGATCAGGCGCACAGTGACCATATACAACCTATTATTATATTCTTGACTTCGAAATCAGATAGACTCATAGTTCAGAATCCTCTTACACTCGGCGGTCAAGTTGATCACGTAAAAAAACAACGAAAGCATGTCAAGTCCACGAAGAAACTAACTAAATCCATGTTGCTCAAAGTGGAGTACAAACATCTTAAATGGTACAACGAAATTGTTCTCAGGAATGGGAAGAAAATGGGAAGTGGTAAATTTAAAATTAAATTGACCAAGATCAGTGCACACACAAAGAGTTATAGTCTTCAATACACATACCAAGACCGGGACAATAATGAGAGAACAGATTATAATGTCACATGGCTCAGACAACCGACGGACACAGTTGAAAGTGTACAAAGCGAAGAAGAGACTGAATGGTTCCATGGTAACATGTTACTTGAATGGAAAGAGTTTACAGGTACGGAGTTCACTGATGCAGACGCGGTTGAAACAAGACCCAAATATCCGTTTATCGTTTAAAGAATCATTGTATAATATTAAAAAAGATGCAAGGTAAGACGTCATTGAATGATTTCAAATTCGACATTATGGATATGTGCGACAAAAAAGGCTGGCTAGGTCCGTCTATTGAACACATTTGGATGTACTTCACCGAGGAGGTGGGTGAGTTGGCGGGAAGCATACGCAGACATAACAATCAGTTCAGAGACAAGAAGAAATACAAGCTGGAAGCCGAGATGGGAGACGTATTCAGTTATCTATTCCAGTTGGCGTTCATGCTAAACATCAATCTAGATCAGATGTGGGAACATCAAAGGTTGAAGATTACAAAAAAACGTTACTATAGTACAATAAAGTCAACGAATGTCTCAGTGTTTCCAACTGACACAAAAAGGCGTTCAATGCAAGAGAGTTGGAAAGTACAAAAATGACAAAACAGATTTGTTGTGTTTTCAACATGTTCAAAAGGAAAATACTGAATGCACTATTTGTTTTCGGTTATTGTATGATGTAATGATGCTCCCGTGTTGTCATTCGTTTCATTTAAAGTGTATAGGAAAGTGGTTGGATACAAATAATACATGTCCCCTGTGCCGGGAGGTTGTTTACGAAAGCTCTGAAGATTCAGATGACTCGTTTAGTTTGGATACACCCCACATACATATGCGTACAACCGTGTTTGAAACCGTTACTTGAATCTCTTTAATAGGTTTTATCGCTCGAAATAATATCTATAAAACAGAAATGACTTATGACTGTGTGGTTCAAACAGTTGCGAACAATCAACTCGTACCAGATAAAGTCAATGTTAACTGGAAGACATTTGCTCCAAACATTAAGAGGGTCGTGATGTCGGACAAAGAATGTATAGAGTTTTTAAGAGAGGAGTACAATGAGGATTATGTGAACAAGTTCAATTACTTCGAAGAAGGGGCTCATAAAGCCGATTTGTTTCGATACGCCTGGTTGTATAAGAGAGGTGGTGTTTATATGGATATCAAAACACAACTCATCAAACCTTTTGAAGACTTGTTTCCAAATAAGGATATCTGTTACATTGTGGTAACAGATCCGTCTATGTGTGGGGGCAGAGCTAACAGAATTTATAATGGGATCATTGCAACCCCTCCTTTCAATATCTTGATATTTTATATGTTAATGGGCACAATGCAAATGACTAATGCAAAACCATACCTCACTAATTGTGAACAAGGGTACGCTATACTCAAATCATATTTCCAAAAAAATATCAGGACAGGTGTCAATACCACAAACCGACATCATCCTGATGGATTTGATGTATGTGTGTACACGGAGGTTGAACTAAAAAACAGAGTACCTAAGAACTTGTGTAACAAACTCGATCGCTACGGGCATTGCACGTATGTTGTAAAAGATAATATTCCTATTATTAAAATTAGGTATCACGACTACCCTTGGGTGAAATAACAAACTCGATTTGAGCAACTTAAACAATAGGCGAGTAATAAATTAATAATGCTCACTTTCTCATGGGGAGGATGCTGTGGAGATTTTCATCAATTTAGTCTGTTACGTGAGATTATTTCTCAATGTAAACAACAGGTTGGCGTGACAAAAAATGACAAAAAGTGGATTGAATTGTTTGACAATGAATTAGGTTGGTATTTTATTGGTACTTCCTCCGTGTATCGGCGACACGAAATTCAAAGAAAATTAATGTCGCGACGTAATCGTGGCACTGTCATTCGCCCGTCTGATATCAAGGATGTTCACGAATTGTATACGACGTGGAAGCTCCTGACATCAAAAGAACAACATGAGTTTCACTCCACAATAACAAGCAAAACTTCAATGCTTGCTAGTCGTTGAACGTGTTACTACTGAGGAGTGGTCGTTTTTTAAAATATTGACTGATACTAATGTTCTCAATATGTGAATGTTTTAAAACTGAGATTTCACCGTCTTGTACAATCATGGTGAGGAAGGGACCTCAAATTGTCAGATGTAAGAGAATAGCAACACATAAACGAGACGGTGTATGGGTATGTGATTTCCATCGATTGTACACGAACGTATCTAGACAAAGTATCGACGAAAGTAAGTCGGAAGTGTCTGATGGATACGAGACTCCAATACGATGGAAACCCGACTCGTAACATTTACAACGTGTTCATCTTACTGTTCGAAAATGAATGATTATACATTCGTTTAGAGGGTGGGTAATATTCACCTTTAGTCATATACAAGAAGCGCATGTCTTTGTGATGAATGATAAGAAGATCTATAGTTTTATCTTCACGCGTCGCGAGCACATTGACCGTGTCGGCGTGTATTTCTGATTGGAAATGATCAGCATACCCTGCCGCTTTCAACTCCAACTGAATTCTCTCCATGAGCGTATCACTCTGCATTGCTTCTATAGAACAACGACACCACACGACCATAGTCGTCAGTAATAATGCGAATAATACGACAAAGTATTTGCTCATTTATAGTATGGATGATAATATATATAAGCAAATATTTGACAAGTTGGTTGAAGAATGTTGCAAAGACGAGCACGTACTCGAACTCAGGGCTAAAGTACTTGACCCTATGATCAAATACATGGGGTTGAACATATTGCCGTATGTAATCGTTGCAATACTATTGATAGTGATTTTCGTTTCATCAATGGTGTGTTGTTTATGTATGACTCTACAAGCGAAAAGAATCAACTTATAAATATTTATATCAATCAATGGTAGGAATGACTGATATCCTTGCGGGGTTTGACAAAGTCAAAATGAACAAAATTATAAATCTCAAACCAGGAGATTTGATCAAATATCGTGTTGACAAAGAACTGAAGCACGGGGGTTTGTTGTCAAAGAATATGTATCCCAATTATCTTGTTCTCGCAAACTATGCGAAACACGTGACTTGGTGTGTACAGCTTACGAACCCCACGTTGGACTTGTATGTTAAAACAAAGGAAACATTGGCCGTGGAACGCGCGAAAAAGAACAAATTGTTGAAAAAATTGTTGAAAGAATCGTCGTAATGCACTAGTTTTTCCAGCGTTTTTTACACGTAAGACAGCTGATAAAGTTTGTCATAGGCTCATCCGCACTTCGAGTCTGGAGACTATAATAGGTTGTGTTGTAGGTTTTACATTGACTACATTTAAACATTCCATCATTCTTGGGGACTTGCGACGCGGGTTGCGTGACAGATAGGAGGAGGGGGTTGACAAGAATTTTCGAGTACTGCTTGTCTTTCAATACCTCGTGAAGCAACGAAACGTTGTGTTTCAATCTGTTCGTGACTTCCAATGCTTTGGAAACATACATATGTTTGAAATTGTAATTTTCCCAATCTTTCGTAACGTTGTGCAAGGAACTACGCTCTATAACGTGATTATATATGCATATTTCAAGGTTGGTTGCCGGGATGAGATTCACGCCTTTGAGCGTGACCAACAAATCAATAATTTCTTGCCTTGCTTTAAACATTAAATCGGT
>Ga0302131_1001580_pt1 | contig 12243 bp, 8 predicted proteins | sample CB9_20m_MG_FD_203105 | JGI IMG/M metagenome (GOLD analysis project Ga0302131, IMG submission 203105) | Marine microbial communities from Western Arctic Ocean, Canada - CB9_20m | ecosystem: Environmental > Aquatic > Marine > Oceanic | place: Canada: Western Arctic Ocean | collected 2017-09-19
ATTGAAGTCAGATATACCTGGGCTAAAAGTGTTAATTCCGGTGATTAATCGTCAGCGCAAAGACCAAGTTGACGATTATATTCAGACACATAAACATGACTTATCTATTCAGGTTGTCATTGGTCACGCAAGAAACGTGATGATTGCGTCTGATGCAGTATTATTAGCATCTGGCACCGCTACCTTAGAAGCGATGTTATGCAAAAAAAATATGGTGACGGCTTATAAACTCAGTGGTTTAACTTATCAAATGATGAAATGGTTATACAAGGCCAAATATTTTGCTTTACCTAATGTGTTGGCAAATGAAAAATTAATTCCGGAGCTGTTACAAGACGACGTGACTCCGCAGAATATCAGCGAATTACTATTACCTATGTTGACCACACAAAAAGATGAACAACAACAAGTCCTTATTTCAAAATTTCAAACTTTGCACGAATCACTTAAAAAAGATGCTGATGCGCAAGCAGCGCTAGCTGTAGCTAATTTGATTGAGCAACAGCCATGAGCAGGTTAACAGCCATGAGCAGGTTAACAGCCATGAGCAGGCTAACAGCCTTGAGCATACTAAGAGCATGAACCAGTTTATTGCTGGTGTTGATGAAGTAGGCAGGGGGCCCTTAGTTGGTGATGTAGTAACCGCGGCAGTTATTCTTGACCCGCGTTATAAAATCATTGGTTTGGCTGACTCAAAAAAATTATCTGAAAAAAAACGAGAGAGCTTAGCTATACAAATAAAACAATATGCATTGGCGTGGTCGATTGGTCGTGCTAGCCCGCAAGAAATAGATGAGTTAAATATTTTACAAGCCACTATGTTAGCTATGACCAGAGCGGTTCAGGCATTGTCAATTCAACCAACTCACGTGATGGTTGATGGCAATCGTTGTCCCAAGTGGGGCTATTCAAGCGAAGCGGTAATTAAAGGCGACGGTTTAATTGCTGAAATATCTGCTGCTTCTATTATTGCAAAAGTAACGCGTGACAAAGAAATGTTAATTATGGACCAACAATATCCAGAATATGGCTTCGCTAAACATAAAGGTTACCCTACGCCATTCCATCTGGCTAAGCTCGCTGAGCTTGGACCACTCCCTCAATATCGAATGAGTTTTAAGCCGGTGCAGCAGTCTCTTGCTATGCGTGACGGCCAGTTAGCAGGCTCTTAAATGACAGAACAATTACACAATTCAGCAGTCAAATTTGTCCACTTGCGGGTGCATAGCGATTATTCCATGTTAGATGGGCTAAATAAGGTTAAACCTCTTATCGCTCAGGTAAAAAAACTAGGTATGCCTGCCGTGGCAATCACAGACCAGATGAACATGTGTGGTTTGGTTAAATTTTATGGTCAAGCCCATGATAATGGGATCAAGCCTATCATTGGTGTTGATTTTTGGGTGCAAAGCGACGAGTTAGATGGTGCTTTGTTTCGCCTTACTTTGTTGGCAATTGATAACAAAGGTTACAAGAACATTACTCTTTTGATATCTAAAGCATACTTACGCGGCAGTGTTAAAGACAGAGCTGTAATAGATAAGGCTTGGTTAGTCGAGTATAGCCAAGGTGTGATCATATTATCCGGTGGTAAAGCTGGCGATCTGGGTATGTTGTTAGCTAAGGGCAGTACTGATATAGCCAGTCAGGCTACCCAGTTTTATGTGCAAAACTTTCCGGATAGATTTTATCTTGAATTGACTCGAACAGGTAGGGCTGGAGAAGAGGATTATGTTCATCAAGCGGTAGATTGGGCGCAACAGTTTGACCTACCAGTTGTGGCTACAAATGAAGTTTGTTTTGTTGATAGAGAAAACTTTGATGCCCATGAAATTCGTGTTGCCATTCACGACGGTTACACATTAAACGACCCTCGCAGGCCCAAAAAATACAGCGAGCAGCAATATTTACGGACGTCTGAGGAAATGTCGGTGTTATTTTCTGACATCCCAGAAGCCATTCAAAATACTGTGGAAATTGCTAAACGCTGTAATGTTACCGTCCAGCTTGGCACTTATTTTTTACCTGACTTTCCTACTGAAGGTATGGACATCAAAGACTTTTTGGTCAAGGTATCTAAGGAAGGCCTGGAAAGACGCTTAGCATTTTTATTCCCTGATGAGCAAGTACGCTTAGAAAAACGACCTGAGTATGATGAACGCTTAGACATTGAGCTAGTGGTTATTAATCAAATGGGATTCCCTGGTTACTTCTTGATCGTCATGGAGTTTATTCAGTGGAGTAAGGATAATAATATTCCTGTTGGCCCTGGGCGAGGGTCAGGCGCTGGGTCATTAGTGGCTTATGCATTAGATATTACTGATCTAGATCCACTTGAATATGATTTATTATTCGAAAGATTTTTGAATCCTGAACGCGTATCTATGCCAGATTTCGATGTTGATTTTTGCATGGACAGACGTGATGAAGTGATTGACCATGTTGCAGAAATGTATGGACGTGATGCTGTATCTCAGATCATCACATTCGGTACTATGGCGGCAAAGGCCGTGGTGCGAGATGTGGGTCGAGTATTAGGTCACCCCTATGGTTTCGTTGACCGTATCTCCAAACTTATTCCTCCTACTCCTGGCATGACACTTGAAAAAGCCTTTCTTGAAGAACCTCGTTTACCCGAGTTATATAATCAAGATGAAGATGTCAAAGAACTGATCGACATGTGTCGTATTCTAGAAGGTTGTACTCGTAACGCGGGTAAACATGCTGGTGGAGTAGTAATCGCTCCTACACTGATCACTGATTTTGCACCGCTTTATTGTGATGATGAAGGCAAAAACCCGGTTACTCAGTTTGATAAAAACGATGTTGAGACCGCAGGGCTAGTTAAGTTTGATTTCTTGGGGTTACGCACACTGACCATTATTCAGTGGGCGACCGATATGATAAAACAGGGTAAAGGCATCGATATTGATATCAGCGCTATTCCTCTAGTTGACGCAAAGTGTTTTAGAGTACTGCAAAATGCAGAAACCACTGCGATATTCCAGCTTGAATCTCGTGGTATGAAAGAGTTGATTAAACGTCTTAAACCAGACTCTTTTGAAGATATCATTGCACTGGTTGCTCTATTTAGGCCAGGCCCATTGCAATCAGGCATGGTAGATAACTTCATTGACCGTAAACATGGTCGCGAAGAAGTTTCTTATCCTGATGCAGAATACCAACACGAGTGTCTCAAAGAAATTCTACAGCCGACTTACGGTATTATCCTGTATCAAGAGCAGGTCATGCAAATTGCTCAGGTTATGTCTGGTTATAGTTTGGGTGGTGCCGATTTATTACGCCGTGCTATGGGTAAAAAAAATCTAGAAGAAATGGAAAAACAGCGTGAGTCGTTCGAGACTGGAGCCAAAGAAAACGGTATCGATCCGACTCTTGCCATCAAAATTTTTGACTTAGTAGAAAAGTTTGCTGGGTATGGTTTTAACAAGTCACACTCTGCCGCTTACGCGTTAGTTTCTTATCAAACCTTATGGCTTAAAACTCATTACCCCGCTGAGTTTATGGCTGCCGTTATGTCTGCAGATATGGATAATTCAGATAAAATTGTGACCTTAGTTGATGATTGTAACCGTATGGGGCTGACTATTTTACCGCCTGATGTGAATGCTGGTAGCCATAAATTTGCTGTTGATAATGAAGGGCGTATTGTCTATGGAATAGGTGCAATTAAAGGTGTGGGTGAAGGTCCGATCGGCGCTATTATTGAAGCGCGCGAAGAAACCGGTAAGTTTAGCGACTTATTCGATTTTTGTGCCAAAGTTGATTTAAAACGTATCAATAAACGCATATTAGAAAAATTAGTTTTGGCAGGTGCTTTAGATAATTTAGGACCTCATCGTGCGTCAATCATGTCTTCTTTGCCTGACGCTTTGGCGGCCGCAGGTCAACATGCCAAGAATAAGACATCGGGTCAATCAGACATGTTTGGTTTGTTGACCAATGAACCTGAAAAAGTAAAACAAGCCTTTTCTGATGTGCCCCCTTGGCCAGATAAAGTCTGGTTAGACGGTGAAAAAACCACGTTAGGGCTCTATCTTACTGGACACCCCATTAATCAGTACCTGAATGAAATCAAACATTATGCGCCTTGCCGTTTAATTGACCTTAAGCCAACAAATAGAGACCAAACCTCTTTTGCAGTGGGTCTGGTATTAGGCGTTAGAGTGATGACCAATAAACGCGGTCGTCGTTGGGCGTTAGTCACACTCGATGACAAAAGTGCCAGAGTAGATGTTCGATTTTTCCCCGATATGCTTGAACAATATGAGGAATTATTGCAAGAGGACAAAATATTGGTGATAAGTGGACAGGTCAGCTTTGATGAATTCTCTGGTGGCAATACAATGTCTGCCCGTGATGTGATGGATTTAGTTCAAGCCCGTGAGAAAAATGCCAAGGGTTTGCAAGTACGTTTGGAATCAAGCTGGTGTAACCCTGTAACTGTGGCTAAAATAAAAACTATTTTGCAACCACACCAAGGTGGAAGTTGTCCGGTTCAGATACATTATGTGCATCCAGATGTGAAAGTAAATTTAACCCTGGGCGCACAATGGTACGTTACTCCTCAAGATGAGTTACTATATGACCTACAACAGCTATTGGGTAAACCTCAAGTTGACTTAGAGTTTCATTAATTTTTTTATAAAAGTGAATGAATGAAAAGCTGCAAACAATTATTATTAGGTGTTCAATGAGTGTAAATTTTTTAGAGTTCGAAAAGCCTATCGCTGAATTAGAAGCGAAGATTGAAGAGTTGAGACTAGTCAATCAAGGTGGTGAATTTGATCTCAATATCGAAGAAGAGATTACCAAGCTTCGAGAAAAAAGTGCCGAGTTAAGTCGGAAAATTTTTGCAGACTTAGGTGCATGGCAAATTTGTCAAATAGCTCGTCATCCAATGCGTCCATATACCTACGATTATGTGGAACGTATCTGTACTGATTTTGATGAGCTTTCTGGTGACCGAGCGTTTGCAGATGACAAAGCTATAGTCGGTGGTTTAGCCAACATTGATGAGCAACCAGTGATGATCATTGGCCATCAAAAAGGCCGCGATACTAAAGAAAAAATAAAGCGTAATTTTGGTATGCCTAAACCTGAAGGTTATCGAAAAGCACTACGCCTCATGGAAATGGCTGAACGTTTTAATATACCTATTATTACTTTTATTGATACCCCAGGAGCATATCCTGGTGTAGGTGCAGAAGAGCGTGGCCAAAGTGAAGCTATCGCTCGAAACTTAAAAGTCATGTCTGGCTTAAAAGTCCCCATCATATGTACTGTCATTGGAGAAGGTGGTTCAGGTGGTGCATTGGCTATTGGTGTGGGTGACAGAGTAAATATGTTGCAGTACAGCACCTACTCGGTTATATCACCAGAAGGTTGTGCTTCTATACTGTGGAAAAGTGCTGAAAAGGCGCCACAAGCTGCCGATGCTATGGGTGTCAGTGCGAGTCAAATCAAAGAGTTAGGATTGATCAATCAGATTGTGAACGAACCACTAGGTGGCGCTCATAGAGATCATGACAGCATGGCTTCTAATTTAAAAGCCACGCTTAAACAGCAACTGGCTCAGCTTTGCAGTTTATCTACTGAAGAGCTGTTAGCTCAACGTTATACACGATTGATGTCTTTTGGTTATTGTTAATTAATAAAGTCAGTAATATATAGATAAACTGTACAAAGCCATCTAATAGATGGCTTTTTTGTTACTAGGGGTTATGAGTCATTATGTTAGTTTTGAATGCACTTAAACAACATCTAAGTTGTGAGCCACTTTTGTCGGCCACCCATGTTGTTGTGGCTTACAGTGGTGGTGTCGATTCCCATGTATTGTTGCACGCTATTCACAATTTAAAGCAACAGGACCATTTCAACTTTTGTCTTAGTGCTATTCATATTCACCACGGTTTAAGCCAAAACGCAGATAAGTGGCAAACACATTGTCAGCAGGTTTGCGCCACTTTAAACATTGAATTTCAAACCGCTAATGTAAACGTACAAAGCGCACCAAGGCAAAGCCTTGAAGCACAAGCTAGAGAGGCACGTTACAAAAAGTTAGCTGAATTAGCGCCAGCTAATAGTCAAGTGTTGCTAGGACAACATCAAGATGACCAACTTGAAACTTTTTTATTGCAGCTAAAACGTGGTGCTGGGCCTAAAGGTCTGTCTGCGATGAATCGTTCGTGGATTTCAGATTATCCATCTCAACCAGATAAACAAGTCGGGTTCTACCGACCGCTGCTAGATACTAGACAACAAACTATCTTGGATTATGCACAACAACATAAATTGTTATGGTGTGAAGACGAGTCTAATCAAAATACTGATTTTGAGCGTAATTTCTTACGTCTTGATGTCTTGCCTATTTTACAAAGTCGTTGGCCTGAAATTTCTCGTTCAGTCAGTCGCAGTGCTGCATTGTGCGCCGAACAACAGCATTTATTAGATGAAGTCTGTCAGAACAAGCTCAAGCAAATACAAGCGTCACCTTATAGTCTGCATCTACCTGCTCTTCAGCTGTTAAGTCAATCATGGTTACATCAGTTGGTGCGTTATTGGTTATCTGAACTTGGTATTCAAAGCCCTTCTTTAGCAGTGTTAAATCAACTCAAGCAAGAAGTACTTGATGCTGCAGAAGACGCATCACCTATTTTGCAATGGAACGGTTGGCAGTTTAGGCGTTTCAACCAAATGCTTTTTGTGATTGCTGTTAAGCCACTGATTGATAAACAAGTATTGATTTGGAATGGTGGATCCCAGATGGATCTTCCTTTAGATATGGGCACACTGCACTTCAGAAAATGCTCTGAACCCATTATAAACAGCCTGACACTCGATTCAAAAGCTGGCGACATCAGTATTCAATTTGGTGGTTACTCACAACGTTTTACCCCAAAAGGGGCAGTACACAGCAAACCATTAAAACAATGGTTTAAGCAGTGGCAGATCCCGCCTTGGGTACGAAACCAAGTGGTGTTGTTGAGACAAAATGATCAACTGCTAGGAATTTTGATGCACGCAAAGTGGCTACCATCACAAGATTATATTCCAGCCACTCGAGAGGTTGTAGCTATTGAGTTTGTCAGCTCCCCCTAGAGGATGGATGATGTCAGATTGTTAAGTATCGAACTGGTTAAAACGTGTACGATCTATTTTAGCCGCTCCCAACATGTTTCGAAGAATGGATGTGACTTCATCCCAGTTTTGTGTTTTTAACCCACAATCAGGAGCGACACATAAATTGACTAAAGGGACCTCAGTGCTAGCATGCTTGAGCAGCATCAATATGGCTTCTACACTAGAAATGTTTGGTGAATGAATATCATAAACACCCGACCAATTTCATTTGGGTATGGGTAACTATGAGATACTTCTAATAACGCCATATCCGTTCGTGACTTTCTACGGTGATCAAACCGCATCCATCTGCGCTATTTGTTTGGTGATGGTGTTAAAATCTGATTGGCATATGTAGCTTTGAATGTGGGTGTTTTTCAAGAATTGAAAATGCTGAATATTATTGTCATATTTAATCAACTGTAAATAATTTAGCACGCACCGTTGACCTGTATTCACGGGGTGATGTGGACAGCAGCTTCATAAACAAAGCGGTAAAATACCCTACATCCTGATACCCAATTTTGTCTGCTACTTCACTCACATTTAAGTTACTGGTTTGCAGTAAGTCCTTAGCTATTTCTATGCGTACTCCTTGTAAATAATGCAGTGGCGATTGTGCTGTGGCATTTTTAAAGCGGCGGTTAAAAGTACGCACACTCATATCAAAACGGCTTGCTACCTCACTCATTTTAATCTGTCGATTATAGTTATCCTGCAACCAAATTTGCGCCTGCACAATATCCTCATCGGGGTGCTGTTTTGTGCTTCCTTCAAAATAGCCGGTGTGCTCATATGAGCGGCGGATTTCGTGAGAGAAGTTTCGCTCAACAAAACTTGCTATTGCATCGCCATACATACGTTTAACAAAATGAACAGTAAGATCGGCCATCGCATTCACACTTGCACAGCAATATAGGTTACCAGCCTGAGTAATGAAATATTGACGCTTTAATTTTACCTTTGGATAGTCTCTTTGAAACTGATCAAAATAATGCCAGTGAGTGGTGGCTGGTTTATCGTTGAGTAAACCAGCTTCTGCTAAGAAACAACTTCCTGTACCTACTGCAGAAATCATTGCGCCATTTTCATAAGCCTGTCGCAACCAATCTAAAATTTCTGGATGTTTTTTCACGATGGGCCGAGGGTTTCGCCATAGTGCAGGCAAGTAAATAATGTCGCTATTGCCTGCCTCTTTAAGTGTAGTATCGGGGAGTAGGGGGAAGCCAACACTGCTATTCACTGGCAGTTTGTTTATTGCGGTTGTTTGAATTAGAACTGGTTCAACATTGCGGCCATTTCTATCACGATTAGAGTTTCCCAAGAGGTCGCGAGCGGCATTTCCTGTTATACCGCGAGCGGCACTCCCTGCTGCACCGCGAGCGGCACTTTCAGCTGCACGTAACATTTCGAAAGGCAAGGTTGCGCTGGTCGCCAACATATTATCGCAAAGTAAAAAGGTAATTTTATGCACTAGTCGACGTTGTAACTTTTAATGTGATTTTCACAACAATACCGATAATATGGCTAAAACACCAATAGTTATGGCTAATACGACTCTGCCCGATAATAAAAGAAGGCATTACAATACTGATTATTCGAGTATTTTCAAGTTTTTGGTGTTTTACGTATGTCTTCATTACCGGTCATAGTTGGATTTGGTGGCTTTAATGCTGCAGGTCGAAGTTCGTTTCACCATGCTTACAAGCGTATGGTAATAGAAAGTTTACCTGCCAGTGAATGTCAGGAGACCATGCTTGGCTTGGCCACAATGATGAAATTAGTGCGTTTTGAAGCCGGAAGTTATACCGACACAAATGGACAGTCTTTTAACGCAGCAGAAGTGATTGAAAGCTTTTCAGAGCAAATTTTAAGCTCCACTCTTATTCGTAAAATTGAAAAAAGCCATTTTGACGTCGATGCCGTGCATTGGCAAAAAAATATCACGATGCGTTCGTCTGATAAACAAGGTATTTGTTTTGAATTAAATCGAAAGCAGTTACCCGATCCGTTACCTCCAAGCTGGCAGCTAAGCGATATTGATAAAGAAAACGTCAAAATTGAAATTTTTGGCGATGTTGAATTCAAAACTGACAGCTATCGTGAATGCCCGGTAAAAGTCGCCGGACAGTTACCCAGCGGATTTAACCCCGCAGATCATTACAATGCTCGCTTTCATCCTCGCGCATTACAAATGGCGATTATGGGTGCCTCAGATGCTATTCGTTCATTAGGTATTGAGTGGAAAACAGTCGTCGATGCGGTCAAACCTGATGAAATAGGTGTATATGCCAGTAATGCCATGTCGCAGCTTGATGAGAACGGCTTTGGGGGCATGCTGCAGTCCCGCTTAAAGGGTGGCAGAGTAAGCACTAAGCAGTGTCCCTTAGGCCTAAATACTATGCCAGCTGACTTTGTAAATGCTTATGTGCTAGGTAGCGTAGGCCACACCAGTGCGATTGTTGGAGCCTGTGCCAGTTTCCTCTATAATCTCAGAGCCGCTATTGAAGATATCAGTAATGGTAAGCGCCGCGTGGCAGTGGTAGGTAATGCTGAAGCACCAATATTGCCAGAGATAATTGATGGTTATGCAACTATGGGTGCACTTGCTAGCGAAGACAACTTAAAACGTTTAGACAAAACGGACAGTGTTGATCATCGCCGAGCAAGCCGTCCTTTTGGAGAAAACTGTGGTTTTACCATAGCCGAATCAACCCAATATGTAGTGTTAATGGACGATGCATTAGCTTTAGAGCTTGGGGCAGACATTCATGGTGCAGTCAGTGATGTATTTATCAATGCTGATGGCTACAAAAAATCCATTTCAGCCCCTGGTCCCGGTAATTACATTACTATGGCAAAAGCAGTTTCTGCAGCTCGTGCGATTGTGGGTGACGAGTCGCTTCGCAAGCGTTCATTTATTCAAGCTCATGGCTCTAGTACCCCTGCAAACCGGATCACTGAATCACGTATTTTTCATGAAATAGCAAAGGTATACGATATTCAAAATTGGCCTGTCACCGCGGCAAAAGCGTATCTGGGCCACCCATTGTCTCCCGCCAGTGCCGAACAATTAATGGTGAGTCTGGGGGTGTTTAAATACGGACTAATTCCGGGCATTAAAACTATCGATAAAGTGGCAGACGATGTATTTGACGAGCGATTGAATATTTCGATAACCGATATTGACAAAGGTGCGGGGAATATCGATGTCGCTTTTTTAAATTCCAAAGGATTTGGAGGCAACAACGCGACTGCTACTATGTTGTCACCACAGGTTGTAGATACCATGCTAGCCAAGCGATATAGCGAGGCAGAAATGGTGGACTATAAATCCCGTCGTGAGCAGGTGCGCCAGAATGCTAGCGCCTATGACACGGCTGCTACCCAAGGTAACTTTGATACTATTTATCATTTTGGTCAGGATCTTATCGACGAAAACGACATTCAGATGACCGATAAAGAAATGCGTATCCCCGGATTTGCTAACCCAATCGACTTAAGCATGACAAACCGCTTTAAAGACATGACGTAGCAATCAGTAAATTAATATTGCTATATTTCAAGGCCGACAGAGCTGACCGAGTCAGAAAATAGCAATAGAACCCATTGTAAATAAATGCTGAATGTTGGCGCAAATTGCAATGGGTGTTTGCCAACTTACCTACCTATTTAGCTTCACAGCTAATTTCTTTTCTTTGTTTAACTGCGGCGGCCCGAACTTACTAATCTCTATTATGCCTTGTGGTAAAAGGTTGAACAAAATTTTGGCTGACTGACCCACATTTTTGTAAGGGATGCTTATTGATTAATAAGGTTCACTTCGCGTTGAGGGAAGGGGATTTCTACACCTTGTTGTTTAAACGCGTCATAAATAGCCAGATTAGCAGCATACTTGAACTCGAAGTACTTATAGGTCGGCGCCAAAAACCTAATGCCAATATTGATACTACTATCAGCAAATTCGTCGATACCTATAACAGGCCCCCGCGCAGTGTTTATGCCTTCGATCCCCTTGAGAGCATTTTCAACAATAGTAATAACTTGATGAGGATCAGACTTATAAGCAACGCCCACGCATAATTCAACCAGTTTTTCTTCTTTCGAATTGTGCATAATTTCGCCAACAACCAGCCGGTTAGGTATTTGAATACGCACGTCGTCTTCGTCTATCAATATGGTGTAAGCCAGATGCACACTTTCGACCAAGCCTGTTTGACCTTGCACACTGAGTGTATCGCCAACAACAAAAGGTCTGGTGATAATAATGGTAAATCCGGCAGCGTAATTAGCGAGCATTCCTTGCAACGCCAAGCCAGCTCCCAATGACAATGCTCCTACGACGGCAATTAAGGGTGTCACACTAATACCTAGTCTGCTCAAAACCATCATAATGACAAAGACCATAATAACGAGATGGGCGGAGTTGCCAATAAAATGACTTAATGTCACATCTATTTTTTTACTTACCATCAAAGCTTGAACGGCTTTACCCAGTTTCTTGGCAATCAAATATCCAGCAATTAAAATTATCAATGTCACTAAAATTTGAAGACCGTTGTTAATTAGATACTGGGTGATTACGTTAGAGATAACCTGTAACTGTTTGATTTCTTCGTCCATAGCGGATATTACCGTATTGTGGGGGATTTGAAGCCCTAAGATTATTGACGTTCCAGCTGAGTTGTGTATGAAAGCAGTCCTTTACCGTTACCTTTAAGTTTATTTGTAAATTCTTTCTTTCTTTCTTTCTTTTTATCTATTTATTTATGATAACTATTTTACTCAATGTAATTTGTTTGTCGTAACAATAGATACACCTCTTAAATTAGGCAGTTAAAATAATACTTGGTCTTAAGGTCATCATAAAGCAAGACTGTTAATTCGAATAGTTTGTTGAAAAATCACCTAGGAACTTGTTTGAACTAGATGTTGTTACCTCTGTCTTTGTGTTTTCATATTTCAACAATGAGAAAAGTCAAAGTCAAAGTCATTGGCTTTAGCAGTTAAACACTTTAGTGGTGACAGCATCATTGACTATGCATGTATTACTAATTTAAATCTGTTGCCTTTTTAATAAAAGCGTCGCTTCTTATTGTT
>Ga0302131_1001583_pt1 | contig 12224 bp, 8 predicted proteins | sample CB9_20m_MG_FD_203105 | JGI IMG/M metagenome (GOLD analysis project Ga0302131, IMG submission 203105) | Marine microbial communities from Western Arctic Ocean, Canada - CB9_20m | ecosystem: Environmental > Aquatic > Marine > Oceanic | place: Canada: Western Arctic Ocean | collected 2017-09-19
TATGTCACTTGATCCAGAAACGGCAACTGTTTCAATAGTTCCGTCTGATTTAAGCACTACAGCTGTGCCATTAGGCAAAGTTCCAGAAGCTACAAACGTAGCTTCTCCGCCTATAGTGTCACTATCAGCATACTTGGTTGGTTTAACTGAGCCGTCTGTGTTCAACAAAGTTGCTAGGTTTCTTGCCTTACTCATATTGCATACCTCACTATTACAATGCCTGAACCGCCATTGCCGCCCTGTGTACCAGTATGACCGTGACCACCACCGCCACCACCTGTGTTAGCATTTCCGTTTAGTTCTGGCTGAATTCTATGTGTACCACCTAAACCACCACCACCTGGCGTTTCTGAACCACTTGTTCCACCAACACCAGCACCATCGTAAGAACCAGCAGCACCACCACTTGCATAATAACCATTATCACCTGTGGACGTAGTGGAAGACCAAGCTGAATAATTTCCTCCAAGTCCTGCGTTTCCTCCACCTGTGGAAGTACCATTTTGGCCGACACCGCCTGCACCACCGCCACCACCACCTCGATAATGAGGTGCTCCATCATTTACGCTAGAACCGCCAGCATATCCTTGTCCTGATGTACCAGATCCTCCAGCAGCTCCTCTAACACCACCACCTCCTGAGCCTCCTGACGCACCAATTTTAGTTGTAGAATTGTTTTCATTACCTGAACCACCACCTCCAATAGCTGTAAATCCAAACGCTGTTGAGTTATCACCATTACCTACATTTGGCATAGTTGATACACTTGTAGACGCTGAGCCTCCTGCACCTATAATAATATTAAAAGTGCCTAAAGCTACACTGTAGTTGGATTGATACACTAATCCGCCAGCTCCTGCACCAGCTGCACCGTTTGAAGTGCCTGCCCCACCGCCACCAGCAACAATTATAAAATCAATAGTTCCTGCTTTTGAGGTAGTAAAGGTACTAGATGCTGTAAATGTACGGTAGGCATAACCTCCTCCTGCTGATCCAGTACCACCAGTAGCAGCAAATGGGCCTACATTAAATCCGTCATTTATTGCACCAATATTAATCCAATTATTTCCATCAGTAGTTATGTCTTTACAAACATATGCTTCGCCAGTTGTACTATTAATCCACAAATGGCCCACTGCTGGAGGGTTAGTTGTCATTAATGGGTCAGTAGTAGATACGGTTGCATCTGACAAGCTAGCTAGTGAGGAAGCTCCATCTGCTCCATCTGTTCCTGCAAGAACAGATGCGTTAACACCCATAATAAGTTGTACTTCATCATCGAGATCAAGTGCGGGAGTGAACGTAACCGATACACCATCGGTTGCTGTGAAGTCTGTACCAACCAGCATCTTTGCACCGTTGATATAGCAATCTATACTTCCAACAAAATAAGTTAGCCCAGTTTTAGTAGCTTGGTTTGCAGTAGCAGTAAACTCAACTCGATTAGATACTGTAGATCTAACTTTCCAAGCTGTGCCTGTCCAATCGTAAAACAGACCATTGATAACCAACGAGTCACCAGAAGTCGGGGCAGATGGAAAGCCACCTGATGTGTACAAATAATCCGTCATCTTCTAATCCTCAGTAATGTCTATGCCAGCAACATACGCGCTGTAGCTACGAGCTGGAATATTTACAACGCCTCCAGCAATGGTGAACCTATTACTGAACTGACCCACCGTTTGATGAAGCGCGTAGGGATTGTTAGGAAATACAAAAGTTGACCACGTTGGAGTGGAAAAATTTGTATCAATAATTGTCGCTCGGTCATTCTGCTCGCCAAAGATCAGCGCAATTCCGGCTGCAACCTCACAAGCACCGTTGCCATATTCAGTAGAAGTGTTGGTACCGTTAGCCAGATATATAAGTGCATCAGTGCTAAGATTCCAGTAATACCAACCAGACCCACCTTGCTCTATGAGAAAAGATACGTTTGAAGTATTAGTGACAACAGTAGCACCATCAGAATAGCTTCCAACATTAAATTTATTATCAGTCTTTAGAGTCACCACTCCTGTGGAAATAGTACAAGTGGATACATTGGTGTTACCACCTGAATTTTTAGAATACAGTTTTCCGTTGTGATGAACCATGTAACTTCCCTGATTATCCGCGACTGTCACCATACTTGCGCCAGTAACCGTAAAGTCGCTATCAACCCCAGTCTCAATATGTCTCCTACCTATGAGAGTGGCCGATTTTACACAATACATATAAGTTCCATCACTACACATCGCATACTTAGCGGCAGCAATTGAGATAGTCCAATCGAAAGAGTTATTTAATGTTCCATCTTCGTTGTGGACGAAAACCATTCCGTCTTTTATTCTATAAAACGTTATAACTCCAGTAGTTGAATGCTCATGAACAAATCCAGCTGATCCTGCGTCAGCCACATTTGCGGCATTTGTAATACTTGTTACGGTAGGCTTTAAAACATCAGCTGCAGACTCTACATATATTGAATTAATTCCTTCCGCACCCCCACTAAAGAACATGCCCTTGAAAGCGGTGCTTGCTCTGGCTGGAAACTTTAACTTTAACGTAGATGAAACATCCATAATTAAACTCTTAGTTCGCTCTAAATTTCCAAGGGAAGTTCCCGTATTCATTGTTCTTCCATCAAGATCTAACGTAACTCCCGCACCTAAATTAATACAATCTAGATCTCTTAAAACTGCCCGTTGTGTAGATGATGTTGTGTGCAGTACTACATCCGTAGCCGTTACTGGCACTACCTGATCTATTACGTTTTTAAATACTTTGACTTGCTCGGCCATGAGAGGCTCCTATGTATACATTAAGATTCTGGCTATAGTTGCCCCAGCAACCGCTGTGGATGTGGTACTGTTTGCTGCGCCTTGATCTAGCCAAGCACCGTCTGTACCATCCGTTAGGTATTCATAAAGAACACCTTCAGAGGTATCAAACCACTGTTGCCCAATGACACCCGATGCCGGTGCTGTTGCTTGACTGATTAAGACTAAAGCGGCTGTTCCTGCTGCACCAGTTGGCCCAGTTGGGCCAGCCACAGTTGAGTCAGCACCATCACTGCCATTAGTACCATTAGTACCATTAGTACCGTTAGTACCTGCTGCACCTGTTGGGCCAGTGGCACCAGCTGCACCTGTTGCTCCTGCTGCACCTGCTTCACTTGTTAGAAGTAAAGTAGTAGCAGACAAAGCTCGGCCTGCCTCTACATTAGGTGTTCCAGCAGAAGTGGTTAACGTACCGTCAGTCTGAACATAGTAAGTTGAGTTAGTAACAAGTCCTGTCTGATTAGAAGACACTCCGCCTGCTAGTACTATAGAAGCTGTTGCAGCATTAGCATATGCAGCTGATGATGTGCCTATAAAATTATCTGCGGTTAGATTCGCAACGCCTGGAGTGCCAAACGTCATCTGGAGTATCTTAGTAAAACCATTTGTAGCGCCACCGTAATCCGTTCCTGCTACTACTATCCTGCCGCGAGTGCCGTATCTGTCAAATCTCACAGCGTTAGAATATAATTCTTGACCCGCTACCGTAAAACCAGCTCCAAGTGTAATTGTAGTACCCGATACTGTGGCAATTTTTGCTTGAGTATTCCTCCAGCAGATTATGAACTTATTTTCATAGCCATCTAGTGATACGTTAGGGAATGTAGCAGTTGATGTTGAGTATTGTACAGGGGTGCCAAAAGTAATAGACGTTCCCGAAATCTGACCTGCAACAAGTTTACCAGCTCCGGAGCCGGGTGACCCAGACGCCACAAACAAACCGGCCACAGTCGTACTGAAAGCAACAGCAACACCTGTTCCACTATCAGTAGACCAAATATGTTGACTTCCAAAAGTTAAAGTGTTTCCTGATACTGTAATAACATAACAAACATTTACCATGGAACTTGTACCGTACTCCGACATTGCCAAGACTGCCCTGCCTGAAGTAAGGGGATCAAATTGTATTCTATGGTAATGCGATGTATTACCTGATGCAGCAACTACTGAGCCTAGCGTCATGCCTGAATTTGTCAGAGTACCAGCGCGAAACCTATTGCCGCTTGTATACGATGTGACTAAGAACGAACCTGCTACGCTAGGGTCAAACGCAATATCGACATCTGATACAGCTAAACCAACGGCACTAAAAACTTCCTGATGGTTGAAGGTGATGGTGTTTGTGCCAGAAACTGTATAAGAGCGTAAATAACCATACTGATTATAATGGCCTGCTGAAATATCTGCACCTGTTATTACAAACCGAGAGCCTGAATACCCTGCATCAAATTTAACTCTAACAGTATTTACAACATGTGCACCGGAAACTATTACTTGTGGTGTACCATAAGTGATTGTTGTCCCTGAAACTGTTCCTATGACGACTTGGGGGTAATAGGGACTAACCGAGGGCTTGTAAGTTAATACAAAACGACCTGCATAATTTGGATCCCAATCAACATCAAAATAGTCGGTATTGGTGGTTGATAGAACTTTAGCAGGTGTATAAGCAGTTGCGCTATCTGCTAGCGGATAGATTTCTGCCACAGCCTCAACAGTGCCATTAGATTTTAGAATTACAGGAGTTCCATTAGGTAACGTACCACTAGCTATGAAATCCTTAACACCACCTACCCCATCAGCACCGTCTGTGCCATTAGTACCAGCAGCACCCGTTGTACCAGTAGTACCTTGTATTCCTTGTATTCCTTGAACCCCTTGTGGGCCTTGAATAGATCCACCACTTACCCATGCAGAAGTACCGTCCCAGACATGAAAGCTATCATCTGCTTGAACAATGTAAGCATCACCTTGAGTGTTACTTCCTGATGGGAGATTACCAATAGCTGCAACTTCTCCTAAGAAATTAATACCTAGACCAGCAGTACCCTGTATTCCCTGTACACCTTGAGATCCAGCTGCGCCAGCGACTCCATCTTCTCCAGCAGGGCCAGAAAGTAATAGAGTCGTAGCATTTATTGCAAGACCTGCTTCAACTGAAGGTGTTGCTTCAGAAGTACCTAGTGTTCCATCACCTTGTATGTAGTAACGAGATCCTGCTGTAAGACCAGATTGATTCTCGCTAACACCACCTTTAAGAATGATAGATGCTGTTTGACTATCTGTGTAAGCTGCTGATGAAAGTCCAACGTAACTTAAAGAATTTAAAGTGCTAGCTCCTGTTGCTTGCATTTGACCAACATGGGCACTGCCAAGGGGGTTTCCACCCGCACTAAAATTAGAATTATTTCCTATCTTAGTTACATAAACAAATTTACCACCTGACATAAATGCAAGAGCTGATGCAGTATGATCACTTTCAGTGTTTATCTCAGTTATAGTATCAAGAGTAATCGTTGTTCCTGAAACTGAACCTGTGTTTACTACTGCATCATTTGTAGAGTCTTCTGAATACATGTACGCAAATTTACCACTACTATGTGGACTAAACTCTATAGCGTGATCTTTTGCTCCAGTGTCATTTTGTTGAGGAAAAAATTCTATGTAGGAACCTAACGTAATTGATGTCCCTGAAATAGTACCAGCTACTATTGTTCCATTACGTCGATTGACGCTATTATTCTTACCTCTGTACTGGACTATAAAACTAGTAAGATCAAGTGGATTAACAGCCATAGCTGCCATTTCTATGCTGTCCCAAGGAAGAGGCACATTAGTGCCTAAACTCATAGTACTACCAGATACTGTGCCAATTTTTAAATTTGCATCAGCAAGAATTATAAATTTACTTGTTCCAACGGCTTTTACAAGACCAGTACTCCATCCTGATGGCCCAACTAAAATATCAGATCCAAATGAAACGCTTGTTCCTGAAACTGTACCTACTTTAATGCGCGTACCGCTGCTTGTGTACATAGCTACTAATTTATTATTATCAACTAGATCAAAAGCACAACTATGAAAATACGTTGTTGCTGAAGAAACCAGAACTTCTGTACCAAAAGTTATTGATGTTCCTGAAATCGTGCCTATTTTTATGCCAGCAGTATTGTTAGCTTTTCTATAGCTTATAGCAAACTTTCCTGAAGAGTTTGGTGCAAAACTTATTTGTCTATTCGTTGTAGCTTCAGAGCTAAAAATAACTTGCGCTCCAAACGTAATAGTTGTTCCTGAAACTGTACCAAGAACACACGCTCCATAAGTTCCTGTTTGATTTCTGTAAGCAACAATAAACCGATCTGGATTAGTTGAGTCTATTTTAACGTCAAACCCTTGCCAAGTATGGGTCGTAGTAATATTTTCAAATACTACTCCATTACTAGCGGAAGGTATATTTCTTGGGATTATTGGTGCAGAAACTGCCCGTACTGTACCATCAGCCATCAACTCAACAGCTTGACCATTAGGTAACGTACCTGTTGCTACAAAGTCTCTAGATCCTCCAACACCATCAGCGCCTGCGGCACCTACGGCACCTGCGGCGCCAGCGGGGCCAACTAGTTGACTTTGCAAAGCAGCAGGTAACGTCCCTACATTACTGAGGTCTTTTAACGCACCAAACTCATCGAGCTTAGTCGCTTTAACATCACCACTGTCTGCTAGTAAATCAGCTACGTATCTCGCTTTGCTCATGTCAAACGCCCTTAATAATAAATTGGTTACTCACCTACAGCTACCCAAGCCGTTGTAGACTCGTCCCATGTATATGCTTCACCATCTGAAGGGTAAGCTGTTGGTGCTTCCCAAAGACAAGTTGCATCCACAAGAGTCCAAGACGCATATGGCTTAGGTGGAATGAACGCATCTTTAGCTGAATCATATGTGAATCCCATGCCAGCGTAGTTCATACGCAGTGGAGTTCCACCATCTGAATGAACGCCCCCATGAGTGTTGTAGGATGTTTGAATCCATTCGCCCGGAGACGTATCAACAAACGAATTAAAAAAGTCAGCTTCAGCTACAATCACTTGCTCAACTGTTCCTGAATTTACTTTTGCATAGTGTGCCATTTTTACTACCTCTTAAATTAAAGTTTAACTTGTAACGTAGTTGCATTAACCGCAACACCAACAGGAACTGAAGTAGACACTTTAGTAGAAGTTACGCTGGCATCTTCTTGAGCGTAATGTTTTGCCCCAATAGTCAAGCTAGAAAAACCTCCAATTTGTCCAGAATACTGGACAGTTTTAGTGTCACCTGTTGAACCTGCGGCAGTTACAAAACCCATAACTTTGTCAGCATCAAGATTAGATACTGCTGCTTTATAATGTTGGTTTACTATAGCGCTACCTGTTGCTTCCATAAGTGATACAAATCTGCCAGTAGAACCTAAGTTAACCATAGAAGTGTATAAGCCATTACCACCAGTAATGGAGTTTCCAGATATACCAACACTTACTGCTGTTGTACCTATGGTAATTTCGTTACCAACTAAAGAACAATCAAAAATTCCGCCACCAGCATGAGTAGAGAAATTTACCATTAGTTGAGTAGTGTTATATGGGTTAAAACATACGTTTTGCATTGTGTCGTAATCACTAAGATTAGCGGGTAACGCTACTCCATCCACAGTTTGTGAACTTAAAAGTATAGGAGTTCCTACTGTAACGGTTCCATCACCTGCATTAGTAACAGTTCCTACAGCAAGTCCTGTTCCACCCGAATGTAAGAACTGACACATTACGGCAAATCGCGCACCTGTAGTTGAATTAAAAGTAGGTTCCCATGTAAAACTTTTGCCTCGAAATAAAGCGTTCGTTTCTGTTCCTATATGTACTGGCGTACCAAGAGTTATTGCATCTCCAACAAGCTTTCCTACGCGAGCAAATATACCGCCTGTTGCACCATAAACTACTAAAAATTTAGTACCGTCATCTAAGAAAAATCTAGCAAAGTCTGCTTGTGTACTACCAGACCCAAGAGCTTGAGTTGTAACTAAAGTCGCAGCAGTGTTGCTTGTTAAATCCCAAAGTTGCACAGTGCCACTGCTTCTGTTGGTAACAATAAACCTGCCAGATATTGTAGGATGTAATGATAAATATCCATAGTTATAGCCACTACCAGACAGCTCAATTGAGCCTAAATGAGTCATAGTAACCCCATTTGTAGGTACACTAAATCTATTAATGTGGCTAGCGCCATAACCACTTCTTGCCCAAAGAACACCTGCGTTTACAGGATCCCATTCTATTGCCATCTGGCCACTACCACTGGGGGCTGATCCACGTGTGTCTTTTGCACTCCAAGTAACTTGTCCGTTTGTTGCTACAAGCCCTACATTTATTTGAGGAGTGCTATCGCCTGCCATCATTGCAAAACGATTAGGATTTGATGGGTCTACAGCACAAATAAAATGCCCCATTCCAGCAGTTACTGCTGAAGTATTTGGCCATGGATTAGTTAACATAACGCTAGGTGAAATAGGTGTAGTTTGGGTAATACCGCCAACCTTACCTGTAGAATCTATTTGAGCTATTTGTCTTGCTGTCATGTTGCTAGCCAATTCAAAATCAGCTGCACCTGATGCTGCTCCCCAAGTAGGATTAGCCCCAGCGCCCCCACTCTTTAAGACTTCACCTGCTGCACCTGCTGCCAACCGAACTGGGCCAGTAGCATTTCGATACAACACATCACCTTGCGTAGTAAGAATAGAGGTTAAACTACCACTTACTGTCGTAATGGCTTCTGCTGCTTTACCTAAAAGCAATAATTCTTTAGCTTCTGTTGCGCCTGTAGTTGCGTCAAGTGCTGTCTGCAAGCTAGCTTCAACTGTTGTAGTACTAATGGTCATGATTTGGCTCCTTTAGAGTCCGATAAGTGCTAGGATTTCAGCGTCTTCAGCTGATGTTGCAGATGCAGAAGCACTTGCATCCATAATTAATTGCACTTCATCGTTAAGAGTAAGTGCAGGAGTAAATGTTACTGATACGCCATCGGTTGCTGTAAAGTCAGTTCCCAATGTCATTTTAGATCCGTTAAGGAAGCAGTCTATGTTACCTACTGTGTAGGTTAGACCTGTCTTCGTAGCCTGTCCTGCTGTAGCAATAAAGTCCACACGAGTAGCTGTGGCATTGGTACTTCTAGATTGCCATATAGTCCCTGTCCAATCATAGATAGCATTATTAATAACTAACGTATCATTAGTAACTGGGCTGGCAGGAAAACCACCTGATGTAAATACATAAGCTGTCATACTATATATCTCTTAATCTATGTATATCTAATTATTACAATGCCTGACGATCCATTGCCGCCAGCATAGCCAGTTGTTGAGCTAGCCCAACTGCCGCCTCCGCCTGATCCTTTGTTTACAATAGCGTCTAGATCAAATAGATCATCGTACCCTCCACGCCCACCAACAGCACTACCACCAAGCGAATGAGCATTACCGCCACCGCCACCGCCGCCTGCGTAATAATTATTGTCTACCCATTGACGACCTAAGCCACCATGACCATCGGAACCGTTTATTGATCCAGCGCCACCAGCACCACCTCCACCATCAGCAATATTACCAGAAACAGAACCACCATCATTTCCGAAACCTGTTAGACCACCAGAATCTGCTTGAGTACCACTACCTCCAGCAGTGTCTTGGCTAAAGCCTGAGCCACCACCGCCTGAGCCACCATTTGATGCTGGAACTTGTGAGTTTCTAGCACCACCGCCGCCATGACCGCCGCCAATAGCTATTGCATTTATATTACTTACAGTTGTGTTACCACCATTATTACCAGCTAATTGCACTGCACCAGCTCCACCAGCGCCTATAACAATATTGTAAGTGCCTGCTGTAAGAGTGAGGCTTCCAGAAAGATAACCACCAGCACCACCTCCGCCATTATTACTATTATTAGCACCCGCTCCTGATCCTCCGCCTGCAACTACAAGCATATCTACTGTACTTGAACCAATTTGTTGTAATGCCCCAGAACTTGTAAATGTACGATACTTATACCCCCCAACTGCTGTGTATGTACCGCCAGAAAAAGAATCTGGTTCAACGTTACCAGTACCACTACCTATGTTAATCCATACATTGGAACCTGTTGTTATATCAGTACAAATGTAAGCGTTTGCAGTTGAACTGTTTACCCAAAGATGGCCTATTGCCGAAGGATTACTCGTAATTAAAGGGTCAGTAGTAGCTACGGTTGAGTCTGACAATCCAGATAATGTGGAAGACCCTGCTGGGCCTGCTGCTCCTGTGTCACCTTTAGTAGCTACTATATTTTGTACTGGGTCACTTGCATAAACCACAAATGAGTAAGGCCAGCTAGCAGGTGACATTACATTTGTACCTGCGCTATCTCTTGACTGCATCACAAAAGAAGTAAGTGTCTTAGAGCCTGTTAGGACTTGATGTTCATCAAAGCCTTCTTTGTCTGTAATAACAGAGTAATTAGTATCAGCCATTGCTGTGTTAAAAGTTACGGTTGTAGTGCCAGCATTGTAAGTATAAGAACACCCTGCTGCTGTACCTGAATTCTCTGAGTTAATGTAACCTTGTGCTGCTGGAGAAATTACTGTGACAGCTGCCGCTAGCCCATATACAGAACCTGCTGATGTGTCTATCCAAGTTGAGTCAGTGCCATCTGTAACATACTCTGCAAGAACGCCTGTAATAGTATTAAACCATTTAGCGCCAATAGAAGGACTAGTAGGTGCAGTGGCTGAATTTATTGTTGATAAAGAAACAACATCTGCCGCAGTTAATGCTTGGAAGCAAGCATCTCCTGCTGACCATGCCTGATCTCCAAACGAAGACTCTGCATTCTTAGTGACACCTGTTAGCGTCCAGTAAGTTGTGTTGTCTGTTCGACCTGTGTAGCTAATGATCTCAGTCTTGTCAGTTGCAGATAAAGTTAAGCGGCCACTTGCAGGAACATCTTTATTAGGCGCAACAGCTTTCACTACATTAACTGTAGTTGCACCAATGGCTACGTTTGATTGTAGCGTAGCCTGTACATTATTCTCGAAAGCCATTCTTAGGTGTCCTTTATCTTAATCTGAAAGTTCACTTCTTTAGTCCTACCCTGGGAAGTAGCAGCAACTACAGCTATTTTATATCTTTCTTTATGTGTTCCACCACTCACCCATAATTTGGGGATAGCTGTAGTAGAATCAGTCATTCCTACAGTTAAGCCTATTGCTGGATCCACTATTACGGTAGATCCTGTAATGCTATCACCTAATGGAAGCCATAAGGTAAAATCAACATCGTAATCTAGCTGCTCATTGGGTTGCTTATTAAATGTCTTAATACCATTTACTCCTGTTACGCAGCCTTAGCATATATCACTCTTTCTTTTTTAACTTCAATTAGTAGTGTTCTATTTTCGGGTTCTACTAATATTAGTATTCCGTTACTTCTTTGTCCTTCTTGTGCAAGTAGTACAAATCGAGTAGTAATTATTACTGTTGCATCTATGTTAAGAGGGACAGCAACATATCTTAATACAACTCCTTCTGCGTCTACTGTCGCTGCTGAGGCTGTAACACGAGCTTCAGATACGTTTAAACCGACTCCCTGGGACGTAAATAGAGCATTTCCTTCAATAAATGCTTTAGCAATTACTGATCTATCAGCTTCAGCAGTGATTGTAGCAGAAGCTTCTATAGCTCCGCTAGCAAAAATAAGTATCTCGCCCGCTATTATGGTTACATTACTGCCAGTAAATGCACCTTCTACATAAACATCTATTGCATAAATTGTATTTATTGTAGCATTAGCAGCAATACTACCATTAACATTTACTTCTATGTGTGTTGCTGCGTCTACACTAGCAGTCCCACCCAAGGTAGCTGAGAAGAGTACATCTGCTGTGGCTGTAGTATTTGAAGTAGGCCCAAGACCTGTAACTGTCCAGTATCCATCAACAACAACTGCTGGTACATAAACAGCCGGATGTGTAGTAGTAACTCTACGTTTAATGCCACCGTCATAACCAGATACGCCACTTCTGGTTCGGGCTTGAATTAACTGACTATAAAAAGTAGTTCCTGCGGGTGCTGCGTTATTTAAAGTGTTTATTATAGTAGTAGGAATGTTAGTTCCGTTATACGTAGTGTTTGCATTATACGGAGCTATAGATTCAAAGGTATGATCAATTTGAATTTGTGAATTAGTGAAATTTACCCAATAAGCAGCAGCAAGAGAATCAACCCAAGTGTCGTAAGCAGGTATTGTATATGCTTCAGCTGAGTTGTAAGAAGGAGTCCAGTATCCTGTGTCAGATACATCTGCAGTAACACTAACTAACTTTCCTCCGATTGCTATAATCG
>Ga0302131_1001587_pt1 | contig 12199 bp, 11 predicted proteins | sample CB9_20m_MG_FD_203105 | JGI IMG/M metagenome (GOLD analysis project Ga0302131, IMG submission 203105) | Marine microbial communities from Western Arctic Ocean, Canada - CB9_20m | ecosystem: Environmental > Aquatic > Marine > Oceanic | place: Canada: Western Arctic Ocean | collected 2017-09-19
GCCTGATGCGGTTCGTTCAGCGTGCACGCCATCTCAAAGTAGGCCTTGGGCGTCATGCCTCCAGGCGACGACGGCTCCGACCAGTCGGGCATCCACCCCTTGGCGCGGAGGGCGCTCTGCCAAAAGACGGGATCCTCGCAGATGTCTTCAAATTGGTGCTCCGTCCGGCATATCCCGTTCAACCCCTTGCAATCGTCTAGGGCGAGGGCGACCAGCACCGATTCGCGTATCTCGAGTGGCAGCCGCCCGAGCATGTCGACGAGTGGTGCGTCGTCTTTCGATCGGATACGCTTCGTACTGCCACCCGGATACGCTTCGTCCGCCTCTTCTTCTTGATGAATACGCTTCGGAGCGTCAATGTGCAGCGCGGTAAGAGAGGGGAGCATTGGGTGTTACGCTTGGTTCGTCTCTGGTGGGGTGCTCTTTATATACTGCTCCACGTTTTAAACGAACGGTGGATCAAACCGACTATCGTAACTCCGTATCAGTGAGCGATTTTAGCATCTACACACAGTGACATCTCATACATTCGCGCGTCGAGTACAGTCACGGATTATTTTGGTCCGCTGGGCAGGAGGTTGTGCTTCATCACGTGCGCCTTTTACCGTACCGAGTCAAGCTGTGCGCACCCCATGCATAATAAACCCGTAGACACATTGTGACTGTAGAGGAATGATACGACGAGCCTCACCGGATGCTGAGACCGTACATCGAGACCGTGGGGTCGAGGTTGGGCTTGTCAAGTGAACGGACAATAGATACCAGTTTGATCTCACGTAAACGTTGGTGAATTGCATTGATATGCATGTGAGCTGTCTCCTTATCACCACTACGATTGTACGATTGTATCACCCTCTGCAGCGTGATCTGCAAATATTGCATCATCGCACGTTCTCCTTCGATTGTGTCGGGGTGGGGGACCATCGCCATTGTTTGTTGGCGTCGACACCGAAGATGTCGTAGACTTAGCGTCGCATCGTTTTCATGCGTCGCGAAAGGTCCTCTAGCGTCGCTTTTGTTTCCATGCTTGGCAAGAGCTCTCCTTGGCGCCTACGACGCAGTTCGTACAGGATGTAGACGATGGCGGCGAGTCCGAAGCACATGGTGATGAGTATCGACGCAAACAGCAGCCAGAACCATCCTGGTACATGCTGTGCCCATACAGAAAACATGGGTGGTGCCAGCGGAGGTGGCCAGCTGGGTGGGCAGACGATTAATGGAAGGGCGGGGGGTGTTGTCGGTGGTTCGACAGGGAGGGGTGGTCGCGCGGGTAGCCACGTCGAGAAGAGCGAGGTGATAGACATGCTAACGTCGTACACGAGCACTGCTGTCGTGGAGGAGGGGTATCAAACGGCAATGCGTTTGCATCTATGTTTAGTTTTTAGCGTAAAACTTTACATTTTTTTCCGGGGCTCATCAAGTGAAACCTTTTAAGAGCGTGCATAGATCCTCCCATCGCTTGTGGGGGTACGGGTGCGAGGGATCCTCCTCAAGACTTATTCGATCGTCGGTGTACACGCACCATATCTGTTGTAAGCGTATACACATATCTTCACGATCTCCGTGAATACGCACGACAGCGAGCGCACCCAACAAGTCGGCAATGGCCTCCTCGTACGTCGAGGATGGGTACGCGTGAAAGAGTTGTGTTTGGTGGAGCGGGTCGACGGTTCCCGCAAGTAGTGCGTGGCCGAGCTCGTGTGCCATGACGAAGCCGATACCCATGAGGAGCGCGGTGTCCGAATATGATTCGTCGGCGAATGGGCGTACGAGGATTCCGGACCCTACGACCACACACCCAAACGGGTAGAGAAAGTATGCATTCGTGGTGACGCCTCCAAAGAGGGGTGCCATTGAGCACGGCGCATTCTGATCGTAGACATGATGGATGCGCTCAGAGGTGGCACGACTCGCTTGATCCAGCATTGCAAGAATGGTGCCTTGCGCTGTGACGTGATGCGTCTCTGGTGCACGATCGCCCACGAGATGCAGTGTCGTACGTTTGACAAGGTCTTGGATGGGACCAATGCGCCCTCGGAAGAGGTTACGAATCTTGTCGTATCTTAACACCACTTGCATCTGCGCTTGCAATTTGACAAAGAGACGGTGGATGCGTTGCTCAAGTGTGGGAGGTACGAGCATTTGAAAGACCGATGCCTCGTACGCATCCGCAAAAAAGTGTCGAACCGTATGCGCGCAGTCGTGTATCTCATCGTCCACGACGGAAAGGACGTTCGGGGTGGTGGCATGAACAAACTCCGCGTGTGTTGGTGGGTCGAATCGCGTTTGGATGTCTAGGTCCCGACGCCACGCACGGTGCATCGCCCCTCTCATGTCATGTCGCCTTAGGGTTTGTACGACGAGGCCTGCATCCCATTCGTGTGCATAACCACCCGCTGCGACACTGAAGGCACATACTGTGCTAAATGCGTTGATGATGTCCGAGCGTGCATGATCTGTTGCGAGTGTATATTGATGTATGTAGGCACGTAACGCCTGTGCCTCACCAATTTCGATCCTTTCCAAGGGGATGGGCACGTGATGTTCATGATGCAGACTCACAAACCGCTGTATATATTTTTGCACATCAGGCTGTATATGCACATCGTATCGCTGTTGTAATTGGCTGATTGCTTGGCTGTACACCACCTTATCAAAGGGGATTTGGAGTATGTCGTAGATTTTCTGGACGTCTTCAACCGCAGGTAACGGTCGTTCTTGTAGGACGGCGACATAGCCATCGCCACGCATCCCCACGCCGACATGTGCCACACTGGGGCATCCTCTCTTTGACAGCTCAGCCATGGCACCCAGCGCATCATTAGAAGTTATCAACGAATCACGTGCCTTTAAGACGGTCCGACGCAAATAATCAACACCCAAGCTTCGTTCTTGATTGCATTGATATACTCGCTTCTGAAGGTGGTTCGTGCGCAACGTCACATCGGTCAATCGTCGTAACATCACGGCACCCACTGAAGCGGCAAGCGACGCATCCGAGCGAATGAGTGTGTATTGAAGACTTACTCCATTGCTCACATGCGGGTGTATCGCCTCGACGCGACGACCACATGCGTGCATTCGGAGTGACAGATCGGATTGAAATGAACGATCGATGAGTGCCGGGTTGTATGAATCGTACAGCAAATACTCGATGTCGCATTTCATAATACCTGATTTGAACGTCTCGCCGATGGCGCATATCCCTTGAAATGGATTGGTGTAGGCGATTGTCATGTTCATCGACAACGTCTCCTCTTTTCCACAAATCATTACCGACCGATCCACTGTCAGGTGCGGAGTTAGTGTCGCATAATCGTCGTATTCACGCACGATGAAGATGCACAACCCGGAAGTGAACAGGCACGAGCTCAAGATGACCACTACGTCGATGATGGTGAAAATCACCCATCGCATCGCAAGGAAGCTGGCACGTATCTACACACCACCTTTTATTATGTGGTCATACGAGTATGTTAATAAACACGAAACTAAAACCCACGATCCAACATTGATCTAAATGCATTCTTTACCGTTATATAAAGCGCCACGGCGGACAGCAGTGCTGCTCCGACGCCGTTGACCGACAGACGTGGAGGACTTTTCGTTCCGGGCTGTCGCCACGTCCCGGCAAAGCCATGCTTGCAAAAGGAGTGTTTTCTGAGGCACATGCGGGCGTTACTGTGTTCCTGCCCGCACCCAAACGAAACGACAGGCGCGACAACACTCACGCGCGGCAGGATGAAATCGGTCACGGCGGTGGGCCCTGTTGTCTTGTGCACGAGCTCGTTTTTCGTCGTCCAGCGCGTCGACGAGCGCAGGACAGCGTTGTCGGAGAGATTGCGCGCGAGGGACAGCAGGATCGGCGAGCGAGGCAAGGCGAACACCGTCCACATGCACAAACTTTTCGAACGATAGATGCCGTATCGTCGTCGTTCGGCTTCGTTTACGATTGCCTCGTAACCAAAGACGACCCCGGTCGAGTCCAAAAAAGATTCCGGATACACCAGCGTGCCGTGAATGGGCTGCACGTCGGCGTCGATGTACATCCCGCCTCGTTCGTGCAGAAGCACGAATCGAGCCACATCGGCTCTTTGAATAGCCATCGGCGGGAGGCGAATCTCGTGTCGTACCAACGCATCGCGCATCCACCGGTCGTCGAAGCACGTCATGTTCCATCCCGCGCGACGCCAACTCTTGTAAAAAGAAGCTGAGACGTCGCACGTGTCGGCTACTGTGAAACCGTGTCTCGGAATCATCCGCGACGACGCTATGTGCCGCAGGATACGCGCGTGATCCCAACCGCAAGATCTAAACCGCTCTTTTTAGCGTGGCGCCCACTCCGCTAAAAGCTGAGACGAGACAGTTCAAAGCCAACAAAACGAAAGCTACCACTCTTTATTTAAGCCGGCGCCTCTCAATACGAACAAGAGTACGATACATATTTAACAAACCTCATCTCTCTTTTATTGTTTGGATGTTTTCTTTCCCCATTTGCCGCCAGGCAAAACGACATCACCTTTTGCTTTGGGTGGAGGGGCACTCTTCCTGTCGCCTCTGACAATGATTACATGGGGTTTGTTACCATGACCCAGATGCGACTTTTGCAGAATAAGATGGTGTTTCAATGTGTTGAAGCGGTCCCACCCGTCCTTTTTCCATGTGGATACATCTGTGGTGTCCGGTGTCATGCCTATCAGCATCTTATAGTAGTCGACTTCATTCACGGTTTTGTTCAAATCAGGCTCATTGGTGATCTCGGTACCCATAATATTTGATCCGATGGTCCCCCACTCACGCAGGTATCCATCTTGCAAACCGACTAATACGATGCTCAACGCAACCAGCTTTTCTTGCACATCCATGTGAACCCACGAAGTCGATAGACGTTGGATCGGAGTCTTGTCGCCTTCATTTGACGGAAAGAAGGCGTACTCCAACAGTCCAAATTTATCAGAAGGGTTTTTGGCGTTGGACATGTACATATTGTTCAGCACCATTGACCATTCACCGCGTTTCATGGGTTCGGATGTCATCTTGTGGAGCGCAGGTAACATTTCAAAACTGGTACCACTGATACCACGGACACTGCACCCTTATTGCTCGTCCTTGGTACACTTTAAGAACGAGTCTGGATTTACACGATAAAGTGCGAGTCCCGCATCGATTTCATCGAACTTGGAACGATCCTTGATTCAGACTAAAAACCTACCACATTACTCCCACTTATGGGCGCTGTCGCCTCGAGGACTCATAGGTAGGAGAACCCAGCTATAAGCGTGCTTCCAAAAAGTCGTAAGCGGGGACGCTCAAGCGCCTCGACGATGATTCCAAATCTTACAGCACTCGACATGAAGAGACACAGTGACGGCACCATCGTCACCATCGTCCCTAATATACGAGAGAAACTGCTCACATACCTACAGCTCATGGAGGATGTCGATCAAGAAGGAATACGAGAAATTGACGAGTTGCACTCGACCTGGACACGGGTGTCAAAGTTGACCCCTGAAGATATCTCGCTCTTGGCACAGTACGTAAACGATCGTGGCCACAAGATGTTGGTGGACTGGTGGCTTATGAAATACCCAGAATCCATTTCTACAGATCGTTTGCAGCGCAATTGCACCAGAGAATGGTGGTTGCACCGCTACGATAGTATGAATACGCAACTCAATCTTCAACGTGAACCGAATGGCGACGTGATCGTCGATCTGTGGCACGCGAGGCGAGGAAAGGAAGGGGCACAAAGTTTTAAAGATTTTAGACCAGGTCATGCCACTTTTTTCATGGGAAGCCTCGGTAAAATGGAAGACAACTATGAGTCCATTGCAGATTATGTGGGCGAAGCTGAAGATTACGACGATGACCACTTTATCTACGTCAAACGGGGACGCTTTCGATTCAAACCGCTCTTGTGGTTCGATGATAAAAGTGTCACGAAACTCAGAGAAGACGTCGATCGCGCACACGTGATCGCGTCGCTTGTCAAGCAGCACCCCGTGGTATTCAGAGACGACAGCTTTGATATGAATCAGATGACAGATGCTCAATGGAAGAAGATATTGTATTACCGCACGAACAATGTTGACATCGGCAACGGAAACTCCGTAAAGCTTGCACTAGAACTGCGATTGGACAACAATTGCACAGACAACGGTCGCATTGCATTAGATCAGGGGTTTGGAGGGACACTGTCTGTCGACGTCTCTGGGTTAGGGGCGGCGACACTCCCCCCCGATAAGGTTGGAAATGGGTCCATAGACACGGAGAGCATCGTATTATGGGACCCCGCAACGGCTGTAATCGAAGAGGGCCCGTGGGATATACTAAAACAATAACACTCACGTAGTTACTGAATTTTGTATTGCGGAATGACGCTAAAAACCACACCCGCGGTCGACTCCGGTGGCGGTAGTCACGCAAATCGCGCTTCTACTCTTCGTGTTAGGTGGATTTTTTTATTTGCATCTTCAAGCATGCGTCTTCCGCTTGGTGGCAATGGTGTAGACGCGGCTTTGAGCACGGCTATCCATGTGTGAAGCAAGTCATCTCTCAACGCATCGTCACTCAAAGCGTCGGCTTCCGTTTCATAATCGGTTGCCGCGGCACTTATGACGTTCACAGCTGGAGCACTCGTTTTTACGTCTTCTGCATTTGCTCCAATAGGTATGCAACTTTTCCGTGAAGTCCAGAGTCCTTGTCGAACATGATCATGTCGGCGTCTTCTTCGGTACCACCGGCGTCTTTGATTGCCTTTCTCATCAAAGATCGAATCAGTTTCGACGGCACATAGAGAAGGCCGTGTCGCGATTGCACGACCACGCCGTCCGTCGGGTACGGGTCGACTCCGGGCGTCGGTACAGGCCGTGCGTCGAAGACGGTGTCGGCATGGCCGTTCGACGTCATGTACAGCTCGCTCCACCACAACTGTTGTATAGGATGGCTGTGTCTGCCTTGTGAAAGATACATGGTCCGACTCGTTCGTTCCAGATTGTCCCATTTCCAGTAGCTTCCCGGAGGGTCCTTCGGCATGACCTGTGTGTCAGCGAGCTTCTTCTCCTTCTCGGCGAGTGACTGACGAAGTTGGTCCATCTCCGCGAGCGTCTGTACCAGCTTCTGCTGGTACTGCTTCAGCGCGAGTGTGAGGCCGTTTCGCCCGTCCCCGTTGAGTGCGAACTCGCTGTAGCTCGTGTAAGGGCTTTGGCGAACGCTCATCGTCGAGGTTAAATGCCGCGCCGTTCGAGCTATCCGTCTACCCAGCGACAGACTCTTATTGCTACGCTAGCGGTACCGCCGCGGAATGCTGACGCCGTATCACGGGTGATACAGTCGTCCTGAAAGGGTTAAGAACACTTACGATCACCACCATCACCATCATCACCACCACTGTGATGACAGGTGTAAGCCTCGACTCACGGGAACGTGTGACTCTTTTCATCGAAAGCGACCTCTCTATAGACTATGTGCTCGGGTTACCACTCATTCATTATGATCTCGTTCGTGAACATTGCGCATCAACCGATCACATTCGCGCGGCGAATCTGAGTGTCACCAAGCTGCGTCGCATGGGTGCCTCCACACCGGACGCCTTGAAGGCACTCGGTTTTGACATGTACGATCTCCGGAACGAGAGCTGGTGTGTGCAATTGGTCAACGAGTATGGTGCAGAAGCGGTACAACAAGCGTTTCTGGATACGCCATATAATGTATCGATGATCGCCGGTGTCCCCGCAATGGACGTCCTGAAACTCACGGTGAATTGGATTGTTTCGAATTGTAAGAGCGATCCGATAAGTGCCCAACGAGCTTTACGCTGCCTGATCGCGCACCGTGGTCTTGAAACAACTTTGACACAGCTCTCGATGCCATCCTTGGTGGAGACGGGGTTGCGTAATGTAGAATTATCGAGATTGGGCGTCACTGTCGATGTGCTCGTCTCGTGTATGCACGCGACAAGCGATGATTTGCGCAGTCTGCATTACACATTTCGTTTGCAATAAAAGGGAGAGCTTGTAGGTACACCAGATAGCCATGGATGACGATCGTGATAGTGACTTCAGTGATAGTGACTTCAGTGATAGTGACTTCAGTGATGCCGAAAAAATGGTCATTGATACCAACACCCCTACTACATGGATTGGCGTGTGTACGCCACGAGAAACTGATCTGAATGACCTGAATGACCTGAATGACACGAAATCGTGTCTTAGTCCAGATGTGATATCAGCCGTAAAAAACTCGAACAACAAGAAGTTGGACCTAATGCTGCATGGCGCAATCAGTTACTACTTGAAACAAAACCCTCTTTTTTGTATTACTCACACACAGGTGTTGGACGATGCCATTGAAATTTTATACAAATGGTATTCCTCAAGTGCTACCAGCCATGGTGACCCACCAAAACTGCCGTCTGACCGTGGATTGTCGATAAAGTGGAGAGAATATTTTGGGAAACAACATAAAATCAAAGGGACGGTGGTACATACTAATAATGATTCACATTATGTGCGTACGAGCCCTCCGTCGCCTAAGTTCAACTTATCGTTCGAAGTATCAGCCGTGGATGGGTACAAAGTGATTGGGCAGAGAGATTTGATGATTGCGCTGTTTGGATGGCACGCCACCATGTACAACAATATATTTGCAGGTAAAGCCAAAACTAAACATGGGTTCGATCATGTAACAAATCTTCCATATGAAATGTCGATGGGGAGAGAAGATTTTCTTCAGTTTTATCACATTGTAGACACATGCTAGAGGTAATTGTTTGAGGGGCAATCTAAGAAAAGGAAAACACGCTAGACGCTCTGTGGGACGCGTTCGTAATCATAACGCATTCTCGTGTACACCTTGTGCAAATACATTTGAACGACCCATTTATATGCAGTGTATAAAAGAAACAACGAGACTGCTATAGGTATTATATAGCCGAGTGTAACGTGTCGAAGCTGTTCTATAGAAAACACCATTCTCAACGACCCGTCTATATAAGGAGAACGGCAAATAATGTTGTTAGCGACGAGCTATGGCTTTAGAACAGTGGAAAGAAGGCTTCTCACAACTGCACCATGCGATCGATACATCTGTTGGTAGTAAGTGTGAACAATCCGTGGCAGTGGCTATGAAATTGTGTGATATTATCCAGAGTAATTTGGTATTAAGAGTATCATTGGACAAGTGGGTTCGTGCATTGCTAGATATGAACGATCGTCAGATGGACGAGGTTATAGCAACGTCTTGTGGTGAACTCGTCGACATACTGCCGGACTTCCCGATGCTATTAGGTTTGGGATGGCTTGCATGCCAAAATGGAGACTGGGATTTTGCACGTTTTCGATCATTTGTCCACTTGCTACGCCTGCGGCAAATCACAAGGAAAATAGGTATTACCAACACGCCACTTCCGTCGAAGGTGCATCAAGTCATAGAGATGCATGCTGATTTTGTACCAAGTGTGGCAGCACTTTGCGTCTTCCATGCGACCCCAAGGTCATTGAAGCCATTTAGCAAATACCTTGTCGACATGCTAAGACCAGTCTGGGATCGCGACACCCACGATTTAGGCCGCATTCGACATATTTTCTACGATGGGCTTATCGACGACCTGCGAGAATCCTCCTTGTCCGTAAGAAATGTGATGCTTGAGATGGTTCGCGTCATGGATGATTACATGTTTGACGTTGGAGACGATTTGGTAGTATCTTCAAAGCAGCGGCTCCGTAAACTTCCTGAAATGGACCAGATGTATGACGCACGAATACCATCGGACGACGAGATGTGGTTGAGCCTGCGATTGCTTTTCGTACAGCATACGACCGATGAGCGTGATCGTTTGATCCACTCGTTGACTGAAAACGAGAGCGATGCGTTAAAATTCGCAATGAGCTGTATCCAAATGCCGACGAAGATGGGCCTCGAGCTCCTTCCGATGTTGTTCAAAAAGATCACCCTGTCGCAAATGCTTCGTTGTGCGCGTGCGATGAACGCACTGCCGTGTGATCGTCTCGTGGCATGTATTGATGACACCGATGACATAGTCGATGGATACTTGTCGACCATCTCCGATGTGGCACACAGTAGCCTCCAAGCACTCAATTCGGAGATGATCAGTATGCTTAACGCCACGGTCACCGTTCAAGTCCCTGGTCGGTGGCTCGATATGCTGGCGAAGCTGCTGGATGACGATGAGCAGCGTGCATTCAACAATTACGGAGATGGAGCGACGGTCATCACTGGGGCGAACGCGACCGTCCACCGTCTCCTTTTTCTCAACGATTTGACCACGTTACTCGAAACGTTCCGATCAACATCAGCAATCCTCATCGCGACTTTCTATACTTCCGATGAAGTCCCATTCACGTTTGCCAGAGAAGTGGCCCTCGACGATACCGCTCAGGGTGCCGTAGGTGCACCGAGTGACGTGTCAATGCATGGACTTACACGCGCTGAGCAGCGAGCACGCTTCGCACACAAGTGTTTTGAAGAGATTCGCATGCATAAACGACCAAAACCCGTACCTATCAAAGTGGAAAAAAACGGACTGGTGGTTGACGATAGCACGATGCCTCCACTAGAACTGATGATGCGCAAAGAAGCCAACGCCATTCTCAGCGAGTACATTGATTTCGATGAAGCGGTGGTCGAATCCGATGATGCGGTTAGCGGCGTACCGGAGAGCATCGAATTTGTCCAACTCGACCTCTATGGCAAGCGTGAATTGTCCAAGACCGACATGAGCGCAATTGACATACAGAGTTCTGACGCTCTTACCAAGACTGTGGTGATGCGACGTCAGCACGGGTTTACTGAGACGTCATGGCCGTACAGAATGTCCACCGGCTGCCAAATGTCGCTAGTGCAAGTGTCCGATTCCAAGCCTATGGACTCGCAGTTCGACACCCAACTAGTAGCGGCGTTTCAACTATTGGGGGTTCAGTGAGTGGTTAGTATGTAGTTAGTAGGTGGTTAGTAGGTGCAGATTATTCGATTTTGAAATCGACGATTGGGTATGTTGTGGGACGGTATTTCGGGATTGATGTATAGGTTTGAGAGTTGTTTGCGCACATCGCGGCAATGGCTCCTCATTCTGGGAGCAACGTGTTGCGCGCAAGTACCCCGGCTCACTCACCGTAGTTCATAGAGACCGAAAGGTTTATAACAAAAAAACACCACAACAATAGACAACTTTAGGATTCTTGTTCGCGCTTGCGTTTTTTAGCTTCAGACCGCGCGACACGGCCATTCATTCGACAATTCTGGGTGCAAGGTAGTATGATATACGACACTCAGGGGTGTCCTTATGACCTTTATAGTAGTGAAAGGCGGCAAGACCCCCCATTTCGATTCGCATCCGTTCGTCTTCGTGGGTGCTGGTCGAGACCTTTTCACAACCCATCATGAGTTGTTTTAGCGAAAGGTCCAATCGAATGGTATCGGGTGCATCAAACTCAATAAATACTTCACCTTCATGCATCAGCACTCGTCGTCTCTCACCCATGATGGTGTCTTTCGTTTCGCAAATCATCTTTTCCGCATCACATTCGAGGGTGATTGCTTCACCGGTATGACTGAATTCTTTAATCAAAGTCATCCAAACCTTTGGTGAAATGTCGATTTTTGCCGTGTCTTTAAGCGCGGCAATTTCCATCGTCTCCACATCCAAGTCGATGAGATTCATCTTGCACTCATTGTGGCCACGCGTCTTTTGCTTTTTACCACGCGTTGGATCGACCCCCGTTGGATCGACTTTTTCAATCATATGCAGTGCATCCTCTCCGTGTATGTACTGTAGGACCATAATGTTTGTCACAAATCCACTAATGAAGGACTTGAATACCTTTGTCGTAAACCCGATGTCAAACCCATCAGCATTCGAACATTCGACCTTCGTTGTGAGTTGTTTCAAATCCATGTAGATGTCAAAGGCCCCTACATGAGAGACATCCATCCCTTTCAACCTGATACTATTGGCGTCGACGTGCATATTCGCCTCGGGGATCAGCGCATTGATGCTGTCAAGCACCCATACCAGTGCCCTTCTGTTGTGAAAATATAGCTCAAACCCCTGCTTCTCCATACAAGGTGTGTGCCAGTCGTTTTGCGTGGTGACCACGACGCTTATACAGATACACACAAACATTAGCGCACGAACACGCTAGATGCCGTCGTTTTGTATCTGATCAAAAGGTTTAATCAT
>Ga0302131_1001589_pt1 | contig 12197 bp, 15 predicted proteins | sample CB9_20m_MG_FD_203105 | JGI IMG/M metagenome (GOLD analysis project Ga0302131, IMG submission 203105) | Marine microbial communities from Western Arctic Ocean, Canada - CB9_20m | ecosystem: Environmental > Aquatic > Marine > Oceanic | place: Canada: Western Arctic Ocean | collected 2017-09-19
CTTGAGGGATGCGGGGGGATTGCTTAGAGTTAACTATAGTTGAAAGACTGACAGATTTTTACGCCTACTACAGGAACCATTAGCCTCTTCTGGGCACCACATAAATCAAACAAATAATTGATTTTATTCACATAAATGAAATACTAATAATTTATGTCCACCTAAATACACACCCTTTGCCTCTTGTACCCCCCCCACCATTCTCGATTATTGTAGGGCACGCTATTTATATCGCCCTATGCATTCACGGCTGTTGTCTTCAGCAGTAAAATTGGCTGGATGATCATAATGGCTCGCATTTCACGTAACGCCAGATCACACACTGACGACATCGACGCGCGCGCGGGCATGAGCCTGAAATTAAGCGCGTTTGACGTGTTGATAGCCTTTAGGGCGGCAAACGAGAAAACGGGTATGCGCCGACCTACCCCCGCTACAATCTCTACATTTGTTACGTTGTTTTAATTGCAGAGTGCTTAATGACTGCTTGTCGCGATTTGTTCCACCAAAACCGGACATTAGTACAAGCCGAAGCGAGATCAATTCAGTGGATAGACATCTAAAAATTGGGCAAGCAATCTTAGCGGTTCACCCATCTAGACCTCAACAGCCCAAAAACTTTAGTTGTACGTCCAACTGACAGTGCCTAAAATTGAGTTTCACATCCAAATCCTTCAGCGGCGAACCAAACCAATTATTTTAGGAGGATATCCTAAAGTAACGTAGACCATCGATCCCTCTGGGAAACTTGGGTCTGTCATAATTATCGTCATCAAATCTGATCTATCATCTTCTAATATGTACTCGGTAGCATCAACCCCCAACGCTTGGTTTTCTATAGCTGAACCGATAGTTGCGCCAATAACTGCGCCGGCAATGGCTCCAACTGCGCTGTCAGTTGAGCTGTTACCGGCTGTACTGCCGGTAATGTATCCGGTAGCGGCTCCCGCTGACGTTCCAATGCCTGTACCACCCTTAACCTTAACTGACCGTTTGGAAACAATCTGAGCTTTTATTGTTCGTTTAGCTACTTGTAGATCAGACCTGTTGTATGTCGAAGCAGCATTTTCAGGTTTTGAGCAGCTCATAGAAACAAGCATCAGAAATAAAGCGATAAATTTAAAAATTAATTTCATTGAGACCTAAACTTTCGCATACAACCTACAGGTATTATCCGATGTCTACGCTCTTATGATGAATGCCGCAAAAGATTTTTTTGCTCTTTAGCTGCATATTCCAAAGGAAGGATAGTTTTTAATATTGCTATAAATTTTATTTTGGAGTTTATTTTATATCTAAAAATAGGAGCAAACCGATGTTTAAAATATTTTCGGCTTTTGTGATTTGTATCTTTGTAACAGGTTGCCTTTCCACAGAGTATCAAGCCCAAGGATTTTCTGGTGGATACTCTGATCAAATGACTGGGCCAAACACCGCAACCGTTGATTTTAAAGGTAATGGGTTCACTCAAGCTACTGTTGCCAGAAAATTCGCTATGCGTAGAGCCGCAGAGTTAACCTTGCAGATGGGTTTTGATTATTTTTTAGTTGAAAATGCAAATAATTCTACCAAGCAGGTAAAGATGGGTTCAAACATACAGTGTAACACTATTGGCTATTCTACCACCTGCAATGATTATGGTGGGGGAACCATTGAGAAGCCGGGATCATCATTAGATATCAGAATGTACAAAGGAAAGACCCCGAACCAGACAGGTCACTATGATGCTCGGTATTTAATCTCACAGTAATATTCCTCTGATACTAAAGGTTGCGAACACTTTACGTGGCGTTGGAGCTAATGTCCTAGCCCCTGTTGCGCCCTTAGCGGACCGGAGTGGCCGACAGAGGGAACTGGGCTTGGTTACACGTGCGATGCCTGAGCGGCGCCGCACGATGCTCTCAACCTGGTACTGAAGAGCAGAAAGTGCAATCAAGAGTTCCAGCAGAGAGCAAGAGAAAATCTCAAGATACACCGAATGCCGTCTTTAGATAAGGTGTCATTTGGTTATTCAAAACAGACGTCTTATAAACCCAAGTCCAAAGAGGTTGGCAGCATTCGGAATGCGCTGAAGAACTTGAAACAGAGGGACTTGGTTGGCGTAGACTTAAAGAACCTTATTATTACCTGTGCCAAACAGAACTGGTTCCACCGCTCTGGTAGCAGTTACAACGAAGCCAAGCCAAGTTTGTTCTCAATTGATAGCAGGATGTTTAAGGGCGCTAACTGGCTACCCAATCCGACCAGAGGGACCAATGACTACCTCCACTGCACACATGCAATTTACCTGTATGAACAGCATGCTAATCCCATCCTATTAAACTGGCTTAATGCGAACGACGCTCAATTCAAGTCTGACTATGCGCTTGCGGAAATGGTCCAATGGCTCTGGCGGTCAAGAGTGAGGCGCAATGAACGTGTGGATGTCTACATGCCCTCAAAGAAAATGCGAGGGGTCATTGAAAAATGGGTGTCATCCAAATAAAGATTTAAAGGAGAATTTACTTCTTTAAACTGGATTAAAACGTATGATCAATCATCCACGATCTGGAGTTTTATGATTTATACTTCAGGGGACTGATATGCGCTGGTTCTTTATAATCTTTTTGCGGATGTGTCACCACAGGCAGCAGTGGCACGCGACGAGATATTTGGGCCAATCACCGCTGTATTGCGCGTGCCGGACTATGACGCCGCCGTTAACACTGCCAACGACAGCGAATTCGGTTTATCACCAGGCATCGTCTCGCGGGATGCTGCCAAGATCGACCATTTCTCGCAGAACGCCGAGGCAGTTATGATACAGGTCAATCTGCCCACTGTCGGCATGGATTTCCATGCACCATTTACCGGCCGAAAAGGATTATCCTATGGCGCGCCTGAAAAAGGCAGTTATGCGCGCGAGTTTTTTACCGCGGCTAAGATTGTACACGAGGGGTGCGGACAATGACGCAGGCACCTTTGAAGGGCATTCGCATTCTTGATCTGACCAATGTGCTGGCCGGTCCGTTCTGCTGTCATCAACTGGCCCATATGGGGGCCGACGTGATCAAGGTCGAAACTCCAGGTACAGGTGATCTTGCGCGCCAGCTTGGGGCTGATCCCGCGCGCAACGCCGATCTGATGGGCGTATCCTTTCTGGCGCAAAATCCGGGCAAACGGTCAATCACCTTGAACCTAAAGTCGGCATCTGGAAAACGTATCCTGAGGGAGTTGGTGCAAAAGGCCGATGCCCTGGTCGAGAATTTTCGTCCCGGGGTGATGGCACGCCTCAACCTTGATTATGAGGCTCTCCGCAAGGAAAATCCCCGTCTGGTCTATTGTGCTATCTCAGGCTTTGGTCAGGATGGCCCTTTGGCGAAACTGCCTGCTTATGACCAAATTGTACAAGGAATGAGTGGTGTTATGTCGATCACCGGCGATGCCGACACTGCCCCTTACAGGGTGGGCTATCCGATGGGTGATACAATTGGCGGTATGACTGCGGCCTTCGCCGTTGCCGCAGCACTTGCCAATAAGGCAGAGGACCGTGGTACATTCATTGATGTCTCGATGCTCGAAGCTATCATTGCGACGATGGGTTGGGTGGTGTCGAACCATTTAATCGCAGGAAAGGTGCCCACCCCGAACGGCAATGACAATTTCACCGCAAGTCCGTCCGGCACATTCAGAACCGCCGATGGTGTGATGAATATTGCAGCCAACAAACAGGAACAGTTCGAAGCGCTTTGCGAGATCATCGGCAACCCGGCCTTGGTGCAGGATCCACGCTTTGTGGACCGAAAGAACCGGCTGGCCAATCGATCCGCCCTGACCGCCGCGCTGGAGGTGGCCTTTGCTAATGCCCCCACCCTTGAGTGGGTCGACAAGCTGACGGCACAGGGCGTTCCAGCAGGGCCTGTCTGGTCGATTCCCGAGGCACTGGCGCATCCGCAGCTTGCGGATCGTGGCCTGCTACAAACTCATCGGGTCAGTGATCAGGATCTGCAACTGGTCGGCATCGGTGCCAAACTTGATGGTGTGGCACCCGGTGTTGATACACCGCCACCCACATTGGGCGAGCATACAAACGATATTTTGGCCGAACTTGGTTATGACAATGCTCAGATTGCGACCTTGAAAGAAGACGGTGCGATATGACAGGCAAACCCGAATCCAATAAAGCCAAAGTTAGCAGATCCGGCAAAGGAAGGATGCATGATGCCTCAGGAAATTGACGTACTGGTGAGTGAGGTCGGCCCGAGGGACGGGCTACAGAGCATCAAACGCACGATGCCGACAGAGGCTAAACTCCATTGGATCGAAGCGTTGGCGGCCTCAGGGCTTCAGGAGATCGAAGTGGGATCTTTCGTATCCCCGCGCCTGCTACCGCAAATGGCCGATTGTGCCACGCTCGTACGAGAAGCCAATAAACTTGAGGGTCTCACGGTTCTGGCGCTGGTTCCCAACCTAAAGGGCGCAGAACTCGCCATTGCAGCGGGTGCACGCAAGTTGACCATGCCGCCTTCAGCCTCGCTGGCGCATAGCCTCAATAATATTGGCAAGACCCCCGAAGAGGCAATCGAAGAGGTCCGCCAAGTTTGCGCTTTTCGCGACTCTCTGCCTGTAGAGCAGCGTCCGGATGTAGAGGTAGGCATATCGACAGCGTTTGGCTGTACATTCGAGGGTACGGTGTCGGAGGACTGGGTGATTGAGATGGCTGGCCTACTGGCAAAGGCAGGCGCGGACAGCATTGGTCTTTCGGATACGACGGGCTACGCCAACCCCGCCCAGATCAAACGCATGTTTCGCCGCTTGCGCAGCGAGATTGGTGCGGAGAAAATGGGAGGTGCTCATTTGCACAACACGCGTGGTCAAGGCCTCGCCAATGTCGTGGCCGCCCTAGAGGTTGATGTGACCATCTTCGATTCCTCGCTTGGTGGACTTGGAGGCTGCCCATATGCGCCGGGTGCAACCGGCAACATTGTGACTGAGGATCTCGTCTTTATGCTGGAAGCGATGGGTCTGAGCACAGGTGTCGATGTCGATGCGTTGATCGCCGCACGCGAGGTGCTACTACGCGGACTGCCAGATCAGGCTATCTATGGTAACGTTCCCGAGGTAGGCTTGCCCAAAGGCTTTACCTACGCCGGCGAAAGAAGCACAACATGGCCAGTGCGCCCCGCCCACTCGATGGTGTAGTGGTCCTGCTTTTTAGGACACTTTTAACGGTTCCGATAAATCTAAAGTATGGCTGTACACGCTCGAATATTATACCTAACCAGAAGGTGGCCACACACCATTTTTGCAGCGAAGATAAAGAGGTATAAATTGAATATTGTAAATAGTCTGTTGCCCAAATTGGGCTTGAAACGCAATAAAGAAGGCATCAAAAGCTTTGCTAATAAAGTCGGAGCGCCTTCCGAGGCTGAAAACCTTCCTGGTTTTGAGGGTATATTTTGGTCGAATAAAGGTCCAATTGTCCATAAATGGCATCACTATTTATCTATATATGAAAGATATTTCAGCCCATACCGTTACCAAAGGCCTAGATTTCTAGAAATTGGAGTTTCAAAGGGAGGGTCCTTAGCAATTTGGCGGCAATACTTTGGTTCAGATGCCACTATATATGGCATTGATATCGATCCAGCGTGCATGATTTTCAATGGAGAACATGGACAGGTCCGTATCGGATCACAGGACGACGCAAAATTTCTGGAAAGTGTGGTAACCGAAATGGGTGGTGTCGACATAATTCTTGACGATGGGAGCCATTTTTCAAAGCATATTAGGGCTTCACTTGAAACACTGTTTCCATTGTTGTCCGCCGGTGGAATTTACATGGTAGAAGATCTTCATGCAACTTATTGGAAGTCGCATGAAGGGGGGTACCAAAAACCTAATTCATTTATTGGTGATATTAGGCAAATGTATGATGACATGCATCACTGGTATCACTCTGAAGGTCAAAAAATAAATGCAACGGCTAACCACCTCTCAGCTTTACATTTATATGACTCGATTGCTGTTTTAGAAAAAAATAAGGTTGACAGGCCACGGCATAGTAAAGTGGGTTCAGACTTGTAATATTCACGTATCAAATCCAAGCCGCAGCTTGCCGCTGCTCTTGCCGAGTGGCGACAAGGTAGTTTGAATAGGACTGCCAAACGGATGACTTCAGAGCTAGTTTTAAAGTAGCAAAATGGAGAGTGTTTTATCATCCAAGGACGCTACAAATTAGCCTTGTCCAACTTAAGTAGTGTGGCCTGGCAGAGCCAGATTTTGCATTTATTGCGCTTGCGTGTATCAACTTCCTGTTTATCGAGTTTACTTTACAGCCTGTATAAAGGCGCGAGGAATTATGTCCCCCGCGCCTTTATTATCTTATTCAAGACAGGCCGTCTTACCCATCAAAATCGGCGATTTCGGTGAGGCGCAGGGCCTCAGCGCGCAGTTTCGCGATGGTGGTCAAATTTGTGGTATCTGCCTTAAAGCTACCCCAACTTTGCACCAATGGATCTGCCTTAGTGCCTGGTGCAATTGGGTATTCAAAATTGTCAGCGGCATAGATTTCTTGTGCTGTAGGTGAGGCCAAAAACTCCATAAGCCGGATGGCGTCGTCACGGTTGGGTGCTGATTTGGTGAGGGCCATACCTGAGACATTCACATGTGTACCCGCATCTGCAAAGGTTGGGAATTCAACGGAAACGCTGTTGGCCCAATCCTGCTGCTCAGGATCCGATAGCATTTTACCCATATAATAGGTATTTCCTAAAGAAATATCGCATTCTCCGGCCCAAATAGCCTTTACCTGTGCGCGGTCATTACCTTGTGGTTTTCGGGCCAAATTCGATTTTACGGCTTTTAGCCAATTTAATGCCTCCGCTTCGCCGTGATGGTGCAGATATGCTGACGTCAGTGCCAGCATGTATGAGTGCGTGCCGGAGCGGGTGCAAATGCGGTCTTTCCATCTTGGATCTGCCAAGTCTTCATAGGTAGTCACCTCGTTGGGGGCGACACGGTCTTTGGAGGCATAGACAATACGGGCACGCGTGGTGAGGCCAAACCAATGATTGTCGGGATCCCTAAATTCAGCAGGAATATTTTTGGTGAGTGCTTCGTTTTGAACTGCCTGGGTAAGGCCAGCGCCGACAACACCGTGAAGTCGAGAAATATCAACTGTGAAGACTAAATCTGCAGGAGAGCGGCTGCCTTCTGCACGCAAGCGTTCGATCAACCCCTTTTTTAAGAATGCGACGTTGACTGTAACGCCTGTCTCAGCGGTGAAAGCATCCATAAGTGGCTGGATAAGTGCAGGTTCACGATATGAATAGACATTCACCTCTTGAGCTATTGTTGGGCTGGCGAGCGTGAGGGCACAAAGGGTTAAGATGGTTTGGGTACGTGATATCATTTTAATCTCCATTTCAATCAAAAACCACATACCCGACTGTTTTACTCAGATCAATACCTTATTAAAAAAGTCGGGTAAGTTTTTTCACTTTTTATCCCATCCCAAAAAGCACCGATGTCTTCGATATTAGATTTCTCTGAGGAACTTCGAATTTTATATAGTTTCTTTTGAACTAAATTGAATCTACCTAGAAAGCTGCCCTAGGCAGTTGCCAAACTAATGAGAACTCGCATCAGGTTGCTAGTATAACCTAAATCTATGCGCTTAATAATTGACGCCACTCAGCGAGAGCAGCGGCACGGTTCAGCTTGAAATTGGTGCGTGAGTAGAGATGCAGTTAGCAAACAAAATCTCTCGTCAATGAACCTGTGAGACCAACATTCAAGGCCCAATGACTGAGGCGCAGTGCCCGTGATCTGGGGCATTTTGTCCATGCCCTTGCGGCTCAACTGCATGGATTGGGCACAGTAACCCCTGCCGTTGGCCTGTGACCCGAGCGGAACTATCATGCGCTGATTGAACCGCAGCAACGCTATAGGCAGGACATAGGTGCGTGCTCTAATGTTCGGGGCCCGTGGCTCTTGGTTCCCGGTCCGCGGGCCTAGGCAATATGGACTAGGAACCCCGGGCCAGGTTTCATGTAGCAAAATTGGGAATTTTTTGTCATCCAGAGACGCTATGTAGCCACCCGGCCCGTCTCAATTAGTTTTGTCTCACCGTGCTAAAACATTATTAAGTAATTCAGTTGACATACCATAGTTTTTTAGTAAGGTATAATTATTCATTAGCCACTTCACCATTAACTGAAGAAGCCAATACTCAAAAAATCTGAGAGGGTTTCTAAATGCCGAACACGACGAAAATTCGAGATCAAAAAACGTATTATGACAATGAAATTGATCTTATATTAATTGAGGCCTTTGGCTCAATGGGATCAGAAGAGTTTGAAGGCGACATACCTTTCGAATGGTTGCTAGAATACTCTCAAATTAATATTGAGAATTCAGTATGAGTATATCATCACCTCTTAACGCCACTGTACAAGCGGATTTGGATTTAGTTGTAGATAATTACTGCAGCTCAGTTGGGAAGAAAAAATTGATGGCCATAGATTCGGTTGAGGAGCAGATGTTACCTACTTTGAAAAAACTGCCAACATATGGTGCTAAATCTCTAACCAAGGGGCTGGATCAGGCCCAGATAATTTTGGGAGATCAGATTTACACTCTACGCATTACGCGGGCAGGCAAGTTACTTCTCACCAAATGACCATAGCAAAGGAAAAGCGTGGTGGAGCTCCTGTTGGCTTTTTGGCTGAGCTCGATGGGATTGAGGCTGCGTCTATCATTTACTTGCGAATGTGGCATAACGGACCTGAAAGCCAAGCAGACGTTTGGAGGGACTTGTCATCCGGCCTCGGCGCTGATCATGGCCGCAAAGCTCTAAAAGCCTTTGAGACCCTGTGTAGCTTATGTTCACAGCATGGGCGCAGGCAACTAATGCTACACGAAATAACCTGTAAATGTATTGGATCAGATGAATCCTGTTTTGCCAATTTTATTGCAACTGCAGCAACAGGCGAGCGCGAGGATGCGATGCTGATCTCTACCCTCCTAGTTAGAGCAGATATTGGACCGATCATCACCTCTTTGGCGGCTGACTTTGGTTTAGCACTTGTGCGGATGAACCTTAGCTCGCCAAAAGACCTTGACGATGACAAGAGCAGTGGCCGATCACACCTTACAACGTTTCACTGAGACTTTAAAATTCCAAACCATAGCCTTACAAAACCCATCAGGTTGGACCACTTCAAACGTAAGCGCATCGCCATATCTATGATCAACGCTGTTCAGCATTAGCTGGGGATCTGTTAAACTAAAAAGAAAACGCGTCAAATTGTTAGTGCAGCCTAAATCTATGCGCTCAATAATTGACGCTACTCAGCGAGAGCAGCAGCACGGTTTGATTTAGAATTGGTGCGTGAATAGAGGTGGTCTACCCCCATCCCAAAAGGACCGCTTTTATATTTTGGAACCAAAATAAGTAACAGTAATAAAATCAAAATATACAAAGTTCGACGTCCTCTTCTGGACACCACAATTCATAAATAACTAATTGTAATTATGATATAAAAATTTGTTTGGTGCCTGCGAAACCTAGCCGCATGACCACTTTCGGGACCACTTTGTTATTTTGCGATGAGATGGGGAATGTTTTGTCATTAGGCAAGGCTACAAAGGTGCCCTGCCCCTCTCAGGTGGTTTAATCTGCCAAGAGCGCTTGCACAGCTCTTGGCTGGAAAGGCTTTGAAGGTAAACTTTTTGCAGGCAATTATCTGGGACATTTCCGACGAGATAACTCCTGTTCTTGAAGTCGCACACCGAGGGTTCGTGACTTTTAATTTACTTTTCTTCAAGGTCAAAATCGGACTGCCAGCCTTAATTCACAAAACTTAATGCTTGTCCTGGGAAAGAGTTTTTCGCTCCGCTTCACTCAGCACCACGATTGTATCATCGACGCTGAGGCCATTGGTTCGCGCCTTGTCCCAAATGCGTTTGCACGATTTCGGTGACCATGGAAGCACCGCTTCCGCGAGCCAACTTCGAAGGGATTGAGGTAACAGATCGTACGTCATCATCGGATCTGCTGCCCGGCGTCGCTTTTTAAGTGTCGTTGCTCCAAGATTGCCAATCATGTTTTTTTCTCGAAGCCAAAGGTTGGATCCAGCGCCAAGACAAGCCGCGTTTCGCCTGACCATTCAATAGGAGACGACAGGTGCAGCGCAGTGATATTAAGTTTTCGGGTCATTGGAGCCGTATCCTTAAACGGTTTGGGCAGTTTGCTGGGTGCGCAGCATGCCGAAGCTGTAGGCAAGTTCTTCAGGAGTCATATGGCGGGCAATGACAACGGCGGCTTGTGCCCTGCCAGTCGTTCAGGGGCACCGGAGGATCAAAGAGATGCTGCACACCGTGGAACACGAACGGCGCCTCAATGCCCTCTAAGTGTATGATGCCTTTCACGCGCAGGATGTCGGGACCACGCAGCATGATGAGAGTATCGAGCCAACGATCAACCGTATCAGGGGGAATAGGCTCGTGCAGGACAATGGACGCCGATCCGATCCGCGCGTCATGTTTGGAAAGTGGTGCTGTTTTAGCAGCGGATGGGACGAAGCCTGAAAGGTTAAAAAGTGGATCTCTGAAAACAAATGCAGAACCAGGCACGGATGGCATCAGCCATGCCATGGCCTGATCTGATGTTTTTTGAGGGCGCATGCCACTCAAATCCCAGAGGGCTGCGGTTGGCACCACACCACGATCCGCCTGCCAAATATTTGCCGTTGGGTTGAGTGATCGCAGCCGTATTTTGAATGCCACTGATGTACTTTCGGACACCAGATCGGTCTTACTTAGGACGAGCAAATCGGCCATCGCCACTTGCGAAACTGCTTCGAACTGGCGGTCAAGCGTGTCCGGACCGTTAGCTGCATCTACCACAGTTACAACTCCGTCTATACGGAAATTCCTTGCCAGATATGGATCAACTAAGAACGTGTATAGAATAGGGGCGGGATCCGCGAGGCCCGTTGTCTCGATCACGGCACGGTCAAAAGTTACACGGCCTACTTTTTTGCGCGCAGCCAAATCTTGTAGGGTGCGCGACAGGTCACCGCGAATGGAACAGCACAGGCAGCCGGATTTCATCAAGACAACTTCTTCGTCCACGGTCTCGATCAGATCATGGTCAAGCCCCGCTTCGCCGAATTCATTCACGATGATCGCGATCTTTGGTCCAGTTGCATTGGATAGGATCACATTGAGGAGTGTGGTTTTTCCCGCACCAAGAAAACCTGTCAGCAGGGTAACTGGTAAGCGGGTATCGTTTGTGGCTATGGCATCGGTCATTCTGTTTTGCTTTTCTATTTTTGTTATGTTATGACATAACATTAAATTGACAGTCAAGATGCCTTAACCTAGGTAGGGCAACAACATACCGATGCTGATGGCGATGATCAGGACCCCTCCAGTCAAATGCAGTGTTGCCGAGATGGCTTGCATACCTTTGTGATCGCGCGCAACGAGACCGGCCAACCGCCGCGCGACGACGCCAGAGGTCGCAACCGCCAGGTTAAAGGCTGCGGTCCCGAGGCCCATCGTGACCACTGCTAGACAACCAACCGCAAAAGCATCAAACCGTGCCGCAATCACCAGAACAAATAATGCTCCAGTACAAGGTCTCATCGCGATGCTGGCGATCAAAGCGACGGCGTCGCGTGTCGAAGTCAGCGTTGCCACGTCATTGGAACTCGGGCCATGCGCGTGGCTACAACAGCCGTGTGTGGCCTGCTTGGCTTGGCTGATTTTATGCCAACTGCGTACACCGCGAAATATTAACACAGCCCCAATCGCGGCAATGGCCGCGTAACTCGCGGGTGCAAGCCAAGTCTCCGTGAGGTCAGCCAGATCAGCAGACCCTATTTGCAGAATAAAGTAGAGACCACCGACCAAAAGGATGGCTGTCGCGGCCTGTGCTAGACTGGATAAAAAAGTCAGTATGCTCAACCGTTTTAGGGTTGCGCCACTGGCAAGGGCCGCTCCGCCAATCAGGACTTTCCCATGCCCCGGCCCAAGGGCGTGGAAGAAGCCATAAGCGGCCGTCGCACTACACAATGTCCAGACAGCCTGCGGATCACCCGCTTGAATACCTCTAAGCGCACCAGCCATCACGTTCTGGAACGTACGTTGTTCACCAATGGCCCATCGTTGGATTTCAAACCACGGCACAATGCCCCAGGCTGCGACAC
>Ga0302131_1001594_pt1 | contig 12181 bp, 8 predicted proteins | sample CB9_20m_MG_FD_203105 | JGI IMG/M metagenome (GOLD analysis project Ga0302131, IMG submission 203105) | Marine microbial communities from Western Arctic Ocean, Canada - CB9_20m | ecosystem: Environmental > Aquatic > Marine > Oceanic | place: Canada: Western Arctic Ocean | collected 2017-09-19
AATAATTTTGGGCAAACAAGTAAACGGACCTGCCTGGATTAGTCTGGAAATGATTTGGTCGGTCAGATATTCAGTATTTTCATTTCCGAAAGAGTTCACGACAATGACATTCTGGGTTTCAATGTTGTTTTGAGTTTGCATATGATTATTTGTTGTACTTTTCCCAGATTGTTTGAGAAGCATTTCAACTGCCTTTCTAAGTTCGTCAATTTGGTGATCTTTTTTATCAATAATCTCTCTTATTTCTTCATCTTTCTTGCTCATGACTTCTTTCATTTCATTATTTTGATTTATCAACGTTTCCACATGGAAAGGATTATTATCTTGAATGAGATTATTCTGATCACATTTTTTTCTGTGTGTAAAAAGCCCCTGGTTAAAAGAGTATGACTTACCACAGACGCACTTATATTTATTTTCTTTGTGTCCATCCATGTGTTTCTTTGTTTTGAAATGTTGTGTCAATGACTTATTAGATGTAAAAGAAAGTTGACATTGTGTACAAGAATACATATTATATATTATAAAAGGTATATAATAATGATTATCATTAAAATATCCTAAATATAACTAAAATAACCTTCGAATATCATCATTCTCTATTTTATAGTATGTTATGGTTAACATGAATGTTTAGTTGTCGCGTTATATGAGTTTGAGTATTATATACCATGTGTAACTCACTAAAATAAGAATCAAAGAAAAAGGGGGGGGGGATTTTTATTTTAGAAAAAAGCAAAAAGAAAAATGAAAAATGAAAAGAATAGATAACAAAGATCATCGTATTGGAGATTTTCATATTTCTGAAACGTTTCAAAAATCATCCATATCTCCTCCCAATTCGAGGAATCTGATAATACGTCTTGGATGTAATGCATTCTTCATTAGGTCTTCCAATATAATCCAAGTTCTTATTTTAGACATTTTCATATAATCTCGTTCGAATATATTTGGATTATATGATAACCTTGTCATCAAGCGCATCTTATCTGGATTTTGTTCAAGTAACCGGATTGCATTCGGATTTGATGATAAAGTATACCAACAAACCTTATCCAAGTTTTGTTCTAATAGTAGTATAGCATTTGTATTTTCTGATAAACTAGGCCAATAAATCTTATCAAAGTTTTGTTCTAATAGATGTATCGCATTTGGATTTGATGATAACCGAGCCCAACTAACCTTATCCAAGTTTTGTTCTAATAGTAGTATAGCATTTGGATTTAATGATAAAGTATACCAACAAACCTTATCCAAGTTTTGTTCTAATAGATGTATAGCATTTGGATTTTCTGATAACCGAGCCCAACTAACCTTATCCAAGTTTTGTTCTAATAGAAGTATAGCATTTGGATTTTCTGATAAATTTCCCCAATCAATCTTATCCAAGTTTTGTTCTAACAGCTGGATCGCATTTGGATTTAATGACAAACGATGCCAATAAATTGAAAAGAAGTTTTGTTCTAATAGAAGTATAGCATTTGGATTTTCTGATAAATTATACCAACAAACCTTATCCAAGTTTTGTTCTAATAGATGTAAAGCATTAGGATTTAATGATAACCGATACCAATAAACCTTATCCAAGTTTTGTTCTAATAGTTGTATAGCATTTGGATGTTCTGATAATAAAAACCAATTAATCTTATCAAAGTTTTGTTCTAATAGATGTATAGCATTTGGGTTTGATGATAACCCAGGCCAATGGATCGTATCTTTATCTATCCAGTTATGTAGTTTAAATAAATCAAAGTTCATTATATTATTTCTAACACTTCTTTAATATAATATAAAGTTCAATTTTATCATGAACGTTTCAAAAATCATCCATATCTCCTCCCAATTTGCGAGGAAAAAATGCTTACGAAAAATTGGCAAAATTTTTTATATGGTCAGGTATAGAAAATGGTAGACAACACCCACGCAAGACTCAATATTAATGACCAAGCGACATATTTATTATCTATTTGCGGAATAATCTTGACAATGGTTTGTTTTCCATGAATTCGTAACATGTAAAAAACACTATACAAAATAGCACAAAAGCGGGCATTAGTAACAAGGTAACCTATTGGCAAATTCATCAATAATGCGGTCGTATAGCAAATATGCCATGTGTCATTATTAATAATACCTTTCAATCGTAATGTCATGAGAAATGTAGAAAGTTGAATGGCAAATAACACCATAAATGAGAACTCGCACGTATGTGAATGACTAAAAATGAGAAACGTCGTTGCACCAAATTGGGAAAATGCATAAAAGCGGTCGAGATACGTTTTTAATGAAAGAGGTATGATTACATTATCTACTGGCATATTTCGCATAGTTGTCCCTTGTCCATACACCAAGCTAACGCAATCTGCTAACATGTGAAACCCCATGACTAAACAAAATCGTGTTATATAATTTGCGTTTGACGGATAATAATAAGAATACATAAAAATAGCATACGAACGACTTGAAAACACAATATTATGTAATTGGAGTTCTCGCCAAATAATTTGATGTTGATAATTACGCGTCGTACGAATCGGAAACAAAAAGGAAGAAAAGGATAGGAGAAGATGACCGTGAATACATACTATATCTACCCAAGTACCTGAAAACATAGACAAACCCATCAGTAATTTCCCATATCGATACGCCACGTGGATTAGAGAAGCATAACCAAGTGTTTTATGAGGGGATGGTAAACCGCAAAACACATCATGATGTGTACCGATTAAAAGTTTTTTTACAGTTAAAAAAACAGACATATTACAGCTCTACTATACAGTCTAATAACGAATACCCTTTATACTTATAACCTATATAGTTTAGTGTACGTTTATAACGCTTTCTAAGTGATAATACTCCAATGCACGTCCGGGAAGAGTGTCTTGAGAGTATTAAGGTCGTCACCTCTAATTTGATCTTCATCTATTTCAACATTCAGCAGTTTGGAGCGCCTGCTCAACAGAGCACAAAGTGCAAACGCAGAGATGTCACAATCATAAATGGATAATTTAACGATTTTCGAACAGTGCTCTGAGATCGCCATGACTACTTCGTCGCTGACATTGTTACAGCCTGCAACGCCGATAGTATGGAGCTTGGGACACTTCTTTATGAGACTTATCATTGCGTTGCTAGTGATGTTTTGGTTATAAGCACTGATAAGATATTTCAGTGAGGATTCCCTTCTTGACAGTGTCTCAATCGAGGTGTCTGTCAATAAGAAACATTCAGTGAATATTACTGCACTCAATTCCCGACACCCATTGTGAAGCGCCTCGACGCTCGCATCTGTTATTAAATTCAGATCAGAGCAGAATATTCTTCTAAGCGATGGACAGCATGTGGCCACCATCTTTATGGAATCGTCCGTGATGGATTTGCATCCACTAAGACACAAAAGCTCCAACGTAGGAAGGTGAACAACTACCTTCATCACTGTGTCGTCGGTTAGTTTGTCAGCAAACGAACTAAGATTCAGATCTCTAATATTTCTACATGACTGAGCTATCTCTATCATACGATCGTTCCCTGACGAAAAGAAGGTCGATAAATTCGTACATTGCTTGATGTACTCACTTGTCGATTCGGTTATACCCCACCCTTCTACGTCGTCATCGGCCAGAGCAGAACCGCGAAGGTCGAGGGTCTTCAATGAGTTGAGACACTTTGTTAGTACGGACACGACCGAATTGTCTGTCATGAAGCAGCAGCGTCTCAAAGATAAACACTCGAGCTTGTTGATGCTGCCTTGATTCGCGAGAGAGGTGACTGCGTTGTGAATGCCTTCCTCATCGACTGAACTCAGATCAGCAGAAGAAGGAGGCACACCAAGTGAAACCAGGTGCATACCTCTTCTCATGATCCAGTGCATCTCTCCAATCGTCGTCATGCGAACGAAAGATGGAGAGGTGCGATCGTAAGGGGCACCGAACCGCAGCACCTCCGTCGACACCAGTTGAAGGAAATCATGTCTACGGCTCTTATTGCAGAGCGCCGAGTCCAGTCGACACACATCTTCTAACCTGAGGAACTCAGTGAGGATGTCCCAGAGTGGGCCTTGGTCGATGTCCAGCAGCACGCCGGGCGGGAGCTTCGGACGAGTGTTTGTCCTCCACGGCAAGGGTTCGGATGGGAGAGAACTGGGCAGCATTATCGCTTGAGAAAGTTCCACGTTTATCGTCGTGTGCGAGCGGCTGCTGACGTGTGGCTGACGTGTGGCTGTGGCTGTGGCTGTGGCTGTGGCTGTGGCGGTGGCTGTGGCTGTGGCGGTGGCGGTGGCGGTGGCGGTGGCTGTGGCTGTGGCTGTGGCTGTGGATGTGGCTGTCGCTGTTGCTGCGGATGTGGGGGTGGCTGTCTGTTGCTGCGGATGTGGCTGTGTGGCTGACGTGTGGCTGTGGCTGTGGCTGTGGCGGTGGCTGTGGCTGTGGTTGTGGCTGTGGCTCGGTGGCCGTTTTATTCAGCAGAATTTTTGGTTGTCGTCGTTCACCCAAGCCACAATAAGGCTCCCATGGCGCCTTCTACCGCTGACAAGCGCAGATTAAACGACGGAGTGGTTTCGTTCATGTCCAAGAAGGCAGAGTACAGCGAACTCAGCAACTTCTCCAACCATCAGGTCAAGATCACGCGCAATGATGGCAACATCGTCGAGTACAAAAACGGAGAATCAGCTTTTCATGGAGAGAAGCTGTACACGATCGCTACCCGTGTCGATCAGCAGCCGCACCAGCTGCAAAGAAATGCCCTATTATTGGGTCATTCGTTGAAGTTCGTATCTGGTGGCGAGTTTAACAACCTGACACCGGCAGAAATTAAACAGAAGGGGGGGAAGAAAGCATTCCCCCTGGATGCAAGCGAGCTCGCCATATGGGATAGGGAAGGACCCGATATCCAGCGACAGATATCAAGGTACAAGGCCAAGCATTCACCCAGTGTACACAAGTCGTTGATGAAGACCGTCGGAAAGGTCCTCGTTCATCCAGCCATGCGAGTGAAATCTGAACTCATGCACAAGAAGGTGTGGGAAGGGCGAGCCACTGTTGTAGACGACCAAATAGTTATCTCGGGTCAAAATATGTTGGGAAAGATCTGGATGGAGATTAGAGACGAGTATGCTTAAAACATCTACAACCTATGGGGGGGAGGGGTAATCCTAGAAGAGGAGAGGGGAAGAGTAGAATTGTAAAATTGAACCACATTATTGAAGAATCAGCTTTTCATGGAGAGATGCGGTGGCTGACGTGTGGCTTTGTGGCGGTGTGGCTGCGGTGGCTGACGTGTGGCGATGTGAGTGTATACCATTTTTCCCCCGGACGTTGTCGGGTGTCACTTTTAAAAAAAAGCGCAATAGTAGGGATTTGTTAGTTTCATCAGGTTGTGAGTCGATAGCATAGATATCGAGAAAAGGTTATTAGTCCCATATAATTTATAAATGACTTAAATGATTTAAACAATTCATTATATTTTATTTATAATGAATTTTAATGATAATGATTTAGATGACTTTTTAGAGAAAATATATAAAAATGATTATTCGAATAATAATGGTGGTATGGCATCACCAGATATGTTCTCTTTATATTTTGCATTAAAAACCACCATGCCAAAAGTTGTAATTGAGTCAGGTGTGTGGAATGGATTATCGACAAAATTAATACGATCCACATTAGGTCCCGATACCATTATTATATGTTTAGACCCTCGACCTATACCCAGTAATGGTTTTACAGATACTAATCCAAATACCATATATTATATTAATGCCAATTTCAAAGATTTTAAGGATTTGGATTTAACACAATATAATATTGATGATATATTTGTATTTTTCGATTGTCATATAAACGCACCGCAACGTTTAATACAAGCGACAAATAAGGGTATAAAGAATTTATTTTTTAATGATAATTATCCTGTGAATTGTGGTAGTCATTATACATTAGAGCATTTAAAAAATGACGATCAACGCTTGGGTCATTATAATAAAGACCAAATATTTGATTTGATTGATATTTATCATGTATTTCCGAATATTTTTCCAGAACAAATTAAAACCGGTGAAGGATTATTTGATTGCGAAAGTTATTTTTCTGAATATAATCCTAAATATCAAGTATTTTTTAATGACAAAATAAAGTATAGATGGAATACTTTTGTAAAATTAAAATAATATAAATTCTCTATATATATATTTCCAAACCATTTAAACAGTCAAACTGTATTTATGTACAATGTTCCCAGGTCTTCTTTTTTCTCTTTGTTTGCTTTTTAATGTGACAACCGGACTACAAGTTTCAAGACGAAAGGGAAACAACATATATTCATTCGAAGAACCGGTTTACAAGAATAAAGATATGTACAATCCAAGAAGCATCAAACAAAAACAATATGTGGATGCACTGGACAATCATCTTAAGCCGATCATCATTGCCACCGGACCGGCTGGAACCGGAAAAACTCTTTTCCCTTGTTTGAAAAGCATTGATATGTTGAGGTTGGGTCAAATAAATAAGATCGTCATCACGAGACCTTTGGTGACAGTGGACGAAGACCTGGGGTTTTTGCCTGGTAATATTGACGAAAAGCTGTATCCTTGGACGATACCCATTTTTGATGTATTTTCGGAAACGTTTACCAAATCCGAATTGGACAAAATGGTCCGAGAGAAAACCATCGAAATCGCTCCATTGGGGTTTATGCGCGGAAGAACCTTTAAAGATACAGTAATTCTCGCGGACGAAATGCAAAACTGTTCTCCTACACAGATGCAAATGCTGGTCACCCGAATCGGAAGAGGTAGCCGATTGTTTATCACAGGAGATCTAAACCAGTCGGATAGAGGAGGATGTAATGGACTCCACGAAATTGTCAATAAAATGAGCAATTATTACGAAACCAATCCTACCGTGCCAAAAATGGTGGAGCTTATTGCACTTGAATCAAATGATGTTCAACGAAGCAAGATTGTAAAACATATGATTGATATTTATGCATACAACAATAACCCATACTCGGAAGTCATATACTGTTGTTAGTTAATCAATCTATTAAAAATATTATTTTACTGAGACAAATATTATTTAGTTTTGAACGGGGAAGAGTAGAATTGTAAAATTGAACCACATTATTGAACACGGAAATCACAACTGTACTTTTTGTACCACACGGTATTTGAACAAAACATACTTAAACAGAAAACACCCTATATTATAAATGGCCACAACTTTCGAGATTAAAAATAAAAGAATCATAGCATTCTACGAGAAACACCCTACCGTAAACTTTGAAGCGGTAAATGTCATCTTCGTCGAGATGTTTGAAAAACTTTTTTCCGATATGGATTCCACTATAAATCATTCCGTCAACTCTGAAATACTCAACTCTATTACCGATTTGAAAACCCATATCACTGAATTAAAGGTCGACCTTCCTAATACAATTTCTCTCAAGTTCCACGAATTCAAAAGAGATTATCTGGATGAAATGAAGAATATCGTTTCACACAATTTCAGTCAGAACAAGGACGGGATGCATACTTTGTTAAATCAGTTGCATACTAACTTTGTAGACAAGACTAAGCTTTTACTTACGGAAACCCTGCCGAAATCCAACGAACTTATCCAGAAGGAAATCGCCGAATTCGAACTATCCATGCACGCAGAATTCCAGAAACTCGACGCAACAAAGTCATCTTCTGACGTATCGTTCGCATTAAACCAGTTCGAGAGCAAATTCAACAGTCTTCTTCTCAGCGTCTCTAACGCGACTGAATCAAGAATCTCCGATAAATTGAATTATCAGCATTCCATCCACGATACTTTCCGTACAGAGATCTCTCAGGTTATTAGTTCGATTTCAAAAAACATGAATGACCAGCAAGATTTTTTCGACAAGTATAAGAACTCCTCTTCCAAAGGGAATCTGAGCGAGAACAATCTCGAATATGTTCTGAGCCAACTCTATCAATCCGCTGAAATACACAATACCTCGAAAGAAACTGCTTCCGGCGACTTCTTCCTTAAACGGCCAAATCAACCTCCGATCCTTATAGAGAACAAAGACTATACCCGCAATGTTCCTTTGGACGAAGTTAAAAAATTTCAACGGGACATTGAGACACAAAACTGTAACGGTATTTTCCTCTCTCAGCAATCTGGAATCACCTCGAAACAAAACTATCATATTGAATTTACCGGTCATAACGTTCTCGTATATGTACACAATGTTCAATACCAAAAACAAATCATTAAAATTGCAGTAGATATGATCGACCATCTATCTCCGAAAGTTCTCGAATTGTCCGGAGACCGAGACCGAGACCTGACTCAGCACACCATCTCTCAAGAAACTATAGATGAAATCAACAAAGAAATCCATCGTTCTTCAGAACGTCGTCGGGCCATTACCGATTTGTTGAAGGATTTCAATGCCAAAATGTTGAAAGAGCTGAATTTGATTGAGTTCCCTTGTCTCGCTAAATACATTACAGGGAAAGGAGGAATTGTTGCGAACGACAAAACCGCGATCATTTGCGATGTCTGCAATTCGTTCACAGCACACTCCAATAAGTCATTGGCCGCACATAAACGGAAATGCAAAACGGCAACGATTGAAAAAAGGAGGCCAGATATACCTGGAAATAAATAATATTATTCATTAATAGTTTAAATTAAGATTTTGATTATTAGAAACACTCTCTCCAATATAAAATTTCTTTCCGAATCATTTATTTTTCTTGAAAAAATATAAATCAAAATCTTCAAAAAAAATCTCCCCCCCCCCTTCAAAAACCATGATTCAAAACCATCAAAAGAACATCTGTCTCTAAGTACAATTCACTGCCCCAAATAATTCGCATTCGATGTCGAGCCATAACAATATTACATTCTGCGTTTTTTAACAAATGTGCATGGTAATTCTATATATTATAAAGGAACATATATGAAAATAAATATGCTCATATATTATACAAAATATGAACGAAAGTATTCGTTGCGAAACGTGCAATTTAGAATTCAAGGACATTGCCTATTATAGAAAACATTTGAGAACAAGTAGGCATTTACTACGGTCATCAAACGACTCGGATATAAGTCCGACAATAAGTTGTACATGCGGAAAACTCTACTCGTTTCCACAGAGTTTACGTGTTCACCAAAAAAAATGTAGCATTTATATGAGTAGTAGAACAGTACCTACTATTAATGTTTCTGATGAAGTACAGAGGTTACGAGCGGAAAAAGATGAACTGAGAGAAAAACTTAATACTTGTGAAAAAAAACAGGAGGAATATGAAAAGCAACACGATAAAATGAAAGCTCAAATTGCTATGCTCCTCGAAAAACATTCGACATTAAACACCAATTATAATACGAATTCACATAATACAGAGACACACCAAAATATAACTATCAACATCAATGCGTTCGGCAACGAGAATACCGACTACTTAGACGATAAAGCATTCCTCTCGTGTATTGATCGCGTGTATAAATCTATTCCTTCTTTATTGGAGAAACTTCATTTCGATCCGAAACATCCTGAAAATCATAACATCAAAATTACCAATAAAAAACTGCCATATGCATCCGTTATGGGAAATAATCAAAAATGGAAAACAGTCGATCGTAAAGATGCAATCGAATATATGGTCCAGAAAGTATATAGTTTATTGGACGATAAGTTTATTGAAAACAAGGACAAGTTCTCGTCGATAAAACAACAAAACTTCGAAGAGTTCCAGTCCAAATTCGATGCAGAAGATAAAGTTCTCGCACGGGAATTAAAACGCAATGTGGATATGATGGTTATCAACGGATTCACTGAGATATAAGCTCTATAAAGTTGTGAGTTGTCATGCGGCATCGCTTCGCTCGCCGAAATATCCGCCGAAGGCGGATGAGTCTATTTGCCCATTTTTCTCTCAAGGTGTGTATAAATAAAATGTGACGGTAAATCGTATAAAACAACCGGCGATTTGACAAGATCAATAATTAATAAACATGCCGGTTTGTATAAATTGTCGGGTTGTAATTTTTTTGGCTGTATTCTCAGTCTCGATTTCGCAAACATAGTCTCAGAATATTTTCCATGTCTCACACTTTATGACCTTTAAAGCTTCAAAAAAACGTACACCATCGAAATTATTCGCTCTATCGATAGTCTTCTTTGAAAATGTTCAGTCTCATTATTACTCTATCACTTGCAAAATGCTTACCGTCTTCAGTAAGCGGAAAAATACCATAACTTGATAAATCGGCTCATAAATCGGTCACAAAATGAAAATATTTTTAAATGAGTTTTTTTATATCTTTAGGTAATTAAAACCACCAAAAAATCGGCATACCAGAGGTATATGCCAGAGGCATGCCGATTTTTTGGTGATGCCAGAGGCATCAGTTTGTAATGCAGTTATGAATAAAAGACAACATTTAAGAGCGTTTGCTTTCTATTTCTGTTTGCTTTCTATTTCTGTTTGCTTTCTATTTCTGTTTGCTTTCTATTTCTGTTTGCTTTCTATTTCTGTTTGCTTTCTATTTCTGTTTGTAATTGCTTCGGATATTGGATAAGATTGCCTTTGGGGGAGCTTCATGAAAAGCTGCTCTCAAATCTCTCACTCTCACTCTCACACTCACTCTCACTCTCACACTCACTCTCAAATCTATCTCTATCTCTATTTCTATCTCTATCTCTATCTCTATCTCTATCAACCAAGGGGATTCTAACATCCCAACAATAACCAACAAGGGGGATTCTAACAATACTAACAATACACCCAGTAATCAGCCAAGGGGGATTCTAACAATACTAACAATACACCCAATAATCAGCCAAGGGGATTCTAACAATACAAATTCTCAACCAAGGGGGGGTCCAGTGTACTTGAATAGCACCAGTTCATCTGACTTAGGTGGGCGGAAGGCCTCGTATGCGCCGGCGACCTGAACCCAATGAAATCCTAGATTGTTGTAGGCGTTGATAGCGACCGTGTTCGAAGGATCAACGAATAATATTATTTCACCGTTGAACGTTGAAACGATGGAGTCGAACAAGCGGGTGCAAATCTTCTGTTGAGTATTATTAAACACCGAGACTGCCTCTATGTCGGTTACACCACCGACCGTTTTGGTTGCGACAAAACCCAAGATACAGTGGGCGTTCTCCTTGACGAATTCGGCAAACTTCATCGGCCGTCCTCGCTTGTTCTGTTTATAACACTTGAGCAAAAACGTCTTCAAGACAAGGTTGAGCGCGCCGCGTTTAACTCCCGACTCCCCGCCCATGGCTGCTTGATGTTCTTCCAAGAGTGCTTCTTTCAAACTCTTCATCTCTTTTTTTGTTACCTTGGGGAATGGTTTTCCCTGAATGTATGCATCATTCCTAAACCCAGAGATGAAAGTAAAAGCACATGTAGCCAAATGTTCGGTAAGTGCGACCTGGCCAAGGCGTGACATTACTGTAACATTGAGCTGTGCTGTGCTGTGCTCTGCTGTGCTCTGTGCTCGGCTGTGCTCTGCTCTGCTCTGCTGTGCTGTGCTGTGCTCTGCTGTGCTCTGCTTTGCTGTGCTGTGCTGTGCTGTGCTGTGCTCTGCTTTGCTGTGCTCTGCTGTGCTGTGCTGTGCTCTGCTGTGCTGTGCTGTGCTGTGCTCTACACCCCGCCCGAACATGAAGTTGTAAATGATATCGTAAACGTATTCGTGGCCCAAAAACGATTTTTTTCCATCTATATCGGCTTCTAAGTCCATAAACATAGTCTCCGCGAAAGCAAGCATTATCACGACCAGTATAAGGAAATAGATCTCTTCGATTTTTTTGATTCCAAGCTTTTCGAATGCATCGATGAATTTATCGCGGTCGGGGAACTCAGAGAGGCAGGGCACGTCGTCTTCGACGAACTCGTGCTCGTCGTCGTTGTGCTCTGCTTGCTCGTGCTCGTCAAAGTGCTCGTCGACTGCCTGCTCGTCGACTGCCTGCTCGTGATCGTCGTGCTCGACTGCCTGCTCGTGATCGTCGTGCTCGACTGCCTGCTCGTGATCGTCGTGCTCGACTGCCTGCTCGTCGACTGCCTGCTCGTGATCGTCGTGCTCGACTGCCTGCTCGTCGACTGCCTGCTCGTGATCGTCGTGCTCGACTGCCTGCTCGTCGACTGCCTGCTCGTGATCGTCGTGCTCGACTGCCTGCTCGT
>Ga0302131_1001608_pt1 | contig 12144 bp, 9 predicted proteins | sample CB9_20m_MG_FD_203105 | JGI IMG/M metagenome (GOLD analysis project Ga0302131, IMG submission 203105) | Marine microbial communities from Western Arctic Ocean, Canada - CB9_20m | ecosystem: Environmental > Aquatic > Marine > Oceanic | place: Canada: Western Arctic Ocean | collected 2017-09-19
TAATGCTATTTTTTTACCAGGTAAGCTTATGTTTGGTCTATGTCTATAGTTTTCAACTGAAAATGAATTATCTACCCAAGTTTGTTCTAATAATTTGTAACTCATAGTTTTATTAATAAAATTAAAAAATAGTTTATTTTTCTTTATTTTTAAGGTTTCATCTTTTACTTCTGGTAAATAAGCGTTCGTCAAAGTATCTATATTAAACCTTCCATCGTTATAAAAATTACTATTTTTTAATTTATTAACGGAATTTTTGCTACTTATAATTCTATAATGATAACATAACAAATAACCATTTTTAATATGTTTCTCTCTTAAGTTATCAAAATGTATTCCAACCTTCATATTTATCCACTTTTCGGGATTGAATGATTTACCAGTTACTCCACAACTATAAACTGGGTTATTTTTTTCTAATATACTTTTATGTGTTTCCAAACCATCAAATTTACTATATATTTACATTTTGAAACTTCATATGTACAGTGAAATTTCACCTCTTTATATTTTCATGTCTTATATCTTGACTTCTTCTATACACAATTGAGTCCAATATACTTGTAGGATTCTTATTAAGATTACTTGACATCATAACCCAACAACACTTGACAATATTTTCACCCATCTTTTCATATTTTATTTAATAAAATATAAAAAACACGAACTCTTTCTTTATGTATAATAAATGGACAACCACACAGCAATGAAAAAAATGTGGTGTGCAAATGAATTGGTAGGAGCCCCTTGGGCTTGCGGTTATGATCATCGCAAAGAAAATTTTGAAGTTGATGTTTTAGATACATACACTGGACACAGTCTTGATAAATCTGTAGAAAATTATTCGAAGGATAAGATTACAGCGGTAAAATTAAGCTGCAAAGACGGTATTATCAAATCTTATGGTGTAGTCGATACGTGCAGCGACCTCGTATCGACCTCTAGCGATTACAAATGCGACCAATATGTCGATAATAGCCATACTCAGTGTGGTGTGGCCACCAAGACAGACAGATGTATTACCTCTACTAACACATGTTCTAAAATATAAGGCATATTATTAATAATTATGTTACTTAAGTGTAACATAATAGTTTCTAGAAATATTTTATTACGTTACATAAATGACGCATCATTCAAGAAAGAAAGTACCTAGAAAAAGGTCCGTTAAAAAGCAAGAACAATTAGCTAAAAGCCATAGAAAATGGTCTCTGAAATATAAACGAAGCATCAATTGTAAGAACCCGCGCGGATTTTCCCAAAAACAATATTGTAAGAAAAAATCACGACAAAAAAAATCACCAAGGCACCATGTAAAAAAGTCTAAGAAAAAATCACCAAGGCACCATGTAAAAAAGTCTAAGAAAAAATCACGTCGGCGCACTACAGCGGCACTAGTGGGCGGGGGTGAAGCTGCACGTCAAGAAGCTGCTCAAGCATTACTGACAATAGCTGGTATCAAACCAATTTATATTGAAGGAATCCTGCCTCCGGCCGCACTCCGAACTAACTATTTTTCAGACGACGCATTTAAAAGGATTTTAGCAACATATATTAGATTATATAATAATCATTCGACTTTAAAAGAAAATGAGTATTTGTCGTATCCATTATATACAGGGGGTAAGTATAATATTCAACCACAGTCCCAATATAATAGTATTGGCCGCATTACAGTTGATAATCAATATATTGATGAATTAAAAACTTCTGAATATAAAGAAGACTTGATTAAAGTCTTCGCAGGCGAATTAACTAGTCATATAATAGAAAAACATTTAACAAAAGCTTTGAAATCTGCAATTTACGAATACTTCAATCTTAGATCTATTCCTGCTGAACAATCAAGTCGATCTTCAATCACGGACATGGTGACAGCCAATGTTTTACCTAAACTTTTTAGTATTATTAACAAATTTCCTGTAATGATTGAATTGAAGAAATTATATCTAAATATAACAAAAGTAAATCAAGAATTAAGAGGAGTTTTTCTCGTCTTTGTTGACTTTTACCAACGCGTAGTTACAACACTTGTCAGAAACATCGGTCCGATAACAAGATCTACTACAGATTTTGTTAAGACATGTATAGTTGTAGTTGCGCCGTTACTACTATTACCACAAATAATAAGTGCTAAACAGACATGGCAAGGTTTGAATCTTCTAATTCTAACGAATTTACTACAGCAAATAATCGGGCAAATAAATAGTCTTATTGGGAATTTGTCAAGTGGTTTAGAGAAAGTAAAAGAATCACTGAATGATGAAGCGAATAACGCTATTAACCGTATGAATAATCGTTTAGATAATACCAGGCAAAATATTGACGCCGTCACAACTGCCGTACCCAGAATATTAAAGGCTCCGGGGGCCGTAGCAGCGAAGGTCACAAACGAAGCCGCAAAAAGTCAAGCTCTCGCGGCCGCGGTTGGCCCTAATATTATCGGTGCTGCCGTGGCCACTGCCGAAAATATTGACGCTGGTGTTGGCATGTATATTAACAATGCGTTGGAAGCTATGGGAGTAGCCAAATCGGCGAGCACCAATGACACTGACGAAAGTAGCGACGATAAATTAGAAAGACAAATTTTTGGATTAATTCCTGATGAAAACCCTAAATTTGGTGAGACAGTGTTAGAGCAAGTTATTCACGGTATTACACAAGAAATTAAGAATTTAGATGATCCTGGAGAACCCAAACATAACTCGACACGGAGCGCACCCCCCACCCGGGAGGGCCGAGGCAGCCGGTTGCGGGCGGGTGAGGGGCCGGCCGCAACCGGGGGTAAACAAAACTCGACGATTGGCCCCGCCCCGCCGCCCGCAACCGGGGGTAAACAAAACTCGACGATTGGCGGCGTCCGCAACCGGGGTGGTGGTGGTGGTGGCGCTGACACACGCCGCGCCGACGCCGTAGTAAGTAAAGGTCAAAAAAGGAAGAGGAGGCCAGGACCCTAAATTTTTCGAAAAATGAGCTGCGCGCCTAGATTATTTTATTTTATTAGATAAAATAAAATTTATGAATTCAGTTACCACTTAATTTCAGATTAACAAGACTGAGCTCCATAAGTAAGTTCATTCTTTCCTCATCCAATTCCCGTCTTTGAGCTTCTTGCCTCGATCGTGGAATAGTCATATTTGAAGTTGTTCGTTTTGTTTTCCGAGATTTTCTACAACGTTTTGTTTTTCTATCATATACTTTTGGATAACACTTAGATTTTTGTCTTTTTGATCGCCGCACAACCTTCCTAGATTTTTGTTTCTTTGATCTTGACGAAATTTTCTTAGATTTTCTCATTTTATTCTACCTAATATTATTATGATTCTTTGAATAATTTTTTAATTTCGTCATTTGGATATTGATAACACAAATCTGGCTGATCTTCTGAACCATCTTTAATAACATGGTATTCCCCACTATATGTATTAAGATTGTACCTTTTCTAAAACAACTTGGTGAGCAAATCGGCCTTTCCAATATTTCAAATTTTAACCAGTAAATCATTGGCTCCCCAATCTTAAACAGCGCAGCATTTGAACTTATACATGTATCCTTATCTGTGGTATTTACTGCAATTTTCTTCACATGCACTCCCTTCTACACCAAATCGCACCGTCTTACTATATATTGTGTTCCATCTTCATGCTGCAATATAGTAAGTACCTGGAGGTAGATCGTATGGATCTAAATGTATTGCTGCGAGAAGCGACTTCGAGCCATCGAGCTTGTTATCGTCATTTTTATAAAGTAAATCACCGATATCGTTAAAAACACCTAGTTCTGTGTTAGCCGTAGCCGAGTTTAAGGTATTTAATTACAGTGGGTTATACACATACCCAACAACACCTAGAATACCTGCGTTGGTTTTACTTTCTCCAACTGTCATTATAATTAAACTAATTTTTAGATTTATTTAAATTAAAATATTATACAAATGTATTTTTCCAAAACCAAATATAAACTTCGAGAATGGATTGACAAATCTAAACTAGATTGGTCTGAATTAAGTTATGAACCACGGGCAATTGATTTACTCTTAGAGAATCAAGATAAGATTTTTTGGCCTGGATTTTCTTGTAATCCAGAATCTATTGATTTTTTATCTAAAAACGAAGACAAAATCAACTGGAATGGATTATCTGAAAATACACAAGGAATAGATCTACTTAAAAAAAATAAAGAAGAAATTAACTGGTCTGTATTATCAGAAAATGAAGCCGCCGAAGAATTACTTAGTGAAAATCCTCTAAAAGTAAATTATTATTTTGTCCTGTCTAACAAAGGCGCAATAAATTTTATTTTGGATTATATAGTAACCAATTATTATGAAAATTACCTAACAATAGAGCAAGTGGAGGAGGAGACAGAATCTATAATTAACTCAGATTTACTATTACATGGGGATTTAGCAAGACTTTCGTTAAATCCAAATGCTATGGATTTTTTATTGCAAAATCCAAAACTAATAGACTTTTATTTTCTGTCTTCAAACACAGACCACAGAGCTTTAAAATTATGCAAACAAAATATTAATAATCTTAATTGGATTTCACTGTGCGAAAATCCAAATTACGAAGCAATAGAAATATTAAAAAATAATCAAAATAATATTAACTGGCATGTATTATCCCAGAATAAGTGTGCTTATAATATACTTATGGAAAATCTTGATAAAATTGACTGGAGTTCCGCTTGCGCAAATCCCGCATTAATTTATCTAATTTATCAAAATCAAGATAAAATAGACTGGCAATGGCTTTCAACAAATCCCGAAATTTTTGTAATAGATTATGAATATTTTTACAATAGACTTAATAAACCTAAAAATAACAATAGTGTTTCATTGTGCGAGGAATTAATGCAAGCGGTGTTTCATCCAAAAAGATTGGTATATTATATGTCAAACTATAACTACGATATCAATTATGATGTGTATTTAAATTGATAATTTTAAACATTATCATAAATTGAAAAAATGAAAGTGGCTGTTAAAATATTTAAAAAACACAACACTATTAATATTATTTTTACGCTAGACAATGAACATCAAGAAGTAATTGAACATAGACATTCTTTGATGTTTTCGGGTCTTAAAAATTATAATTATAATTATTATCAACGCTTAGTCGATAGCAAAGTTATTGAAAATAACAAAATTTATGAAATAAACAGTGAATTTCTTAAAAAAATACAAGACGTTAAGAAAGTTTGTGTATATGATAATATTTTTATTACAAATAACAGACATAATTTTGAATTGGTAGAGAATGTAAATATCCACACAATATTATGTACCAATTGCGTTTTACATGATACATCTAAAAATATTAAATATAATTGCGGGTTTATTAGTCATAGGCAACATGCCCCAAAAGATTTTTGCGGTGGATTGCCTATAGATTCTCATTTAAATGTATCAAATGTTACACAAATTTATGTAGCTTTTTTTGAAATAGGTAACAATATATATTCCGATTTCTTTCTAAGAAAAACAATACCGTATTGTGTGGAAATTAATTATATTACAAATACATGTTATTTTATAGACAATGATTATGTTTATATTGGTTTGAATACTAAGATTTATGATACAGGTAAAAATGTTACTAGATATTTTATCTACGATGACTCAACTTTGCCATCAAAAGATTATAATTTTTTAGCACAAGCGCTTGATAAAGTTTATAATTTATGTAACAATAAAAAAATTATAAACGAAAACAGATTTTTAAAGTTTATCAGAAAAAATATATATGAATATTTTTTTATGAGAATAAATCAACCAATGCCCACATTAAATAAGCCACTTTTGAACACAAACCTTGAAAACACTTTTAACAAATATACACAACTTAGATATTTCTCGGAAAATGAGTTAGAAGAATTTAACTTAACTTTACCTGAAACAGTGTATTATATTTCTTTAAAAGAAGAATTAATGCAAAAAGTCTATCATCCGCAAAGATTGGTATATTATATGTCAAAGTTTAATTACTGTATAAATGAAGAAAAATTTGTAACTTAAAGGTGATGCAAGATTCTATCTTTTAGGTTTGTATAATAGTTAGCAATACTATGATCTTTTACACTGGGAATACCTTTAGTTTTATTGCCTAATTTTATTAAAATACCATTGTGATGATAATTGGATAACGGTGGGAGCATAGGTACAATATCGTTGTCATTTGTAAATCTATAATGTTTCAAGTTTGATTTATTACTAAAAAATTTACTAAATTTTTTATTACCAACTTTTGGACTTGCAAAGCTAATAACAGAAATGTTTTTGTCGATTTTATTTGATAATAAATACCCGTAAATTGTAGCTAATGCAGCACCTAAACTATGACCAGTAATTATTATTTCATAGTCTGAATGTTTATTTAACAATTCTAAGACGCACGAGTCTAATTTAGTAATTTCGGTTTTTAATTGCTTATAAAATCCCTTATGAACTCGAGAACCATCTGGTAGTTTTACCTTGTTAAACAAAATATCAAACAGCCAATCTTTTATCGAATCTGTACCCCTAAATACTACACAAATCCTTTTTCTATGTTTACTAAGAGTAATTGCAGCTTGAAAGTCTGTGTTCTTATTTTCAATAAATTTTTCAAGTTTACCATTAGGTGCGTATTTACTCATTTCATTAATTAATTGTATATTAAATTCTGTGTTATTTTGGTATTCATCCATTGAATCGAATTTAAATTTTTCGTTGTAATCATAGATTAACATAGGTAATCTAATTATTTCTAAACACTTATTTTGTGTTGTCCAGATTTTTGGATTAAAAGCAGTCGAAATAACCACTCCAATATTGATCGCAAATAGTATAAATCTTTTCATTTTATATGTAGTTAAATTTAATATTTTTAATATTAAATAAGAATGAAAAGTCCAAGAAAAAATATGATTAATAAGTCACAACGAATTAAACCTGGGACAAAAATATCGTGTCGTAAATCTGTTAAGAAATCGAGACACGCTAGACCTATAAAAAAATCAAGACTAATTAAACCTAGGACAAAATCAATACGAATTTTATCACGCAATAGCGGGTCAAGGCGTACCAAACCTGTTCATAAAAAATCAAGAAAAGTAAGAACACGCCCAAAAAAAATAAAAACTAAAAGGCCTGTAAGACGAACAACTATGTTAATGAATGGGGATCAGACGCCACGTCCAAACGCGTCAAATAGCCTGCAGACCGGACGCAAACGGGGCCGTCAGGAGGTCCGCGCCGGTGGTGGTGGTGGCGGCCGCCTTTGCGAGAATTTTGATATTTCATTAGTTGGGAAAGACGGAACTCCTTACTTTTTTACCCTCACAACACGACCTCAAAAACTAAAAGAATGGAGTACAGTATGGCCACGCGAATTGACGAAAATTTGTCAAACTTATAATAATGCACTCTCGGGGGGTGACGACCTTTTTGGCGAGACTGCAAAATTTAAGAACTATTTTAATGACACTCTAAACGGGTTTCAGAAGAACGATAATTTTCCAATTATAATACAAACAATTATTGATTCAGTTTCTCCTAAAGGCAGGTGGGATATGAATATTTGTTGCGAGCCAAATTGGATACAGTCGTTTTTAACTATTTCAGAACTATTAAAAACTGATGGTAATTTGTCAAACTTAATAACTAAATATTTAGGATATAATCGTGAAAATTTCGAGTTATTTTCCTCCTTACCATTCGTTACATATAGATTGAAAAATGTTATGGTGTATGTACATTACTTAATACTTGTTACAACGGTGTTAGATAAGTTGGCAAGAATCATCAACAATAACACGGAGTGTAGTACATCCGATATAACCGATGGATTATCTCAGGCCGCCCAATTCAATGTTCTAACACAAACCCTTTCCCAATTTTTTAACGAGCTTCTGGCGGCGCTGAAAATATTCTCAAAATTATATACGATTATAAAAAATTTGCGTGTCGTACTCGAGTATCGACCCGGTTTCGCCGGGCGGGAGGCCTTTAAAGACTATACAATTGATCCCCAAGGCGTGCCGATGAAATGGATTATACCTGGGAAAGATCGGCCCAACAACACCTACAAAAAAATTGACAATTTTTACGTTAGGTTGATAGATAACTTAGACTTTTTAGGTTTAAAAATCCCAACCGGGGGGAGCCGCCCGCACGACGGATTTACCGTAAAACATTATATTACTATAGGTTTAAATAGCCTTATTGATACCGCAACGCCCTTTTCTAGAATTCAAGTTGCTGCTAGCAATTTATTAGAAACAGCTAAGGCGAGTGACCCTATACAAAATGCTATTGAAACTACAATATCTAAAACTAGCCCCGAATTGATCTTACGTACAAAAGTAAACTGGTCTGGAGTACCGATATTTGCGCTTGATTCTATGCATGACTTAAACCGTCTTTCTGAATTACAAGTAGCTGGTGTAAAAGTTAAAAGGCGGTGTGTTGCAAATTTGGTTAAGCTTATGGATGTTAACGGTTATGGAGGTATCAGAACAGCACACCCAGAACAATTAAGCGGTTTATATGGTTTGATGTTAAAGAAACACTTGGACAATCAATATAATAAAGATTCACTGTTAATAATAACCACTGCTGACAAACCATCACAATTTGAACTTATGACTCCTGAGGAATATTTTACAAATGATTTGCCGTACAACGCAACTTGTAGTCCTGCTAGTATTAGCAGCCTTATTGGAACTGCAAAAACTATAACAGCGCAAGATACAAATGGTAAAATAGGAGGAAAAGATAGTAATATTCAATGCGCGTCTAATAATACACTATGTAGTATTGATGCGGGCGGTAGTAGTAAAAATTTTGATTACGATGAACAAGGCTGGTTCAGATTAAACAAGACCTTACAACAGCCAGTTAATTTTAGTATTGAGTTGGATGATTTAATAGTTAAAGGTAGTATAACTGGACCAAGTGGAATTATAAATATAAAATTTTTGATTAAGCGCACCGACTTTGGCAAGGTGGTTGGTTCGCAGGAGTATGCAAGCGTGCAAGTAGATAATAGTAAAAATATTGGAATTGATAACAAAACAGGTGCAACAATATCAGCTATTATTGATAATATTGTAACTAAGGGTCCCATTAAGGATATTTCTGCCGCGCCGCAACGTGCGGGCGCACGACCGCACGCCGCGGGTAATGTCGTAAGTGGATGGAACTTGATTGAAAATTTTCGTATTTTTTTTAGATCCGCTGGCATAACTCAACCAGCAGATCTAAATAAAATTGCAATTTCAGAAAATTGCATATTGACAATAAATACTGATCTTTTTAAGCAGCCTCGTAGGTTGTTGGCAAGATTGGTCGATAAACATATTGCAGTAGCTCCATTGTTATTAAAATTTTATGGAGATCAGACATTTAGGATAACTGCTAGTTATGCATCCAAATTAAATCAAATATATCAAGCAAAAACTCCAATTGGTTTGAATAATATATTTTCAAACAACCCCGCCAATGCTCTGTCTGTCAATATTGCAAGTTCAGATTATATACATTTTATTTCAACACTTTGTCACGATGTCAAGTTTGATACGCTGCAAATATTGGAACAACAACAACATACTGATGTTGACGTGCCTTTTGACCAAATGAGAACCTCGACGATATATAACGAATTACCACTTTTATTAGGCGAAAATATACCTGGCCCCGTCCGCGACGAAGATTCCATGGCGAAACCAAATATTACAGTTATTTTAGCGCAAGATGATATTCAAAAGAGTGTATTATCTGCGTTTTGCGGACGCGGATTTACAGAAAACCAACCGCATGTTGGTGAATTTATGTCGTGTTTAGCAAAGTCTATTATTAAAAACGTTAAAAACAATCCAATATTACAAGCAGCGGTCAAAGATGTATTTAGAAAAAATCAAAAGTTCGAGATTATTGCCACAAGGGCCAGGCCCATGAAATTGAAACAAGGTCCCTTGGACTTGGAAGAATACGCAAAGCAAACTGGTGATCTTATTACCCGGAATTTTCAGGTACTAAATAATAGTTTCTATGAAATAAGAATAGAAACTTTGGAACAATTGTATAACATTAACTTGAGCGTATCAGGTGAAAATGACGAATTTATAGATTTATATACAGCTGGTACAGAATATAAACAAGTTAAAAAACTATTGGTCGGCAGAATATTTACTCCTTTGAAATTCAAAGTTAAAGTTTTATACACTGGTAACGGATTTGAAGATAAATTAAATTCTAATAATTTACTAACTGAGCTTATAATCGATGATATTAATACGTATAATGTTATTAGAGAAATATTAAAGAAAGGTATCACAGCTGATACAATTTCAGGAATTGTTGATAACACATCACTATCTTCGTTGTCTGCAGGGCCTAATACAGAAAACGGAGATCCGATGGAACCCGATGCAGGCCCTGACGACAACGAAGAACAAGATTCTCGCCGCAGTGATCCCTTTAAATTAAAGGGGTTGATTCTAGCTAATCATTTAGCTTATATAGTTTTAAATGTTTTAGTGCCAATTCAAAGAGAACCTGTTATTAATCCTGGTGGTTAATAGTCCTACAAAATACAGAACGGTTCATAATCTGGAAGTAATTAAATTTTGATCACAATCAAAATAAGGAACATCCATGCTCGACGAAAATTTAAAATTATCTTCGATGATTGCAATGGCAGCATATAAATCCCCCTCGCAGTTATATGACCTTGCTTTTTCGGGAAACTGGTTGTTAAAATACATAGGAAGTATTCTATTATTGTTATATAACAATTTGCAATTTTTATTTGTCTCTGTAATACAGTTATTTGATATTGATTGATGCAAAATTAACGCAGCTAAATTAAATTCGTTTAAATTGCTAACACCACAATCAACACAAATGTTAATACCGTTATATTTTTCATTTCCATGATCCACAATTTTACTTGCATGTGTTATTGCTTCTTCCATCAAATAATTATTATAACAAAATTTATCTTGTAATAGATTGCTATTAATATAGTCAATATTGTCGTATATTATTGAATATGTATTGCTTTTAATATTTCCAGTGACGATCAAATTATGTCTTCCTTTCAAACATTCAATCAATTGTTTTCCAAACGCATTTCTTGAATTAGTAATTAAAATGGTTTGCATTTTAATTTACATATTTTTATTCATTTTAAATTTCAATTTAATTACATCATTGGAGTTTTTTGCATAGCCCCAAACTTAATTAATTGCTTTGGGAATGGACCAGATTGCATAGGCGGATTGCATGCTGAGATAGAGTCCATGACAGGAACGCGCTGGTAATTTTCCGTCATCACCGCCGCCCCTGCAGGTCCTGGTTCGTCAGGGGTATCCTGGCAAGCACCGCATTTACAGTTTCCGCACCACGCTGATTGTAATGCCATATCAAAAGAAGTTCTGAAACCCGTTAGTAATGCGTAATTTTCAACATTTATTGAATTTGAGTTCATTTTATATAATGATAATAAAAGATTTTTATTTAAAAATCTATTTCTAGAAAGCCGTAATCTTTGCAATCTTGACGGACTTCTCTGAATCTATTAAAAATTTAATTGCATCTGATTGAATGAGAAAATTCAATAGCTGTAATCCCCAAGGTCCTTCTGTTGCATTGACAATTGTGACAAGTTCAGCTTGGTTTGCCTGCGCTTCTGCAATCCCGATTACAATATGTCCCGCCGTAACGCTGTTACCTGTTTGTAAGAATTGATACCGTATATGCTCTCATTGATAGCAAGTAAGATAATTTTAACCTTTAAATATGGGTACAGAATGGATAATTACAAATTATTATTTGCAACGTCTTTCGAGTTAGTAAAACATAGTTCCATTTTTTCGGTTATTCATAATGTTTAATATGATGAATCGGCGCCCGTACTCATGCACGGCTTGTATCGCTGTTAGGAATATAACAATCATATGTAAAATTATTGTGTGCTATGTTATCCCAAAAAGTAAATGTAATAAATCCGCCCCCGTTTTTACGAGGATTTAAGCTGTCAAATTCCGTCATCAAAGTTACAGTATAATGATTTACATGATTTGTAATCGATTCTCTCCAATCAGCGTCTCTAAAATTATCCACACAGGTCCATTTTTCTTCAAATATTGTAG
>Ga0302131_1001611_pt1 | contig 12132 bp, 16 predicted proteins | sample CB9_20m_MG_FD_203105 | JGI IMG/M metagenome (GOLD analysis project Ga0302131, IMG submission 203105) | Marine microbial communities from Western Arctic Ocean, Canada - CB9_20m | ecosystem: Environmental > Aquatic > Marine > Oceanic | place: Canada: Western Arctic Ocean | collected 2017-09-19
GTTGTTCTTTAACTTGATCCATATGATTCTGATAGATGTGACAATCACCGCCACTCCATACAAAGTCTCCTACTTCTAGTCCTGCAATTTGTGCAAGCATATGTGTAAGCAAACTGTAGCTGGCGATGTTAAACGGTACACCTAAGAACATGTCTGCACTACGTTGATATAGTTGACAACTTAGTTTGCCGTTGGTTACTTTAAATTGTGCAAGTGTATGACACGGTGGTAACGTCATTGCGGCAAGTTGGTTAGGGTTCCACGCACTTAGAATAATGCGTCTACTATCTGGATCATTTTTAAGTTGATTAATTATTGTAGTAATCTGATCAATGCCACTAAGCATTGGTGCGCTATTGTGCATGTGTCCGTTAAAGTTACGCCATTGATGCCCATATACAGGGCCCAGTTGTCCTTCTAGATATCCTAACGCTTTACCTTGTGCGTTAGCATTAGCAGTCCAAATAGTATTCTTTCCTTCTAACTCTGAACGATCCTTTTCAAATGTAATTTCAGCAAGTCTACGCTCGTCTCTACTACCTTCTAAGAACCACAGTAGTTCGCCTACAACACTTTTCCAAGCTAACCGCTTAGTAGTTACTGCGGGGAAACTATCACGCAAATTAAAGCGCATTTGATAGCCAAACACGCTACGTGTGCCTACACCTGTGCGATCACTTACGTCTTCACCGTTCTCTAATATATGCTCTAGGGCATCTAAATACTGCTTCATTTAGTTCCCCGCTTTTTCCAAATTTCAAATGTTACGTCATCTTCTTCTTCTATCCAGCTACGATAAAACAAACTTTCAATCTTCTTCAATGGAAGGAATGTATCACAAGCGTATGCGCCTGGGATTCGACTTAGATAAAACTCGTCAATAACGCCTAGTGTTTGTTCAATAATATTAGGTCCACCAATAATCCACGTAGTAATATTAGGATTCTTATTTGCTAGTTCTCTTACATTAAAAATTAAGTTGCCGTTCATATACTCGTGTGCGCCAGGATAGTCATCTTTACGAGATGTTACTAGTACATTAGTACGCTTAGGTAACGGGCGTGGCATATCAGGATCTTCCCAAGTAGTAGATCCCATTACAACAATGTCATTAACTGTATTACTTTTAAACCATTTAAGGTCTGTGCTATTATGGGGCCAGGGCAATGTACCGTTTTTACTTACGCCGCCGTAGTCATCACATGCTAGAATTGCTTTGATTGTCATCTAATATCCTTTTCATAGTATCGCTTGCTATAGTAGTAAATACTCTAGGAGCAACACTGTGTATAATAATTGCTGGTACTAGCAGTTGTAATTGTAATGCAATTTTAAGAGCATGCACCATATGTTGCATAGCCGTCATATTTGTATTTTTGAGATGTAGTTTACATTGTTTACTAAACATTAGTCGCCCTTTCCGGGTGCTGGGTTAAAATGGTCTTCAAATTTATTAGGAACGTTATCCCATTCAGCAGCATCCGTTGGAACATCCTCTGGTCGCACTTGTGTAATAACAGGCCAAATTAAACTGTATTCTCGATTAATTTCTTCCCATCGAATTGCTTCGTCAGGAGATGAAAATGCATTATCTGCTAAAATTGCATCAACCGGACATTCTGGTTCACATACTCCGCAGTCAATACATTCATCTGGGTTAATAACTAACATGTTCTCACCTTCGTAAAAACAGTCAACTGGACAGACTGATACACAGTCCATGTGCTTACATTTAATACAATTGTCATTAACCAAATATGTCATATTTTAAATTCTCCCAAGTCTAATTAACGTTGCTGCTAAATTAATTTCAGCATCGGCAACTAGTGCATGATCTACTAGTCCTTGTTTAATAGTTAATACTGCTGCATCTTGCTGTGCATCGTCACCAAACAATTCAATGTTGTCATAAAGCCAGCGATAGATCTCTTCCATCTCTTCTGGTCGAACTGAACCACAAAGTAGTTTACGTGCATCGTTAATTTTGCCTTGCTTAAACAACTCAACCATATCTAGCTTCCAGTCACTATTGCCAGTGTCACCTTCATTAGGACGAAGCAAGCTGCCTTCTTGTACATTCATCTGACACATATTTATACACTTACGTAAGTCTGGATATGTTGCTTTAACATATGTATCAAGAATATCTAAGTCTGGAGTAATGCCTTCTGTAATAAGAATAGTTGCAACTCTTGCTGTAAACTCTGTTTGATCAACCTTGGCAATATGAAAGCCTTGACAACGACTATGAATAGCAGGAATAATTCTGTTCTCATAATTACATGTCAAAACAAATCTTGCTGTTGTGTGATACTCTTCCATCACACCACGTAGTGCTGCTTGTGCGTTAGGCGACAAGTAATCAGCCTCATCTAGTAGTACAACTTTAAAGTCACCAAACGGAATCATTTGTACAAAATTAACAATTTTATTACGAACGTCTTCTACACTGTTTGTGCGTGATGCGTTAATTTCTAAAATATCTAACGGATTAAGATCTAGTTCATTAAATAATAGTTTAGCTAACGTTGTCTTACCAATGCCAGCAGCGCCACTAAACAATAAATGCGGAATACTTTTGTCTGCAATCCAAGTCTTTACTTGTTTTCTTTGTGCTTCGTCTCGGAACACATAACCGTCAACTGTCTTCGGTCGGTACTTCTCTACCCATAATTCTTTCAAGTTCTTCTCCGTATTGTTGTTCAAATTTATCTGCTAGCTCGTTCATGATGTCACTATCATCATCTAACATGTCACTTACTTTAACACGTTTAACATTATTTGTCAACATTGTTATTTCTTCTTAGCTGGCTTCTTAGCATCAGCAGCAGCAGCAGGCTTCTTACGTCTGCCATAAAAGCTATAAGCAGTTTCAAGATTTTCAGTTCTTTCTCCGTATCCAAACTTTTGTATTTCGCCGCCTTTGGCTAAAAATTCTTCTACATCTTTATCGTGTTGATTTTGTTCTCTTGGTGGAGGATTCATCGTTTAAGTCCTAACTCTTTGTATGCAATTTGAATTGCTTTTGATTGAAAATATGCATCGGCTAATGCGTTGTGTAAATTGCTTTGCATTCCTTTACGTGGATCGCTTTCGCAACATCCAAAAAGGGTCCTAGAATCCCGTATAATCCAAAAGTTCCACGGAATAGGCTTTGCAGCGCGGCGGAACATGTCTTCCAGTATGGTATAGTCAAAACCATATCCTTGTCCCCATAATGTATCAATACCAACTACCCACTTACTAATTTGACGTAGAGCTTCATCTACGCTAACAGCACCGGTTTGGTCAAAGGCTTCTTCCATGATCTTTGGATCTTGTTTGCCCCACCATTCAATTGTACTGTCGCTTGCAGTACGTCCTAGTGTATCTTGTTCATCAATATTAATTTTAAGATACAACTCAGAGTGTGGTTCGCTATCGTTCAGCGGATTAAATTTAACTGCACCTAGTGATAGGACAGTTGCTGACGGACTAGTATCAATAGTTTCTAAGTCAATTGTACCGTGTGTTGCCAAAAGAAAACTCCTTAATTACATTATACACTATTATAGCATACAGTAACTAAGGAGTCAAGTAGTTTTTACTTTATTTGTCGAGTAAGCCAGTAGTTAATACAAACTGTGAAAGCTCAGGAGCCTTCCAGCCTTCCGGCTTTAGTACCTTGCCGTCTTCACGTTTAATTACTTTGCCTGTGTCTGGGTCAATCTTTGCAAAGTTAGTGTTCATCACTTCTTTCCAAGCCGCTTCTCCGTCCCAACCTGCTGCACGAATAGCACCCATAGTAACAACCAAGATATCAACTAGGGCATCTAGTTGTTCTACTTTATCTTTGGCTATTACTGCATCTACAAGCTCGCCGTATTCTTCGTCAATTAAGCCAAGATACATTTTGTAGTTTTCAGCACTTGCTGGTTGATCACATGCTGTAGCAAATGTGTCAATGTCCTTGAATGTATTGGTCACTGTGCTAATGCTCCTGATGAATTTACAAATGCACTTGGATCAACGGTAGCATGTTGGCCGTCTGTATATTCCGCACCAATATAGATATCATTTGGTTTCTCTTCTGAGTAGCCAAATATACTGTCAGTTTCTACCATACGAACTTCAATTTCTCCTTCTGGAGTATCTATGGTCATTGCACGAGTCCATCGACCGTGTTCTACAAGAATCCAGTGTCCGACTTCAAACACTTCTTTATTCTGTGGACCTTTAGAATAAACTTTAGCCCAACGCGGATAAATTCCTCGTGTAGTGCCATCGTCATCTTTAATGATAAGACCGCCTGCTGTTTTTTGTTCTCCAAAAAACATATCTGTTACAAGTGTTCGATCGCCTACTGCTCTCGGTGTACCTTTGATTGTGTTTAAGTTTAACGCCATTTATTAGTTACCTTTTTGTACAAAATTTCCGTCGTCATCTTCTTCCCATTCAGCTGCTTCTGCTTCTGTAGGTTGTCCTTTTGCTACAGGTTGTTCTTCCTGCATACCTTCGGCTGCTGCATAATAGTCTTTGAGAAGATCTTCTTTCTTACGAACAATCCTTCCACCTGCACCTAATTCATCGCCTCGGGCATTTACTCTAGCATTACCTACTGCCGGAGTTAATTCATTACGCTGACGTAACATATCCATATCAACGGCTTTGCCGTTAGCACTTCTGTGGACTATGCGTCCTGGTTGTTTCATTGCCATGTTAATAGCCTCCTTTTAGTTATAGTATTACTTATCTCAGGAACTCGGTCCAGTCCAGGTCATACTGGATTGAATCAATTTTGTGTACACCTATCAAGTATAGCACATAACTTGCTACACTACTACCGCGTCCTACACCCCAAACAATCTTATTTTCACGCATAAAGTCTACAAGATAGCACATATAACGTAATAGTGGTAACATACCACGCTCAGTAAATTCATGTAGTTCTTCTCGAACACGGTCTCTTTGTGTGTGAGTAAGTTCTCTATTGTTTAAAAAACGTACTACATCAAGCTCTTTATATTCATCAGGCATGAACCATTCAGACTGTAGTGCATTATCAAAGTCTTTTTGATCTACATCTAATGGAATATATTGTTTAAGCTCAGGCAGGTATTGTTTTCGCATTGCTGCATTAAACTTGTCTACATTATCACTTGGATCACACAATACAACATGACACTTGTCGACGTGACCAGTATAGATCATGTCAACTAGGTCTTTATTTGTAAATCGTGGAATACCGAGTTCGTCTGTTTTTATAAGCATGTATACAGTTTAACTTATATTTATTAAACTGTCAAGTCCTTTTTCGCCATTTTGTTCTTGCTGTTTTTGATATTGCTTTGCCCGTCTTGAGCTATTTTCTTGTTGATACATGTCTAGTATTGCAGCAATTTGTTCTTGTACTTGAGGATTATGCGTCATGAAGTATTTACGCTGAAGCTCAATAGATTTATTTTCTACTTCAGCGTCACTTAGGTCTCCAAAACTATCAACTAGCGGATTAAACATTAAGCAAATACGCCTACATAGTTAGCAAATATTGTTGTACCGCCGTTAATAGTCCATAAGTCAATGATAACAGGGTCAGCTGCTGAATTAACAGTAAGTGTATCACCTGTCCAAGCAGCGTTAGCATCAGTCTTAATAGAACCAGTTGCACTTGCTAGTGTTACAACACGACTTGTTCCATCACCAGTTAATTGTAAACGCAGTTTACCTAAGACGCCACTTGCTGGTAAACTACCAATTGTTGCTGTTAGTGTACCGTTTGCTTGTAGTGTTTGGTAATGACCTTGTTCCCAATCTATAGTCCAAGCACCTGATCGTGCTGCATTAGAATATACAGTTTCAGTATTCTTTTTAAGTTCAGCTTCACTAATTATACTACCATTAAAATCGTTAGTTGCATTTAATTTTGCTGTTGTTGTCTGTAGTGCAGTAACTTCCGTTGCCGCTTGCTCTAAACCTACTTTAGTTACATTGAAGTTTGTACGAAAGCCTTGACTATCGTTGTCTACTCCAGCTACTGGAAAAGCAGCGTTAAATCCTACTGTACTAATTGTACTTGCCATTTTGTTTTTCTCCTGTATTCATATTTATCTTTGTTAGGTGTTAAATTCGTAATTTGCGAATACAACATACTGTTCTTCTGAAGCGCCTTCTGAATTGTCAATAACATATCTATCAACATCTAATTCGTATTGTTTAAAGTCAATGCTATTAAAATTAATAGTGTTTGCAATTATTTTTGCTTTGCCGGGCTTACAGTAGCATAACGGAATAGCATTAACAAAGCCTAATTCAGTTATAGTATCTGCTTGCGAAGATCTCATCCATAATGGTAAAAAGTTCTTTTCAGTTTCGCCTATTGCTTTTATATTATCTCGCATATGTGTTAAGTTAGATATATGTCGTGTTGTATCATTTGTTCCGTCAACTGTTATAGCATCACTATCAACTGTAAGAACATTTGTTGGATTTGGTCTAAGTTTATTGCTTTCAATAATTCCCGGTGTAAATGGTATATTCAAAGAAGTGCCATCACGGCTAATTATTTCTAATGAACTTGTAGCAGGAAGATTAAGTACGCCTGCTCTACTAGTTATAGGAAACATATCAATCCATTGGACTCTAATATCGCCTGCTTGTCTGGTAGAAACACTAACTTCAGCAAATTGACTGTTGTATAAGTCATCCAAAGTATAATAACTTGCAGCTTCGGTTTGAAATCTTGCACTGTCAACTGTTACTTTTTCGGTATTCTTAATTTGAATTTGTTTAGCAACTTTTTTATTTTTCTTAGTAGACTGTTGCGGATCAATAACTTCTAAGTATACAACTTCGTATACTGTATTTTTTGTACCAGGTGCCAGTGCAACTGCTGTTTTCACTTTACCAATTGTAAGATTACGTCTTTTATGATTCTTAGCCGCCGCGGCCACAAAGTAGTCTAATGTTTTTGCTTCGATACCTGCATAAGCAAGAATGTTAATCTTAGTTTGTACACCAAAGTTAACATCGTCTGGTCTATATAGATATTCTGGAAGGAATATTTCTGCATCATTTACAAAGTTAATAAATGAAGTACGTTGGGCGGTTGGCAACAACGGTCGCATAAACACATTACTATATTGTTTATTATCAGGATCAGCTAACTTAATGCTGAACTGTTTTTCGATTGCACTAAACCCAAATTGATCTTGTGCTTTAATTGTAAACTTATATGTACGATCGAGTGTAGTAGTATTTCCGTCAAATTGCATTTGCTGACTATCAAATACTGTAAGACCGGGAGCTGCCACTGTGCCAAAACTTCTTACCTTGCCAATTAGTTCTCCAGATAACGATAATGTTAGTCCTGGTGGCAATGTACCTGCTGTTACATTATAAAGTAATATGGCTGCCGGAACAGTTGTCGTTGCAACAACAGACAGTGTACTAATATAGTTTGCACTAAACGATCCTAGATTACTAAGAGTGGTATATGCAATGGTTGAATCTACTTCACCCAATAGTTTTATAACAAATGTCTTTTTACTGACCGCTTCTTCTAATTCAGTAATAGCAATAGTACCAAAGTTAATACTAATGCCCTTAATAAAGATAGAAACAACAGCTCTGTTTAATGTTAGAACATCATATAATACATTACTTGTATTAATACTAGTAACAGAATATGTTTCGCCTGCAACTGTAAATTCCTTACCAATAACATAAGCTGAATATTTGTCAAACTTACTTACTTTAAGCTGTGCTATACCAATATTTGCACCTTCGTACATATATTCTATTAATTGTACGGTATCAATATCATACCCGATGCGCTTTGCAGCAACAGTAAATTTATATTCTCGTGTTATTGCTGGCTGATATGGAACTCTACCTGCAATCTCTCCTGTGGTAGTGTCTAGGGTTAATCCTGGAGGAAGTATACTGTTACTTCCATCATCATTGGCTGCTGTCTTGTAATAACTAACTACTCCGGCTAATGTGTTAGGGTCAATTACATCAAGTACTAGCGTAACATAATTGTCTGCTCGCCTGTAACCAAAGTCTCTTGGAGTTAACCAAATTGGTACTCTGATGTGTGTGTTGTCTGCACTAAAGATTCCAGTGCCAACTTGCATAACAGTTGTATCTGATCTAAAGAAGTCATCACCAACAACATATAATTTAAAAGTTCTACTTGAAATTGAATCGCCGTCATTTACACTAACTACAAACTCGTAAAACCGATTTAGTTTTTTAGGAGAGCGAGTCGGAGTATTTAGGCCGTAAATTGTTGTGTCGTAATAAAAGCTGTCGTAGCCGTTAGCACTTGGTACACTAAAGTCGTATGCTGAAGTAGTGCCTGCGTCAAAGCCTGCGTCATCATATTGTCCACCACCTACAGATTTTTGTATTGCTAAAATAGGATCAACTACACCAACTAGTCTGCCATCACTTGTTAACTGTATTCCCGGTGGAAGGGTTCCACCATTGCTTGGAATAAAAAATTCTAGTATCTGTCCTGCATTAGTATCGCTATCAGTAACTTGTAATTGGAAGTCAACAGGTGTGCTATCTAGTATATAATAAGTATCGCCGTTACCTGCTTTTAATAATCCTGCTTCTGTAACCCATACAGGATCATCTGCACCCTGGACTGTTATTTTAATAGCCCTGTCGCTTATTTGTGAATCATATGTTGCTCTAAGTACAAATGTACTAACTGTTTCGTTTGCAACTTCTACCGGAGTACCTACAATAGTATTATTAGATAACCTTAACCCTGCAGGTAATTTGCCACTAATTAATGCAACCGTAGCACTTGCTTGTGATAGCGGTAGTTGTAACGGGGCAATAGTAACTTGCTCTTGCAAGGTACCTAAGCTGTCTCCGTTATTGTTTGTCCAAAAGTTTGCCATATATCTATTCCCTATATAGCATATTTATCGAAAATTACAGTGTACCGTAATCTGAGACTATTGCTGCTGGTGATGTTACTGTTCCGTATGTAATTGTAGTTGCTCTAAATAATAGTTCCAACCCAGATGTAGCATTTCCGCCAGTGTCGCCATAATCAGCACTAGTAACTATACGATTTAGATTAGTTACATCTACTCCGTTTACTGTACCTGTTAGCGCACCTGTAATTGTTGTTCCAGCTACAGTTGTTGCAGTTAGTGTGCCTACGTTATTAATATTAAACGTAGAAGCGTTAAGTGCTGCGCCAAGGGCTGGATTAGTATCTTGGAAAATTAAGTCAGTTGGATCAATAGCAACTCTAATATCAGTTGCACTAACTACGGTTGTAATATTTTGTCCACCTTTAATACCAAACTGTCTACTAGCACCTGAAATATTTAATGCTGTGCTGTCTGATGCAATTGATAGTGTACTTGGACTAGATATTGTAACAGTTGTGCCATCTGAAGTAAGTGCAACATTATCGCCAGCAAGTAAACTTCTAAAGTTTAGTACTGCGCCATCTTTAGAATAAAATACGCCAGTGCCTGCTCCTAAGTTTGCTGCTTCGTTTTGTGGAACAACTCTAAGATCTAATTCATCAAAGTTATTATTAACTTTAACAAACGCTTGACGAAGATCGTCACCGGTACTATCATTTGCTATAGTACCTACATTAATTGTTGTTATACTCATGTGTAATCTCCTGTGCTAATATTTAGCGTTTCTTTAATCCTGCAACATTGCTACTAAACGGTACAGCATTTGCATAACGGCTTAACATAATACGATTATTACCGCCCATAATATTTGTATGCGTACCATATGCTGTTAATCCGCCGTCTTGCAGTCTTGCTTCGGTGTCTTTAGTTAGTCTGTCTTTAAGTTGTGCAGGGGTCCAGTGTGGATTTGCTTGTAAATGCAATGCTCCTAATCCACATACTTGTGGACTTGCCATACTTGTACCACTTATGTTAGTTTGTTTAAAACTTGCGTTATCATAATAACTTGGAGCACTAAATTTGTTTGTTGTACTAGTTGCACTAATAATATATTCACCAGCAGCATAAATGTCAACACCCGGACCGGTAGTAGAAAATAATGATTTAGTTTCTTCTGTTAAAGATCCAACACCGTATCCTAATGAACCAACTGAAATTGCTTCGTCATCAGTAGGACTACTACCTCTATGGTAGCTAAGAACAGTTGGTGTCGACACAGTGTTATTGTAATCAAGGCCATCTGACAGATCGGCTTTAAATCTATTATTACCTGCTGCAACACATACATGTATTCCGGCATCGATCATTTCTTGTATATTTGTATCTACACTACTTACTCGTAGTGGAATTCTATACCCAATACTTGTAAGATATTGATAAAATCCATACGTTGATAATTGATTAGCTGAATTTAAAAGATCGCCGTCATTGCCTGAATTATATGTTACTCCTCTGTAGCTAAAGGCTGTGATATTGCCTGGCGTATAACCTGAACTGTATCCCCAACTCATATTAACAATGGTAGGACGTTTAACCCCTGTAATTGGATCAATTGGTTTAGCGTTGTGCCAAGCTGTAATAACATCAAATGCATATGTAATACTAATTCCAGTACCACTATCACCTGCTCCTTCTAGTCCACTAAGTTTTTGTGAATATATTCTTGCATTTTTGCCCCAACCATAATTCAATCCAACGGCTGTGCCTGCACAATGAGTGCCGTGGCCGTCATAGTCTCTATAATGATTTGCACTTTGAGTAACACTGCCGCTGTATTGTCCCCAATCTAATAATTGTACTCTTGATACACCATTTGCATCGTTAAACTCGGGATGATCAACTTGTATTCCGCTATCTTGTATTACAACGTCAACTCCTGTGCCATCTAATGCATATGGAAAATTTAATGATGTAGTACTGCCTGCACCATATACGTTTCCTGGATAGCTGTGTCTAATTTTACCCCAGTCTCGATAATCTCCGCTATCGGCAGTCGTCTTGGTAAATGTTGCTTCTTGCAAAGAGTCGTGTCCAATTTCAACATCATCTCGATCTTGTGGAGGTATTTCAACATCAACAACTCTACTATCGGCTTTTAATGATTCGGCTTCGGCTGCTGTTAGAGAATAGTGTGTAAGTCTTACACTTAACTCTCTTGCATCAGCAATATCAACTGTTCTATTAGGTATAGCAGCAGCCCCTGAAGATGCAATCATCTCTTGATTAAATGCATCCGCATCGACGCCACGTTTTAATGATACAATGTATTCTACTTCGCTCACGTTTAGATATCCTTAGTGTAGGTCAACCCAAGCACCACCGGCATAGCCTTGGAACTTGTTAGTTGTACTGTTGTAAATTGTGTCGCCATTTGTTGGAGTAAGAGCATTTCTTGTTGTAGTTGTAAATGCAGCTAGTCTTATTGGACTCTTAGTAATCACAACAGCATCTTCAGCAATAAGCTCAATTCTTGAACTACTTCTAATTTCAGGAACGCCTGAGTTTGTGCTTTCAAAGCTATCGGCATATATAGTATTTGTTACACGCAAGTCGTTCTCAACAAGTAAATCACTACTTATTGTAACTGCTGGAGTAATTACTATTCCGCTACTATCGTCAGTATCAATAACACTAGATGATAGTGTAAAGTTACCAATTGAGTCTCCGCCAGCTGCGTTTGTTGCCGGCGCCCAACGTGTGTTGCTTTGATCCCAAGCAAGTACTTGTCCGTTTGTTGGCGTTGCAGTATGTACATCTGTATGTGAACTTAATACACCTGTACTTGTTAAATAACTTCCTAAGTCACTAATGTCTGCTTCAACAATAGTAATAGTATTACTTGCAGTATTAATAGTTTTGTTTGTTAATGTATGAACACTTACTGGAGTTACTGTGCCGCCTGAGGCAATAGCATCAGTAATACCATATCCTGCAAGTGTAGTTGGGGTGCCAGTAAGACTGGAGAACGCTAGCGAACCTGTTATTGCTCCGCCTACAGATACATCTCCCTGGAAGTATGCATCTTTAAATCGTACTGCACTTGTGCCTAAGTCCCAAAGATTATGTTGAGCAGTATAAGGAGTTACATGGCCTCTTATTGTGCCATCTAAATTTATAGCTGCTAGTATACTATCAATCATCACAGTTGAATCATCAGCAAACACACTACCGACTAAGTCTCCTGTGTTGTTAACAT
>Ga0302131_1001613_pt1 | contig 12123 bp, 9 predicted proteins | sample CB9_20m_MG_FD_203105 | JGI IMG/M metagenome (GOLD analysis project Ga0302131, IMG submission 203105) | Marine microbial communities from Western Arctic Ocean, Canada - CB9_20m | ecosystem: Environmental > Aquatic > Marine > Oceanic | place: Canada: Western Arctic Ocean | collected 2017-09-19
TAGGCTCTCGCCGTAAGTTTTTTCAACTCTAGCGACTTTCACTAAGGCGCGTTACTAGTTGCGGAGGAACCCAGGTTTTTCTCTCGGGCACGTTGTATGACTTTTCGAAATTAATATAGCTGCTAGTACACCCCCAAATCTGAGAAGCTCGCGTAGTTGTTTACAGGGCCTTATACCTGTTACTAAGAATAGATTATAAAATAGGTTTGGGTGTGTTAGGCGGCTTTTTTAGCAACGAAGCATTATTTGGTGTAAGTCGTCTCCCCGTAGCACTACCATTTGATACATTCTCTGGTTTTAAAGTACTTACATTACACGCGTTTTGTTGAGGAGTCCTGTAAGTATATATGGCCCGGCATTATACGTCATTATCATATCTATAACCCCTAGCCCCCCTTACGTATAGAACTTCAAGCCCTCAACGCAGTGCGGTCTTACGGGCATGAAGAAGCAGTCCGTGGGGCGCGGTCGTTGCATCGCAGGTGACTTTTAGCATAGCCACTCCTGATGGTGTACACGCGTCTCACTAACTTTTGGACCCTGGTGTTGTTGTGCGGCCCTGAGGTGGTGCAAAAATAAAAAGGTACAGCACCTACACACCTTCTCCTAAAAAACAGGCCACCACAACTGAGCCGCTACCGCACAAGCCCTAACCCAGTTTAGTGGCTCGGTTGTTTATAGTAGTATTAACAGTTGTGGGACGATTCTAAATACTGTTTGTGTACTTTACTACTCCGAAAGTCCCACACCTCTTAACAGTACAATCCCTGTTTCAACGCTTAACCAACACACCCTTACGTACTCAACTTAGGAGCCGGCCAAACCCAGCTGTTACCCTGCTTTAGCTTAAGACAGATTCCTAATACGCATGCTCAAAACTGAGCCACACCGGCTGTTTACTCGGATATCTTTTTACTCTTCCAACGCCCACTTATTAATCCAGAGTTATCTAAGTTGGTGGAGAGGCGCGCTTGGTTTTAAGACACCACCACGTTCAGAGGTTTTACCGGTGGGGCTGTACGGTGTGGATCTTGCGAACTTTGAGCCGTGGTTACGTCCAGAGGACTGTGTGGTACCGCAGACATCGTCTGTGCCTGATATGCAACTCCGCTGCCCGGAACCTCAGTACCTGCTCCTTCCTTTGCATACGAGGAAATTCGATTTATACACACCCTGTACTACGGCTACTGGCTTTGGTTCTTTTTTGTTTCCTTAGTTATGTTTTGCTACACAACCTTTGTAATTATTGTTTAGTAGCATAATCTTAGAATGAAAACCCCAAGAGAAACTCAGGTCGGTTAGCAGACCAAAGTGCATGGATTTAATCACAACACTAGTACCCGTATTGGCAGACTCTCTAAGAGAGGGCACCTTTACGTACTCTTTGTAGCTTCTATGCGCGTGGGATTGGATTACTAGGCTCTTTTGCTGCTGTACCCACGTTGGAGTTACTACTCAAGCTTCAGTCAACTTCACAGTTTGCTGCCCAACGACAGTCTGCTTTGCGCTACGACTCTCGTCGGTTTACCAATGTGTGTGGCGGAACGAATTACTCGTTCTCAACTTGTGTTTTGGACCTAAGGCATTCTGCCTACAGTTTTTTTTATCTGCCAACTTCGTGAGGTTAGATACGCTCTTGAGTTCTCCACGCCCACCTGTGGGCTCTGAAAAATTAACCTCACGCGCCAAAACTAGTTCCTTTACGTCTTCCTCGAAGTTGCGGTGTAGATCCATGCGTAGGGGCGTTACTGGTGCGGTGCGTCCCCAAGCTACTAATGCGGTAGTTATGCTCGCAGAGACGCGTTTGTGTATACTAGCCTCGTCTAAGAACGTAATCCATTTTTGGTCGGCACTCCTTGCATGTGTAAAATAGGCTGGTATGCCTGGCTATTCTTCCTGCCGCGGTGCAATTTTTCTAACCCATAGTATTTTCCGAGGCCGGTGCACGGGAACATGCGGTTGTTGCATCACTGAATGTCCATTGCAGTTTACTTCGTCGGGTAAGATTTCCTCTTTCTTCGGCGTGCCTATTTCAGTCGCTACTCTGGCATCGATCGACCGTTAGTATACTCGTTAGACTGCTGTCTACATCCGCGAAGTTATATCCCTTGGCGGGGGAGTCCTGCTAAACGAGTTTGTAGCTAGCGTCAGGAAAACATAAAGGCACGTGTGCTAAGCCAGCTCCACAAGCCCCAATTCCCTACTATATGCATGTGCGCATTTACAAGTGGCTCAGCCATCGCCGTAAGTTTTCAGTTCTAACGACTTTACTGTGGCACGTACTGGTTGTGGGGGAACCTGAGCTCTTCTGTCGGGTATAGCATAGAGCACAGTGTGTGACTGCTCGAAATTAACATAGTTGGCAGTACGCCCCTCCCAAATCTAAGAAGCTCGTATATACGTTTGCAGTACATTACATGTGCTATACGGGGAATGCACAGTTGTCCTTCAATTGGTTGACATGCTCTTTTCGCCCTTAACAACGTTTGTCGCTAAGTGTTGCACTTGGGCTCCGCCACAACCCTTCGCATATACAGGGTTTTCGCACATCCGTATTTCGAACCTGTTGACAGAGTGCGGCGCCTGGCGCTGGTCCCCGCTACGGCTTTAGCTCCTACAAGGCACCCCTCCGCACATACCACACCCCTTTCCACACCCTAATCCTATGTGGCAGGTGAGACGGTGTTCACCGGGCCAAACTGCGGTATCGCGAGTTCCGTTTAATAATACGGCTACCAAAGGGGATCCTTATCTCACTAACTCCCTGGTGTTGTTTCGTTATGTTAACTTGGGCTTTACGGGTTAGTGGTGCGGTAACGCGGCGCCACCCAGGCTTAAAAAACACGTAGGTCTCCTCGTAGGTCTCCTCGTAGGTCCTGGCGGAAGTCCTGGCTCGGTTTAGTGGCTCGGTTGTATGCGCTAATATTGGCAGTTGTGGGACTATTTTAAATACTTGGGGGTACTCGCCGTGTTGTTCTCTCGATATTGGTATTGGGTTTACCCCTGCTACGACGTCGTGGTCCCGAGAGGCGGTAGCACCGCCCCTACATGTCGTGTAACTTGCTCAGTTCGTGCAAGATACAAGTCCCTAGCTTAGCAAACGCTGGGGTCGGTTTAGGGACTGGTTTTGTGCAAGGTTGGTGACTGCGCGTATCTAAATTAAATTAATATTTCACTAAGGCCGATGACTAAGTAAATTTTAATTTTAATGCGCAACTATCATAAATCTACATGTTCGAATTGATTGCAATCTTACGTACAGTCCGACCAGACCTGGTTACCGGACTCATTAAACTGGGATAAAGTCTCTGTTATATCAACACTTGACCTTCTGCCCTTAACGTTCATTAATAATTTATCCTTCCTAAGCCAGCACGTAATCACCGACTATACTGCGCAGTCTGCCTATTTAGAAAACTCACTTTTACTTGCGCACATGTCAACCAGCCCCGTTAGTAGTTTGTACGTTTCACATACGGGTGACCTTAGTCATATTGCCCTAGTCTACACTCTACCTGCGGTATCTCTATTTTTTTCTTCGTTTTACAACGTTTCTCAGTCTGCGGCTCTACTTGCTCCTGAGCTTGCGTTGGTCTTGACCGATTATTTGGTCGCTTACGAAACGTCGCAGTCTTTTAATATGCGTACTTCGGTGTGTTTTGACTCAGGGGTAAATACCTTGAGTTGTTTTGGGGGGGAGGGATCGCTCCCTTTGATTATGTTTGGGTTGTTCGCGTGGTTCGTAGTTTACATGGTTCTGACTGACGTTGCCTTACCCTGGTCAAGGTATAATCATAGCCAATTTGCTCGCTCCTATGTTTACCTTTTTTCGTTTTCTAAGGAAACGCGGGTGCAGCTTGAGGTGGTTTTACAGACAACTGTACTCTTTCTGTTTTACTGATCCATTATCATCATGGCTTTTGACGACGACAAGGAAGAGACTATAGAGTACGTCGATACTATGTATTTTTATTTTTTTACTTTTCTCGTTACTTACTTTTTCTGCAAACACTCTACGCATTACTTTTCGTTCCTCGAGGCATCCGTTACAGGGTCGCGTTCAACTATGTTTTTAGTTACGCAATTTAAGGGTGATTTTCTTGCCTTATTTTCTATGATACTACGTTTTTACTCCCTACTACTGCGTCTTAACGTTTATGACATACTAGACGATTGCCTTGACTTTTATTATGTTTTTATAGGGGACTTCGACGACGACGAGTATATTAACGAGTTATTCTTTGCAATACACGGTACACTATTCTTTACCATGGACAACCAAGACGATCGCTCATTTCTTTTAGAGGATGAGTTCGATTTCTATATAGACCTTTTTTACTCATACTTTTTACTTTGGGGTAAGGTCTTCTACTTCTTGTTTTATACCGTCGAGCTAATCGCTCGCTTTGGTTTGGCTTTCTACGTCATTTACCTAGTTTTATTTGAGATATACGGCGTGAACTGCTCTTATAGAGAAGACCGTCAGTCTATAAGTACATTACTAGTCTAGGTAGGCTTGCATGTTTATACCTAATGGGTTTTTTGCAAATCTTTCACATGTTTTTATCCGACTCTCTCATACCCACTGCTATAGAACTTCTCAATCGTCCCACTGTTGATATGCTCAACGTCGTTGTCTGTAAGCATAGTAGTTACTGATGACCCGTCGACTCTCAAACGTATATCTACTTTTACGAACTGCTAGTTTACTTGGGGAGCTCCACCTCCTTGGCCTTTAACTCTGTACTAGTTGTGGATAGTGTGTTAGGTCACCTAATTGCGGAGTACTTCTTACTAATCGATGTTTCAATTTGGGCTATAGACTTGTTCTGCATAATTTACGCTTCCATTGCCGACTCTTTTCTTTTACTAGAAAACATTGTCACTCATGCGACTAACTTCGTCGTAGCCAAAGCCATTTCTACTGCGTTAAAATTTCTACTATGTATATGTTTTTTAATTTTTGCCCGGGGGGGTATACCTAGGTACCGTTTTGACTACCTAACTCGCCTCGGCTGAATAAGGTTTCTTAGTTTAGTTTTACTATCCTTTCTGATAGAATTGTTGATACTCTCTATGATATAGGTGCTCTTGCACCCATGCTTAGTGGGGGCATACATATACCTAATGTTTATCGGGGACATAAACCTATACTTTATTATCTTTTTCCTAATATTAGTTAGTCTCTCTACTAATGTAACAAGCGCTCTTCATCTATTACTAACCGCTGAGCTTCTTTGGGTGAGTCTCTACGTCTTAGTGTTAAATATAGGTCTCGCATACGATAACGTAAACCTTTTAGCCTTGACTTTTTTTTTCCTCGTGTTATCTGCCGTGGAGTTCGGTATTGGTATTGTTCTTATATTAGTGCAGAACGTCTTTCTGCGCTCAGTTCATTTAGACGACGGCTCACAGAATTGACTAAAGCACAACACTAGGCTTTTACTTCGTATAAAAAACTCTAAACTTCCTAGGCTATAAATATTTGACATATTTAATGTATAGCACTACTAAATTTGATGTTTTTTCAGCGTTAATGAATGCCAACCGTACGCTCCGAAGGCGAGAGGAATCCCTCTATTTATTCGGCTTGATACTGATACCAACTAAGATCGCTTATTGGATAAAAACTCGAGCTAGTTACACTACGAATAGTTGAATCTTTACAACTAATCACAAGCGTATATCGGTAAACTATTTTAACTTTGTGTTAGTCGCTGGGACCGCTGGTATGAGCCTAGCCACTGTTATACGCCTGGAGTTTGCTTATCCTGGGGTTGGTGTACTGGCTGGTGACAGTTTACAGTATCTTAGCACCGCCACAGCGCATGGAGTTATAATGGTTTTTTACATGATAATGCCGGCTATTTTCGGTGCCTTTGGCAATTTTCTGCTACCAACTCAGTTGGGGGTTCACGACGTCGCATTTCCTCGGTTAAACAGCGCCGCCTTCTGATTTCTACCTGGAGGCTTAATTATGTTATGTCAACTGGTGTGTACTGACCGTCGTTACGCACGCATGAATTGCTTTAACATTCGAGAATTACAGGGGATCTTAAAAAGACGCTTCTTCACTGATATGGTAAACTCCCACGACCACCGAGACATTTTGGGTTCCTCTATGATATCTGCTAAGTTTAAACTTAACACTTCCGAGAACATAAATTTAGACGCGACACTCTTTTACAATTGAGGTGTGCTTCGCGGTAGCAGCACTAAATTCAACACCTTGGGCGCTGGTTTACACACGCGTGACCGCGCTATCTTATCGCCGACTAACACTTTTTTATTGGGTGCCGCTCGTTCGTTACCCAGCGTATTTTCATCTGGTTCGTACAATCCACTAATATGCGTCGCATATGCTACTCGCTCGCTATCTTTTACGGTGTATAATTTACTGGCTACCCTCTTTGACTCTCTTGATTTCGCAGTTGCCTACTCCCCCCTTTTTTCGCCGAGCGCTCGCGTTATTCGCTCCCTTTGTCGCACCGTGGTCGCTAATTTCACCGTCCTCAAGACTCGCAGTGGGTGTACTCCCGAAGAAGCAGCAACCTCCGCCAACGCCTTACCCAAGAGGCTCTTCCATTCCGGAGATTCCGACTTGGCAAAATATTACGACCGTTTCTTATTCTTAGAGAATTCCTCGTCTCAGCGGGTTACTCGTTTTTCGGGTTTATTGGTCAGTTACGACTACAAAACGGGTCACTATTTGGGAGCTTGGGACAAGCTTTACCCCCAACTAATGCTTTCTTTTATAGAGGTCGCTAGGGGCATCAGAAAGCCTTCATGGATTTTTTCCGATCAGTACGTAGAGTTACTAAAGTATAGCTACCGCGGGTACTTTTCTACCTTTACTGGCAAGTCCAATCTACGGCTTTTTGGCGTCGACGGCTGATATTCCGCGCATGTTAACCCGCTAAACAGTACTTTTAACCACTATTATTTACTAAGTACTAACGCTGCTTACGCAAATACCCGGTGACTTTCTTTGGTAGGCTTTGATCAAAAGTTCTATCGGATGTTTACGTCTTCTTCAACGCAGCAACGTATTTTGGCAAACTGGGGTCAGTTAAAGTTTACCCGCGAGGCCTGGCGGTGTAAGCTTTTAAGCGCACGTCATCAAAATACCCTCTACCGCCGTTTCTCTAGTGAGGAGAGCCTAATTTACTCTATCGAGAGGAACGCCAAGGACTTACTTCCAGGCTGAGCTATGATAACGCCGTTCTCCTCCCGAGTACGTTATACAGCTATAGGGCGTATTGACGTCGGCCTTATGGGCGTGTTTTTAGCAATCAACGCGTCTATAGTGAGCTCTGCGAATTTCCTTGTTACATACCGCTATATCTCAACACTCAATAACAGGAAGATGCGAGACGCGCGCTCGTTCTTTTCCGAGTCCTTAATAGTGGCGTCTTGAATGATGGTGGCGGCTAACCCAATGTTGGCGATTAGTATTCTAATGCTCCTGTCCGATAGACACTGGCAGACATCGTTTTTTGACTATTCCGGTGGTGGAGACACAGTACTCTTTCAGCATATGTTTTGGTTTTTCGGTCACCCCGAGGTGTATATAATCTTGATCCCCATTTTTGGTTTTGCCAATACGATTATGTCTTTTTACTTCCGCAAGCGTGTCTCTGCCCGAGCCAGTTTGATGTACTCTATGTACACAATTGCTTTTTTGGGTTTTTTTGTTTGGGGACATCACATGTATATGGTGGGGCTATCCCACACCACCCGTATGCTTTTTAGCACCTTAACGGTTATGATCTCGGTCCCCGCAGCAACAAAACTTATGCACTGGTGCGTAACTATCGTTAATAGCGTTTTTGTAATGGAGATCCCTCTAATATTCACTTTTACGTTCGCTTTCTTGTTCGTTTGTGGAGGTGTTTCCGGTATGGCGGTCGCTCATACGGGTATGGATGTCCTGTTTCACGATACATTTTACGTAATAGGTCACTTTCATGTAATGTTTGCTAGCTGCGCAATGATAGGTATATTCGCTGCTTTTTATTTCTACTTTCCGGCTATTTATGGCGTAAAATATAGCCGTATCTTCGCCTATATACACTACGTGTACTATGTATTCGGTCAGGTTATTACAATTATGCCAATGCTATGGTTAGGGTACTGTGGTATGCCTCGTCGAGTTTTGGATTACCCCGCCTCGTTGGGGGGCTGACACGCCATATCGTCCGCCGGTCATCTGCTAAGCGTTGCCGCTATTCTTTCTTTTTTCATTATGATATATGATAGCATGAGACAGGCAAAGCCTGCCGTACGAACTAACTTTGGTGCTGGCCGCCTTAATACTAGGGTCAGTTTCTACTTTTTCGAAGTTAATAGATTATCTTTTGTTCAGCGAAAGAGTTTTCACAATTCGCGCCTTTACGTCTCAGGGGCTGGTGACGCTATAAACCGCAAGCTAGTTTACGCCACGACTTTGGACACTACTTTATTGTCCTACAAGTTTTATTACTAAGCTCGCGTCATATAAAATGTTTATTTTTCTTATGGTGTAGTACTAAAATTCAGACGATCCAACTGGGTCTTTCTTTTACTACCACACCTAATTTAGTTACCCCAACGCCCCCCAGTAAATCCAGAGGGCTTCACGTTCTGTTTTCTTTGGGAAGAGAGAGTCTCGCATTTGCAGTTCGTACAGTAGAGCTCAAGTACTCTTGTGTTACAACTGCTTACGGTGACTTAGCCGCAAAGGTAAATTCGCGGGGGGGGGTGGTTACTCCTTGTGCGCTAATAGCTAACGTAGGTGACGATCCTCATTATACTTACACCTTTGTTGACGTTTGATCCCCTTCTCCCCCTCGCGGCTTTACCACCCCACTTTTTAGGAGCTGGTATTCATGAACTGGCTTTACTACTTTCTCTAACATGTGTCTTAACCGTTTTATTTATTGTTTTACTAGAGCGCAAAATGCTGGCTTTTGCTCAGCGTAGAATGGGCCCAGCTCTAATGGGTCGAAATGGTGCTTTCCAGATACTGGCGGATCTATTTAAGATGCTATCGAAAGAGGTATTTCTTATACCACGTCCAACGACCGTAGCTGCCCCGGTATTTCTGTCGCTGCTCTTTTCCGTACAACTCCTTTTTAGTCTAAATTTTATTTGGGGTCCTAGCATGTTCATCGTCGAGTCGGTAGATTCTATGGTTCTATACCATCTTATCTTAATTCTGTTGTCTAACATATTTTTCTCGGTCGTCGGCTTATTAAGTCACTCTAGGTACGCTATCATAGCAACTATAAGGGGTCTCGTACACGTTATTTCGCTTGACATTTTTGTAACTGTACTGTACTCCCTACTTGTTTTAACGTCTCAGTCCGCCAATTTTCACGACTTCGCTTTAGTGCAGTATTCATACTGGTACGTCATTCTGTACGCACCGGCCGCATCTACTTTTTTAGTGGTCTTGTTTTTGGAGTCTAAGCGCGCCCCCTTTGACCACTCCGAAACTGAATCCGAAGTTGTTGCTGGGTACGCTACGGAGTACAACGGCCCCATGCTTTTGATGTTTTTTTTATGTGAGTACCTCCACCTTATAATCGCTTCGCTTCATTTTTGCATTTTTTTTTTAGGGGGCTGGTTCTTACTCTACGTATACGCTTTTCTACCGCCCCTATTTGCCTCCTACCACGCTAACGCACACTCTCTTTTTGCTCTCTTTGAAGATGTCTAGGGGGGGGTGGAGGTGGAGAATACAAGTATGGCATCAACTCTCCTGTCTCCCTTTCGTCGGTACTGCTGCAAGCCCTGCTCTTACTAGAGCTTACGGTAGAACTTATTCGTCTTAGACACCAGTTTTGTTATTGACTGCGTTTGCGTTTAGTACGCTATGTACGGTGTGACTGTTTAGCACCCTCGTCTTTAGCTACGTCAGCGTACCTGTCTTATAAACGTATTTTGCCTACTACGTGCTCAAGTAGCTAGTTGGCTTAGCATCTGTAGGTTAGCAACACGCCACCGTGCAGCTGTTACATATACATAAGAGATCCCAATCTATAGCTCTTAGGTGGCTCTTGATTACCTGGGGGCCTTTGTTGGGCTAACTCACTGTACGTAAGTGGGCCGTAAGGACTTATACTAAATCGGAGATTTCGAAGTTCTTTTAGCTACCAGTTCATCCCTTGTTTTATCCACTCTCGTATACAACGTCATTACTTCGTTTTCCTTTAAAGATCTGCTCAGGCGATTAGGGTTAGTAAAAAACTCTCGTAGAGACTTCTACGAGTGTGGATTTCGCCCCCAAGTACAAAGAGTAGTAAAGATTTCGATACAGTTTTTACTTATATGTGTCTTTTTTTTATTATACGATATTGAGCTTGTGTTCTTATTTCCCTTCGTTTCGGGTTTTACGTTTACTGGTCTATATGATCTACTACTCGTTACGCTATTTTTTGGCATCCTGTTTGCAAGTCTGAATATCGATTATGAGCGTCACGCTCTATATTGGCAGGAATAGACTTGTATTCAATGATCGAAGGACGAAATTATAGAAAAGCCTTATGAGGGTACCATCCCACTTTCCAGAATATAGACATCATAAATAATTGGTCTTGAAACCTAATATCTTTGTCATCTATGATATTTTCGTATTTAAACTTCTTCGTAAACAAGTTACTGCTCCCATTTTCAAGCGTAACATCTATACTTGGTTTTATGCTGCTTTTGTGTATGGTCACGCAGTTATTATCAGGGTTTTTTTTGGGGTGATACTATATCCCCGAACCTGGACTTGTAATTGAGCTTAGAGAAGAGATGTTCAACGATACTCGGTTTGGGTCCGAAGTATTTTACATACACGTTAGGGGCGTTGACACTTTAATGTTACTCTCTTACCTGCACATACTAAAGAAAATCTTCTTGAAAAATTATATCACGTCAGAGTCTGACGGGTGATTATTGGGGGGGTACGCCTTCTTGTTCTTTCACTATATCATCTTCCTAGGTATATCCTTAAGTGCTTCTCACTTAAGCGACCTGACCTTGACCATAGGCGCAAATATCTTTTGGTCTTTGATCGATAATGTGTACAAGACTTACTACATTATCTTCACGAACAAGCACCTAAACACTGATCAGTTGACGCGTATAATGGTTCTACACTATTTTACTCCTTGGTACTATATCTACCTTGTGAAGTTGCACGTTCTTTTCTGTCACGAGTCCTGAGATACAGACAGCGGCGAAAACACGTATGAGGATAAATCTGGGACCTATGTTTCTTGGTTTTACGACGCTTTTTTAAAGGAGATACAAGATGCTTGGTACTGAGTAACCTACGTCTTCGTATATTTTTTTCTACATCACTTTTGTGGGTCTGCTTTGAACTACTTCTTCTTTGAACGTTGAAATATCGCAGAGCTAGACGAAATTCGTTTTTACGGTGTAGCCCCGCATTGATACTTTAGGCCCTACATGGGACTCTTAGTTATCTCACCCACCCACTACGAGGGGTTGATGTGAATGGGTCTCTTTTTGGGATCTATCGCTTTTCTGCCCGTTATATATAACGTTTACAATAACATGAATAAGTACGTAGCTACAATTCCTATGCAAAATTCTATCTTACAAACCACCACGTTTATTCTGTTTATGTTGTCTTTATTCTGCCTCAACAGTATGCTTCCCTGCGGTCGCTACTACTACGAGCCGGAGGGTGGCTACGTCGGTAACCCATGAGTTAAACTTTCGCTGCAGTATATGTATTTATACCTCTGCTGATTATTACATCACCTTGACCTGCTGGATCACCATCTTTTCTATTTGACGCAAACTTTCACGCGTAAGCTGACCCTGAGTTTAAGCTCACGGTCTTCATCCAGAAAAAATAATTTTTAGTGTCGCGTGTATACGCTCCTGTCGCGTATGTCTACTTATCGCACTGGCGTGCGCTTTGCGCCGCAGGGGTTTGCTATATCGAATGCGTCTAAAGAAGTTTATGGACTATATCACATCAAAGTTTTACGCTAACTCTCGCTATACGAGTAGCATATTTTACACTCTAAAGTTTTTTTTTGAGAAGAATACTAAACACCTCCGTGCATTAGACAAGTTGGGCAGCGTATACAGAAGCTCTAAGTGGGTGGGTCTAAAATTACG